>Ga0049107_10000065_pt1 | contig 27168 bp, 26 predicted proteins | sample WorMetilPIANOSA1_FD_61187 | JGI IMG/M metagenome (GOLD analysis project Ga0049107, IMG submission 61187) | Marine gutless worms symbiont microbial communities from Max Planck institute for Marine Microbiology, Germany - Olavius ilvae PIANOSA.1 | ecosystem: Host-associated > Annelida > Digestive...
CTCCACGCCGCCATAGCCCGCATCATCGACCGCTTCCCGCCAACCCAATGCGCCGCCTTCTTCGCAAACGCCGGCTACGCTTCCGCCTAAAACGATCACGCTCTAGAGGTTGCCGCGCCGCGAACGCCCCCTCGCCTCAAAGCACCGGGCGTGCCGCCGAGGGCAGCCCGTCCGCCACCTTGCCCCACGCCGTGCGGGTCAGTTCCCAGCGGCCGTGGTCGGCGTCGGCGCCGGCGCCCAGATGGCCGAACCCCAGCTTTTCGAGCAGCTTGAGCGAACCGGCGTTGTCCGCGTGCGTCTCCGCCAGCACGCGCACGACGCGGCCGTCGGTGAAGGCGCGGGTGAGGAGAGCCGCGACGCCCTCGGTCGCGAGCCCGCGCCGGCGGTGCGCCCGCACCACGGCGTAGCCGATCTCCACCTCGCCGGCGGCGGCGGGCGGCCCCTTGAAGCCGATGCCGCCGACGATCATGCGCTCCGGGCGGTACTCCACCAGCCACAGCCCCCAGCCGGCGAGCGCCGGCATGGCCGCCAGGTGATCGGCGTGCTCATGGAGCATCGCGGCGAGGGTGGCGTCGGGGAAGTCGCGGTGCCGCACCGCGCCGGCCAGCCGGCCGGCCTGGCCGCGGTCGCGGGCCAGCGCCGACGCCAGTTCGGCGTCGACCGGGCGCAGCTTCAGGCGGCGGGTCGGGATCGGGTCGGGCACGGCGGCCGGCTTGCGGGCGGGCGCCAGGGCTCAGTGGTCCGCCGGGACGGCACCGGCCTTGAGTTCGAAGCGGCAGCCGCAATACGGGCAGTCGACGTGGTCTTCGTCGCCCATGTTGAGGAACACCCGCGGGTGGCCCAGCGGCCCGCCGTCGCAGGCCACGGTCCGCGTCTCGACCTCGACTGTCTCGACCGGCTCCACCTCAGACACCCCCAAATGAACCCGACTCGCGCGCGTTTGACCGCGGCGCGCGGCGGATGATACCCGTTGCCGCCGCCCCGGCAAGCCCCACATGTGCCGGGCAACCGCGCGAAGAGCCCGCCGCCAATGCCCGCGTCCGACCTGTCCCCGTCCGACCTGCCCCCGCCCGACCGGTCTGCGTCCGACCGGTCTGCGCCCGAGCTGCCCGACCACGCCATCCAGGCGCACGCGCTCGACAAGATCTATGCGCCGTCGGGCGGCCAGCCGGCGATGCACGCGCTGAAGGCGGTCGACCTGGAGGTGCCGCGCGGCAGCCTGTTCGGCCTCTTGGGTCCCAACGGCGCCGGCAAGTCGACGTTCATCAACATCCTGGCCGGCCTGGTGATCAAGACCGGCGGCCAGGCCAGCATCTGGGGCCGCGACATCGACGCCGAGCCGCGCAATGCGCGCGCCGCGATCGGCGTGGTGCCGCAGGAACTGAACATCGACCCGTTCTTCACGCCGCGCGAGCTGTTGGAAGTGCAGGCCGGCATGTACGGCGTGCCGCAGGCGGCACGGCGCACCGACGAAATCCTCGCCGCCGTCGGCCTGGCCGACCGCGCCGGCGCCTACGCGCGCACGCTGTCGGGTGGCATGCGCCGGCGCCTCCTGGTCGCCAAGGCCATGGTGCACAACCCGCCGGTGCTGATCCTCGACGAGCCGACGGCCGGCGTCGACATCGAGCTGCGCCAGAACCTGTGGGCCCATGTGCGCAAGCTGAACGCCGCCGGCACGACGGTGGTGCTGACGACGCACTACCTGGAGGAGGCGGAGGAACTGTGCGACCGCATCGCGATCATCAACCACGGCCAGGTGATCGCCTGCGACACGACCGAGCGGCTGGTGCGCCGGCTGGACCGCAAGGAACTGCGCATCACGCTGGCCGAGGCGATCGCCGCCGTGCCGCCGCCGCTCGCCGCCTTCGCCGCCGAGCTGGACCGCGACGGCCGCCTCATTGTCGGCTACCACACCAGCCAGACCGACATCGGCGCGATCCTGGCGGCGGTGAGCGACGCCGGGCTGACGATCCGCGACCTCACCACCGAGGAGCCGGACCTGGAGGACATCTTCCTCGAGCTGACCCGCGCCGCGCCGACACCGCGACCGGCGCCGCCGCCCACCGTGCGCCGCGCCGGGTGAGCCACTTCGCCCGCCTGGCGGCGCCGCTGCTCGCCGCCGCGCTCGCCGCCTGCGCTGTCGCCACCCAGCCGGCGGGCCCCCAGGCCGCCGCTCCCCAGCCGCCGGTGTTCGACGGCTTCGTCCTGATCACGGCCGACGGCACGCGCCTGCCGCTGCGCGTCTGGCTGCCGCAAGGCGAGGTCCGGGCGGTGGTCGTCGGCCTGCACGGCTTCAACGACTACTCGGCGATGTATCAGAACTACGGTCCCGGCGCCTGGCTGGCCGAACGCGGCGTCGCCCTCTACGCCTACGACCAGCGCGGCTTCGGCGCCGGCCCCTACACCGGCGTCTGGCCCGGGGCGGACCGGCTGGTGAGCGACCTGAAGGACGCCGTGGCGCTGGTCCGCGAGCGGCACCCGGACGTGCCGGTCCATGCCCTGGGCCACAGTATGGGCGGGGCGGTGGTGCTGGCGGCGCTGACCGACGCCGAGCCGCTTCAGGTCGAGGGCGCGATCCTGGTCGCTCCCGCCGTGTGGGGCCGCCGCACCATGCCGCCCCTGCAGCCGCTGGCGCTGTGGGTCGCCTACAACCTCATGCCCGGTGCCCGCTTCACCGGCGAGAGCGTCGGCGTGCAGGCGTCCGACAACATCGAGATGCTGCGCGGCCTGGGCGCCGACCCGCTGTTCATCAAGGAGACCCGCGTCGACGCCATGAAGGGCGTCGTCGACCTGATGGACCGCGCGCTTGCCGCGGCGCCCAACCTCAACGGTCCCGTCTTGCTGCTCTACGGCCTCAAGGACGAGGTGATTCCGCCCAACGCGACGCGGGTGTTCCTGCGCGACCTGGCGCCCGACCCGACGATCCGCATCGCCATCTACGCGGACGGCTGGCACATGCTGCTGCGCGACCTGCAGCGCGAGGTCGTGTGGCGCGACATCGACACCTGGTTGGAAGACCCCGCGGCGCCGCTGCCGTCGGGCGCCGACACGGTCGATCCGATCGTACTGACGCAGGCGCTGGAGGACCGCCCGCAGTAGGGCGCGGCCAACTGACCCAAGCCCTCATGCTGAGCCGAGTCGAAGCACGAGGGCGTCTCGCGCGGCACGGGCCTCGTCCTTCGACACGCTCAGGATGAGGCCCTTGTGTTCGGCCGCGCGACGCCGCGCAGCCACTGAGGCACTGCCAACCCGCTCAAGCCCTCATGCTGAGCCCGTCGAAGCACGAGGGCGTGGCTCGCGGGGCCGGGCCTCGTGGCCGTGCAGCGCCCGGCACCCTACACCGCCGTCACGTACGCCGAGAGGCCGCGCACGTTTTCGTCCATGCGCAGGCGGTGGTCGACGGGGGCGAAGGCGCGCTGGCGGCAGTCCATGCGCGGACAGATGCGGCAGGAGACGCCGATCGGCACCGCCGCGTCGTCGTTGTCGAGCGCCATGCCGTCGGCATAGACGAGCGCGTGCGCATAGCGCGCCTCGCAGCCCAGGCCGATCGACAGCGTGCTCTGCGGCGCGCCCCAGCCGCCGCCCGCCTTCTGCACCGTGCGGGCGATGCAGAAATAGGTCGCGCCGTCCGGCATGCGCGAGACCTGGGCGTTGATCGTGCCGGGCTGCAGGAACGCGGTGTAGACGTTCCAGCGCGGGCAGGCGCCGCCGTGGCGCGGGATGTGGATGCCCGAGAGGGTGAAGCGCTTCGAGACGTTGCCGGCGATGTCGACGCGCAGCATGTGGAACGGCACGCCGGCGTGGCCCGGCCGCTGCAGCGTCGTCAGGCGATGGCAGGTCTGCTCGAAGCTGGTGCGGAAGTGGTGCTCCAGCAACTCGATGTCGTAGCGCAGGCGCTGGGCGCATTCGAGGAAGCCGTCGTAGGGCATCAACAGCGCCGCGGCGAAGTAGTTGGCGAGCGCAATGCGGCCCAGCGCGTGGGCCTCGCTGCAGGCGTCGCTCTGAATACCGTTGCGTTCCAGGAGCTCGTCGATAACGGGGCTGGCGTCCAGGAGGCCGATCTGCACGGCGAACTGGAAGTTGCGGCTGGGCGAGTCGAGCGCGTCGGAGAGTTCGAGCTGCCGCGCGCCGGGATCGAAACGCCGCGCCGCCGGCTGGTCGGGCGACGGTGGCAGCACCGTGACGCGCACGCCGTGCGCCGCGGCCAGGTGCTCGACCATGGCGGTAAAGCGCCGGCCGAGTTCCAGCCCCGCCGAGTCGGCGACCGCCTGGGCGGCGTCCTCCAGCTCGGCGAAGTAGTTGCCGTTGGTCTGGATCATGTCGGAGACCTGCTCCGACGGCAGCCGGTTGACGCCTTCGGCCGGCGCCGCGCGGCCGTCGCTCAACAGCTCGTTCATCACGCCGACGTCCTGGCGCGCCGCGCGGTAGGCGTCGTAAAGCGCCAGCACCCCGCGCGCCGCAGCCGGGCTGGCGCCGACCATGTCGCGCACGTCGTTGGTGCGCACGTCCTCGCCGTCCAGCGCCGCGTCGCCGAACACCTCCATCAGGTCGGCGATCAGCCGCGACTCGTCGTCCTCGGCGAGATCCGCGAGGTCGAGCCCGAACACCTCGGCCAGGCGCAGCAGCAGCGGCACCGTCAGATTGCGCCGATTGTGTTCGATGAGATTGAGGTAGCTCGCCGACACTTCCAGGCGCTGGGCCAGCTGTGCCTGGCTGAGGCTGCGCTGGCGCCTGAGCCGGCGGATCTTGCCGCCGATGCGTGGCGCCGTTACCGGCTTGCGTGGTTTCTCGTGTTGCATGCGCTGCACAACTCCGGCCCCCCGGATTGACATTCTTTACACGCCCGAGCGCCAGCTATGTAAAGTCTTCACGCTTTTTCTCATTGAATATGAAGAACTTATTGCCGGACGACTCGAAGCCGTAATCTACTGGCTTTCACGTCGCGTGTCTATTGCGGCGCACAATCGCGGCTGACGCGAGACGCCGCGCCCCAACCGGAGTTCCCGAGCCATGTCGATCACCGACCTCATCGCCATCGAAGCCCGTGCGACCACGCGCCACGCGCCCGACGCCGGCGGTGGGCCGGCCCCGGCACGCCAGCCCGAGCCGGATGAGCAGTGGCCGGCACCAGAGTGGGCGCGCAACCGCTGGGACGGTATCCGCCGCACCTACTCGTGCCACGACGTCGCGCGCCTCGCCGGCTCGGTGCGGCTGCGCCACTCCCTGGCGGAGCAGGGGGCGGAGAAGCTGTGGCGCCTACTGCACGAGGAGGACTTCGTGCCCACCCTGGGCGCCTTCACCGGCAACCAGGCGGTGCAGCACGTGCGCGCCGGCCTGAAGGCGATCTACCTCTCCGGCTGGCAGGTCGCGGCCGACGCCAACCTCAGCGGCCAGACCTATCCCGACCAGAGCCTTTACCCGGCCAACAGCGTGCCGCAGATCGTCAGCCGCCTTAACGCGGCGCTGATGCGCGCCGACCAGATCCAGACGCTGGAGAAACTCGACGGCACGGCCGACGAGGACATCGACTTCCTGGCGCCGATCGTCGCCGATGCCGAGGCCGGCTTCGGCGGCCCGCTGAACGCCTTCGAGCTGATGAAGGGCATGATCGCGGCCGGCGCCGCGGCGGTGCACTTCGAGGACCAGCTGGCGTCGGAGAAGAAATGCGGGCACCTGGGCGGCAAGGTCCTCGTCCCGACCTCGACCTTCGTGCGTACGCTCAACGCCGCGCGGCTCGCCGCCGACGTCATGGACGTGCCGACGCTGGTGATGGCACGCACCGACGCCAACTCGGCGCAACTCATGACCAGCGACGTCGACGAGCGCGACGCGCCGTTCCTCACCGGCGAGCGCACGGCAGAGGGCTTCTACCGCATCACCGGCGGGCTGGACTGCGCCATCGCGCGGGGCCTGGCCTACGCGCCCTACGCCGACCTGATCTGGTGCGAGACGGCGACGCCGGACCTCGACGAGGCCAAGCGCTTCGCCGAGGCGGTCCACGCCACCTACCCGGACCAGATGCTGGCCTACAACTGCTCGCCGTCGTTCAACTGGGCGAAGCACCTGGACCGCGACACCATGGAGCGTTTCCAGCGCGAGCTGGGGGCCATGGGCTACAAGTTCCAGTTCGTCACCCTCGCCGGCTTCCACAGCCTCAACCTGGCCACCTTCGAGATGGCCAAGGGCTACCAGGCGCGCGGCATGGCGGCGTACTCGGAGTTGCAGGAGCACGAGTTCGCGGCCGAGGTCGACGGCTACACCGCGACCCGCCACCAGCGCGAGGTCGGCACCGGCTATTTCGACGCGGTGTCGAACGCGGTGAGCGCCGGCCAGGCCTCCACGACGGCCATGGCCGAGTCGACCGAGGCGGCGCAGTTCTGAACCCTGTAGCGCCGCTTCCGCTGGCGCGCGGCCGGCCCTTCACGGGGCCGGCCGCGGCCATGTCCGCACCGCCCTAGAGGCCGAACCGCAGGCCGACGACGACGTTGTGGGTCTCGTAGTCGACCGTCAGCGACGAGCCGGTCGACGACGTCACGCTGGGGTCGTCGGTCGCGAAGTAGCGGTAGCCGACGTCGAGCTTGAGCGCTCCGCCGAGATCGTACGACGTGCCGGCGCCCAGCTGGTAGGCGAACACGGTGTCGGAGTCGTCGGCGATGTTGCCGCCCGCGCGCCAGTTGTTGACGTCGACCCGCGCCACGCCCAAACCGCCGCCGAGATAGGGGCCGAAGCGCCCGCCGGTGTCGAATTCGTAGAACGCGCTGGCGAGGCCCGAGAGCGCGGCGATCGTGCCGTTCGACGACGAGCGGCCGCCCTCCGCCGTGATCGGCAGGCCGCCTGCGCTGCGCACGTCGAAGCTGTCGACGCTGGCCTGGCGGTAGCCGACTTCCGCCTCCACCCGCAGCCCGAAGTCGAAGGCGTAGCCCACGGCCCCTAGACCGCCGAAGCCGACCTCGTAGTTGGCCTCGATATCGGCGCCGGCGCCCGTGACCGTTGAGTCGGGCTGGTAGAAGGTCGCGAACTGCCCGGCCAGATAGAGGCCGTCGCGGCTCACCGCGTCGAGCGTGTCGCGCGACGCCAGCGCCGATTCGCGGCGCGGTTGCTCGGGCGCGACGGGCGCCGGCGCGGGCGGCGGCTCGGCTGTGGCGACGGGTTCTGGGGCGACGGGTTCCGGCGCAGGCGGCGGCTCGGCTGTGGCGACGGGTTCAGGAGCGGCGGGTTCAGGAGCGGCGGGTTCAGGGGCGGCGGACGTCGGTTCCGGCGCGGGTGGCGGCGCGGCCGTAGCGACGGGCGGCGGGCTTTCGGCGGCGGCCGGGGGCGGGCGCGGCGCGGCAAGCGCCGGGGCAGCAGCGGCCGCGGCGGCGGGCGTAGGCGCCACCGTCGGTTCGGGTGCCGGCCGTTGCAGCACGATCGGCGCGGCCGGGCCCGCGGGCGCCGTGCGCTGCGGTGCCGCGCGGGCCCGCGTGTCGAACGGGTGCGCCTCGCCCAGCATGCCGTCGATGTGGCCGGTCGACGTCCCCCGCGCCTCGGCCGACGGCGTCACGGGCGCGGTCTCGGGCGGCGGCGGCCGGCCGTACTGGAACCCGGGCGCGGTGTCGAAGCGCGGCGGCGGCGGCAGCGGCACGCCGGACGTGAACGGCGGCGCGGCGTCGGGCGGCGGCGCCGCGAGCCCCGCCGGACCCGGGCTCAGCGGGTACGGCTGGCCCAGCAGCTGGTCGAAGTCGTACAGCGTGCTGTCGGCCAGCGCCGCGCCGCCGGCCAGGGCGACCAGCGCGATCGGGTACAGGCTGCGCCGCAAGCGTTCCCCCGGGGTTGCGACAGGGCGGCCCGCGGGACCCCCGCCCTGCCGGCCGCGCGCATCATCGGGGGCGGAGTTGGGAAAATCAACCGCTTAGGATCAGTCGTTCGAGTCGGGTTCGAGCTTCAGCGAGGCCGAGTTCATGCAGTATCGCTGACCCGTCGGCGCCGGGCCGTCGGGGAAGGCATGGCCGAGGTGGGCGTCGCAGCGGGCGCACACCACCTCGGTGCGGCGCATGAAGAGGCTGCGGTCCTCGTGCTCGGCGACGGCGTCGGGCGCGACCGGCGCCGTGTAGCTCGGCCAGCCGGTGCCGCTGTCGAATTTTTCTTCCGAGCGGAACAGCGGCGCGCCGCAGCCGACGCAGCGGTACAGCCCCGGCGTCTTCGTCGCGTGGTAGTCGCCCGTGAACGCGCGCTCGGTGCCGGCTTGGCGCGTCACATGGGTACTGCTCCGGCGTCAACTGCGCCCGCCACTCGGCGTCGGTCTTGACGACCTTGTCGGGCTTGGTGTTCTGCTCGCTCATGGCGCCGTCTCCGTTTCTGGCCACGCAGGAATGTGGGGCACGACGGCCGCGGCGCCAAGCCACCGCTCGCTTGTTCGTGACCGCCCCCTTGACGTAGAGTGCGCGCCGCCCGACGTGAGATCGGGCACGCGCGCCCGTAGCTCAGCTGGATAGAGCGCTTCCCTCCGGAGGAAGAGGTCAGGGGTTCGAATCCTCTCGGGCGCGCCAGCCTTCGCCCTTCGGGCTACGGATGGCAAGCCACCCTACGCATTCGAGCCTACCCCTAAGCCATCACGGCCCGTCGCCGATCCTTGTCGGATCGAACGGCAGGTCGGCGAGCTCTTGCAGCGACATGCGTTGCAGGTCGGGGTGGGAGAGCGGGTCGCGGCGCCAGCGGTGCGGGTCGGCGTCGGGGGTGCGGGATTTGGGCCGGCGCAGGCGCCGGATGAGGGTCTGGGCTTGATTTAGCATGACTATAGAATAGACGGCGACTGGCACCTTTTGCATCGATCATTGTTGTGCAGTGGTATAGCCTGGCTAAATGTGGAACCTGAACCGGATCAGCCTTGGGGGCCTGCGTGCCGTGGAGGCGGTGGGGCGGCTGGGGGGCCTGGCCGCGGCGGCGGATGAGATCGGCGTCACGGCGGGGGCGGTCAGCCAGCAGATCCAGAAGGTGGAACGCCAGCTCGGCCGGCCGCTGTTCGAGCGCCGGCCCAAGGGCCTGGTGCTGACGCTGCTGGGGGTCGACATCACGCGGCACCTGACGAGCGGCATGGCGGAGCTGGCCGCCGCCGTCGCCCTCGCCGAGCGCAGCGAGGACACGCTGACGGTCTCGGTCGCGCCCGTCTTCGCCGGCAAGTGGCTGGTCTGGCGCTTACCTGACTTCAACGCGGCGCACCCGGACGTGCGCGTGCGCGTCGACGCCACGGTGGCGCTGGTCGACCCGGACGTCTCGGACGTCGACGCCTGCATCCGTGTCGGCACCGGGGATTGGCCCGACGTCGAGGCGACGAAGCTGCTCGACCAGCGCGTCTTCCCGGTGTGCAGCCCGGCGCTCGCCGATCGGCTGCGGGTCCCGGGGGACCTCGCCGACGTGCCGGTCGTGCGCGACGCCGGGGAGATGTTCTCCTGGGACGTCTGGTTGGAACCCAACGGCCTCGATGCCGGCGTGCTGGGGCCGGGGCCGACCTTCTCCGACTCCTCGCTGTGCCTCGACGCCGCGATCGCCGGCCAGGGCGTGTTCCTGGCCTGGGAGCCGTTGGCCGCCGATGCGCTCACGCGCGGCAGCGTCGTCGCCCCCTTCCCCGGCCGTTTTCCGACGGGCCTGGCCTACTGGTTCGTCGTCGGCCGCCACACGGCCAAGTCCAAGAGCGTGCGCGCCTTCGAGGCCTGGCTGCGGCGCGAACTGGCGGCGATGGCGCCGGCGGCCGGGGCAACGGCCTGACCCGCCGCGTCACGGCAGTAGCAGCGCCGCCTAGTCGTCGCGACCGGTCCGGCGGTAGAGCTCGACCAGGGTGTCCCGCGTCCACAGCGTCGCCGCGTGGTCGGCACCCAGCACCCGACGCCGGTAGTCGAGTGCGTCCAGCAGGATCGGCTCGGCGTCATCGAGACGGCCGGCCAGCAGATAGAGGTACGCCAGATTGTCGACGCTGCGCAGCGTCGCCGGATGGCGCTCGCCCAGGATGGCGCGCCGCTGCTCCAGCGCCTGGCGGAACAGCGGCTCCGCGGCGTCGTACCGGCCGGTCCGCAGGTAGACGCCGCCGAGGTTGTTGAGGCTGGAGAGGGTGTCGGGGTGGCTCTCGCCCAGCACGCGCCGGCGGTCCTCGAGCGCCTGCCGCAACAGCGGCTCGGCGTCGGCGTAGCGCCCGGCTTCGAGATACAGGCCGGCGAGATTGCTGACGCCGTCGAGCGTGTCCGGGTGGTCGTCGCCCAGCACCCGGCGCCGGGCCGCCAGCCCGTCGAGCAGCAGCGGTTCGGCCGCATCGTACCGGCCGGTCGCACGATAGACGCCGGCCAGGTTGTTCATCGTGGTGAGCGTCGCTGGATGCTCGGCGCCGAGGACCTCGCGCTGGGCCGCCAGGACCTCCACCAGCAGTCGGCCGGCATCCTCCAGCCGCCCGGTATTGCGATACAGGCCGGCCATGTTGTTGAGGTGCGTCAGCGTCGTCGGGTGCCGGTCACCGTGAGCGCGCCGAGCGAGGTCGAGCGCCTCGACCTGCAGCGGTTCGGCCTCGTCGGTGCGGCCGTGCTCCTGGTAGAGCGCGGCCAGGTTGCCGAGGCTCACGATCAACTCGGGGTCGTCCGGCGCCAGGATGTCGCGCTTGACCTCCAGGATGATGGCCAGCAGCTCCTCGGCCTGGGCGTCGCGCCCGGTGGCGCGATAGATCTCGGCGAGCGTGTTGATGCTGTTGAGCGTGTCGAGATCCTCGTCGCCGTAGAGCCGGCGCCGGACGGCGATAGCCTGCCGCACCAGCGGCTCCGCCTCGGCGTAGCGGCCGCCGTCGTAGTAGAGCGCCGCGAGGTTGTTGAGAGCCGTCTGCGTCTGCCGGTGCTCGGGCCCCAGGACGCGGCGGCTGCGCTCCAGCGCTTCGACATACAGCGGTTCCGCCGCGTCGGCGCGGCCCATGGCCCGGTAGACCTCCGCCAGGCTGTTCAGGCTGTTGAGCGTCTCGGGATGGTCGTCGCCCAGCACGCGGCGTTGCCCCTCGATCGCTTGCTTGAGCAAGGGCTCGGCCTCGGCGTCGCGGCCAGCCTCGTGATAGAGCGCGCCGAGGTTGGCGGCGGCCAACAGCGCCTGCGGGTGCTCGGCGCCGAGGTCGCGGGTTCGCGCCAGGTTCTCTTCGTAGAGCGCCAGCAGCGCCGGCATGCGGCGGGCCGCGCGGTAGACGTCCGCCAGATTGTCCAGGGTGTGGATGGTGTCCGGATGCGCATCGCCCAGCACGCGCCGCCGGCCGCCGAGGGCTTCGCGATAGAGCGCCGCCGCGGCATCGTACTGCCCGGCCGTCCAGTACAGCGACGCGAGACTGCTGACGGCGGCGAGCGTCTGCCGGTGCTCGTCTCCGAGGACCCGGCGGCTCGTCTCCAGCGCGGCGACCAGCAGCGGCTGAGCCTCGTCGGTGCGGCCGGTCTCCTTGTAGACGATCGCGAGGTTGTTGAGGCTGGTCAGCGTCTCGGGGTGCTCGTCGCCGAGGAGGGCGCGTCGCCGTTCCAGCACCTCGACGAAGATCGGCTCCGCCGCGTCGTAACGGCCCACGTCGGCGTAGTGGCCGGCCAGGTTGTTGAGGCTCAGCAGGGTCAACCGATGATCGGGACCGAGCACGCGCCGGCGCAACTCGACGACTCGGCGCAGCAGTGGCTCGGCCTCGTCGGGCCGGCCGGCGGCGCCATAGAGGAACGCCAGGTTGCCCAGGCTCGTCAGGGTCTCCGCGTGTTCCTCGCCCAGCGTGGCCCGGGCCCGTTCGTATGTGTCCTCCCCTTGCGCGATGGCGTCGGCCAGCCGGCCGGCATTGAACAGCCGCACGTTCTCCTGGTTGGCAGCGACGATCTCGCGCTCGATCGCAGCGGTATCGGCGGGCGGGGCCTCGCTCTGGGCCAGCGCCGTGCCGCAGGCGGACAGCGAAACCAGCCACATGAGCGCCACCAGGCGAAGGGCCGGCGGTCTCAATACAGCCTCGATCCGCATGGCGGCGTTCCTCCCGCTCAGCCGCCGGCCGTCGCCCGATGGGGAGCTGGCAACTCTGACGCGACAATCCGACGCGATACGATACCCTAAAGCGACCGCCAAGCCGACGTGCCGACCCGCGGCGGCCAGCGGACGACGGCGCGGCATCTCACCGCGTCGGCATGGCGTCCTTCGGCCGGCGGCCGGGTTCGACGGGCGGGTCCGGGGCCGCAAAGCGGCCGCCCTCGAGGATCAGGTCTTCGAGGAAGCCGCATTCGTCGGATTTCATCAGCACGGGTTCGTCGATCCGTCTCATGTTGGGGCCGCGCGTCGCCATGTAGGGGCTCATGTCGACGCCGTCGAAGCGCCCCGCTTCGAGACGCCGGCGGTATATGTGGAAAGCCGCGGAACGCGTGGGATAGTAGGCGTTCTCTTCGTAGTCACCCTCGAACTTCGCGGACATCTCATCGTTGGGGAAGTAGAAGTCCGGCGTGACGTAGGCCTTCCCGCCCTTGAACCGCACGTACTGTCGAATTCCCCACCGCACGTAGTAGCGCCGCAGCTCCCACCAGAACTCTTCCATTGGCTCGCCGAAAACGAGATGCAGCTCGTCGAGGTCGAACCGGTAGCAGTCGTAGTCGTTGCACGCGGGCCGGAACTCGATGACGTAGGCATTTTCGGCGAACCACCGCAGGCCGTGGAACGCGCCGACGAGCATGGGGGCGAGCAGGGCGGCGAGCGCCAGCCGCCGCGGCCATCGCGCAAGCCCCCGGCGGTCGCGCGCCACGGTGCACGCAGCCGAATCCCGCCGGCCCGCACGCACGACCGACGGATCGGATGCGCCCTGCCCGCTCACCGCGCCGGCGACCGGTCGTCGCGCCCGCGGTCAGGCGCGACGGACAAGACCGGAACGGCCCGCTCGACCTCGGTTCCGGGACTGTGGTGCAAAGAGCCGCGCATTCAGCACTCCCGCGGGTCGCCATGGTCTCGCGCGATCGCCGCAAACACCCCGGCGGTATGCGCACGATCTGCACGTGCTTTGGGGCGCAAGGATGGCGGTGTTTCCAAGGCCGGCGGCGGCTATCCTGGTTGCTTAGTCTCGCCGTAAAGTCGTCCTAAGGTAGGATCTGGTCAGCACGGGAGCGGTCCACATGAATGCGCGTCGGTTACTCGCTGGCATCGCCGTCGGCGTTGTCGTCGTGCTCGCGGGCCTGAGGCCCGGCGCCGCCGAAGACCTGATCCCCGTGCCGGACGGCACGCTTACCACCTGGTTCCCCGCCGTCGCGCGCGGCGACGACTGTGCGGTGTGGCACGCCACCCCGAGCTGCCTGATGGACGCCCTGATCGGCTGCCGTTATCTCGACCGCGCGGACCTGTGCGACATCGCCGGCATCGCCAACGCGCCCAAGGCGGCCGCCGCGGACGACCCGGGCCCGTGGCGCTGCTTCCGCCTGATCGGCGCCTGGGAGTACCTGCGCTGCCACCTGCCACACGGCGACAACCCCTACGGGCTCGAGGTCGGCGACGTCGCATTCACCGTGGAAGTCGCGCCGCGGCGCGACGACTGGTGCGAGACGGCGTGGCCGACGGAGACGCTGAGCGCGCTGTTGCGTGAGGATCCGAGCGGCTGGCGTGTCGTGCACCACAGTACCGAGATCGACTACGTCCGCGCCCCGCAGGAGCGCGCGCGATGACGGGCGTGCGGCGACGGACCGCCGCCATGCGCCTGGCGATCTTCGCGCTCGTCGCCCTCCCGCTGTCGGCGCCCGGCAACCTCACGTCCGCCGGTGGTATCGACGCCGACGAACTCGGTTACCGCCTGCTGACGCACCTCAACGCGACGACCACCAGCGACTGCATCGGCCTGACGCACACGCCGCTGTGCGCGCTGGAGACATTCGAGGCGTGCGGCGCCCGCAACGTCGACCTCTACTGCGACGTGGGTCGAGGGCACCGGCCGCCCCTCGCCGACCCGGACGCCTACCCGCCGCCGCCACGGCCCGACCCCGGCCGTGGCGAGTGCTACCGCGTCAGCGGATCGTTCCTCTACCGGCCCCAGGATGTGCCCGACTACAACCCCTGGGGGATCCGGGCCGGCGACGTGGCGATCACCACGCTTGGCCCCGGCGGCTATGGCGGCCGGTGCCACACGGACATCAATTACGACGCCGCCACCGGGTGGCTGCTGCGCCGCGGCCCGTACGGCTGGTACGTCGTCAATCACGGCTGGCGGTACGACTACGTCATCTTGCCGGTTGTCGTGACCCCGTCCGCCACGCGGCCGCCGAAGCGACTGTCGCCATACCGCGTCCTGACGCAGGTGGACGAGACGAGCACCAGCGACTGCGTCGGCAAAGTGGGCACGCCGCTCTGTGCCATCGAGACCCTTATGACGTGCGCCGACCGCTCCGTCGACCTGTACTGCGACATCGCCCGGGGCCTCGAATATCCACGCCTGAACCCAAGCGACACCCCCCCGAGCCCGAACCCGGACCCCGACTACGCACGGTGTTATCGGGTTACCGGATCCTTGGTCTATCGGCCGCAGGACGTCCCTGAACCGAACCCGCTGGGCATTCAGCCAGGCGACGTGGCCGTGGCAACGGTGTCGTCGCAAAGCCGGGTCGGGCGCTGCGACGCGGACGTCGACCGTGACGACGCGGAAGACTGGCTGCTCCGCCGCGGCCGGTATGGCTGGTACGTCGCGCAGCACAGCACCGAGATCGTCTACGTTCACGCCCCGGACGAGGACCCGAGATGATAGGGGCGCGGCGACGGACCGCCGCCATGCGGTCGGCGATCCTCGCGCTCGCCGGACTCCTACTGTCCGCGCCCGTTCAGCACGCGCTTGCGGGCGGCATCGAGGCCGACGAACTCGGCTACCGCCTGCTGACGCACTTCAATGCGACAAGCACCAGCGACTGCATCGGGCTGACCCACACGCCGCTGTGTGCCCTCGAAACACTCATGGCCTGCTTTGATCGTTCGGTCGATATATACTACGCAGTTGGCCGCGGTCACAGGCCGCCCCTCGCGGACCCGGATTCATACCCTGACCCACCAAGGCTGTATCCTGGATATTCCGGATGCTACAGGGTAACGGGATCGCTCATATATCGACCACTAGACGTCCCTGAATACAACCCCTTGGGCGTCCAGCCCGGCGATGTCGCCATCACGACATTATCAACAGGAGGCATCGAGGGGCGATGCTACACGGGTGCCTATCGGGACAACGCCACCGGCTGGCTGCTCCGCCGCGGCCCATATGGCTGGTACGTCGTCGACCACGATATGCGCATTGACTATGTCAGAGACCCCCTTCTGATTGAACCAAATTAGTGACAGCCGCGCTATCTGCGCGGCCGCCCTAGTCGATATCACGGTCGGCCTTACGGTCTAATCCGATCGAACCGGTTCTTCTCCTTTAGAGCCGCAACCGTCAGTCTATCCGCCAGAGCATTAAGCAGCATGTCATGGGTGGCCGAATCTGCCAGAAACTGTCGATAGGCTGCAAACGTCTCTGGGCCCATTTGGCCGTCGGGCTCGAAAATCGGGGATGGTGCCGCCTCGTTGATGGCCTCCTGGACATACCTAGTTCCATCCCGTCTTCCAAAACGGAAGAGCGCCTCCCCTAGCGCATAGGCGCCCTGCGTGTCGCCGAGGTCACTCAGGTTCTGATGTCCCGGCTTGCTCCGGTCGACGGTCTGCAGCACGTCGTCGAAATAGGCTCGGTAGACGCTCGCGACTTGCGCCTCGTCCAACTCCGCCGGGGTAGTACCAGCGTCAATGCCTGTCACCCAGCCGCGATCCGCCAACCCGTCAAGTGTTTCCGGAAGAATTCCACCGACCGCGCCGCGCGAGTTCTCCACCATACCGCCCTCCCGCGCATGGAGTTCGACATAGACCTCGACCTCAGCATCGGTCGCATCCGGCAGCGCCCGAGCACCTCGCTGGAAGTTCTTCCACTGCTCCTGCCGCCGGCCGACGGCAAACCAGTCGGCCTTGTCGTCGGGAACTGGAATCCAATCGTCAGCATCGGCGGTGCCGACGGGCGTGCCCTCGCGAGGCTCTGGCGTCGCTTGCGCAGTCGTAACAGGTGAATCGTCGGTCTTGGCGACGTCCGCCGCGTCGTAGAGCTGCACGCCGGGATCGGCCTGACCGCGCGGCATGGGCCGCAGCGTCGGTTGTGGTGGCTCCTGAACCCGGGACCCGTAGGCGAAGGCGGGCCGTACCGACGCGTCGATCAGCGGGCCGGCGACGCGGTCCAGCGTGCGCTCGGTCTCGCCGCCGGGGCGCAGGAAGCCGTCGGTCTTGAGACCGAAATCGCGCTGGAAGCGCTTGAGGCCCCAGTCCAGGTCGTCGTCGGGGCGGGCGTCGGGGCGCTGGGCCTTGGCGTTCGGATAATACCCGGCCCAGGCGAGCGCGCGCTTCGTACCCTGGACGTCGCGGCCGCGATTGCGCTGGCCGGCGCCGACGCCGCCGCCCACGCCGAAGAGGCGATGCCGTCGGCGGCGAGCCCGTTCTCTTTCTGAAACTTCGTCAGGCTCTCGAACAGCGGCGTATCCGGCCACTCGTGGATCGCGCCCGTCGGCGGGCGGTAGCGGTCGAGGCGCTTGAGCGCCGTCTTCATCGCCAGCACGTCCTCGCCCCGGCTCGAATAGCTGGCACCCGGCGTGCCGTTCAGTCGCAGATGTCGCATCTCGGACCTCATCTTTGATCATGTTTTGTTCGATCGTGCAACCATGACGTCCCGCCGCCCCCGCCGAGGGCGGGCGCGGTGGCGCCTTAGTTTCGGTGCTGTTGGTGGGTGATGCCGAACGGCGGACACACGTGTCCCCTTCGACTGCCGCCAATATAGGGAATAATGCCTAGAATGTCAAGGGGGCTTAGCCCGGCAATTCCGGCGCGAATGCCCGGTGCTCCACCTCGCCGGCGTGCACGATGGCGACCGTGGCTTCCGGGATCGCCTCCCATTCCTCGCTCAGGCGGGACAGCGGCTCGGACACCACCGCGCGGGCGTCGGGCGAGAAGCGGTCGCGGATCTCCGGGTTGATCTCGTAGAGCGCGGTCATGCTCTTGCTGTGGAACAGCGAGCGGGACGCGCCCTCGCTCGAGTACCGGAAACCGTAGAGACGCTCGCCGTCGCTGAGGCTGATCGACATCTGGATCGGCTGCACGACGCCGTGCGCGCGGCCGACCTGCTCGACAAACCCGGCCATGCGCGCGATGCCGCCGATCGGGTCGGCGTCGAGCCCGAAGGTCAGCGCCAGGAAGAACATCGCTTCCGAGTCCGTCGAGCCGCGAAGCTCGGCGAACAGCTCAGGCGCGATGGCCAGCACCAGGTCGCGCTTGACGCGCGCGAAATCGGCGATCAGGCCGTTGTGCACGAACAGCCACTTGCCGTGCCGGAACGGGTGGCAATTCGACTGCTGGATCGGCGAGCCCGTCGTCGCCCGCACGTGCGCCATGAACAGCGGCGAGGCGATGCACGCCGCGAGATCCGCCAGGTTGGCGTCGTTCCAGGCCGGCAGGATGGTCTTGTAGAGCGCCGGCTCCTCGCGCGCGCCATACCAGCCCATGCCGAAGCCGTCGCTGTTGGTCGTCGTCGCGCCCAGGCGGGACTCGAGGCTTTGGTCGATCAGCGAGTGCTCGGGCTTGAGGAGCAGCTGATCGAGCGCGAGCGGCGCTCCGGAGTAGGCCATCCAGCGGCACATGAGGCGGCACTCCCTGTCGGACGGGGCGATGGCCCCAGTCTACGGCACGGCGTGGCGGTGGCCGCTAGCACCAACGGGGCGCCGCCAAACGGATCGTTAGCATTGTTGGTTTATCCACATGAATGCGCGGGCTGCTTAACGCTTGTTTGGCCGTTCGCGGCGCAGGCTGGGCCAACCAGCGCCAAGAGGGAGCCAACGTGCCGGACAACGTCTTTCGCCAGATCGTCACCGGCGAGATTCCGGTCACCAGGGTCTACGACGACGAGTTCGCGGTGGCCGTCATGGACGCCGGCCAGGTCACCCAGGGCCACGTCGTGGTCATCGCCAAGGCCAGCGCCGTGACGCTGCTGGACCTGGAGGAGAGCCACGTCGCCGGCTTGTTCCGCGCCGCCCACCGGATCGCCCGGGCGCTGCGCGAGACCTTCCAGCCCGCCGGCATCACGATCATCCAGCCCAACGGCCCCGCCGGCTGGCAGACCGTGCCGCACGTGCACATTCACGTGCTGCCGCGCTACGCCAAGGACGGCGTGACGCTCGCCTGGGACCGCGGCATGCCGCTCGCCGACGACCTCGACGATCTCGCCAAGCGCATCCGCGCCAACATGCCGGCGCCGCCCAAGGAAGAGCCGCCCAAGAAGACGCGGCGAACCGCGCCCAAGGCGGCAGCGGACGAGGCGGACGGCGACACGCCGGCGCCCAAAGAGAAAGCCGCCGCCGCCGACTAGGCGCTCCGACCGACGCCGCGGCCTTGGATCGCGGGCTCTTCTGACCTACGCTGGGCACGGACCGGGCAGCGCGGGGAGCCAGCGCCATGGACGTTCGTATCGAGACCCTGCCGGCCGTCGAGGTCGTCTACTGCCGGCGTGTCGGGCCCTACAACGAAATGGCGCCGCAGGCGTGGATGGCGCTGTGGGCCTGGGTGCGCGCGCACGACCTCTATGGCCGCGTGCGCGGCAATTTCGGCTTCGGCCTCGACGACCCGCGCACGACCCCGCCCGAGCGGCTGCGTTACGACGCCTGCCTGGTGCTGGACGGGGAGGTGACGCCGGACGCCGACGCCGGGATCGAGGTGCAGACCCTGCCCGGCGGGCGCTACGCGATCTACACGCTGAAGGGCCCGTACGGGCAAATCAGCAAGGTCTTCGGCGACCTGCGCAACGACTGGCTGCCCGGCTCCGGCGAGTGGCTCGACCCGACGCGGCCGTTCCTGGAGGTCTACCTCAACAACCCGGACGACGTGCCGGAGAGCGAATACCTGACCGACCTGCACCTGCCGCTCGGCGCCGCGCCGTAGAAAACCGCCCAGCGACCCGCGCGGGGCGACGACTTCGTTGACCGGCCGCCGCTCAGTCGCAGGTCGAATTCCGTGACTGCTCGCCCCACTCTTCGCCGGAGTCCATCTTGCCGAGCCGGTAGGTCTCGCCGCCGATCTCGACCGTCGCGTGGTCGTCGGCCTGGGCGTTCCACGTGCCGCCGTCGCGCAGCGACACCGCGACGTAGTACCAGTACCGGTTCTTCGTGAAGAACGGCGGCGTCGCCTCGCCATAGCCGATGCGCAGCCAGTACGCGTTCTTCCACTCGTCGGACACCGCGTCCTGGAAGCGGACGGCCACCTTGATCTCGTCGGTCGGGCACTGGTTCTTCAGCGTGACGGCGTCGTAGCTGCCGGACGCCGGCCGCAGGGAGAAGGCCCGACAGTCGCTGCTGTCCGAGCCCACCGAACAGAGCCCCGGTTCGTCGCACACACCGTCGCTGGCGTATACGCAGCTGTCGGCGCCGGTCGGGCGGCTCGCGACCTGGCCGCGGCAGTCGGCGCTGTCGGTGCCCACCGGGCATATCCCCGGCTCGTCGCACTCGCCGTCATTGGCATACAGACAGCTGTCGTCCCCGGTCTGCGGGCTCGCGGTCTGGCCGCGGCAGTCGGCGGTGTCGCTGCCCACCGGGCAAAGGTCCGGTTCGTCGCAGACGCCGTCGTTGGCATACAGGCAGCTGTCGGCGCCGGTCGGGCGGCTCGCGACCTGCCCGCGGCAATCGGCCGTGTCGGTCCCCGGCGAGCAAATCCCCGGCTCGTCGCAGACGCCGTCGTTGGCGTACTGGCAGCTGTCGGCGCCCGTCGGACGGCTCGCGACCTGCCCGCGGCAGTCGGTGCTGTCGCTGCCCGCCGGACAGATCCCGGGCTCGTCGCAGACGCCGTCGTTGGCATAAGCACAGCTGTCGCCACCCGCATCGCTGACGACAGGCGGCGATCCGCCGAACGTGCTGCAGTCGTCGTCGCGCTCGCAGGCCTTCGACCAGCCCGCCGCAATGGCCGCCAGCCTGTCGCGTTTCGCGGGATGCGTATCGCTACCGACGTCGCTGCCCAGGGTGTTGATCGCGATCTGGGCGTCGTCCAGGTCGGCGCCCATCTGCTGCAGGACGAAGCCGGAGAAGTAGTCCGCCTCGAACTCGATGCCCGGCCGGCTGCCGCCGGTCTCCAGCGTGTGGCCGTTGAGATGGTGGCCGACCTCGTGCGCGATGACACTGATCGGCGCCCAGCGGTTCTGCACCTGGGCGCGCAGGTCGTTGATGAAGCCGGGGTTGTAGAGCAGCATGCGCTGCGAGCCCTGTATGATCGCGGCCGCGTTCGGCACGCCCGCCGCCCGCGTCGTGAAACGGGGAACCAGGCCGGAGACGTCGACAATCGAGACGACGATGTCCTCCGCTTCCGTCACGCTCTGGAAGGTATAGACAACGTCGACCATCTCTTCGCCGAAATAGCTGCAGCTGTCGTCGATCGACACCGGTTCGCCGACGACCTGTGATTTTGCTCCAGTCGACACAAACGCCGTGACGACAAGCATTGCGAAGAAGAATAGAAACGCGAGGTCTAATTGTGGGCACTGAATGCGCAGAAAGGGCCGCGCATTTCTAACTTCAGCGCTATTTTTCTTGTTCATTTATTGTCACCACTACTGAATTTTACTGACCCAAGACACCCGCTCATTCATGATATTCTCCCGGCAACGGGCTGTAAACAAGCCGCCGGTTGCCGCGTCTCAGTCCTCCCCATAGCCAAACGCGGCGACGTGGGGGGCCAGCACGGGCAGGACCGGCGCCAGGTGGTCCCGGTACTTGCGCCAGCGGCCGGCGGCGCGGTCGTAGATCGGCCGCGTCACGTCGGCGTAGCTGGGCGTGCTGATGGTCTTCTCCGACGCCTTCTCGGCGTAGCGCAGCACTTCGTCGGTCCAGGCGAGGCCGAGAAAGCCGAACATCGTGCGCGCCGTCGCCTCGAGATCGGCGACGGTGTCCTCGTAGCGCACGGTCAGCTCGCGCTGGCCCAGCACGTCGCGGCCGGCGCGCCACAGCGCCATGACGCCGTCGTACAGCCGCGCCGCGTCGGCGAGGTCGAGGAACTGCACCATCGCCGGGTTGGGCTCGAAGCTCTGCATGAAGCAGCTCAGGACCACGTCGCGCGGGTCGCGCAGGGCGACGATCACGGGTGCCGCGGGGAACAGCCGGCGGATCAGCGCCAGGTGCACGAGGTTGAGCGGCAGCTTGTCGACCAGCCGCCGCCCGTCGAACTCCCCGATGTGCCGCGCGACCTCGGCCCAGTAGGCGTCGCGCAACGTCGCGACGTCGTCGGCGCCGAGCTCGCCCAGCACCTGCGGGTAGGGCGTCGCGCGGCCGGTCAGCTCTGCGAGGCGGCGCAAGAGGTTGCCGACGAACGGCGCCTCGTCGCTGCCGACCAGGTCCGGGTGCGCGGCCGGCACCTGCTCCGTCAGCGTCGTGCCGGAGCGCGGGAAGCCGACGAAGAACACCGGCGTGCGCTCGTTGGCCGATGCCTCCCAGCCGGCGACGTCTTCCGGCGTCAGCGTCGCGGTCCAGCCGCGCAGGCGCTCGATCTGCGCCGGATAGCTCGCGCGGTCAACGGCCTGCGCCGCAGGCAGCGCGCCGCTCAGACGATTGGCCGCGGCGAAGGCGGCGAACGCGGCGCCGGCGTCGTCGAGGCGGTCGCAGACGCGGCCCAGCTCGGTCTGCACCTCGATCGCAGTCGCCGGTGCCAGGTCAGTTGACGCAATCGATTCGAGGGCCGGCCGGGCCCGCTCGAATTCGCCCGCATGGCGGTCGAGGGTCGCCAGCACCAGCCGCGCGACCACGTTCTCGGGCTCTCGCTCCAACGCCGACCCGGCGGCAGTACGCGCCGCGTCGTGCCGGTTGAGCCGCAGTTCGGCCTGCGCGAGCCCGGCCTGGGCCGGCGCGTTGGCTGGGGCCAGCGCGACGGCGCGGGCGAAGGCGTCCGCCGCGGCCGGCCAGTCGCCCAGAAGCGCGCGGGCGCCGGCCAACGCCGCCAGCGCCTCGGCGTCGTCGGGCGTCAACTCCAGCGCGCGCGCCAGCGCCTCGGCCGCCGGCGCCGCCTGGCCCAGCGCCAGCCGGGCACGGCCCAGGTTGACGTGCACCTCCGCGGCATCGGGCATGGCCGCCGCGGCGCGCTCGAAGCGCTCGGCGGCGGCGGCGTTGTCGCCCTGCGCGCGCAACGCCGCGCCAAGGTTGTTGAGCACCACCGGGTGCGCCGGCGCCAGGCCCTCGGCGCGTCGCAGCAGGTCGACGGCCTCGTCGAGCTCGCCGGCTTCCTGCGCCAGCGCCGCCAGGTTGCCCAGCGCCTCCAGGTAGTCGGGCCGATGCTTCAGCGCGGCGCGATAGGCCGCCGCCGCCGCGTCGCTCTCACCCGCCAGGCGATGCACCTCGCCGCGCATGAGGTGCAGCTCGGCGTCGTCGGCGGTCTCGGCGAGCGCCCGGTCCAAGAGCTGCGCCGCCGGGCCCAGCCGGCCGGTCTGCAGCGCCGCCATGCCCATGAAGCGCAACGCCTGGGCGTGGCGCGGTTCGCGCTCGAGCACCTGGCGGTACAGGCGCGCTGCGTCCTCGACGGCACCCGCCTGGTGCTGCCGCATCGCCTGGTCCATCAGCTCGGCCGTCGTCGCCATGGCGCGGCGACACTAACGCAGTCTGGGCTCAGCCGCCCTGCAGCGACTGCAGGTACGCAACGATGTCGTCGATCTGCTGGCGCGTGAACTGCAGCTTCGGCATCGGCGGGTGCGGGTCGGCGATGAAGCCGCGGATGCGGCCCTCGGGATAGGTCGCGACGAGGCTGAACGGCGGTGCCGCGTCCGAGGCGACGCCGACGCCGTCGCCGACCAGGTGGCAGTTCGCGCACCAGGTCTTGGCCAGCCGGCCGCCGGCCTCGGCGTCGGCCGCTTGCGTGTGTCCGGCGGCAAGGGCGGCCGCGAGGGCCAGGGAGGCGATGGTCCACGTCCGCAAGGGCATGGGCGGTGAGCTCCTCGGGGGTTGGGTCGTTGGCATCGTCGCGGGCCGCGCCGACGCGGACATTGAGCCCGGTCAAGCGGCACCGAGTCGGGAAAACGCATTATTGCCCTGACAAGGTCACAGTTGCGCGCAAATCTCGGGTTCTAGTATCCCTCGCGGCCGGCGACGGGTCGGCCCCCGCCGGCAAGTGAAAGCGACGCGACCATGTTCCAACACATCAAGAGCCGCGGCACCGGCCGCGCCCCCGAGGATCGAGAGCCCATGCGCGACACGAACCCGAGCATCCCCGCCCGCCCCGCCAGCCCCGGGCGCGACCTGCCCACCGCGCCGTCCGGCCGTCCGCGCGAGGCCACCGCGCACAGCCGGCCCGAGGACAGCAAGCTGATCGTCGGCAGTAACATCCGCCTCAAGGGCGAGATCGCCGCCTGCGACGTGCTGGTCGTCGAGGGCGAGGTCGAAGCGGCGATGACGAGCCGCCAGTTGGAGATCGCCAGGTCCGGCGTCTTCAAGGGCAACTGCGAGGTCGCGACCGCGGAGATCCACGGGCGCTTCGAGGGCGACCTGACGGCGCGCGACGTGCTGCGCGTGCAGTCGACGGGCCAGGTCAAGGGGCGCATCCGCTACGGCACGTTGGAAGTCGCCGGCGGCGGCCAGATCTCCGGCGACATCGACACGGTCGAGGCCGCCGAAGCCGCCGAAGCCGCGAAATCCGCCAAGCCGGCCAAACCGCCGGTCGATGTCGCCACCCAAGCCGCCCCCCAGGTCGCCCCCCAGGTCGCCGAAGCGGGCGAATAGCCGGAATCCCTCAACCGCGGAGCTGGGAGACCAGTCGCGCCGGGTCCAGCCGGGTCAGGTTGATGCCGACCAGGATCATGGCGAGCGCGATCAGCGCCGCCGCGGTCAGCGTCTCGCCCAAAAGCAGCCAGCCGAACAGCGCGCCGAAGACCGGGATCAGGTAGCTCACCTGGCTCATGAAGCTGAAGCCGCAGTTGGCGATGATGCGGTAGCGCACCAGGCTGGCGAGCGCCGTCGCGACGAGGCCGAGATAGACCACGGCGCCGAGCTCGAGCCCGCTGGGCGCCAGCGCCCAGGGCCGCTCGAACAGCAGCGCCAGCGGCACGGTGAGAACCACACCACCGCACAGCACGGCCGTGGCCGAGACGTCGCTGGGCAGCCGCGCGGTCAGCCGGCGGCTCAACAGGCCCGAGGTGACATACCTGAACGAGGCCGCCACCACCGCCAGCTGGCCCAGCACATTGCTGCCGAGGCCGCCGAGCGCGTCGACGCCGATCACGGTCAGCACGCCGGCGAAGCCCAGCGCCAGGCCGACGACCTTCGGCACCGTCGCCCGCTCGTCGTGGGTGAAAGCGTGGCCCAGCACCAGCGCCATCAGCGGCCCGGCGCCCATCAGGATCGCCGCCAGCGAACTGTCGATGTACTGCTGGCCCCAGGAGATCAGGACGAACGGCACCGCGGTGTTCAGGACCGCCGTCGCCATCGCCAGCGGCCAGACGCTGCCGGCCTCGCCGCCGCGCAGGGAGGGCAGCCGGCGCCCGACCAGTGCCAAGTAGAGCAGCATCGCCGCCGCCGCGATCACGACTCGCGTCGCCGCCAGCGTAAACGGCGTCACGCCGCCGACGGCGACCTTGATCGAAAGAAAGGCCGAGCCCCAGATCGCGCCGAGCACGACCAGGAGGGCGAAATCGAAGACGGTGGGACGGCGCATGACGCGAGGAGACAGGGTCCGGGTACGGGCGGCGGGCGGGCCGTGCGACACTATGCCGCCCGCCGGCGCGGGGAAAGCGCTGCGCAAGAATGTGTCGCCCGACAGGCGCTTTCGCGCGCGGAACGTGCGGTGCGGCCCATACAACGCACGCGCTGGATGCGAATGCCGGCCGAAATTTTGCTTTCGTTTGCTGCAGTGCAGCGCGGGGTTTGACACCGGGCGGGTGCGTACCTACGTTCCTGCGCGAAGACACAAGGGTCACCGGCCCCGCGCGCGCCCCGCGCAACGACGCTTTCAGTCGGGTCGGCGGCCTTTCTCCAAGGTCGGGTCTGGGTATCCCGGCGGCGCGTTCCTGCCGCCGACCGGCCGCTGCGATCGCAATTCGCGGGCGAGCGCCCGCCGCCACATCTCAAGGAGGCTCCATGACGACCGACTCTGTCGCCACCACCGGAAAGGCCATCGCCATCCTCGTCGCCGACGGCTTCGAGGAGAGCCAGCTCACCGACGCCCAGCGCTTCTTCCTGGAGCGCGGCCTGGAGCCGAAGATCGTCGGGCAGGAAGGCATTCTGGTGCACGGCTGGCACGAGGGCGGCTGGGGCCACCATTTCATGACCGACGCCAAGCTGAGCGAGGTGCTGTCGGCCGACTTCGCGGCGTTGCTGCTGCCCGACGGGCCGCAGAGCATCGCCACGCTGGCGCGCGACCCGCACGCCAAGCGCCTGGTCAAGGCGTTCGTCGAGACCGACAAGCCGGTCGCCGTCTTGGGCCACGCCGTCTCGCTGCTGCAGGTCGCCGAAGTGGCGTCGGGCCGCACCGTCGCCGGTGCCGAGGCGACGCGCGAGGCCGTGACGATCGAAGGCGGCGCCACCTGGAGCGAGGAGCCGCTGGTCATCGACAGCAACCTGATCACTACTGCCAACGGCAGCGAGCTGCCGCAGGTCCTGGCGACGCTGGTGACGAAGGCCGGAGTGCCGGAGCCGGAGGTCGACCAGGCCGCCTGACCCGGTCAATCGAGAGACACGTGCGAACGGCGGCGCCCACGCGCCGCCGTTTCTATTTGGGCGCGCTCAGCGGCGCATGACCCAGACGTCGCCCGCGACCGGCGCGCCGAGTTCGCGGCGCAGGGTCGCCGGCGTGCGCGCCACGACGGCCAGCCCGGCGGCGGCAGCCTGGCGTTCGACCGCTGCGACACCGTGGCGGTAGCGCCCGCTCGCCGCCAGTTCGACGCCGTCTTCCCCGTGCTCCGTCGTCGCGGCGAACAGCCCGCCGGGCCGCAACGCGCGCGCCACGTCCCGCAACAACGGGGCTAGATCGCCGACATAGACCAGCACGTCGCCGGCGACGACCAGGTCGGCGCTGGCCTCGGGCGCGCCCGCCAGGAAGGCGTGCACCTCGGCCTCGACGACGCGGTCGTAGCAACCGCGCGCCCGCGCCCGCTCCAGCATCGCCGGCGACAGGTCGACGCCGGTGAGGTCGCCGACCAGCGGCGCAATCGCGGCGCCGGTCAACCCGGTGCCGCAGCCGAGATCGAGGCCCGCGCCGCCGGCGGCCGGGTCGCTCGCCGCGATCGCCGCATGCAGCAGCGCCGGCACCGCGAAGCCCAGCGCCTCGGTCAAGTGCCGGTCGTAGCCCTCCGCGTACCAATCGAAATAGGCCCGCACATAGTCGTCGGGTGCGCGCTCGGGCGTCTCGGCGCCGCCCATCGCCGCGATCATGAAATCCGCCGGGGCCGCCACGTCGGCGCGCGCGCGGCAGGCCTGGTAGTGCGCCAGCGCCGCCGCCCGGTCGCCGCGCCAGGCCGCGAGCTGACCCTTAAGCCAGTGGACGCGCGGCGCGCCATGATCGAGCGCCAGCGCCTTGTCGAGCAGCGTGTCCGCCGCCGCGTCGCGGCCGGCGAACAAGAGCGCGCTGGCGGCGTCGGCGATATGCGCAGCTTCGATCTCGTCGGCGTGGCGGCGGCTGGTCGCGGCGTCCGCGGCGGCGCCGGCCGTTTCCTGCGCGACCGTCAGGCCGCGCCAGGCGGCGACGTGCTCCGGCGCGCGGTCAAGGAGCTGTCGGTAGAGCGCGATGGCGTCGGCAGACTCGCCGCTCGCCTGCGCCGCCTCGGCGCGGCGGAACAGGGCCGCGTCGGCGGCGGGGGCGTCTCGGTATTTGGGCGTTCGGTCGGTCGAAACGACGCTATCGTCTCCGGCACCGGGGCGGAGGGTTCATGTGCGGCGGCGGGCAGGGCGTCGGCAACACCTTGGCATTGGCACTGCGGTCCAACTCAAGCACCGTCGGTGCAACGTAGGCGATGCCAGCGGCAATGCCCAGCCGTGCGAGCGCAGTACGCCGGCCGACCGCCCGCCCGCCGCCGCGGTCCGCGGCGGCTCAGTCGTTCGGTCGGCCATTGCGGTGAGATCCCTCATCCGTCCCGGCCGCGTTGCCGCCGCGGCATCACATGAGTGAAGCACGCCGCTTCGGAAC
>Ga0049107_10000067_pt1 | contig 26882 bp, 21 predicted proteins | sample WorMetilPIANOSA1_FD_61187 | JGI IMG/M metagenome (GOLD analysis project Ga0049107, IMG submission 61187) | Marine gutless worms symbiont microbial communities from Max Planck institute for Marine Microbiology, Germany - Olavius ilvae PIANOSA.1 | ecosystem: Host-associated > Annelida > Digestive...
CGCCAAGAACTGTAAGGGAGATGACTCAACTGCTCAGAGGGGTCTTTCTAGCCAATCACTTGGCAAGTAATGACAACTTAACTAGAACAACCAAAAGACAGAACACCTACAACGAAAACTAGCAATATATAAAAAGGGGCCCTAATAAACCACAATACAATATACAGCATGCTAAGATATGATAGACAGACTAAGCCTGGTTTAGTCGCCTTGTACGACATCTGGCCAGGAAACGGATCAGGTCCATTCTTACAACCCCGGAGCACACACGGGGGGCCTGAAGGGAAAAGTAGGAGACATCATTTATTAACCATATTTAACAGAAGTCATCCACAGCAAACTTCTGAATAACAATTACTAAGCACAGTGTCTAAGTAAGCAATAAGAACAGCAACATACACGTCTGTGAAGATTTTATGGATCCATTCACAAAAATTAACACTTGCAACTGGGATTTTCACTGGCAAATAAGACAAATTTGACATTTATAATGGCGTTTGGAAGTACAACTCATCACGTTTCTTATCACGCATAAAAACTGTAAGTGGTAACATTTGTTGCTACCATTGCTACAGCCACTGTAAAAGTGTAACGTCGACATATGAAGCAGCATACACATAATAAATGTTACGATATAAATTTATACAAATAAGCCACAAATAAGACAGACGCTGTAGAAGTGTACAACGATAACAATATTTCCTCTTGACGACGGAGCTTGACAGAATCTCATTCTGTGACGGAAATAATAATATAATCATTTGAGTCCAGGACGAAGCGCTGACGAGTCTCTACATCGCGGCTGTAACACAAAACAGTCTCTCAGTGTTTTATGCCTTTTATAATCTTCCAAAGCTTTGACACTGTTGGTAGGTAACAACAACTGCATACAGCCTGTAAAAAATCAGATCAGCAATTTCCAGACGTTCTTCTTTGGCAAGCCTGTGGGGAACCTGGCCGAACCTGGAGTAATCTGAACAAAAATAGGCTGCTTAAACAAAAAAAAAAAAACGAAAGAGAGAAAGCCTTTCATGGCCTTCTATTGAGTAAACATTCATTACGGACCACTTGATAATGTGATTTTAATGAAAAATACATGAAATCCAAACAGTGCAAAGCATGACAGACCCACCACACAACAAGCTGGCGACACTGATTTTGTCATCGCCGCCGCCGCAACATTCAAGATAGAAGAATCAAAACTAATACCAGCCAGTGCAGTAAAAGCAGACTTCAAGGGTAAAACTGAAATTGGACATAAGTGTCAAGTTACGGGCAACAATTCATTTGGTAAATCCTCCCCTGCAGTTGTCCCTGCTCAAATTTCGCTCAAATTATAATGGGGTCATCTGCAGGTCAGTATCCCCTATGGCCAAAAATTTGAAGAAACTCGACTGAGCAGTTCTCATTTTTGCAAAAATACATATATAGCACACATATCTACATACGTACATAAAAGTCGTCTTAAAATATTAGCAGTGCACCCACTTCATAGTGATGGACTGGTGATAAAGTAAACTGACGAAGTTGTGATGACATACCAGCACGAAGATGGTACTTGGCAGCATTTCATGCACGGCGCTTGTGACTGATTCAGGATGCTGTGGCATGCTGAGATGCAACTTGGGCAGCTGAACGTTGCCAGAAGCTAATGGAACCATATTGTACGTCAAACAGTAGCTGTCACGTGGCAGTATGCGGAAATGTACCTTTACAGCAGCACATTCATATCACCTGTGTTCTACCTTCAGTAATAATCACAACTGATTTAAGTAATTCAAATCAGACAGCAGTAATGTCAAGCAATGCTAGTGCAGTATTGGCACGATCAACTACGGCAGCCTGCATCCATCTATACAGATCTTGATTGCCACTGAACTCTCGGTCAAAAACATAGCAATGCATGGCACGGCAACAGTCAACCTCGGCACCTAGTTTGGCGATCAGAGTTTGATTTGCTGTTGACTTACCGCAGAATGACTTATATGAACAAGTAATAACAACAAATTTTAATTTCCAACATATGGTATAAGGACATGTACGAAAGAAATGCACTCAATGAGATGCAGACATGAGCCCGTGCAGCCCTGGCTCTGCTACAAATAACCAGTGCAGGTGGAAACTCATTACTTGTGACCGTGTGACCTAAATCTTTGACCTTTCACCTCCAAAAGACATGGCAACAACTGATACTGCAAGTTTGCTGGCCCCAGCTTGATTCACTGTTGAGTTACAGGCGGACATATAGACGTTTAACCAATCTTCAAGGTCACATCCAATGTGAAGGTCATATGACAATGAGCATGTATGGCTCAGCACTGGGCAACTTGACAACCCCCCGCCACAAAGGAAAGGGAAGGTAACTATGTGTCCCAACTCTAAGCAAATCAACAACCTCCGTGCCAAGTTTGTGAGATTTTCTGCTGAGTTATCATGCAGCTATACAAAGACACAAACACACAGATATAGATAAAGGTAAAGGTGTATACACTTGATATAGCGCCTCATCGTAGTGAATCACCACCGCAGAAGCGCTCAGGTATGGCTTGTGTTCTCAAGGGATCTCACAGTTTTACCTGCACACCCAGATGTTCATCCGCAATCGGAATGAGCCATACCTGCCTTTGCCTTCCCAGCTATAGCTGGTACTCATTTCCCGACCCCGGAGGTATGGAAGGCTGAGTAGACCTTGATGCGAAGTAGCCCCAGCCGAGATTTGAACCTGCAACCTCCCGGTTGCAAATCTGGCACTCTACCACACAGCCACAAGCGCACCTACGACAGGTAGATGACACTGACTGTCCTACATGCCATGACTAACATCGTCCAGCATGCGCAGCAGTGACGAATTCCACTCACCTGACGGTGTCCGGCAAACATAAACGTATCACTGGACTCGACGATGACGTCAAAGTCTTGCAGACAGTCAGAACGATTGTGGATCGTGTAGACCAAAGCTGCACTGGACTGAACACTGATGACTGATGGAATGTCCAGCTCAACGTACACCGGCAAGCTGACAATGTTGACGGTCGGCAGTTGAACTTCGACGTCAAAACTTCGACTATTGACACCGTCACTGCAACCATCATCATCATCATCATCATCATCATCATCCATCATCATCCACCACCACCACCACCACCACCACCACCACCATCATCATCATCATCATCAAACACAAACTCACGTGCTGTGTACTACTAGCTTTGCACATCTAATAAGTAACCAGAATGGCACTTGGAGACCACAAACCTCCACCAAGGTTCCGTTCAGTTCCATCTGTTCCGCTCCATTCACTTTCTGGGTGGCTTACTTGTTACAGGCATTCCAGCAGTGAGGCTTTTGCCTACAGCATGGCCCAATGCGCAGCCCCTACATTGACAAAGCTAAAAGTAAAGTGTGCCGGATCCCAGTGCAACACAGGTGGGGTGTTCATCTCTCTGTCGTAGGCCGTTGAGCCCGTAAGTGGATAAACAACTGTGTCTGTGATGCATGGCCAGTGCGACGCCAGACCTACAGTTACCTTCCCAGCTTGCACCGGCTCCAAATTAATACTGCTTGGTGACTGAGGAACCTGTGTTAGTGAACAACTTGCCCAAGGCTGCATCTGAAAGCGAGGCAGCCGGGAGTCGAACTCGCGACCTGTTGATCGCAAGTCTAGTGTCCTAACCACTATACCATCGAGCCAGACCCTATACAGACAGACGGGATGTAACCAGCACAGTGAGTGCGCTTCATGCTGCCCGTTCAGCAGGCGTGTTAGTGAGTGTGGTGTGTAGCAAGGGAAGGGCTGTGAGGGGCATTGTTGCAGCACCACTCCTACTGACATTCACTAGATGGCTGCACAAACATATGCTGCTGACTACATGCCTCAGTGCTTATTATACATACTTTCTCTCTGTTTTAACGGCCATTTCCCAGATGGACCCGGGTTAGCCGGTACCATAATGTCTCCATTCTGGATTTTATTATAGCTAAGGATAACGGAGGTGGTGGTGACAACTGGAGCTATAAGACGTGCGAAGCTCCAAATAGTCGCCACCAACAAACCAACACCCAGTTCTTATTACACTATATACCGTATTTAATCACTTACATACTTACTTGCTTACTTACTAAATAAGTATATAGGTGGGTGTGGATGTAGCACGTGTTTCTACTTAGTAACAGTCAAATGATGCATGCATGTCTTCAGTACAGGTACTAATGGCATACTACATGACAATGGGAAAGCCATTCTCAGTGAAAACTGTGCAGATCATATTCAGACTGGATAGCATTTGTTGCCATTATCATCACTGAGAGTAAACTGCTGCAACTGTTGTTTAGCACAGTAAAAAGCCATTACTGCTGCTGCTGCTGCTGCTACTTTTGGCTTTTGTTTAACCAGCCTATTTTCCCAGATATCACTCCAGAGTAGGCCGGAGTCCCAGAAGGTACGAGATTTTTACAGACTGGATGCTCTGTCTGATACCCAACCAACAGTGTTAAAACACTGAAGTGATCAACATCGTTCATTAAACTATGAAAAGTGCACGCCTGTACTGCTACTGACTGCTGTACAGTGATGCTGTACTGTCCCAGCGGCACGGTCGACGGCGGAGAGCTCTGACCACTGCTCGATGTGACACCGTCAGCTGATGATGATGATGCACACAGACAGAAGCATTCTCCCGCGTGATCTGCAGCTGACTTCAACATCACTGAAATTGACAGCATCACATCTACATCAACTGCTGCTTGCGGTCATAATATGATCTCTGCACGTCTGTGAAATCTCGTGTACAATATGCACAATTTTGACGTAAAACTGCAGGCCTGAGAAATGGGTACATATTATCCACATGAAATTTTTTTTAAGTTGTGAAAAATTGCCAACATGCAAACATCCAGACACATACTATTTGGATCTCAATTACAACGAGACAGTTACCTTAGTTCCCATGGTGCTTGCTTACTTTGTGAAAATGCAACAATGCAATCACAAAGAAAAGGCAATGTCCCTGTTTACTGAAACTGGCCAAAAAGTTGTTGTGTTGATTTTCAGTTTAACTACACCAAGTTTACCTTTATTTACTGCCGGCTATGAACGATTTTTAGTTAACCTAAATTTGTAAAACTGCTGCACATGGCATATCAGTTTCAACGTTGGCAGCATTTGACGATGTTGGAGAGTAGTGTTGTGTATTATAAACATGAACTTTAATTTTACCCTTGATTCGCAGTCAAAAGTAGACATGGGTACTACAGTCTTGTGTGTACAGTAAGCGAGATTTTATGATAGCTCTTGAGTCTTATATCACAAACACTACATAGCAGAAACAACTCAATTTATCAGAGAGAAACAAATTTCAAGTAGAAAAACAGAACAAAAGAGAAGCAGGTATAAAAACGATTGATTCACAGTTGGAACTGTCATTCCATTTTGTCCATTACGTACTACAATACACTCGTTTAACGCCAGTTTTCAGGACAATCTGGGTTAGCTGATACCAGAACGTCATACCACTCTGGGTTTTATTGCAGCGAGAAACGACGAAGGGATTGTGATGCAACTATAAAACACCGTGCAGATCATTTGTAGACAGACAGACCACTACCATCATCATATCAACATTCAGTTTGTACAGGCCGGATGCCATTCCTGCCTCCCCAACCAACGACGTCAAAATGCTGAAGGCAAAACTTTGCAAATCTACAAAAAAGAAGTTGGGCAAGTTTTTGACTCGGGCATGCACGATGACATTACAGAAACAACTAATGAAACATACTGGTGGAACAGTATCTGAGGACAGCATATCACATCAATTCAACACATGACAAACAAGATGTGAAGTGAAAATAACTCGGCTGCTTGCAGTGTACATGCTACAGTGTTACTTTCACAATACTAAGTGGCTTGAAGGCAGCATTGGTGAAGAAAACATTAACATTCAAGAAGCCCAAACACCTTGCAATGCGCCAGCATCATTAAGTCTCAAGCAAGTTTTGAGGTCAAGTACCAAGTCACATCTTCGCTGGCCAATGTAGAGAGAACTATCAAGTTTTGAGAACTATCAAGTTTAAGTCTTAAGAGACGTGAACATTATATCTGATGATAATCATGTGGTACACGAGCATGTGTCTGTATCACTCTGGAGATACACACAAAAACTGCTAGGCCTACAACTCATAGCAAAGCAACAAGGAAGACACAGTCACGACAAACACGACCATGTTAAACACATCTCAAACTGCCCGTCAGTGATATGATAAGCGAGAGACGACAAATGTGCAACAGACCATTGGACAGCTGTGATTGACATGTGGCATCACTGCCAGTAGCGCTGATCTGTGCTGACTGCAACACAACATGATGCACAATCACTGCAATTGCTCCAGACTATCACGTCTGACTCCAGCATCAAACATACATCACACAGCATCATATACCAGCAGTTAACTAGTAACTACACTATGTCTTGTGCCATTGTACACATATAGAAGGAGCAGCCGTGGTTAAGGTGCCGCACTTTCACAGGGTGAAACCCGGGTTCCATTCCTGCTGGCACCCTTGAGTGGCGTCAAGAATGACATCGAGCTAAAACTGCTCCCAGACCTACGGTTACCTTCCCAGCTTGCGCCGGCTCCAAATTAATACTGCATGGTGACTGAGGCACCCGTGTTAGTGAACAACTTGCCCAAGGCTGCATCTGAAAGTGAGGCAACTGGAAGTCGAACCCGCGACCTGTTGATCGCAAGTCTAGTGTCCTAACCACTGTGCCACCGAACCAGACCCTATACAGACAGACGGGATGTAACCAGTACAGTGTGTGCGCTTCATGCTGCCTGTTCAGCAGGTGTGTTAGTGAGTGTGATGTGACATCGAGCTAAAACTGCTCTCATGCACCACAGGTTTCACTTTACATGTGGGAAAGTCTCTTAGTGACTAAAAAGGTAAAGTGTGCCATACTCCTACTGGAGTTTAGGCGGGGTGCTCATCTCCCTTCCTAAGGCCATGAGCCCGTAGGTGGTAATACCACTATTGTCTGTGACGCATGGCCAGTGTGATGCCAGACCTACGGTTACCTTCCCAGCTTACGCTTGTACCAAATTTATACTGCTTGGTGATAGTGCGTGCTGTTAAAAGGCCTCAACTCTACAGCATGGCGATGACTGAAACACAGCGAAACAAAGGAACTGAAGGAAAAATGTCCGGCTACAGACATGACTCCTCGGTTTGGTTCCAAAAGCCTCGATCATCATACAACGTTTTATCCAATCATCATCCTCACGTCTAAACTATGTTAACTTTTTCTTGATAACCAAAAACCGGCTGGTTCTGATCCCAACAATTCTCTGATCTATGCATTTCTTTCGTTCAATTTAAAACCACACACAACCACTGTGGCTCGGTGGTGTAGCGGTAGGGTGCCGGATTTGCGATCAGTTGGTCGTGGGTTCGAATCCCAGCTGCCCCGCTGTCGAGTGCAACCCTGGGTAAGTTGTTAACACACGTGCCTCTGTCATCAAGCAGTATAATTTGGTACCAGCCAATGGGCAGTGATGCCTGGCGGCTGGGAAAGTAACCATAGGTCTGGCTTCGCACTGGCCACGCATCACAGATGTTAGTGGTTCTCCATCTACGGGCTCAAGGCCTGGAAGAGGGAGGTGAGCATCCCCTTATGCTCTCTTGTGGAGATGGTTGACTTTACCTTTTACCTTTACATCCACATGCACAGCCACTTCAGTTCGATCTAGCTTTACCTCATCCTCCTTCTTCATAGGCCATGTCTCACTGCCACGATCTAGACAACTCCTCACAACTGGTGTATACTTTACTTTTTAACTTTAATGAAATACTGTCTGCTTGTGAGAAAATTCGCGAAAATAACAATTAATCTACTTTTTAGATCATTGTGGTCTGGCTGCAACATAACTGGCTGTCTTGGCCTGCCGACTAATGTCAAACATGTCTGACATGTGCCGCACATTGTGCTGCACACCATGATCATCAGTAGTCTTCTGCTGTACAGCAGGTTTTTGACATCCTTTCTCTGTGTCTCCATCCCTCTCTGTCCTCAGCAAATGATGGTGGCTTTGTTGCATTCAAATGGGCAGCTGAGGACAGATGCCCATTTAAGTGCAACAAAGCCACCATCATTTGCCACATCATGTAGCATTTGAATTATTCTCGTCCTTGTTGGTTTACCTTTCATTCTGCCTTCAATAATTTCATGCAAAAGTCTGTCGTGTCTCAAAACATGGCCATCGATACTTCCTTTGCAAAATAGAGTTCTGTATTTGCCTGTCTTCGTTTAGTCACTGTAAAACATCGAATGTAGCTAGTAGCTGGTCTCTGACACCTGATTCCACAGGAAACTTCACCACACAGCAACAACTATTTATTATTATTAGTAGCAGTAGTATTACCTCTGCCAAGGACTGTATATTTTACCTGGCATTTGTTTAACAGCAACGATTTTGTGCAATCAAAACTACTGTGTGATCATTTCCCTTCAGTGCTTTGACACTGTTGGTTGGGCGACAGGAAGGACATCCGACCTGTAAACAGTTGGGTGTTGGTTTGTTGGTGGACAATCTGACTGGAGCTTTGCACGTCTTATAGCTCCAGTTGTCACTACCACTTCCATCATCTTTAGCTCTAATAAAACTGGCTAACCCAGGTTTAGCTGAAAAATGACCATTAAAACGTAGTCAATCAATTTTGCGTGACCAGCTGCCTTACTGGAGGGTTTGAGGTGTCCCACTGCCCAGATCTTTAACTCTTCAATGATGATAATATCAGATTGCTGAGTCATACCAGCATAAGACGACTGGACAAGATCTTCAGCGAACAGTTAGTTAAACTCTGTACATCAGTGACGAGAACAAATGATTCTCCATCATTCACAGCTTCAATGGCCTCAAACTGCACATGAACAACTGCAGACCATCATAATCACGTATGTACTGCCTCAACTGAAATTGCTGTATCTGTATGTATGTAAATGATGTGAATATTCAATTAGATGACATGAATATTCATTCACAGACCTGACAGTTGAAGACCAACTGCATGAACAACTGCAGACCATCATAATCACGTATGTACTGCCTCAACTGCAATAACTGTATCAGTATGTATGTAAATGATGTGAATATTCAATTAGATGACATGAATATTCATTCAGAGACCTGACAGTTGAAGAGCTGAAAGCTGACAGTGAGTGGCTCAATCACAGACAGACAGACATTTCGTTGACTGCAGCAGCTGCACTGGACGGTCAAGCCTTCGACATCAACTGATATCTCATAAGACACCTCAGCACACACACACATGCCAAAAATGCCAGCAATTATTATTATTATTACAAAGATTATAGTAACGCTTCACAAAAAAAATATTGTAAGGGCACTTAACATATAAAAAATATAGAAAACGCATTACATGGTTCTCGCTGTCAGTCAATACAGTCAATGGTAGGCAGTAATCAGAAGAATGAGACTTTCAGTCAGTTGTACGACAGCTGAAAGAGATGAGCTTTTGTCTGCCGCCGAAAAGACAACAGTGATGAGACAGCCCTGATCTGTGGTGGCAGATTGTTCCAAGATTGCGCCGCAGCCAGCGGAAAGGCAAGATCGCCGGTTACCCGACGAGTCGGCAATGAGTGGATACATACAATGCAGAGATACTGCAATGGGTCAGTGGCGTTTGTATGGGGAGCGGGGGAAGCACTGCCCGCCAGTGCGGCCCCACACTTCATATTGTAAATACAGGCATGTGGCTGATGTATAATCTAGTAATGTCATATTTTCAAAAAATTCTGCAAGTAAATTAGCCATAGCAGGATGGAGGACAGAAGGGACTTAGCCCACTGGAAAATTTACAGTGGCCCTGCAGTAAGTAAGTAAGTAAGTAAGTGTATGTTAAAGTAGTGGCCGAAGTGGCCAAATAGAACAATTGACAGCACAGTAGTACTATATGCACAAACAACCGTGACAATGCATGCATGACAATAAACTGACAAACTCAAAATATACATGTACATTACACACTGAGAAATGGGCTTCTGACAATGAGCCAAAGCATAGGGTATAGACCGGTATATTTTGTTCGATTCAGGATTCTGGGGAATTTTGAGGGAGACCAGAGGGCAGACAATAATAGAGCATCGCGAGATGGCTGGACTAAATAATGCAAACATGACGTTGGCTGCAAGAAATACTATGAAGAAAGTGCATCACAGTAGGTCCCTGCGGTTGGCCAGGCTTGCAATTCCAGCAACGAACAAAGTACTGGCATAAGATGTCACGTGCCTAGGTATATATGATATGTATTGTTCTCTTTGTACTGCCTTATAGTAGCCTAACATGTGTATCTGCTGGTAGGGCTTTGAAGCAGCTGCCTTAACCCCCCCCCAGATAATTTACGCTCCCATCTACCACGTTCTGCTTGGACACCAAAGTTTCTCAGAGTTATAAATGCCATTACAATGATCGTATCAGTGACAATGATAATGTGACGACCGTATCAGACTGCTGAACATTATCACATTAATGTAAAGAGTTCATTAACACCGAGTCACAAGTGAAGTGCAATCAGCGAAGGCTCGTCATGAGTCAAGTGAAACGAGTAGTGCTGTCACGAGACTCGTGGTAACTGCATGGAAACGCTGCAGTATTCCTGCAGATCTACGATTAAATATAATGCTATGATGCATAACCTCGTCCACTATTGACATAAGCACAACTACTGAGACTTAATACGCTACTGAAACAAGCAGGTCACCAAGTGTCAATGCTACATGACAATTATTATTATTATTATTATTATTATTAATGACATTTATATAGCCCAAAGTCGAAAATTCAGCAAATGTGCTATCAGCAGTTAAACAGAAAAGTCTTCAAATGTTTTCTGAACACATCCAGAGAAATGTCAGGTGATCGCAGTTCAGCTGGCAAACTGTTCCAAACTACAGGGCCATGTACAGCAAAGCTATGGCTGCCGTAGGCTGTCCTTGTACGTGGCACAATGAGTTGGCCTGTTGTGGCGGATCGCAAGTTGGATCGTCCAGTTTGTGATGTGACCGGTGTGCAGTATGACGCTAGGTATAGTGGAGCCATGCCGTGAAGATATTTGTAAACCAAAACGGCCGTCTTAAACTTGATCCTATGCTAGAGAACAGAGTGGCAAGACTGTGTGATACATACTGTGACGATGAGTATCAGGTCGACTGCACTGGTTGTCACACTGTAGAAGTCTGCAGTCACCTGCACAGCAAATCCACAAGCAATATGTTAGAAACTCTCGCTATACAGTTCCACTGTGTTTTTCACATCTAACTGAAAATGTTGCCACGATGGTTGCCTGTACTCAATACATGGGGCAACATTTGTGCTGACTGTCGGTGCAAAGCAGCCGGCTCAAATTAGTGTACCGTATTTTCTCTAATAATTCAAACGCTTTTTAATAATTATTGTCATGGCTGTCCGAACTATTAGAAGGGAAAAAATAATTACGAAAATCGGATGGTCGAATTATTACTGGTAATCAACGTCGGCAAAATCTGTCAGTGTTTACATATGTAAACAATATTGCAATCGATATTTGGTAAGAATCACACAACAAACAACTTTATCACTAGTAAAAGATACCACGTGCTTCGTAAACATGCCGGCCAAAAAAAAACAGAAACAGGAATACACAGTGCTAACACTAAACAGCGAATAGGACCACAGTGATCCCGTGCAACGCGCGAGGCCTGAAAACTGGAAATTGCCCATTCAGTGGCGCACAGCTAGTGCAGAAACTGAAGAACCCACATATTAAATGAATCATTAATTATTTTGATTACTAATACTTTTTGGTTCAAACACGAACTTTGGACGTAGGCCGACAGTCATGCTACGCCTGTATCCAAAATATCCACATAGCCACTTCCTGCCGAATATTCTGCGTCTGCCACGTTTGTTTGTTTGGGTTATGTTGCACGCCGTGCATGACACGGAACACTTTAATCAATCAGTTAATCGGGAAGATTTCTATAGCGCCATTTGTCCTAAGATACAAAGGTGGCCGAATTATTGAAGGCGGAAAAAATAATTATTACTTTCAAAAAAATCACGTTCGAATTATTAGACAGGCCGAATTATTAGAGCAAATACGGTAGTCGGCGCCAAAGTTGTGCCAATGGTTGCTCAAATTAAACACACTAAACCATAGTGGCACAACTGGCTGCTCGTACTTTAGTCGTTGGCATCACCAGCCGTGCTGATGATTGCGCCAAAAATCACTCGTATGTTCATCCTATAAAGAAGTTATCTAAATTGATAATTCTCTGTGAATACTGTTAACAGCACGTCGTTACTTGACAAGCACGGACTAGTGACCAATGCAAGACAACAGGAGTAAACGCAACCTGTTGACCGGACTTCATGGCTGGAACACTTGTCACCTGGCTGCTGCCTGGCTGACTGTCAGTACTTCCTGGTTGGCTGTCATCCGAGACATCCACCAGAATACGAGCTACACAACATGGTCAGTGCGTGCTCATTATGCCAAGCTGCACACCGGCTCAAATGCTTACATACAACGTTCATCGCAATATCCCTGCCACTACTTTTAGTTTCTGTTTAACCGGTCTATTTTTCAGGGAATCACTCCAGTTAGGCCGGGTCGTCCAAAGGAGAACCTTTGTGTATTGCTGGACTGTTATAGGCTGGGCGTACTTCCTGTCACACAACCAATGTCGAAGCACCAAAGTGGGCACCGCTGAAACAATTTTATACGCAAATGCATCTGGTAACAATCATGCATACTTAGAACTAGACAGACCATTGTTACATGGCACTCCAAACAGGATCAGCCAAGGCTTAATGGTCAAGTAGATGGATTCCCATCCACAGAACCGAGGCCACATGGCCACTTCTAGCTGTCGAACACAGGACTGTGCATCGTCAAAATGCTATTGGTGCTACTGCTAAATCTACTGATGCTGCCACACACTGAACTGATAGCATAATATCCGACGTTACTTACTGGTTGATGACTGTAGCGCATCCTTCAGTGCAAATGAAACTCTACAATAGCACACTTCATCTGCTGTCAATCAATTCCATCATGCAGAACGGGTAAAAATAAGTGTCACAAGCAACAGATGCAAGACGGCAATAGTGGCGTCAAACAACCCACACAAGAGGAAGCACTGCCCTTTCCCACTCAGAGGACTCATAATGGAAGAAAAAGGATAAAGCCCAGACAGTGAGTGGTGAAACAAAATCATTTAGGTAATAAAACTTACGACAGTCAAACGGGTCAGATTACACAGACCATTTGAACGAGTTATAATCATGTGCAACACATTAAACACTCAACAACTTTCGATGTCAGTGTGGAGCAGTAAACTGTGCGATGCTTGCTGAGTGGAGTGCACGCAGTATGAAATCAGACAGACGGAGCTGTGCAGTCAATGAAACCTGCATGGCAGGATCCTGACCCAACCCAGTTGTTCTCTGACTGGGTCAAAAGTATTGTTGAAGTGCTCATAATGGATACATCACTATCATCTGAATGCATTGACAGTGATGCTACACATTCCCAGCCACACAGCATCACTGCTCTTTCTCTCTCTCCGTTTTAACGGCCACTTTCTAGGTGAACCTGGGTTAGCCGGTGTTTATTGAAGCAAAGGATGATGGCGGTGGTGGTGGTGACAACTGGACTGCTGGAGCTATAAGTCGTGCAAAGCTCCAGTCAAATCATCACCACCAACAAACCAAAATCTAGTTTTTTTTACAGGCCGGATGCCCTTCCTGTCACCCAAATTATACTGCTCAATGACGGAGGCACGTTTGTGAACAATTTCATCATTTGTTTGTTGCATTAAAGTGGAGTGGCTTGAATCAAACAATAGATCTGTTGAATCACAAGTCTAAAACATTAAGTGTTACAACACAATGCCATGTTAGTGCCACACCATGTCTATGCATTCCGTCACTATATTCCCACGAGATCTGCAGAAATCAATGTCTCTGTACAACACACAACACTCTTTTCCAGGACACTTTAGTAACCCAGTACCAGAAAGTTTCTATTCCGTTTTTTATTGGAGCTAAGAATGACGGAGGTGGTGGTAACAAGTGGAGCTACAAGACGTGCAAAGCTCCAGTCACCATCAAGAAACCAACACTCAGCTTTTTACAGTCCGGATGCCCTTCCTGTCACGTAACCAACCAAGCAATGTCTCTGCAATAATGTGCAAACGAAGACAGAAGCGATCAGAAACAAAAACTATAACAGACAGCATACCGAACGTTTGTAATGTCTGACGGTTCGTTGTTGGTAACAGTAACAGCGTAGTGATACGTTTCATGGACAAATCCCGGTGGACTATGTTGCACGTCAATGTCAACAGCAGATGAATCGCGAGCCTGCAATCTGCCGTCAATGACAAAACATGCTGTACACGAAACTGATCATTCATTCACAAAGTACATACAAACAGGTGCATCTCATATGTGCATATGCTGATACATTTTTTACGATATTTGATTAACTACAACAAACTCGTTTTACAGCCCTTAATCTAGGTCAACCTGTTGTGACAAGGCACCAGAAACATACAATTTATACTCAACCCACATCGTCACAATCAGCATTACTGCAACTCCAAATTTCCTCTGAACATTTCCCTCCACTTTTGCGATTCACAACACCAATTGGATTTATGTGCAAGTCAGTCCTATCCTTATCCACAATCTCTTTCGCAGTTTTCATAGGTCTACCTCTCTGTATGGTCCCCTCAACTTCAAAAGTTAAGCATTTTATTGACCATCACCATTGACCATTACCATTTCTGTTTGTCCGTCTATGCAATGCTGGAACTGTGTCTAAATGATTGTAAATATCGTCAACCTTTTCTCCTCCTCCTAGAAGGTTACGTGGTAGCACACATGCACACTGTGAGTTTTACAATCAAACCAACCTACATCGACATCATTTGACCTAAAGAGATCAAATACAGTATCATAATATGTGTGAAAGACAGGCGCGTATCTAGGGGGTCAGCCATGCCCCAGCATCCCAATTTTGGGACCCTACATACTCCCATACAGTTTGATCTACAGCGACCAAATATAGCTTGGTAATATGAGTGGGGAGGGGCATGTTTCTAGGGTCAGCCAAGCCCCATCCCAAACACGGCAGCGCCCCAGAGCATCCCCAATTTTAGTGACCTCTACCTACACCTATAAGATTTGACTTAGACCAACCAAATTTGGCACAGTAACACGTGTATGGGGTTGGTGAAGTGCATGTTTCAACAGGGTGATGCACCATCCCTATCTGAAAACATGCGGGGCCCATCACCCCTAAAGTTTTGGGACCTGCTATATGTACACAGCAACCAATTTTTGCATGACGATCAAATTAGGTGAGAAGAAAATTTATACAGGGTTGGCCACGCCCCCAGCACTGGCCAAACCCTTTTGTGATACAAATGCTGTGACGAGTGATCCATTTGCAGTAGCTAACCTTCTTGTTTACCAAGTCACCAATCACTGATCTTTCTTAAGGCATGTCCATACCACTGTAATCTGTTTCACTGTACAACTTTTACTATATCTTCTATAACTATAACTGTATCTTCTATTCCTAACTGCTGCCTCAGTTTAACATGAGACAGTTTATTCCTAAATTTCACACCACACATCCATCTGATCATTCTCACATTCCACCCAACACAATGCTAGTTCGTTTTCTTTGTCAATTACCATGTCTCACTCCCATGTAGCATACAAATACATACAGTGACTATTCAAATTAAATCATAAATATAAAATGAAGACTAAATCTGTTTATATATACCGCAACTTTATTCAAATTCACATAACAGTCACTGCAGCAGATCTGCTGTTAACAACACTCATGTATATGCTACTGATGACAACATGAAGTTGCCGTGGCATCAAACTGACCAATACCATCTGTCACAGTTTACCGTGTTGAGGAACTGACTACGATGTCTTTCCACAGTGGAAACTCTTTGTCTTTCATCATCTGCTGAGTGTGCTGCAGTCTTGACGAGCGCTGGTAGTTGTGGCCTTGAGACAGTAACGGAGGAATGGCATCTCCACCGGCTCCGGCCCAGTGCAACCTGGCACAGAAGCCTGGTGACGAGCCAAGCTCCATGCACACCGATGTTATCTGAACAGCAGTCAAACACTGTGACTGAAACACAATCACTTGTTTGTCAGTAAAATCAAAGATGTACAAACATACAAACTCCTGCTGCTGCTGCTGCTGTTACTGTAACAGTCCACCAATACACAAAGGTTCTCCTTTGGACGACCCAGCCTAACTGTGATTTCCTGAAAAATAGGCCGGTTAAACAAAAAGCTAAAAGCAGTGGGAGGGATATTGCGATGAACTTTTAATGTGAGCATCCCAGCCGGCCTGCAGCTTGGCATAATGAGCACTGACCACGACGTTGTGTCGCTCGTATTCTCACACACAATCACTTGTTTGTCAATAAAATCAAAGATGTACAAACATACAAACTTCTGCTGCTGCTGCTGCTACTTTGCTTCTGTTTAAGTGGCCTATTTTTCCACAGATTATTCCACATTAGGCCAGGTCCCCCACAGGGCTGCTGAATGCTGAAGAACCTCTGAAGATTGATGGTGCAGGATTTTTTATAAGGAGGACGCCCTTCCTGTCACCTAACCAACAGTGTCAAAGCGCTCAAGAAATACATGCCAACTTCAGTATCACTCACAATAACGTTACTACGCAGTGAATACGGTACCTCAAGTGTTTTGCCGACGTCTTCCAGCTGTGACACAAATTTAAATGAGTAGCTTCTGGTTTCATTTGACGGCAAACTGAGATCTGAGGAATCGGCGTTCAGAATGCAATGTTTATTGTAGACCTACAAGCCCCGGTACACACAGTAAGAATCACACAGTGACAGGGCAGTGCACCAGCTCACAGCAGTAACATGTGATGCAATCATTCAGCTTTTCTGAACACACATGTTTCAACTCTGAAATTACTATTCATTATCATTCTATTTTTCACAATGTAAAAAAAAGCTTAGCAGTTTAAACATTGTGAGGAGGATTTCAGCTATATTACACAACTAAAACAGCAAATAACAAAAAGCCAATATCAATTACCAGCCATAAAGTCAACCTGGTGCTAATTAATGTCAGCCATTTTGCGAGTGTGTATCTCCATACTACAGTGTATTACTATCAATACTTACAGCTTAGCATTCTGAACAATTCAGCACATTTATACAAACCTGATTGTTAAAAGTAACAAAAAGTTTGTTGAATTTGACTGCAAGTGGCGACGAAGATCTAAAATATACACACAAATGAACTCATAAACTGCTACTGCTAATACTACTACAAATACCATTACTACTTTCACTATTTTGTTTAACTACATCATTTTTCAGATATTAGTCTGATTACTCCAAGTTAGCCTTTGGGAGTTGAAGTAAACAAAATACAGGCTAGATGCCCTTCTGTTACCCAACTGATAGTATCAAAGCACATCATTGGTGAATTTAGTTGCACTAATTTGTGCAGTCTCCCTAACTGAGGCCCCCTTTATCTGTAAACTCAATCTCAAGTGAAAATAAGTTTTTAAAACTAAATTTCACTTCTCATTGGTCAGACGACAGAACATGTCTGCTGGTGTCTCATACTACATCAATGTCAGTCTTCAGGTTCGGATCATGACGAGGTTTCTCTATATTTTCCTATATTTCTCGCTGTTGCACTCAACTTCAGTCGACATGATACTGGCACTAACAAATGTTTGAATGTGACTTCACATCTAAGAAATAACTATTGCAACAAACTATCAAAGAACTGCTCACTTTTATGACATATTTACTACCTGCTTACTTAATGCTGTGTTCATTTTCACAATTCACGGTATGGTAAACTAGGGTATAATGTCCCACTCTACACAGTATAGGTTATTTCGGAGACGGAATTCACAATTCACAATTCGGAAGACACAATTCACGGAATGAAACACTAACAGTCAATTGGTTAGTAACCTGAGGAAAACTTTCAGCATAACAGGTACATCAGACGGAAATGAATCTCGCATGAACATCGCCTTGCACTCCACTGCAGCAGACCACACAGCACATACAAAACCCAACAAGTCAGTTACACACATATTTTCTGGATATTACTCCAGGCTAGACAATGTCTCCCATAGTTCTTCCAATAAACCTCTAAGGATTGCTGGTACAAGATTTTTTACAGGCTGGAGTCACTGAGTCAGTTAAAACAGTAATCAGTCTTCGCACATAAAAAACTAGTTGATTTACATCAGCAAGCACATAGCGAGCAAATTATTTTTTCCTTCAGTGCTTTGACACTGTTGGTTGGGTGACAGGAAAGGCATCCGGCCTGAAAAAAACTGGATGTTGGTTTGTTGGTGATGATTTGACTGGAGCTTTGCACGACTTATAGCTCCAGTAGTCCAGTTGCCACCACCACCTCCATCATCCTTTGCTTCAATAAACACCGGCTAACCCAGGTTCACCTGGAAAATGGCCGTTAAAACGGAGAGAGAGAAGCACAGCGACCAAATCAGTATCAACCTGTGTCAGACATTGCATCTACCACTAACATCACCACCACGACCACTGCTACTTGTCGTTTTTGTTTAACCAGCATATCTTTTCCAGAGATCGATCAGGTTAGGAAAAACATTTAGGGATTCCTGGTGACAGATGTTTTACAGACCAGATGCCCATCCTGTGTCAAAGCAGCAATGAAGGAAGATCAATAAGTTGCTGATCTCTCTCTTCGTTTTAACGGTCATTTTCCGGTGGACCCGGGTTCGACGGTATCAGAATGTCTCCACTCTGGATTTTATTGGAGCTAAGAGTGATGGAGGTGGCGGTGACAGCTGGAGCTATGAGACGTGCAAAGCTCCAGTCAAAATGTCACCGTCAACAAACCAACACCAAGTTATTGTACATGCAAGATGCCCTTCTTGTCGCCAAACCAACAGTGTCACAGCACTGAAAGGATAACAAGTTGCCGATCTGTTGCGAACATTATTCTACCGCAGTCACCAGTTGTTCAACTGACCAAACGGAGTGATGTTCATCATCTCGACTGTGAACTCCATTGGTTGAGGCACTGACGCATCATCTCCGCGAGACGTCATGCTACTCCACAGCAGCACTGCAGTCTCCACGGCCAACTCATTGTGTATTCCTGGCTCCGCCTCCGGACCATTATTCTCCACATACACATTAGCAGCTATTCAGTGTCAACATTCAGGCTCAGGTTCTAGGCTGGGGCCAGAGACCAGCCCCCATACAGATACAGAGTTTTAATTCAATTAGAAGGCAATGGTGACCATGAACTGATATTATTGTCGCATGACTGCTTAAGATCATGACTGTACTGCTATATTTTCCTCACGCAAGCTTTGTTTTGGTTCCACAATGCAAGCAGTCCTTGAGTTGTTATGCAGTGTATTTTCTAGGGCTCTACAATCGACACTTTCCAGGGGCCATGGAACCCAGATATTTTCGGCTAGAACTGCCCGTCGGCACTCACAGCACAAGCAGCAATATGACATTTCAGCGCATTATACCAGTGTCAATGACATAACATGTTGCTATACGTGTACTTAAGGTCATTTTTTAGCTTGTTTCTTAACTGTAATTTAGTTTTTATTCACTGTACTACCTCTGAGGTGTAACAATAAATGACAATGAAAACACGAGGCTTTTAAGGCCTTCAACATCACCCACTAACTCTTAGAAAGGTTCGGACTTCTGCGGTGCATGAAAGCAGTTTTGGCCAGATGCCCTTCCTGACTCTGCCAATGACTCATACCAATGACAGCATGACTCAAACCCAGGTTAACTGGGTCAAGCACCTTAACCACCGTGACATGGCTGGCCTTTTGTTGCTGCATAAAAATAATAAAATTCTGCTACAATAAAGCACTAAATTTCAGTGTAACAATGCCAGAGTCACCTACTGCCGCAAGACGCATGAGATTCTGTTGAACTCGTTCCTTGTCAGCTTCAGAATTGTCAGTATCTGACACTGATCAGGAAAGTAACTTACTGAGAAGTATCCTGTGCCCCCCCCCAAAAAAAAAACTGTCCAACTTATATTTTAGCAATATTTTGGTTTATGTTGAGCAATTTTAACAATTTTTTCACTGTTACAATCAGAAATGACATGTGCATATATCTGGAATATAATCTATTGCTTCATATTAATTGCCATGTCACTCTACATGACAAAAATGGTGCAGTATATATCAACAATTCATATATATCTTTAAATAAAGTACAGAGTACATGACAAGCCAGTCACACAGAACAAGTCGTATACAATCACTGTGGGAAATAACTGCCCTTTGCATTAATAATAATAATAATAATATTTAAATTTATACAGCGCCATAATTCCGTAGATTCACACATGCTTGAATTCTTTTACATCATTGGCGTCGATAATGTCCTGGTCAAGATTGCACTAGACACGCATCAGCCGCTGTTTCAGTTCATCAATGCTGTGGACGTCTGTCTGGTAAACATGTTCCTGCATGGTCGTCATGGTCATCCATATCTGATAACAGTCTATTGCATAGAGGTACAGGCTGTTTGGAGGTTATGAATCCACCAGAATAAGGTCAAGCATCTCTCTACGCAGCATTTTGACAGCTTCATAACTGCAATGTGCAGATTTTAATGTACGTTTTAACTGCATTTAAATCACAGCGAGTTTGTCATTTCGCTACAAAATGAATGAGTAGATTAAAGAATCAGCAAAAACCAATATTTATCACACTGACATCTTTCTCAATACGACAATATAAGTAGAACAATGCCAGTTTTCGCAAAACTGTGCTTGCTCATACTTTACATGATAGTGTGGCAATGCAATTAAGCTGATGTGGCAGAAGTGCACTGATCATTTCTGATTGCAACAGTGCAAGAAACTGCTAAAATTGGTAAGCAGAAACTGAGTATATTGCAAAAATAAAAGTTGCATTTGGGGGGACATACTGTAGGCAGCTCAGATCAACAAGATCAATAAGTGCACCGTATTAACATCAACATTTGCAGAAAAACATTCACCACAGTCTATCACATCTTTACAAATTTTCAGAGCCTCACAGTTCATGGTTCACTCTCCAGGATGACGCGTGTCCCTTTCACACATAAACATTTAGGCCTGCCTCATGATCTGGCCCATTGCGTATTCCCAGGGTCAATTAATTAGTGTTGCGCTGCTCCCATTAATGGAGTGTGTATGAGTGTATGTTGCACTACCTTCTTTTCGAATGAACTTGTTGGCTCCACTTGTAGGCAGGCCCGATCGAGCGACCCAAGAGGTAGGGCGTGTAGGCCTAATGGGAAGGAGGAATATTGAGTGACGTTGTACCCGAGTTATTTATACTGCCAGGTCTGAAGTCAGTGTTTCTCTGAGCATCTAATCCAGACATGCATGGTGACAGGCCACCCAGCCACTCAGGACACCTCACGCCATCAGCCCAAGGTCGGACTTAGCAGTGCAGACAGGGCCTATAGGCAGCCGCCAACATGCAGCCCGGCATCTTCTGTTATCACTGACTAAGCAGTGGCTAATTACTGAGCGTCACTTAACTCAATATTAGCCAACGGTCACAGATTATAGAGGACACCGTCAAACCCTCTTGCCTGCCCAAGAAATTAATCTCAAAGCTTGCGCCCCTGGAATTCAAACACGAAATGTACTGACCAGCCCGATAGATTTTGTGAATGCTGGCTCTTTCTGACAGACCATTCCAGTCTGGTGCACTCAGTGACATGAGCCACCAAGGCAGGTATTTTCAGAGCCTGTTTCCACTTAAATTTCCCATACAATGTGTATTTTCGATTTTCATATTTGCAGAATAACAAAACGGCACTGTTTTGTTTACAACTATTGATTGACCAACTCTATTAGCATCAGACCGGTGACAAAATTAATGTGTTAAACAACAGTACATCACAATAGATTCTTTAACAACATAAAATAGAAATAAAAGCTGAATAACATTTGCTTCATTAACTAAGCTGCTTTGTTGGTTAATAAAATACAATGCAGTTACTATTACGAAGGATACATTTTCCAATGAGTTCTAAGCAGACAGTAACATACTCTTGCACATTTCCAACCAGGTAAGCACATCTACATACACACACACCACAGTATACACATGTATGCAGTATGTGGACTTGTTTTCCAGTCCAACTGGGTAAGAATGTCAAACCATAGCTGTAATACGCTGTTGACACTGGCGGATTTGTAAGCTGACAAATCGGACCAATTAATCAGCCAACAAATTGGCATTAACCGTTGCAGCTTTTTCCCGTAGGCCAACATTTTTTTTATTGTGCCAGCCAACACCAATTTTCATGCTGATGTGTTCAGCCGATCTGCTGGCCAACAAAGCAGCCAGAATGAACAGTGTCTAAGACGTGCAAAGTTCCAGTCAAATCACCACTGCCAACATAGAAGCACTTGGGTTCTCACAGGCCGAATGCCATTCCTGCCACCATACCAACAGTGTCAAAGCACCGAAGGCAAAATGTACATAATGTGTATTGAGCAGTGTAATGAATACTGCATACAAGTATAAAGACACACACATACTAATCACCACATACACATCAACATATACTAAACGTATTAAAAAGGGTGCTCTGATAACAGCAGTACATATCAAAACAGTGTAATATGCCAAGAAGATAATGGCATTGCACAGCGGACATCAACTGTATAGCTGTAATGTGGACCAGTCAACGCACTGTGGAGGTTTAGTGTAGCGTTAACGTGATGGTCTCGATCAACGCTGATGTGCTACATTGAGCCCGGTTAGTAATGGGACCGGTGACTGCCTTTGGGCAGGTAAACTGTCTCACTACGTAACCAGACACCTAGGCCAACTCAGCCTGCCATCCCTCCAGGGTTGGTAAATGAGTACCAACTACAGTTGGGAAGGCAAAAGCTGATATGGCTCACTCCGATTGTGGATGAACGTGCAGGTAAAACTGAGAGATCCCTTGAGAACATGAGCCATATCTAAGCACTTCTGAGTGATGATTCACGAAGAGGCGCTAAATCAAATGTATGTACCTTTAAAATGACAAACATCGTAGAAGACTTGGAAGTGTTTCAAAAATTAGCTGTTTATTTATAATTTTACTATTGAAAATTGTTGAAAAATCACTTTTTGCACTTCTGAAAGCAGTGTGGCAAACTGTTAACATGCAAGGTTAGTAAATGAAGGGCTCCGTGAAAGAACCGAATATGTTCCACAACTATGAAACTGATAAAATCACTCATAAAGCAGAAAACCTGCAATTATATCGAGTTGTTTGGTTCTTCCGCCCAAGATCATCATTGCACGATGCATTTAATGTTACTGTCTGTAAGGTCCGCTGATATATGCGTCGTGCATGAGGATCTCGGGTGGAAGAACTGAACAAGAAGTTATAATAGTTTTGGAGAGCTGGCTGCAGTTGATTAGAATATTAGAATATGTTCGCTCAGTATATTAACTGAATAATTAATATTTAACTAATAATATTTTAAAACACTGAAATCTGACACTCCCCTTCCACCAGTAAACAGAACATCGGAAATAGGACACCACTGAGTAATGGGTGGAAAAAGAAATATATCGATATGTTCGGATCTTTCACGGAGCCCTTCAAATGTATAAATTTCTTGTGACAAGGCTGTAGTATATCAAAAATTATTAAAATCAGTTAATTTCTGATCAAGATGTTTAAAAAATAAAACGACAGTGAGGAGAGAGAGATGGTGGATAAGTAACTGACTTGAGCTGAGTGGCGAGCACTGCAGTAAGAAGTGAAAACCAGCGTTCTTGTCGGTATTCCCACGTCACTCGTGACAGCAGCCTCAACACACAACACAACCAGCTTCATCTCAGACCGGCAACGTTCTTGTCAATATTACCACGTCACACAGCTCGCTGGTGTAGCGGTAGGGTGCTGGACTTGTGATCACTAGGTCGCGGGTTTGAATCCCAGCTGCCCCACTGTCCGGTGCAACCCTGGGCAAGTTCTTAACATACACCTGCCTCTGTCACCAAGCAGTATAATTTGGTACCAGCCAATGTCTTGCGGCTGGGAAGGTAACCGTAGGTCTAGCGTCGCACTGGCCACGCGTCAGACATTAGTGGTTCTCCATCTACGGGCTCAAGGCCTGGAAGAGGGCGATGAGCAAACCCGACGCTCTCTTGTGGAGCATGGTTGACTTTGTCTTTACCTTATCTTTACTCATATAAGGCTCACTGTAGTTCAGACTGTTGAATTATTTACTGAATACAAATGCCACAGCATATAATCGCTAACTATAAACAGCAAAACACTACTTAGATCAGTCACATCAGCCATGACAGTGCAACAATGGATAAAAGAACATTCACAAAACACAAAAACCAGATCGGCATACAGTCACAGCAAGTCAAACGGCATGTGATTTGCGAACTTTGCCATGGAAACTTCACCCCTGAAGAAGACTTAGACACTGGTACTGCACAATTACACAGACGATCAAGGTAAGAAGCAGGAGTATTCTTCTTTGGATCTATTTTAAAAACTTGAATGTTGTGCAGTTTGTAATCAATAAACACCAATACGGCAGTCTAAGTGACAACCTTAGGTTTCAGATGCACTGCTGGCAAATAGTTGTTTAGCATTCAATCTAGTCTGTTGTCTTTCGTACTGCTACTGCCACTGTTATCCCTTCAGTTCCTTGACGTCGTTGGCTGGGCAACAGGAAGGGTATCTGTCTTGTAAAAATCCCGCTTCATCAATCCCCAAAGGTTCTCCTTTGGAGGCCTTTGGGGACCAGAAAATGCCAGCGGAGCATGAGCGGCCGATCAAGCCTATTTTTGTGACACCTGCTCTCTGCTCCGCGGCCTCCCGCTCCTGCTCAAGCATTTTTGGAGTATCTCCAAAAACAGGCCAGTTACACAAACACCAAGAGTTGTAAAGTTGTCATGCTGCTACTACTACGAAATGTAAATGTCTTTTGCTTAACTGGCCCACTTGTCTGGAGTTATTTCAGAGTAGGCCTGGTCTCTGGTCTCCCTATGCTGGCACCATTTTTGTTACTGAACTAACAGTGTCAAAGTGAATAACCAAGTGTGATGTTCATCGTTCAACATAGAAGAACTTACGCCAGGGCCTTGTTGTGGTCATTAGCATGATAGTACTCCTCACCCATCTGCACCACTACAACACAACACATCAGTACCGAGTTGCAGTATCATCATCAGCTTTACCCAGCTTCGCATCTTTGCATAAAGCTTCTATGCATGAACAGAATCACAGGAAGTCACGTGCTGGTGATATGCATTGAGCACTGGACTTCAGGCTAATTTCCTTCTGACACTGTGAATGGCATCCGGTATGTAAAAAAGCTGGGTGTTGGTTTGTTAGTGGTGACGATTTGACTGGAGCTTTGCACGTCTTGTAGCTCCAGTTGTTAACACCACCTCCATCATCCTTAGCTCCAGTAATATCCAGAATAGAGACATTTCGGTACCAACTAACCTAGGTCCACCTGCAAAATAGCCATTAAAATGGAGAGAGACTGGACTTCCGAGCTAATTATCATCGTTTCGACTCCAGATCAGGATGTGGCCGAGAACGACTCTGGACAAGTTGTTCACACATGGGTGGCATTGTGCCTGCCACCAAGCAGTACAATTTGGTACTGGCCAAAGGGCAGTGTGCTTTGCAGCCGGGAAGATAGCTCCAGGCCTGGCAGAAAGCACTGGCAGCCTACTGCTTGGTTTCCAAACAGGCTGAGTGCCCAGGATCAGCACAGGGATCCCAGTCTCATAGCGAGTATGGGACCATCTTTACCTCTTTTAAACATGTTTATGCATTAGCAGACTTCAACAACGACAATGAACGTTGAGTAGAAGTTGAAGCGCAGCAACTGACTGAGGTATCTCTTCATGCGCAGTGACTTGTACTTCCTGAACTGTGCAATGGCGCTGCCGAGCAGAGGAATAATGATGCACTGCACATCAACCAACCAGCAAACATCAGCACAGTGACAACACTGCAACAGATTAGCTCACTACCAGCTCATAGAACAGGTGTGCAATGTTATCAGCAATGCTATGCATGAAACGTCATTATCGTGGAAATTATGAAAAGATAAGTACAAACAAATAGCAATTATAAAATTTAGCAAAAATTAACAAGCTATCAGTTGCATGCAACATCGGGCAGTCTAATCATGTCACTTCTCTATCCTACGTCACCCTTGTGCTTGTTTTCACTTATCTTAGTATTCGTACGAATGGAATGATACCGGTTGACAATGGCTGACCACGTTGCGTCTGTCTGTCGCTCAGCTTACTATCATCTGCGACAGATCAGACCCACAGTACAGTCGCTGACGCCAGACGGATCTAAGACACTAGTCCAGGCATTCATCTCTGGGCGTCTGGACTACTGCAACTCGCTGCTCTACGGAATGACCAACAGTCTGTTCCAGCATCTACAGTCGGTGCAGAATGCGGCGGCCAGGCTGATCACACGGACAGGTCGGCGTGAGCACATCACACCCGTTCTAAGGGAACTACAGTGGCTGCCCATTCGATGCCGCGTCGACTTCAAGCGGCCACGTTCATGTACAAGACGCTGCATGGCCAGATACCACGGTACTTGTCGGGCGATTGTCAGCTCATCTCCGATGTAAGTCGCCGACTACGGTCGTCCGACACGTTTACATTTGCCATGCCACGGACCAGAACTCGTCTGGGTGACAGATCATTTGCTGTTGCCGGACCACAGATATGGAACAGTCTGCCGGCA
>Ga0049107_10000068_pt1 | contig 26861 bp, 29 predicted proteins | sample WorMetilPIANOSA1_FD_61187 | JGI IMG/M metagenome (GOLD analysis project Ga0049107, IMG submission 61187) | Marine gutless worms symbiont microbial communities from Max Planck institute for Marine Microbiology, Germany - Olavius ilvae PIANOSA.1 | ecosystem: Host-associated > Annelida > Digestive...
ACCCGACGCCGCCGCCCCCGCGGCGGCAACGCCGCCCCCAAAACGCCGCCTGAGCGCGCCTCGCACCCCCAAAACCGCCACCAACCCCCTTGCGCAAAGGTCTCCTTGAGGGGGAGGGTTAGGGTGGGGGGTGTTGTCGCCGGCCCGAAGACTGCCGCCTATTCGCCCATCGGCGGCACCAGCAGCGCCGGGTCGAGGCGGGCCGCGAACCAGTTGATCCGCCAGTCGAGGTGCGCGCCCGTGGCGCGGCCGGTGGCGCCGACGGTGGCGACGGTGTCGCCGCGGCGCACCCGAGCGCCCTCGGCCACGGTGATTTCCGCCAAATGGATGAACGTCGAACTCACCCCGTGGCCGTGGTCGATCACCAGCGTGCCGCCGCTGAGGTACATGTCCGGGTGTGCCAGCGCGACTTGGCCGTCGGCGGGTGCCACCACCGGCGTGCCCACGGGGGCCGCGATGTCGACGCCGTAGTGCGGTGCGCGCGGCTGGCCGTTGAGGATGCGCTGGCTGCCGTAGACCCCGGTGATGCGGCCGGCCGCGGGCCAGATCCAGCCGGTCAAGAACCAGGGCGCGTCGGTGTCGATGCCCCGCGCCGCACGGACCTCGGCCGCCTCGGCGCGGATGCGCGCGATCACGTCGGCGGGCGGCGTCACCTTCTTGGGCGGCAGCCCGTCGATGCGCTGCACCCGGTAGTCGCGCGCCGCCACGGCGAGGGGCCTTGTCTCAATGGCGCCGTCGGGCAGCGCGACGCTGAGCACCGCGTCCGGCGCCGCGTCGCGGTGGAAGCCGATCACGAAGGTGCCGTCCGGCGCCAAGCGCACGGCCGTGCCGTCGAGCGTCACCGCGGCCCCCGGCGGCGCCCGGCCGACCACCAGGCCGCCCTGCACGAAATCGCCGTCGAGCCGCACCGGCTCCGCGAGCGCCGCGAGCGGCCACAAGAGCGCCAGCAGCAGGAGCCTCACAGCAGCTCGCCCTGCCGGCCGTTCGGATGGCGCTTGCGTTTCGCCGGCTTCGGCGCTGCCGTGCCGTCGATGACCGCGCCGGCGCTGCCGTCGGCGAACTGCAGCGCCACCGCCATGCCGGGCGCCGTGTCGGCGGCGCGCTTCACCGCCTGGCCGGCGGCGTCGCGCACCAGCACGAAACCGCGGTCGAGCGCGCCCCTGTACGACAGCGCCTCGAGCTGGCGGCCGAGCGCGCGCACCCACTCCTCGCGTCGGGCCAGGTCGCGCGTCCAGCCTCGGCCGAGCCGCGTCGCGAGCCCGTCGAGCGCGCGGCTGTCGCGCGCGCCGCGCTCCGCGGCGCCGCGCAGCAGCGTGCCGAGCGCGGTGTCGAAGGCGCGGCCGACCGCGGCGACCCGGTCGGCGGCGCGCAGGACCTGTTGCGCCGGGGTCGGCAGCCGCGCGAAGAGCGCCTCGAGCGCCGCCGCCCTGTCGCCGGCGTAGCGCCGCCACTCGCGCGCCAGGCCGCCGCCGGCGTCGTCGAGGCGCTGGGTCGCCGCCTCCAGCACAGCGCGCGGCCGCGGCAGCCCGCGCGCCAGGCCGTCCAGGTGCTGGCCGAGCGTGCGCAGCTCGCGCACCGCGGCGCGGTCCAGCCGCGCGCCGTCGTCGGCTACCTGGGCCAGCAGTTCGGCGCGCACCGGCACGGCCATCTCCGCCGCCGCGGTGGGCGTCGGCGCGCGCACGTCGGCGGCGTGGTCGATCAGCGTCGTGTCGGTCTCGTGGCCGACGGCGGAGATCAGCGGGATGGCGCTGGCCGCCGCGGCGCGCACCACCGCCTCCTCGTTGAACGCCATCAGGTCCTCCAGGCTGCCGCCGCCGCGCGCGACGATCAGCAGTTCCGGCCGCGGCACCGCGCCGCTGGTCTCCAGCGCGTTGAACCCCGCGATGGCGTCGGCGACCTGGGCCGCCGCGCCCTCGCCCTGGACCAGCACCGGCCAGACCAGCACGTGGCGCGGGAAGCGGTCGCGCAGGCGGTGCAGGATGTCGCGGATCACGGCGCCCGTCGGCGAGGTGACGACGCCGATGACTCCCGGCAGGTAGGGCAGCGGCTGCTTGCGCTCGGCGTCGAACAGGCCCTCGGCGGCGAGCTTCTTGCGGCGCTCCTCGATGAGCTTCAGGAGCGCGCCCTCGCCCGCCAGCTCCATGCGCTCGATGACGATCTGGTAGGTCGAGCGCCCGGCATAGGTGGTCAGCCGCCCGGTGGCGACGACCTCCATGCCCTCCTCCGGCACCATGCCCAGGCGCTGATAACTCCCGCGCCAGATGACGCCGTCGAGCACGGCGTTGGCGTCCTTGAGGCGCAAATAGCAGTGTCCCGAGCCGGCGAGGTTGGGGCGCGAGACCTCGCCGCGCACGCGCACGTAGTCGAAGCGCCCCTCGACGGTGCGCTTGACCTCCGCCGACAGCTCGCTGACGGAGAACACCGGCGGCTGGTTGCTGCCGGACTCAGGGATCGGGGCTTCGCTCATCGACTCGGGCACCATGCTACACGATCGTCACCGGCTCGCAGTGGAGGGCGGCAAGCCATTGGCCTTACAACGAATGACTGAGCAAATACGATGGACACACGCAACAAAGCCCAGCAGGGCTTGAGTATTCTGAAGGATGCGATTGTCGACTATCTAGCCGGACACCCAGAGGGCCGCACTAACGCCCAGATATATCACGATCTTGACCTGCACTCCGATCAGAACGGTAAACAAAAGAACTACCTATCCTGGTCAGTGCTTGGACTCTTGATGCGGGACGGAAGAGTAGAGCGCGTTGAAAAGCTCTACTTCAAGAAATAGTCGAACCGTGCAAGTCATGTTCATACCTGACCCAAACTGATGCGCATCCTGGTGGTCGGCGGCGGCGGGCGCGAGCACGCGCTGTGCTGGGCCATCGCCGCCTCGCCCCTGACCCAGGCGCTGTACTGCGCGCCGGGCAACGCCGGCATCGCGCGCGAGGCCGAGTGCGTGCCGATCCCCGCCGACGCCGTCGACGAGTTGGTCGCCTTCGCGGTCGACGAGGCCATGGACCTGGTCGTCGTCGGGCCCGAGGCGCCGCTGGTCGCGGGCCTGGTCGACCGGCTGCGGCACGTCGGCATCCTGGCGTTCGGCCCGCCGGCGGCGGCCGCCGAACTGGAGGCGTCGAAGGGCTTCGCCAAGGACCTGTGCGCCAAGTACGGGATTCCGACGGCGGCGTACGGGCGCTTCTCCGCCGCCGCCGCGGCCAAGGCCTACATCCGCGAGCGCGGCGCGCCGATCGTCGTCAAGGCCGACGGCCTGGCCGCCGGCAAGGGGGTGACGGTCGCGGCGACGCTCACCGAGGCCGAGGCAGCGGTCGACGCGGCCCTGGGCGGAGCCTTCGGCGCCGCCGGGGCGGAGATCGTCGTCGAGGACTGCATGGCCGGCGAGGAGCTGTCGTTCTTCGCCCTCGTCGACGGCGCGACTGCGCTGCCGCTCGCCGGCGCCCAGGACCACAAGGCGGTCGGCGAGGGCGACACCGGCCCCAACACCGGCGGCATGGGCGCGTACTCGCCCGCCGCCATCCTGACGCCGGCGCTCAACGACCGCATCATGGCGGAGATCGTCGCGCCCACGGTCGCCGCCATGGCGGCCGAGGGCCGGCCCTACACCGGCGTGCTCTACGCCGGGCTGATGATCACCGCCGCGGGCCCCAAGGTGATCGAGTACAACGTGCGCTTCGGCGACCCCGAAGCCCAGGTGCTACTGCCACGCCTGCGCTCGGACCTCGTCCCGGCGCTGGTCGCCGCCTGCGAGGGCCAGCTCGACCACATCGCCCTGCGCTGGTCCGACGATGCGGCGCTGAGCGTGGTGATGGCGACACAGGGCTACCCGGGACTCTACGCGAAGGGCTCGGCGATCCGCGGCCTGGAGGCCTTCGACGCGCGCGACGACGTCCTAGTTTTCCACGCCGGCACCAAGTTCGACGGCGGCCAGATCGTCGCCGACGGCGGCCGCGTGCTGAACGTCACGGCGACCGGCGCCACGGTCGCGGAAGCGCAGGCCCGGGCCTACGCCGCGATCGACCGCATCGACTGGCCCGAAGGCTTCTGCCGCCGCGACATCGGCTGGCGCGCGGTTCACCGTTAGACAACCATAGATGTTCTATTGAGCCGATCGCACCCGCATGCGAACATCTCCCGAGATCACGTACCGCAGACAAGGGGCGTCGCAATGGTATTTGCTCGGTCGCTGATCACGGTTGCCTGCCTGTCGCTTCTGGCCGCGTGCGGCTACACCCCCGGACCTGTGAGCACGGCCCTCGGGCCGGACGACAACGGGCCGATTTGGCTGACCAGCAGCGACGCCTACGATTTCTCCGGATACGCGACCGCACCGTCGATCGTCATCGAGGGCGACTTCGCGGTGCCAGAGAACCACAACGGCGCGGCGGCGATCCTGTCGCACGGCTCCGGCGGCCGGGGCGCCCACCATGCCCGCTGGGCCGCGTTCCTGCGCGAAAACGGCTACGCCACGTTGACGCTCGACCACTTTGCGCCGCGCAGCGTGCTGTCGACCATCCACGGCCAGGTCCGCGTCACCGAACAGCAGATGGCAGTCGATATCCTCAAGTCGGCCGCGCTGCTGGGGACCCATCCCCAGATCGCGCCGGGCCGCGTCTACCACATGGGCTGGTCGAAGGGCGCGACCGCCGGCGTGCTCGCCTCAACCACTTTCGTGCAGCGCATCGTCAATGGTCGTGCTGCCCCGGCGATCGCAGGGTTTGTCGAGTTCTATCCGTATTGCGATCTTCGCGGCGCAATGAAGTCGACCGCGCCGGTGCTGATCCTGCACGGTACGGCCGACGACTACACGCTGCTCGACTTTTGCGAAGCGCTGGTCGACGACATGCAGGCGGCCGGCTCCGATATCCGCATCGAGCGCTTCGACGGCGCGCTGCATGGCTTCGACTACTGGACCACGGCGACCGGAAGCTTCAACGGGGTGACGATCCGCGACCAGTCCGACGACTGTGTCCTGGCGGTCGACACGGTTAACGCCAGCACTCAATCGGTCAACGGCAACCACCGCGTGGACACCTACAGCGCGCGGGTCGACTTCCTGAAGGCCTGCGCCACCAGGGGCGTCAGCACCGGCGGCTCGCCGCAGTACCGGGAGCGGACCGAAGAGCTAGTGCTCCGTTCTCTCGCGGCGCCTTAGGCCGCCGGCTCAACCCCCCGCCGGGCTCAGGTCGGCGGCGGCGAACAGCACGCCAAAAGTGCGGCACCAGATGACGATGCTGTTGAACCGGGAAACGTCCGTGCCGGCGTGCGCCGGGTAGTTCTGGTTGCCGACGTTGCCCTTGAGCGCGCCGAGGCTCAGCGTCTCGCCGGAAGTGACGGCGCCCGACGACTGCGGGTTCGTGGTCGTGGTCAGCCAAACGTAGAGGTCGGGGCCGTTGGTGCTGCGGAAGTTCTCCAGCCGCACCACGTGGCTGCCGTCCTCCAACCGATACACCCGCGCGTCGCCCGAGCCCTTATGCACCGCGTCCGCGTCGCGGAACTGGCCCATAGCGACCAGCGCCGGGCCGGCGTCCATCGGTTCGGCGATGTTGTTGTCCGGCTGGGCCTCGGCGGCCGCCATCATGTCGTCCATGACCTTGGCCTTCTCGTCCGGGGTCATGGTCGCGACTCGGGCGAGCGAGGGCAGGCCCTCGTCGACGACCTCGTCGATGAACAGCGGCGAGACCAGCACCCAGGCGATCGCGGCTACGATCACGACGGCGACCAGCGCCGCGAGGCGGCCGAGGGTGCTCTTGGGGATCAGGCGCATGAGCGAATCCTAGCGCTTGCGGTGGGGCAGGCGTGTGTCAAGCGGCAAGGCGGCCCGGCGACAGCGAGCACTGGCCGCGGTCCGGGTTGGCCTCGATCTTCATGTGGAGGCGCTCGGAGAGGTCGTCGGCGCCGCCGACGTAGGTCCCGTCGAGCCAGATCTGCGGCACCGTCACCGGCGTTTTGGCGCCGATGATGGGCTTGACCCGGCCCAGCATCTCGTAGAGCGCGCGCGGGTCGCGCACCACGTCGTGGTAGGTGTAGTCGACGCCGGCGTCGTCGAGGTAGCCCTTGGCGCGCACGCAGTGCGGGCAGGTCGCCTTGCCGAACAGATGGTTGCCGGCGACGGCGCTGCGGTGCACGTGGGCGGCGATGATCGCCTCGGTCAGGAGCCCCCGGTTCAGCGCGTGGCCCTGGCTCACCACCTTGCCCTCGACCATGACGATGGGCGCATGCCAGCCGCCGGCCGGCAGCGGTCGCCACCACTCGGTCAGCCACTCGCGGGTGTCGAGTTCGACGGGCACGCCCGAGAGCTCGTGGGCGAAGGTGTCCTCGATGACGTCGACGGTCAGCGAACACTCGCCGCAGCGGATCTTGACCTTGAACGGACCCCAGCGCCCCGCCCAGCGATAGAGCGTCACGCGTACCGGGTCTTGCGGCATGCCGAATCCCTCCCGAACATCTATCGACCGCGCTCTGCCAGATTGCCGGGGCCGGGCGGCGCCACAAGATGCGGCTCGCGGCCTTGTCAGCAGACGTGAAGGCTCAGCGGCGATCCGCGAAGAAGGCTGTGAGCAACGCCGCGGCGGCGGTCTCCTCCAGCCCGCCAACCACCTCCGGCGCGTGGTGGCAGGTCGGCTGTTGGAAGAAGCGCGGGCCGTGGTCTACGCCGCCGAACTTGGGGTCGTAGGCGCCGTAGGTCAGGCGGCGGATGCGGGCGATGGAGATCGCCGCGGCGCACATGGCGCAGGGCTCGAGCGTGGTGTAGAGGTCGCAATCGGCGAGCCGCGGCGTGCCCAGGGCCACGCCTGCCGCGCGCAGGGCCAGGACCTCCGCGTGCGCCGACGGGTCGTTGAGTTCTTCGACGCGGTTGCCGGCGGCGGCCAGGACGGTGCCGTCGCCCGCGACCACGACGGCGCCGACCGGCACCTCGCCGCGCGCCGCCGCGGCCCGCGCCTCTTCGAGCGCCCGCGCCATGGGTCCGTCGCCTGCCATGGCGGGACACTAGACGAGCGCGCCTGCGTTTGCACCGTGCCCCGCGGCCCCCTAGATTGCCCGCCATGGCCCGACCCCTCATCGGCATCACCCTCGATTCCGAGAACCCCGGCGGCTATTCGAACCTGCCGTGGTACGCCTTGCGGGAGAACTACTGCCAGGTGATCAGCGACTCCGGCGGCCTGCCCATCGCCCTGCCGCACGAGCCCGAACAGGCGGCGGCGTACCTCGCGGCGATCGACGGCCTGGTCGTCACCGGCGGCGCCTTCGACGTCGACCCGACCCTGTTCGGCGCCGGCGAGCGCCATGCGACGGTGGTCACCAAGGACCGGCGCACCGCCTTCGAGCTGGCGGCGACGCGCGCGGCGCTCAAGCGCGACGTGCCGGTGCTGGGCATCTGCGGCGGCCAGCAGCTGCTGCACGTGGCGCTGGGCGGCCGCCTGATCCAGCACATCCCCGACGAGGTCGCGGACGCGCTCGCCCACGAGCAGCCCAACCCGCGCGACGAGCCGGGTCATTCGGTCGACGTCGCGCCAGACACCCTGCTCCACCGCATCGTCGCGACCGAGCGGCTGGAGGTGAACAGCGCCCACCACCAGGCGGCGAAGGACGCGCCGGACGGCATCGTCGTCAACGCCCTGGCGCCCGACGGCGTCATCGAGGGCATCGAGGCGCCGGCGTACCGATTCTGCCTGGGCGTGCAGTGGCACCCGGAGTACCTGGTGTCCGAGGGCGACAAGCCGATCTTCGACGCCTTCGTCGCCGCCGCGAAATGACCGCCGCGAAATGACCGACCCGGGGGTGTCCCAGCGCCTGGACGGCCGCGTGGCGCTGGTCACCGGCGCCGCCTCGGGCATCGGCCTGGCGACGGCAGACGCGCTCGCCCGGGCCGGCGCCAGCGTCATCGTCAGCGACCTGGACGGCGACGCGGCCACGGCGGCCGCGGCCGAGATCGCGGGCGCCGAAGCCACGACGCTCGACGTCGCCGACGAGGCGCGCATCGTCGCCGTCTTCGCCGACGTCGCCGAGCGCCAGGGGCGCCTCGACATCCTGGTCAACAACGCCGGCGTCGGGGCGCGCCAGCCGGCCATGGAGATGCCGCGCGAGACCTGGGACCGGGTGCTCGACATCAACCTGACCGGCACATTCCTGTGCAGCCGCGAGGCCGCGAAGGCGATGCTGCCGGCGGCGCGCGGCGCCATCGTCAACGTCGCCTCGATCATGGGGCTGGTCGGCGGCGGCCTCTACCCCAACGCGGCCTACCACGCCTCGAAGGCCGGCATCGTCAACCTGACGCGCGCGCTGGCGCTCGAATGGGCGCGCGCCGGCATCCGCGTCAACGCGGTGGCGCCGACTTTCGCGCTGACGCCCTTGACCGAGAAGCTGCTGGGCGAGACGGGCATGGCCGCGCGCATCGAGAACGTCACGCCCATGGGCCGCCTGGTCGAGCCGGAGGAAGTGGCGGCGGCAATCCTGTTCCTGGCCTCCGACGCGGCCGGCATGATCACCGGCCACACGCTGCCCGTCGACGGCGGCTGGCTGGCCCAGTAAACGTGGCGGAGGCGCCCGCCGGCGAACGCCCAGGAGAGCGCATCGCCAAGGTGATCGCCCGCGCCGGCCTGTGCTCGCGCCGCGAGGCGGAGCGCTGGATCGCCCAGGGCCGCGTGACGCTCGACGGCAAGACGCTGGAGAGCCCCGCGGTCAGCGTGGCCACCAACGCCGACATCCGCGTCGACGGCGAGCGCCTGCCGCAGGCCGAGGCGCCGCGCCTGTGGCGCTACCACAAGCCCGCCGGGCTACTGACCACCCAGCGCGACCCGCAGGGCCGGCCGACCGTGTTCGACGACCTGCCCACTGGCCTGCCGCGCGTCATCGCGATCGGCCGCCTGGACCTCACGAGCGAGGGCCTGCTGCTCTTCACCAACGACGGCGGCCTGGCGCGCCATCTGGAGCTGCCGGCGACCGGCTGGACGCGGCGCTATCGGGTTCGGGTCTACGGCCGGGTCGAAGCGGAGAAGCTGGCCGGCTTGGCCCGCGGCGTCACGGTCGACGGCGTGCGCTACGGCCCGGTCGAGGCGGCGCTGGAGCGCCAGGTCGGCGCCAACGCCTGGCTGATCGTCGCGCTCCGGGAGGGCAAGAACCGCGAGGTGCGGCGCCTGATGGAGCACCTGGGCTACCGCGTCAGCCGCCTGATCCGCGTCGCCTACGGACCGTTCCAGCTGGGCAACCTGAAACCCGGCGTGGTCGCCGAGGTGCCGGCGCGGGCCCTGCGCGACCAGCTCGGCGGTGTGCTCGACAGCTTCGGCGGCGCGAAACCCCGTGCGCATCGTCGGCGGTGAGCTGCGCGGCCGGCGGCTGGCCGTGCCGCCGGGCGACGTGCGGCCGACCGGCGACCGGCAGCGCGAGGCGCTGTTCAACGTGCTCACCCACAAGCCGCCGGGCGGCGCCGGCGACGCCGTGACCGGTGCCATCGTGCTCGACGCCTTCGCCGGCTCCGGCGCGCTGGGCCTCGAGGCGCTGTCGCGCGGCGCCGTGCACGCCACGTTCCTCGAGGCCGACCGTCGGGTCGCGCAGGCGCTCACGGCCACGCTCGCGGATCTGGGCGTCGCCGACCGGGCGACGGTGCTGACCGGCGACGCGGGCCGGCCGCCGCAAGCCGCCCAGCCGTGCACGCTCGCCTTCCTCGACCCGCCCTATCGCCAAGGGCTGGCGGCCCCGGCGCTGGCGGCGCTCGCCGCCCAGAACTGGTTCGCGCCCGACGCGCTCATCGTCGTCGAGCAGGCGGCGGACGAAGAGCTCGCCGCGTCCGAGGGATTCCGCGAGGTCGACACGCGGCGCACCGGTGATACGCTGGCGCGCTATCTGCGCTGGGGCGGCTGATCCGACGACGCCAGGATCGCGCGCGATCGAGGGAGGAAGAATGCACGCACGTCTGTCGATCGTCGCACGGGTCCTGACGCTGCTGGTCGGGGTCCTGTGGGCCGCCGCGCCGGCCGCCGCGCAGCAGGTGATCGACTCCGGCTGGATCGACGTCAGTCCCCCGGAGTTCAAAGTGGACGCCGTTTACGAGGGCGTGTCCTTCCGCAACATCGACATCTGGGAGCGAGTCGCGATCCAGAGCGACGACCTGGCCGTGATCACGTTAGTCGTCGACCTGCGGAACGAGACGGGCCTGGAGCTGTTCTTCGACCTCGATCTCCTCGCCGTCGACGCCACGGGCGAGGCGCTGTTCGCCTTCACGCTGAGCCCGACGCTCTTTGGCGTCAACGACCAGACCGAGCAGCGGCTGAAGCAGACGCACTACGTCATGCCCGGCACGCTGGCGCGCGTCGCGACGTACCGCTGGCGCTATGTCGGGCTGTTTCCCTAACGCGCCGTGCGCTCGGCGACCCGCCGCGCCAGCACCAGTGCCAGGCCGAACACCGCGACCATCACCGCCGCTCCGATGACGTAGGGCGCGCCGATGCCGATGCGCTCGAAGGCGAAGCCGGCGGTCGCCGGGCCGACCACCCGCGCCGTCGAGTTCGCGGCCTGGCCGAGACCCAGCGCGCCGCCGCTGCGCGCCGCGCCGGAGAGCCGCGAGATCAGGCTCTGCAGCGCCGAGTTGCCGAGACCGATGCCGGCGGCGAGGCAGAACATGGCCGCGAGCAGCGTCGGCAGGCCGTGGCTCAGCGAGATCAGCGCCATGCCGAGGCCCAGGAGCACCGCGGCGGCGGCGACCAGCCGCGCTTCGCCGAAGCGCCGCGCCAGGGGTCCCACGAGGCCGCCCTGGAACACCGCCGCGACCAGCCCGGCGTAGACGAAGAGATAGCCGACCTGGCGCGGCCCCCAGTCGAGCCGCACCTCGGCCCACAGGGCGAAGGTCGACTCCATGTTGGAGAAGGTGTAGCCGACCAGGAACATGGTCAGCGTGATCAGCGCCACGTTGGGGAAGCTCAGCGCGGCGAGCCACAGCCGCAGGCGACCCTCGCTCGGTCCCGCGCGGCGCGCCGCGGCGCGCGTCTCGGGCGCGCTCGATTCCGGCAGGAACAGAGCGGTCACGAGGGTGGCGACGCCGGCCAGCGCCGCGGCCAGCAGACAAGGCGTCAGGTAGTCGGGGTCGGCCGGGTCGCCCGACAGTGTGGCGCCGATGCCGGGGCCGATGACGAAGCCCAGCGCAAAGGCGGCGCCGATCAGCCCCATGCCGCGGGCGCGGTTCTCCTCCGAGGTGATGTCGGCGACGTAGGCCTGGCTGGCGGTGATGTTGCCGTTCAGGACGCCGGCCACGGCGCGCGCCGCGAACAGCATCCACAGGGCGTCGGCGAAGGCGAGCAGCAGCAGCGCCAGCACCGAGCCGGCGACGCTGATCACCAGCACCGGCTTGCGCCCCCACAGATCGCTCGCCCGGCCCCAGAACGGCGCGAAGAAGAGCTGCATCGCCGAGAACGTGGCGATCAAGAGCGTCACCTCCTGCGGCTCGGCGCCCAGGTCGAGCGCCATGAACGGCAGCAGCGGCACGATGATCGCGAAGCTCAACAGGTCCAGGAACAGGACCAGGAACAAGAGGCGCATCAGCGCGCGGACCGCGGCGGCGGGCGGTCGCCGGAGCCGGGCGCCACGCTCAGCGCCGGCCGAACAGGCGTTCGATGTCGTCGAGCCTGAGCTCGACGTAGGTCGGCCGGCCGTGGTTGCACTGCCCCGAATGGGGCGTCGCCTCCATCTCGCGCAACAGCGCGTTCATCTCCTCGATCGTCAGGCGGCGGCCGGCGCGCACGCTGCCGTGGCAGGCCAGCGTGCCGCAGACCTCCTCCAGCCGCTCCTTGAGGCTCAGCGCCTGGTCGGCCTCGGCCAGGTCGTCCGCCAGGTCGCGCACCAGGCCGGCGACGTCGGTCTGGCCCAGCAGCGCCGGCACCTCGCGCACCACCACGGCGCCCTCGCCGAATGCCTCGAGCAGCAGGCCCAGGTCCGCGAGCTCACTGGCGCGCGCGACCAGCGCCCGCGCCATCGGCGGGTCGAGCTCGACGACCTCCGGCAGCAGCAGGCCCTGGCGCTTGACGCCGCCCGCGGCCAGCGCCGTCTTCATGCGCTCGTAGACCAGCCGCTCGTGCGCCGCGTGCTGGTCGACGACGACGATGCCGTGCGCCGTCTGGGCGACGATGTAGGTCTCGTGCAGCTGCGCCCGCGCGCTGCCCAGCGGGTAGTCCGCGACCGCCTCGGCGCGCGCCGCGGGCGCTGCGGCCAGGCCCGGTAATGGCCCGGCGGCGTAGCTCGCCGCGGCCTCGGCGAGGCCGCGCGGCAGGCCCCGCGGGGTCGAGCCGAACGGCACCACGTTGGCCGGGCGCGCGGCGCCCAGCGCCGCGGCGGCGACCGTGGTCGAGGCCCGGTGCCCGGCCTCGGCGAGGGCGTGGCGCAGGGCGCCGACGATCAGCCCGCGCACCACGCCGGCGTCGCGGAAGCGCACCTCGGTCTTGGCCGGGTGCACGTTGACGTCGACCAGCGCCGGCGGCACCTCCAGGAACAGCGCCACCAGCGGGTGGCGGTCGCGCGCCAGGAAGTCCTGATAGGCGCCGCGCACCGCGCCGTAGATCAGCCGGTCGCGCACCGGCCGGCCGTTGACGAACAGGTACTGGTGGCGGTTCGAGCCGCGGTTGAGCGTCGGCAGGCCGGCATAGCCGGCGAGCCGCAGCCCCTCGCGCTCGGCGGCGATGGCGAGCGCATTGTCGGCGAAGTCGCGGCCCATGATGCTGCCGAGGCGCGTGAGCCGCGCGTCGAGCAACTCGCCTTGGGCCGCGCCCAGGTCGAGGCGGGTCTTGGTGCCGTCGCCGACCGTGAAGGCGACGTCGGGGTGCGCCATCGCCAGGCGCTGCACGGCGTCGACGGCGTGCTCGAACTCCGTGCGCACGGCCTTGAGGAACTTGAGCCGCGCCGGCGTGGCGTAGAACAGGTCGCGCACGGCGACGCGCGTGCCCGGGGGGTGCGCCGCGGGCGCCGGGTCGCCGACCCGGCCGCCCTCGACCTCCAGGCGCCAGGCTTCGGCGGCGCCGGCCGGCCGCGAGGTGATGGCGAGGCGCGCGACGGCGCCGATCGACGGCAGCGCCTCGCCGCGGAAGCCCAGCGTGGCGATGTTCTCCAGGTCGTCGTCGGGCAGCTTCGACGTCGCATGACGCTCGACCGCCAGCACCAGGTCGTCCCGCGCCATGCCGACGCCGTCGTCGGTGACGACGATCTCGGTGCGGCCGCCGTCGCGCAGCGTCACGGCGATGCGCGAGGCGCCGGCGTCGAGCGCGTTCTCGACCAGCTCCTTGACCGCCGCGGCCGGTCGCTCGACGACCTCGCCGGCGGCGATGCGGTTGACCAGCGTGTCGGGCAGGCGGCGGATGCTCATGAGGCCATCTCGTCGAGGTACTGGCGCGCCAGCACCTTGCCCTCCTCGACCGCCGGCTGGTCGAAGGCGTCGACGCCCAGGATGCGCGCGGCGACGATGGTCTCGAGCATGAAGTGCATCATCAGCGCCCCCAGCGTCGCTTCGTCGACCCGCTCGACGGCCATGACGCGCGTCGGCCGCTGGTTGCGGATCAGCGTGTCGGCGGTGGCGCGCTGCTCGGCGTCCAGCAGATCGCCCATGGTGCGGCCGGCCAGGTAGTCGAGCTTGCCGCCGAGCGCCGGATCGCCGGCGAGGTCCGGCGGCACGGTGTCGCCGGTGCCCGCCGCGGCGCTCATCAGCACCGTGAACATCTTGTCGCGCGGGCCGGCGAGGTAGAGCTGCAGCTGGCTGTGCTGATCGACGGTGCCCATGGCACGCACCGGCGTCGTGCCGTGGCCGTCCTTGCCCAGGCTCTCGGCCCACAGCTGCCGGTACCACAGGCCGAAGAAGCCGAGCCGGTCGACGTAGGGCAGCAGCACCGTGGTGCCGGCGCCGCGCTGGCGCGCCAAGCCGATGCTGACTGCGGCTCCCAGCGCCGGCGCACTGTCGCGCGGGTCGCTGGCATGGAGCGTGGCGTCGAGCACCTCCCCCGCCCCGGCACGCACCGCCGCCGCGTCGAGGCCGGCGACCAGCGCCGGCAGCAGCCCCACCAGGCTCAGAACGGAGAACCGCCCGCCGACCAGCGGGTCGTGGTCGAGCACGGGCAGGGCCCAGCGCTCGGCCATCTGGCGCAAGGCCCGCGGCCCCGGCTCGGTGATCGCCACCACGCGCTCCTTCAGCGCCGCCTCGCCGCCGGCGGCGATCAGCGGCGGCACGAGGGTCAGGAACTGGGTCAGCGTCTCCGCCGTGGTGCCCGACTTGGAAATGACGATGACCCCGGTGCGGCCCCAGTCGACCGCGGCGTCCAGCGCCGCGAAGGTGTCGGGGTCGACATTGTCGAGGAAGACCAGGTGCGGCGTGCCGGCGGGCGGCCCGAAGCCGCGGTCAACGAGCGCGTAGAGCGTCTGGCCGCCCAGGCTGGAGCCGCCGGTGCCGAGCACCAGCACGTGGTCGCAGCGCCCGCGCAGGCCCGCCGCCACGGCCTCCAGCTCGCCCAGGTCGTCGCGCCGCGCCGGCAGCCGCAGCACCGGCAGCGAGCCGTCGTCGTGCCAGCGGTGCAGGTCGCCGAGCGCCGGCGCCGCGGCGGCGAGGGTGGCGTCGAGTTCGGACTCGGCGAGGCCGTGCTCGCCGATGGTGCCGGCGAGGCAGCCGTCGATGTCGTGGCGGTAGGGCATGGCGCGAGTCGGGGTCTGGGAGGTCGGCCCGACAGAATGCGGTGCCCCGCCCCGCGCCGCAAGCGCGCTAGCCGGCTTCGAGCGTGCGGTCCGCGGTGACGCCTTCGGGCTGGCCGACGATGACGAAGGTCAGGGCATCCGGGTCGAGCAGTTCAGCCGCGACGCGGCGCACGTCCTCCAGCGTGATCGCCTCGATGTAGCCGTGCCGCCGGTCGATGTAGTCGATGCCCAGATCCTCGAGCTGGATGCCGACCAGCATGCGCGCGATCGCCGTGGTGCTGCCCAGGCGCAGCGGGAAGTTGCCGGTCATGTAGCTCTTGGCGTCGGCGAGCTCCTGCGCCGTCGGCCCCGCGTCGCGCATGCGCCGCCACTCGCCGCGGATCACCTCCAGCGACTCGGCGACGCGGCCGTTGGCGGTGCCGACGCTGCCCGAATACAGCGCGGTGTGGTCGAGCGGGCTGAGCGACGAGCCGACCGAATAGGCCAGGCCGCGCTTCTCGCGCACCTCCTCGTAGAGCCGCGAGGAGAAGCCGCCGCCGCCCAGCACGTAGTTGAGCGCCGAGGCCACGTAGTAGTCCGGGTCGTCGCGGCTGAGGCCGGCATGGCCGAACAACACGTTCGACTGGGGCACGTCCAGCTCGGCGACGATGACCTCGCCGGTCGCCGCCGGCGCCACGTCGGGCACGTCGTAGGGCGCCGCCGTCGCCGGCAAGGCGCCGAAGGTGCGGTCCAGCAGCGGCTTGAGTTCCGCCGCCGTGATGTCGCCGACGACGCCGAGCGTCAGCGTGTCGCGGGCGAAGCGGCGGGCGACGAAGCCGCGCAGGTCGTCGGCGTCCAGCGCCGCGACGCTCTCCGCCGTGCCGCGCCGCGGCCGGCCGTAGGGATGCTCCGGGTAGAGCACCTGCCAGAACAGCCGCCCGGCCAGCGCATTGGGGTTGCGCGCCATGGACGCCAGGTTGGTCAGCACCTGGCCGCGCACCTTCTCGACCGGTTCCGGGTCGAAGCGCGGCTCGGTCAGCGCCAGGCGCAGCATGTCGAAGGCCGCGTCGCGATGGCGCGTCAGAAAGCGCATGCCGCCGCCGAAGCCGTCGCGGTGGGCGCGGAAGCTGAGCTCGAGCGAGAGGTCCTCGAGCCGCCGTTGATAGGCCTGGCTGTCGAACGCGCCGGCGCCCTCGTCGAGCAAGCCGGAGCCCAGGTTGGCGAGGCCCTCCTCGCCCGTGGGGTCGAGCGCCGCACCGCCGCGAAACTCCAGCGACAGCGCGGTCATCGGAATGCTGTGGTCCTCGACCAGCCAGGCCTCGATGCCGCCCGGGCTGACCACGCGCTGGACGTCGACGGCCGCGGCGGGCCTCAGCCCCAGGAGGAGAACGGCGAGGGCGAGCGGCGCGAGCCGCAGGGCCTGACGTACCATCACCCGGCCTCCTTCGGCAGCAGCACGCCGGTCGTCGCGTTGCGTTCCACGAGCACGTCGCGGGCCGCGGCGGCGACGTCGGCGACGGTGACCGCGGCGATGCGGTCGGGCCAGGCCTCGACGTCGTCGACTGTGCGGCCGATGCTGAGCGCGGCGCCGAACGAGCGCGCCGCGGCGCGGTTGCCGTCGAGCGCGAAGGCGGTGCCATCGAGCATGCGCTGCTTGGCGCGGGCGACCTCCTCTTCGGTGACCCCCTCGGCGACGACGCGGGCCAGTTCCGCCTCCAGTGCCGCTTCGGCCTCCACCAGCGGCACCGCCGGCAGCGGCGTCAGCCAGAAGCCGAAGGTGGTGAGGTCCAGGCTGCCGGGGCTGTACCAGGCGCCGACCGAGGCCGCGAGCTTCTGCTCCTCGACCAGCGCCGTGTAGAGCCGGCTGGTGGTGCCGCCGCCCAGCAGCTCGGCCAGCACGTCCAGCGCGTAGGCCCGGTCCTGGCCGCTCTCGCTCAGCGCGTCGTCGTAGCCGGGCGCGATGTAGCGGCGCGTCCAGCTGGGCTGCTGCACCTGCTCGTCGCGCAGCACGACGCGGCGCGGCGCGTGCTGCTTGGGCTCCTGCGGGCGCAGCCGCGGCGGCACGGCGCGCGCCGGGATCGGCCCGTAGTGCTCCTCGGCGAGGGCGCGCACCGCGTCGGCCGTCACGTCGCCGACGACGATCAGCGCCGCGTTGTTGGGCGCGTACCAGGTGCGATAGAAGGCCATGGCGTCGGCGAGCGTCAGCGAGGCGATCTCGTTCTCCCAGCCGACGACGGGGATGCCGTAGGGGTGGTTCATCCAGGTCGTGGCGCCGACCTGCTCGCTCAACAGGCCCTGCGGCGTCGCCTCGGTGCGCTGGCGCCGCTCCTCCAGCACCACCTGCAGCTCCGGCGTGGCCAGTTCCTCGGTCAGCTTGAGATTGGCCATGCGGTCGGCCTCCAGTTCCATGACCAGGCCCAGGCGGTCGGCGGCGACGGTCTGGAAATAGCCGGTGTAGTCGAGCGAGGTGAAGGCATTCTCGCGCCCGCCATGGCGCGCGACGAGCTGCGAGAACTCGCCGGGCGCGCGGCGCTCGGTCCCCTTGAACATCAGGTGTTCCAGGAAGTGCGCGATGCCGGACTTGCCGGGCGGCTCGTCGGCGGCGCCGACGAAATACCACAGCATGTGGGTGACGATGGGCGCGCGGTGGTTTTCGACGACGACGACGGTGAGGCCGTTGTCGAGCGTGAACGTCGCCGGGTTGAACACCTGGGCCCGGGCCGGGGCCGCGGCCAGGGCCAGGGTCAGAAGCGCGGCGCCGAGCGCGGCCGGGCGCGGACGTATCATGGCGGGCAGGACCTTCTTCGCGGGAGGGAGGCAGTCTTGTCGCCCCCAATTATGGCGCCCAAGGGGCACCGGACAACCGGGACCGGCCGCCCCGCGACCACGTTTCAGTGATGGCCGTAGGCCGGCGGCACATACAACCCCGGTGTCGCATAATAGTCGATGAACAGGTTGACGCGCGGCTGGCGGCCGTCGTGGCGCACGGCGTGGCGCACCCGGTTGTTGAAATCGTAGACGCGGCCCAGCTTCATCGCCGCCTTGCGCCCGCCGATCTTGTAGCTGACGCCCGGCGGGGCGGTCAGCGGCACATGCAGGCGGTGCGCCACATAGGCCATCTTCTGGCCGTCGACATGGGCGGCGATGCGGCCGCCAGGCATCAGACGCACCAGCGCCAGGCGGGTGACGATGCCACGCGCCGTGCGCACGGTGTCGATCGCCGCCTCGACGACCGGCGCCAGCACGTCGCGATAGGTCTCCCAGTCGGGGAAGGTGTAGACGGGCCCGATGTCCGTCTCCTCGCGCGCCGTCGGGTAGAACGGCGCCGGGTCGATCTTGCGCGCCGCCGCCCAGCGGTCGATCAGCTGCTCGATGGTGTTGACCCGCCAGGGATTGGTCCAGCGATCCCATTCGTGGCGGAAGACGATCGACTGGGTGGCGCTGTGCACGCCGTCGGCCAGTACGTCCTGACGGAACGTGTTGTGCTGCCAGGCGGCCGCCGGCATGTCGTGCACGAATGCGCCGGCCGCCGCCACGTCGATCGGCCCGAGGTCGCGCAAGGGTACGCCGATGTCCATGGCCCGCCCCTAGATGTGCATTTCCGTGGACGGGTGCGGCACGATGTCGACGGGCTCGATCTTGAGCCAGGCGGTGCTGTTCTGCTGCCGCGCCTTGCGCTCGGTCAGGTGGACCAGCGTGAAACGGCGGTTGCGCACCGCGGCCTCCAGGGCCGCCCGATCCTCCGCCCGTGCCACGCGCAGCATCTGATCCGGCACCTGCCCGGCGTCGAACTGGGCGACCAGGCGCTCGAGCAACAGGAACGCCGACAGATGGGTCGACGCCGAGTCGATGAACACCGACGCCGCCGGCGCCATCTTCGGCAGGTAGGCCGTCAACAGCTGCACGACGCCGGCCGGATCGTGCCAGAAGTCGCTGAACAGCAGATCGACCGGCCGCTCCGGGAAGGGGAACGGCGGCATCGAATTGCTGAGCAGCGTCACCCGGTCGGCGAGGCCGAGGCGCGCCGCTTGGGCCGGGAAGAACGTGCGATGGTCGTCGCCGAAGTCGCCCAGGTCGCGCTCCGCCGCTCGCACGGCGGGCATCGCCCGTGTCTCCCGCCACATGCTGCCGTCGTCGACGGTCCAGACGTGACCGACGCCGTTTTCCGCCACCGCCTGCGCCAGCAGAAGGGCGCACACGCCGAGCCCCGTGCCCAGTTCCAGGATCGTCTCCGGGCGGTGCATCTTGGCCAGGGCATAGAGCAGCAGGCCGAAATCTTCGGTGCCGTGGGCGCCGCCGACCAGGCGGGCATAGTCGAACACCGGCCCCGGTTGGGGGGCGCTTGGTGTCCCGTTCGGCGCGCCGTCGGTCGCCGCCGCCATGCCGGCGGCGCGCGGCGCCGTTGAATGCTCGTTCACCCCGTCATCCCCGAAAACGGACGACACCGCGCCGATCCTGGCCCGGCCCACAACGGCGCCCGGATGTGCTACCGTTGGGGCCCCCCTCTATCTGCCGCGCAACGAGACTGCCCGGTCTCGTCTACGTGGCGCATTGACGATGAAAAGCAAGGGGAGCGTCGTTTCCTTGAGTACGTTTGTTGGTGATTTGGCCGCCGGGGCACCTGACGGGTCCGCCGGCGCGAAAAAGCACGCGTCCATTCTCGCCGCCGCGCGGCGGCTGTTCCTGCAGTCCGGCTATGCCGGGGTCAGCATGGACCAGGTTGCGGACTCGGCCGGGGTGGCGAAGCAGACCGTCTACCGGCACTTCGCCACCAAGGATGCCCTGTTCGCGGCCATGGTCGCCGACATGGGCGCCCGCTTCGACGCGGCGCTCGAGGCGCCGCCCAAGCCGCAAGCGAGCCCGCGCCAGGCGCTGGCGGCACTGGCGACGCGCTATGCGCGGCTGATGCTCGACCCGGAGGTCGTGGCCCTGCTGCGCGTCGTCGCGGCGGAGGCGGAGCGCTTCCCCGAGCTGGGCCGGACGCTGTGGGACGCCGGCCCGGCGCGCGCGCAGCGCCAGGTCGCGGCATATCTGGCCGGCCTTGCCGCCGAGGGCGGCTGGGCGGTCGGCGACGAGGACGCCGCCGCCGGCCAGTTGCTGGCGCTAGCTGTGCCGCCCTGTCACATGGCGATGCTGCTGGGGCAGGCGCCGCCGCTCGCCGACGCGGACCTGGAGCGCTGGGTCGACGCGGCCGTCGCGCGCTTCGCCGCTGGCTGCGGCGACGTGTCGAATTAGGGCGTCATCGATTAGGACGGAATCGGCACCGGCCTCAGACCCCCGCCGCGCGGCGCAGATCTGCCTTCTCGGCCTCCGGGAGCGCCTGCCAGGGAGTGTCGGTCAGGGCGCCGTGCAGCGCGTAGAGCATGTTGAGCGAGGTGCCGCGCGGGTCCGCGTGCATGACCCGGCGGTAGGCGGCGACGGCGCCGAGGGCGCGCAAGTCGGCCTCACTCGTCACGCCGACTTCAGTCAGCGCGCGGGCGCTCTTCGGCCCCAGATTGCGGAGTGCTGTGGGCGGACGCGCGGCGTCGTCCGGCACGAGGCGACTAAAAGATGCCTTCGAGGAGGCCGCGGCGGCGCTTTTCGATCTGAGGCGTGACGCCGTCGGTGCTGGGCCGGCCCAGCGCCTGGTTCTCGCGGATGCGCTGTGCCTCGCTGTCGGCGTCGACGACGGTGCCGGTGACCGGCTCGTCGCGCCAGTTCAAGAGCTGATCGAGGAAGGTCACGTCGGCGTCGGCGAGGCGCGCGGTCTCGCGGTCGACCGTGCGGCGGATGGTCGGATCGGCCGTGTCGGCTCCGGCCCGCGCCAGGAAGGCGCTGTCGCCGACGGACTGGACCGAGACCCCGGCCTGGGGTGCCGCGGCGGGGGCGTTGGCCAGCACCGTCGACGCGCCGCCGGCCGCGGCGCTGCGCGTGAAGGTGCCGCTCTTGGCGTCGCGCTCGACGCCGAACACGGTCTGGCGCGCCTGCTCCTGCACCGGGTCCTCCTGCGGGCGCGGCGCGCCGGGCCGCGGCGGCCGCAGCGAATAGTCCGGCGGCAGCGCGAGCGGCGCCCGGCTGACCACGGCGAATTCGTCCGGAGCGTCCTTCTCCAGCCCCAGCGCCCGCTTGGTGTCGCCACAAGCGGTGAGGGCGAGAAGCGCCAGCGCGGCCGCCATCAGCGCTGCGCCGCGCGCCGACGACCGCAGGATTTCTCGGTCCATGTCGCTCATTTTACTACAGATTCGCGTGCAAACAAACCGTCCAGCAAGAGAACGCCCGCGCCCACCACGATGGCGCTGTCGGCCAGATTGAACGCCGGCCAGTGCCAGCCGAAGGCGTGCAGGTCGACGAAGTCGATCACCGCCCCCCGGAGCAGCCGGTCGATGGCGTTGCCCAGCGCCCCGCCGACGACCAGCGCCGCCGCCAAGAGCACCAGCGGCCGCCCGCTGCGCCAGGCCCAGACGCCGAGCCCGATCACGATCGCCGCGGCGAGCCCGACGAGCAGCCAGGGCGGCAGCGTGCCGGCGCCGAACAGCCCGAAACTGATGCCGCGGTTCTCCACCAGCACCAGGTTGAAGAACGGCGTCACCTCGATCACCCGCGGCAGCGCCATGACGCGGCTGAGGATCAGCCATTTCAGCGCCTGGTCGGCCGCGACGACGCATATGGCGAGCACGAGCGCGCCGCGCAAGGACGAGCGGGTCTCTGTGAAACGGGTCACGGGGCCCAGCGGGTCACGGGGCTATTCGGCGGCCCGCGCCAGTTCGTCGACCGCCCCGGCGCAGCGGCCGCAGAGTCCCGGCTGGCTTTCGCCGACGTCCGGCAGCACCTGCCAGCAGCGCTCGCACTTCACGCCCTCGGCCAGGGCCGGCACGACGCCGATGTCGGCGACGTCGTCGAGCGTGAAGGCGCCGGCGGGCGGCGCGCCCTCGACCAGCGTCGCGGCCGAGGTGATGGCGATCTCGGCGAGGTCGAGGTCGTCGAAGGTGGCGACGCTCGCGGCGTCGGCATGAACCGTCGGCGCCGCCTGCAGGCTGGAGCCGATGCGTTTTTCGGCGCGTTCGATCTCCAAGGCGCCGGTGACCACGCGGCGCAGGCGCCGCACCTTGGCCCACTTCGCCGCCAGCGTATCGTCGCGCCAGTCGGCCGGCACCTCGGGCCACAGGCGCAGGTGCACGCTGTTGTCGGGCGCGTCGCCGGTGCGCGCGAGCCACGCCTCCTCCGCCGTGAAGCACAGCACGGGGGCGAGCCACGCGGTCAGGCAGTCGAACAGCGTGTCGAGCACGGTGCGCGCGGCACGGCGGCGCCGGCCCGTCGCCGGGTCGCAGTAGAGCGCGTCCTTGCGCACGTCGAAATAGAAGGCCGACAGGTCGACGGCGCAGAAATTGTGCAGCGCCATCCACAGGGCGTGGAAGTCGAACGCCTCGCAGCCGTCGCGGACCTGTCGGTCGAGCTCCCACAGCCGGTGCAGCACCCAGCGCTCGAGCTCCGGCATCTCGGCCGCCGGCAGCCGCTCGGCCTCGCTGAAACCCGCGAGATTGCCAAGCAGGAACCGCAGGGTGTTGCGGACGCGGCGGTAGAGGTCGGCCTGGTGCTTCAAGATCTCCGGGCCGATGCGAAGGTCCTCGGAGTAGTCGGAGCTGACCACCCAGATGCGCAGGATGTCGGCGCCGTACTGCTCGATGACGTCCTGCGGAAACACCTGGTTGCCCAGCGACTTCGACATCTTGCGACCGTCCTCGGCCATGACGAAGCCGTGGGTCAAGACGGCCTCGTAGGGGGCCCGGCCGCGCGTGCCGCAGGCCTCCAGGAGCGAGGAGTGGAACCAGCCGCGGTGCTGGTCCGAGCCCTCGAGGTAGAGCGAGGCCGGCCATTTCAGGTCCTCGCGCTGCTCCAGCACGAAGGCGTGGGTCGAGCCGCTCTCGAACCAGACCTCGACGATGTCGCGCACCTGCTCGTACTGCGCGGGGTCGTGCTCGTTGTCGAGGAAGCGGCTCGGCTCGGAGAGGAACCAGGCGTCGCCGCCCTCCGCCTCGAAGGCCTGGGCGATGCGCTCGAACACCGCCTGGTCGCGCAGGATCTCGCCGGTGGCTTTATGCACGAACAGCGGAATCGGCACGCCCCAGGCGCGCTGACGCGAGATGCACCAGTCGGGCCGGCTCTCGATCATCGAGCCCAGGCGGCGCTGGCCCGCGCCCGGCACGAAGCGGGTGGCGTCGATGGCGGCGAGGGCCTTGTCGCGCAGGCCGTTCGTCTCCATCGAGATGAACCACTGCGCCGTGTTGCGGAAGATCAGCGGCGCCTTGGAGCGCCAGGAGTGCGGGTAGCTGTGCACCAGCCGGCCGCGCCCCAACAGCGCCCCGGCCGCGTCGAGCGCCGTCACCACGGCGGCGTTGGCGTCGCCCTCCGCGCCGTCGTCGGTCAGCACCCGGCGACCGGCGAACAGCGGCACGTGGTCGAAGAAGGCGCCGTCCTCGCCCACCGTGTGCGGCATCTCGATGCCGTGGGCGAGGCCCAGGTGGTAGTCGTCCTCGCCGTGGCCGGGGGCGATGTGCACGAAGCCGGTGCCCTGCTCCATGGTGACGAAGTCGCCGGCATGGAGCGGCACGTCGAAGTCGTAGCCTTGCCCCCGGAACGGGTGGGCGCAGACCGTGCCGGCGAGCGCAGGACCGCCGAAGCGCGCGACGATCTCGTGGGCAACGATGCCGGCCGCTGCGACGAACGGCTCGAGGATCGAGTCGGCGCCGGCGACGATCAGCTCGTCGCCGACCTGCACCGCCGCCCCGTCGCCGACCTCGCTCACCCGCAGGCGCACATAGCCGCCGTGCGCGTCGAAGGCGACGGCGCGGTTGCCGGGGATGGTCCACGGTGTCGTCGTCCAGATCACGACCGTCGCCCCGGCGACTTCAGCCCCGCCGCCGGTCACCGGGAAGCCGACGTAGATCGTCGTCGAGGTGTGGTCGTGGTACTCGACCTCGGCGTCGGCCAGCGCCGTGCGCTCGACCACCGACCACAGCACCGGCCGGGCGCCGCGGTAGAGCCCGCCGTTCATGGCGAACTTGCCGATCTCGCGGGCGATCTGGGCCTCGGAAGCGAACTTCATCGTCAGGTACGGGTCGGCCCAGTCGCCGATTACGCCCAGGCGCTGGAACTCTTCGGACTGCACGCCGATCCAGTGCTCGGCGAACTCGCGGCACTCGCGCCGGAACTCGATGACGGGCACCGCGTCCTTGTCGCGGCCCTCGGCGCGGTACTGCTCCTCGACCTTCCACTCGATGGGCAGGCCGTGGCAGTCCCAGCCGGGCACGTAGTTGGCATCCTTGCCCAGCATCTGCTGCGAGCGGTTGATGACGTCCTTGAGGATCTTGTTGAGCGCGGTGCCGACGTGCAGGTGGCCGTTGGCGTAAGGCGGCCCGTCGTGCAGCACGAACAGCTCGCGGCCGCGCGACTGCTCGCGCTGGCGCGCATACAGGTCCATCGCCTGCCAGCGCGCCTGAATACCGGGCTCCTTCTTCGGCAGCCCGGCGCGCATCGGGAAGTCGGTCTTCGGCAGGAAGACGGTGTCGCGGTAGTCGGTCATGGGGTGCGCTTCAGGTCGGCACGGAGTCGGGATGAAGGGGCAGGCGCGCGGGCGCCCAAACGCCGGTCCTCAGCCGAGGACCGGGGCGGTAATTCGCGCAGCTATGGCGACCCGGGACGACATGGCGGCGGAGCATAGGGAGGGGGTCGGAGGGGGTCAAGGCGGGCGGGTACCGGCTTTGTTGGCCGGCCATTTCGGACTCGCGGACCACAATGACCCTCATATTCCGGGAAATGATACCCAAGGACCTGCCGGCGGCCTTGGCCGTCCGCCTGTTGACGATCGAGAATCCGATCACCATCGATGAGCTGGCGGCCGACTACGGCGTCACGCCCGAATGCGCGGCAGCGGCGACGGCGACCCACGTCCGGGGCTGGCTGTGCGAGGCGGACGGCGCGATCGTCGGCTTCGCCATGGGCGACCGGGCGACCGGCGAGGTCACGGTCGTCGCCGTGCTGCCGCGCACGAGGGCCGGGGCATCGGCCAGGCGCTGCTGAGCCGCGTGCAGGACTGGCTGTTCGCCGCCGGGCACGACGGGATCTGGTTGAGTGCCAATCCTGACCCCAGCCTCCGCGCCCACGGCTTCTACCGCCGGCTCGGCTGGCGCGCCGACGGCTCGCACCGCCCCGGCGACGAGAACCTGATCCTGCCGCGGCCGACCGCCCGCGTCACTTGACGGCGCGCTCAGTCGCGCTGACGTTGGTCGAGGACCAGCCAGGAGCCGTCATTGCTGGCGACGTAGACCGGCGTGTAGTCGGCGTGATCGACGGCCGGGCCGATCTCGTCCGTCAAATTGTCGAGCAGCAGCACGGTATCGCCAATCGTCACCGCGGCGAGGGCGTGGCCGACCTTCTCGTCGCCGCGCGTCAGCCACCCGACGGCGAGCGCGACGTCGCGGACGGCCCAGCCGAGGTGCCTGAGCGTGACGATTTTGAGGAGAGCGACGTCCTCGCAGTCCCCGGTGCCGCGGATCAGGGTCTCGCTGGGCGTCGCCCAGAAGTCCTGCTTGCCGTAGCCGACCCAGTCTTCCGTGTAGGTGACATGGGCGTTCGCCCGCCGGTTGACCTCACGCACCTGGATCCACGGATCCATGTTCGTCAGGTCGTCGACCGCCGCGCGCCATTTCACGATCTCCGGCGCATCGCTCTCGCGCAGCACGGCGTGGTCGGCGTTCAGGCGGGCGCGGGTGTCCTCGATCGGGGTCTGGGCCGCCAGCACTCCGTCGGGCGCGACCAGCACGAAGTGCTCATTCTCCGCCGCGGCCGACGGGCCCACAACAGCCATACCCAGTGCCGACAGCAGCGCCGCCGCGACGATCACCTTGGGTGCGTGCCTCGCCATATTCTCCGAGCCCGGTCACGTCGGGCACGATCCTAGGCAGCGCCGCGCGCCGCGGCAAACGCTCAGCCCTCGTGCGGCGCGCCGGCGACCTCGCCGGCGTGGAGCGGGCGGGCCTCCAGGAGCTCGCGGGCCTGGCGGCAGTCGTTCGCAATCTGGGCCTTGAGGGCGTCGAGGCCGTCGAACTTCTGCTCCGGGCGCAGGAAGTCGGTGAGTGCGATGCGCAGGTGGCGGCCATAAAGGTCGCCGGTGAAGTCGAACAGGTGCACCTCCAACAACAGCGTTGTGCCGTCGACGGTGGGCCGGCGGCCGACATTGGCGACCGCGTCGTGCCAGGTCGTCGCATCGCCCTCGACGATTCCGGCGCGCACCGCGTAGACGCCGAACGCCGGCCGCAGGTAGTCGTCGAGGTCCAGGTTCGCCGTCGGGAAGCCGATGGTGCGGCCACGCTTGTCGCCCTCAAGCACCCGCCCGTCGATCTCCCACAGATGGCCCAAGAGCCCCGCGGCGCGCCCCGGCTGGCCGTTCGTCAGGTAGTCGCGGATCAGGCTCGAGGAGTAGATCTCGGCCGAGGTGTCGCGCACCGGATCGAGCGCCGTGACGCCGAAGCCGTGGGCCTGGCCCAGGCGTTCCAACAACCCCACGTCGCCCTTGCGCTGCCGCCCGAAGCAGAAGTCGTAGCCGACGACCACGTGGCGCGCGGCGAGCCCTTGGACCAGCACATCGGCCACGAAGCGCTCCGCCTCGATCGCCGCGAAGCCGGCGTCGAAGTGCTGCACGTACAAGAGATCGAGGCCCAGCGCCGCGAGATGCAGCGACTTGGTGCGCAGCGGCGTCAAGCGGAACGGCGCGCTATCGGGCCGGAAAAAGCTGCGCGGGTGCGGCTCGAAGGTCAGCACGCCGAGCGGCGCGCCCTCACTGTGCGCGATGTCGCGCGTCTGGCCGACCAGCGCCTGGTGGCCGCGGTGCACGCCGTCGAAATTGCCGATGGCGACGACCGCGCCCCGCGCGTCGGCGTCGAGCCCGCTGGTGTGCCGCAAAATGCGCATGGCCCGGGGGTTTAGCTCATTGGTCGGCGCAGGGGAACGCTGGTGCGCAGTGGTCGACCCGTGGCTCTTTCTCGAAACCTGTCACCCCCACCCCGACCCTCCCCCTTCGAGGGGGAGGGGGATTTCTCTTGATGCACCAACGGGTTCCCTTGCATGTTCATTGAGGCGCGAATCGGTGCAGCATTCGTGTCGGTCCTCGGGGGGTGGCCACCCCCCGAGGACCGGATCGGCGGGACCGTGTGACCCTTGGTTTGGCACCGTGGGGG
>Ga0049107_10000069_pt1 | contig 26815 bp, 27 predicted proteins | sample WorMetilPIANOSA1_FD_61187 | JGI IMG/M metagenome (GOLD analysis project Ga0049107, IMG submission 61187) | Marine gutless worms symbiont microbial communities from Max Planck institute for Marine Microbiology, Germany - Olavius ilvae PIANOSA.1 | ecosystem: Host-associated > Annelida > Digestive...
CGCAGTTCGGCGAGTTGTTCGGTTGACAGCGTACAGTCAAGCATGACGCCCATGATACAGAATTTTCACACGGTTACACGGGCTTCTTCAATGAAAAAATCATATAAGAGTAGTATATCAGTTGGCAGGGGTCAAGATGTTGGAAGATACCGGTTAGCGGACCTGTATATCCTGATACTTTTCTCCTGCATCTTGCCCTTTGACAACTGCCCCCTGACAACTTGCCTCAATCGAGCGGAGAATTTGCCTCGATCCCTCGCTACGAACCCGTATGCCGGATAGGCTCTTGCTGACGGGATGTACCAGAATTTGCTAAAATAACTTAATTATTCAGCTTGATGGAAGGTACCCTTATGAGTCCAGCCTACTTACAATACACCAGCGGGTGGAAGGGCGTTGCCGTTTGGGGGATTATTCTCGGTGTTTTGGTTACCGCGGCAGCGGGAGTGGGTTTTTGGTACAGTCGGGCGAGTGCGCCATCGAGTCTGATGTCTCCACAGATGGTTCCTGTGTTCGAGGCAATGCTCAAGGGGGAGCGCGAGGGGTTGGAAGTGGCCCGCCAGGAGTTTCAGACCCAGCTGGATGTCTTTGCCGGTCGAGTCGGCGAGCTGCAGGCCGAGATCCTGCGCCTGAATGCGTTGGGTGGGCGTCTGGTGGAGATGGCTGGGCTGGATGCCGAGGAGTTCGATTTCGAGAACTCGCCTCCCCTGGGCGGCCCCGCCGATGCCCGAGCGACCAATAAAATCGACTTGTCGGAACTCTTGAGGGGAATGACCGACCTGTCTGATCTTGTCAATGATCGCAGGCACAAGCTGAAACAGCTTGAGCAAATAATTATGGAGAAGGGTCTCGGGAGGCACGCTATCCCCTCCGGGTGGCCGGTTCGCTCCGGCTATATCACCTCCGGGTTCGGATATCGCATGCATCCGATCCTCAAAAAGTACCACCTCCACAGTGGCGTCGATTTTGCCGGCAAACGGGGAACACCCATATTTGCCACTGCCGACGGGGTCGTCATCTTCAGCGGCTCGGAGTCGGGGTATGGCCGTGTCGTGAAAATCCGCCACATGAATGGCCTGGTAACCTGTTATGCCCACAACCAGAAGAACTTGGTCAAGAAGGGCAGTCTGGTCAAGAAGGGGCAGATAATCGCCAAGCTCGGCTCCAGCGGACGCTCCACCGGTCCCCACGTTCACTTCGAGGTCCGCAGACACGGCAAGGCCATCAATCCCATGCGCTACGTCGGCGCCAATTCGTATCGGAAAGGGGGCGGCTAGAGGCCGGTACAGTCCCGGACCCGGACGTTGTCAGTTATCAGTTGGCAGGGACAACTGCCCCCTGACAGCCCGTAAGACCGATGCAATACCTCAGTACCCGCGGTGGGGTTGAGCCCGTCGGTTTCTCCGCGGCCGTGATGATGGGTCTCGCCACCGACGGCGGGTTGCTTCTGCCCGCGACGGTGCCCCAGGTCGGTCCTGACGAACTCCGCGACTGGTCCGACTTAAGCTTCCGGGACCTGGCCGTGGAGCTTATGCTGCCCTTTGTCGGCGACGCCATCCCTCGCACCGATCTGGTCGAGCTGATCGCCCGTTCCTATGCGACCTTCTCCCACAAAGAGGTAACGCCGCTGGTGCGGGTCGGTAAGCAATGGGTTCTGGAGCTTTTTCACGGTCCTACGGCGGCCTTCAAGGACGTGGCGCTGCAATTTCTCGGGAATGTCTTCGCGTACCTGCTCACACGCGACGGTGGGCGGCTGAATATCCTGGGGGCGACCTCGGGGGATACGGGTTCGGCGGCCATCGCCGGGGTACGCGGCAAGGAGGACCGGATCCGGATCTTCATCCTGCACCCCGCAGGCCGGGTCTCGCCGATCCAGGAGCGGCAGATGACCACGGTGCTGGATGCAAACGTCCACAACATCGCCATCCGCGGCACCTTCGATGACGGCCAACGCATCGTCAAAGGTCTGTTCAACGATCCGGACTTCAAGCAGCAATACCACCTGGGCGCGATCAACTCCATCAACTGGGCCCGCATCCTGGCCCAGATCGTCTACTACTTCTACGCCTGGGGCAGGTTGAGTCGGGGCGACCCCGGATTCCGGATCAGCTTTGCGGTCCCCACCGGAAACTTCGGCGACATCTTTGCCGGCTACCTGGCCAAGCGCATGGGGTTGCCGGTAGATCGGCTGCTCATCGCCACCAACCGCAATGACATCCTGACCCGATTCGTTACCGGCGGTCCCTACGCGATAGGCGAGGTCCATCCGACCTTGAGCCCGGCCATGGACATTCAGATCGCCTCCAATTTCGAGCGCTACCTGTATTTTCTCGTCGGTGAGGACCCGGCGGCGGTGCGTACCCTGCTTTCAGACCTGGACCGTACCGGGTACATGCAGGTAACGGCGGAACAGCGGGCGACCCTGACCGGTGATTTCGATGCCGCGGCCGTCAGCGATGCCCAAATCCTGGACCAGATCCGGGAGACCTACCAGCGCGAGGGTTACATCCTGGATCCCCACACGGCCGTCGGCCTGCACGCCGCCCGGCAGCGTACCGACATGGTCTGCCTGGCCACGGCGCACCCGGCCAAATTCAACGCTGCGGTGCTGCAGCGGGCCATCGGTACCCAGGCGTCCCCACCGCCCTGTCTGCGCGGGCTGCTGGAGAAAGAGACCCGCTGCGTCTCGCTGGATGCCACGGAGGAGGCGGTACGGGGACATATCCGCAATACCCTGGCGGCGAGCGGCGATCGACCGTGTCTGTGAAGATCCGTGTCATCTGCGGATAGATTGAAACGACCGGATCATTTTTCCCATGCTCAATCCTAACCCAATGCCATTAAGTTAAGCGTTACCGGTCAACAAAAAGAGGAAAAACTACGAATCACGCGAATCCTCGCGGATTGATTCGCGCCGATTCGCGTGATTCGTAGTTTTCTCTTCCGTATCGACGGTTTTTGATCCATTTGCGTTCATTTGCGGACAAATCTTCCGTGAAAAGCCTACCGGCTCAATGTTATATGAAAAACAAGCGTTTAGATTTAGATGTCAACAGGACCTAGTATTGAGATCCTCGACACCACACTGCGGGACGGTGAGCAGACCCACGGGGTCTCCTTTTCCCCGGAGGAGAAGATCAACATCGGCAAGGCACTGCTGGAGCTGGTGCGGGTGGACCGCATCGAGGTGGCCTCCGCCCGGGTATCCAGGGGTGAGCTCGAAGCCGTGTCCGGCATCATCGACTGGGCGCAAGGCGTAGGGCTGGCCGATCGGGTCGAGGTACTCGGATTCGTCGACCACGGAAAGAGCGTGGACTGGATTCGCGAGGCTGGTGGGCGCGTGATCAACCTACTGGCCAAGGGCAGCGAGAAGCACTGCCGGCACCAGCTGGGCAAGACGCCGGACCAGCACCTGCACGACCTGCGCGCGAACATCGAAATCGCCCGCGAAAAGGGTCTGGCCGTCAACCTCTACCTGGAAGACTGGTCGAACGGCTACCGGGACAACCGGGGGTTTGTCTACCGGCTGGTGGACAGGCTCGCCGACACGGACGTCGGTCACTTCATGCTGCCGGACACCTTGGGCGTCATGACCCCGGAGCAAGTCGCCGCCGCCGTGACGGACATGATCCGGCGCTTTCCCCACCTCAAATTCGACTTCCATCCCCACAACGACTATGGACTGGCCACGGCCAACGTGATCGCAGCCGCCCGGGCGGGCGCGGCGGCGGTCCACTGCACCATCAATTGCCTAGGGGAACGGGCCGGGAACGCCTCCCTGGCGGAGGTGGCGGTCAACCTACGCGACCAGCTCGGATTGAACCTGAGGATCGACGAGACCCACCTGGTCCAGGTCGGCGAGCTGGTCGAACACTTCTCGGGCAAGCGTACCGCCGGCAACACCCCTATCGTGGGCGAGGACGTCTTCACCCAGACCGCGGGCATTCACGCCGACGGCGACCACAAGGCCAGCCTCTACCACACCCGGCTGGGTCCGGAGCGTTTCGCCCGCAGTCGTCGCTACGCCCTGGGTAAGCTCGCGGGCAAGGCTTCTCTGCTCAAGAACCTGGAGCGCCTCGACATCAGCCTCTCGGAAGAGAACCAGCGCAAGGTGCTCCAGCGGGTTATAGAACTCGGGGATTCCAAGAAGACTATCACCGGCGACGACCTGCCCTTTATCATCGCCGAGGTCCTCGAAGGCAAAGACTACACCCATCTGGAGCTGCTCTCATGCACCGTCACCAGCAGCCTGGACTTGCAGTCCACCGCCAGCATTCGCGTCCGGCTGCAAGACGAGGTCTTGACCGCCGCCGGCAGCGGCAACGGCGGCTTCGACGCCTTCACCGGGGCGCTTGCCAAGCTCCTGAAGAAAAAGGGACTGGTTCTGCCCAAGTTGGTGGACTTCGAGGTCCGAATCCCCAAGGGCGGACGCTCCGACGCCCTGACCGAGTGCATCATCACCTGGGTCTGCGCGACCGGCGAGGTCCGCACCCGCGGCGTGCACTACAATCAGGTGTTCGCGGCCATCAATGCCACCCTGCGGGTACTGAACCTACAGATACAAGGCTCCCTCCGGCAGTCGCGGTCCGTCGATCCTGTCGTCTGAGGCGGTGGTTTGCCGGGGTCGGGTTTTGCCTCCGGTTATTGAATTTATGCTCAAGACGATCTTCGAAAAAACAAAAGAAGCCGCAGGCGAGACCGATCAAGATAGCGATCAAGTCAAGGAATTGCTGGCAGCCTTTGGAGGGGTGGTCAACGAGGCGTTCAGCGCTTCGGGATCAATGGCCACAGTAGGTTTATCATATCGCTCGGCATTTCGGAAAATTACCTCCATCCAGCCTTGGCAGCCGGGCTGATCGAGATGACCATCCCCGACAAGCCCAACAGCCGCAACCGGAAATATCGCCTCACCCTAAAAAGTGTAACCAAGATTTAAATGCCCCCCCTGTAATCGTGGCCGATAGTGAGGGTAGTACCAAGGCGTAGATTGTTCCAAACGCCATTGTTAGCTTGTTTACGTGCACCCCAGGAAAAAGAGAAGTCCCAGTAATTGTCAATAAAAACGTCATCGCCGGTGATGAGAGTATTGGCCAACGAGACTTGCCAACTTGTCGGAAGAGCGAGTAGTTTCTGCCGAGTTTCACCTTCAAAGGAGATGCCGTTCTTGTACACGATGTTGTTTAAATCGTAGTCGATATCGAAATCGCTGCCCCAACTAACCGACCCGGTACGGGTGGTACCGATCATATTGCCAATATTCAGTTCGAAGGCATCGAACGGAATTTTGTAGTTGCTGGTCAAAGTCCCGGCGTAAACTACCGCCGCCGAAGCCATGTCGACGGAACCAGTCGCGCCGGCGCGAATTCCAGGCGTCGGTGAGCGGGATGCGCAGACTGGCTCCCAAAGCTGTGCCGTAAACCGAGGAATCACTGACCTGGGTGTAATTGAGTGGAAGATCAAGGCGTAGCTGATAGCCTGGGTTATCGAAATAGATGGTATAGGAAAGTGGTAGGGTAAAGGTATTCTGAACATAGTCTCCAGCCCTGAAGTGACCAGTAGCGAGTCCTACGGATACGGAATTGGAAATTTCTTTTGCCTCATCCACTAGGCGAAAGCTCTCGGTGCCGGCAGCAAATGAATCGCTGATCATTCTGCCGGAGAGGCTTGCAGGATTACCAGCGACCGGATCGATCGGAGTCTCAGCGGCCAGGGCCTGCAACATACGGGTAAGGATGTTGTTGCCGTTTTTCTTTATATATTCCTCCAACATCTCCTGACTCTCATCGCGAGTACGGCCAGTGAATCTTTCAGTGATCCCGAGGGAGGGGACCTGGAAGGTCAACTCTGTTGAATCGGCACGGTAATCCGCTAACGCGCGTAACCCCCTGATGTCTAATACTGCCGAGGCCGCAGAGGTGGAGGTGTAGCCAGGGTTGAGGTTGGAGAAGCCACGATCACCGAGGTCATTGATTGCATCTTCGCCCGAACTATATCCGCGCGATACAGTCCCCGCAGGAGTGGTTAGGGTAATTTGGAAAGTATCTTTGGCGAAAGCGTTCGTGGTAACAGACCAAAATCCAAACAGTAGAGCACCTTGGGTCAAGAGGATATGAATTTTCATAGTGTGAATTTTCTCTGAGATCTATTTTGGGATGGGTCTAGATAACTTTAGCCTCTGCAACTGCATGCTAAGGTTATGTAATGAAAGGAAAAAACAGGTATTTCAGGCGTTCACATCTTTCGGAGGCTAAATTCAGGGAGATTGTACGCTATTTTGCGCATGATTTGCCGGCGTCGCCCCCTGCCGCCAAGAACGGCAAAACCGAGTCGTCATCGCCAAGGAGCCCATTTCCATGGAGACCCCTATCGGCGACGACGAGGACTCCCACCTGGGTGATTTTATCGAGGACGCCGGCGTGGTCGCCCCTGTGGAATCCGCCACTGCCGAAGGCCTGCGCGAGGCGATCTAGAAGGGGTAAGGCCTATTCGCCCAGGAGCAACCGCTTCGCCGCGTTGATCTTGGCCGCCAGATAGTCCGAGCCGCCCCGGTCCGGGTGGAAACGCTGCATCAAGCGGCGGTGAGCGGCGCGGATCTCGTGTTTGCTTGCCCTCTGTGCAAGGCCGAGGATCGCGAGTGCCTCTTCCGGGGTCAGCGCGGCATCGGCCGCGGGCGGCGCGGTTCCTGCCCCTCCTGCGCGTTCCCGCCAATCGCCGCCCCGGACTCGGTCAAGATAGGCCTCGAGTACCGCGGCGGACTGGTCATTTCCACTGCGACACAGGATCAGCAAATCCACCAGCTGCTCCAGGTCCAGCGTGGATAAACGGCGACCTTGGAAGGGTCCTTCCAGAACCAGTCCATCCATCTCGCCGTTGGTATGGTCCAGGGTCATCTCCAGGAAGCGGGTGCGGATCGAGGATGCCTGTCCTCCGGTGCCTGCCGTTGTCCCCGATCTCCCGGACCAGCCCAGGGCCTGCATGGCCTGCCGGATCATCGGCAACAGCCGCAGCAGATTGAGGACTCGGATAACCACGGGAACGGCAGCCGGGAGGGCCGCGAACAGGGGATGCAGACGACCACTGATCGCCAGGAGTACCAAGACTCCCCCGGCACCCCAAAGCAAGAAGCGACGCAGCACCTTGGCAACCTGTTCCGGGGGGGTATTTCTAAACCAGTGCAGGAACCAGAGTACTGCGCCCACAAGCGCGATCAGTACGATCAGGCGGCCAAGCATTGCTCAGGAAGGATGGTGGTGGCTAAATTTCAAGTGGTAGAGTCTGCTCGGTTTTTTTCTTCACCGTAACAATCCCGAAGTAGAATCGGTAGTTGCACAGCTCGTTCAGCCCCTACTTCGTCATTCCGGCAGGGATTGCCGGAATCCCCAAGTACTATGGATCAAGTGCCATGGATGGCAAAAACAGCGGGGATTCGAATAATGACATCGCACAACCATGCTACTTGAAATTTAACCACTACCGGAAGAATCACGCCTTGACGATCTGGTGGGCCAGGCGTAGGGCTTTGCCGCCGCGCTGGTTCCCGAAGTGTTCCAATGCCGTGCGCCCTCCGGCGGCATAAACCGCGACGGCGCTCAGCAGGTCGCGCAAAGTCTGTGGGCTATTTGCGTCGAAGCGACAATAGGCACCTCCGCTCAGGCGCGCAATCCGGCGGAGGCTTTGCTCCGCTCCGGGATCGAACCCTTCCTGGAAGACGAAGGCGGGCAACCCTAAAAGACCGAGCCGTCCGGCAAGCCCGGCCAGCTCGTCCGCGTTCTCCTCGACACAGTCGCCCACAAACACCAGGGCATTCACCCTACCGCGCCGCGACTCCTCCTCGGCATGTTGGAGCACCCGGCCGATCTGGCTGAGCCCCGCCGTGCAGGAAACCCCCGTCATACAGGTGCGAAGCGCGCTGGCCTCTTCGTACCAAGGTGAGCACTCGAATCCCAAAACGCCACTGTAATAACAGAGTTGGATCTCCAAGCCCCCCAGCTCCGCGCTCTCACTGAACATGGCCGCCTGGATCCGCGCCGCCCGCTCCCAGGTCGGCTTGCGGCTCGCGGTGGCATCCATGGCAAAGATCAGACGGCCGCGTCCGCCCGTCGCACGCATCGGTGTCTTCGCCACTTGGCGCAGGAAGGCCTCCATCTCGCCCTTGGAGGCCAACTTCCGGATTTGTTTAGGATCGCCGGTCATTGCAGCAACTAGAAGCCACCTTTGAATTGTTCGAAGGAAGACGCTCGAGATCGAAACGATCTACCGCAGGCTCAATGCACGGCTACCTCGGATGCCACCAACGCAGGCGCCGACCAGAGGCGTTCGAGGTTATAAAAATCGCGCACCTTGGGCAACATGATGTGGACCACCAGGCCATTGAGATCCACCAGGGCCCATTCACCCTCCCGTACCCCCTCGGTGCCCAGGGGGGGCTCTCCCGCGTCCTTGGCGCGGAAAGCGACCGTCTCGGCCAGCGCCTTGACGTGGCGTTCCGAGGTACCGGAGGCCACGATCATAAAGTCGGTCACCGCGGTCTTGCCACGTACATCCATAACCGAGACATCCCGGGCTTTCATGTCGCCGAGGACATTCAGGATCAGCCGTTTCAGTTGCTCTATCTGCATGCGATCTCCTCTGGGCTCGGATTTCAAACACCGCGTGAAGTTCAAGGGTCGTTCAGGCGATGGTAAGGCCTATGGGCGATACAGCCCCTCCCGTTCGATGAAGGTCAGTACGCTTGCGGGGAGCAGGAAGCGCGGACTCAGACCCAGTGCGAGCTGGGATCTGATGGCCGTCGCGGAGATGTCCAACTGGGTCACGTCCCGGAACAAGATCAGACCGCTGGGGATCCGGGCCAGCGCCGCGGGATCCGTGGTCAGACGGGGTTCTATCCAGCGTCGCAGCTCGGGATCCGTCACCGCGTCCGCTCCGGGGCGGCGCATGACCACCAAATGGGCCATATCTGCGATGTCCTCCCAGCGATGCCAGGTCGGGAGTTCCGCGAAGGCATCCAGCCCGGCCAACAGGCAGATGGAAAGCTTTGGGCCGAACTCCGCCCGTAAGGACACGAGGGTGTCGTAGGAATAGGAGCTACCGGCACGCCGGAGCTCGCGCGGGTCTGCGACAAACCCCTGCTGACCCTCCACCGCTGCTTGCACCATGGCGAGACGCTGAGCGGCCGTCGCCACCGGTTGAGTTCGATGCACGGCGGTTCTTAGGGGAACGAAGCGGATCTCTTGCAGCGGCAAACCCTGGAGCATATCCAGGGCCGGACGCAGGTGGCCGAAGTGGATCGGGTCGAAGGTGCCGCCAAGGACGCCGATCATACCGTGCGGGTTCGGGTTTCTGTCCGTTTTGCTACACCGGCACATCCAGGGAATCGGGATACAGCTCGATACCCAGCTGTTCGCCGACCCGGCGCGCCCGCTCGTCGATCATGGGCGAGACCACGATCATGCGGGTCGCCTGCTTCTTATGACGCCGCTCATAAAAGCGAACCTTGCGCTCGAAGGTGTGCATATCGGATTTGCTCACCGACGACTTGAGCTCACAGAGAATCAGCACGCCGTTTCTGATAATCACGTCGAGCTCGACCTGATCCGGACGCCCGAATACCTCTCCCTCGGCATCGAACTCGTTTACGTTGACCACCTCCACCCCGAAGCTCTCCACCAGGATGGCGGCCAGCGCATCACGGAAGGCCCGCTCCGATTGCATACCCCAACGCGATCCCAGGGCACCGAGCGAGCGATCGATGCGCTTGTTCATTGCGTCGAAGCGCCGGTTCGATTCCTCCCATTTACGTCTATCCGCCTCCTTTTGTTCATCCCACTTACGTTTATCCTCGGCTCGTTGCTCCTCCCATTTGCGTCTATCCGCCTCCTTTTGTTCATCCCACTTACGTTTATCCTCGGCTTGTTGCCCCTCCCATTTGCGGTTTTGTTCTTCCCATTTAAGGCTCTGGGCCTCTCGATCCCGTGCCAATTCATTCAGCATCCGGGTGAACCGGTCCTCCGTTTCCACCTTGGTGGGGAAATGCTCACGGGTAACGCCGAGAATATAGTCGCCCAGCGATGGATCGCTACGTAGCAGCTGTGGGAGATGGCCGCGAATAGAGCGAATCATCTCCTCTTCTGTCACTAATCCGGTCATGGTAGATGTCCGTCGATCAGGTATTCATGCCGAAATACTACTTTTGGGATCAGCTGCGGATCTCCCCGTCGCCCAAGACCACGAACTTGACTGAGGTGAGTCCCTCCAGACCCACGGGGCCACGGGCGTGAAACTTGTCGGTGCTGATGCCGATCTCGGCACCGAGACCGTACTCGAACCCATCCGCGAAGCGTGTCGAGGCGTTGACCATCACCGAGCTCGAGTCGACCTCGCGCAGGAACCGCCGGGCCCGGCTGTAATCTTCCGTGATGATGGCATCCGTGTGTTGGGAGCCGTGTCGGGCGATGTGTTCGACGGCGGCCTCCAGGTCCGCGACCAGGCGCATGGATAAGATGGGAGCCAGATACTCGGTGTCCCAATCGGCCTCCGTGGCCTCCAGCGCATAGGACAGGATCTCCCGGGTACGGGGGCAGCCCCTCAGCTCCACGCCCCGTTCCCGGAAGGCCGCTCCGAGCCTGGGCAGAATCACCTCGGCGATGTCCTCCGCCACCAACAGGGTCTCCATGGTATTGCAGGTCCCGTAACGTTGAGTCTTGGCATTCAGGGCCACGTTGAAGGCCTTTTCCGGGTCGGCCGCGGCGTCGATGTAGACGTGGCAGACGCCGTGGAGGTGTTTGATCACCGGCACCCTGGCCTCACGGCTGATGCGTTCGATCAGACCCTTACCACCGCGCGGGATGATGACGTCCACGAACTCGGGCATGGCGATCATGGCGCCCACCGCGGAGCGATCCGTGGTGGCGACCACCTGCACCCCGTCCGCGGGCAATTCGGCCTGCTCGAGCCCGTACCGGATGTTTCGGGCAAGCGCCTGGTTCGAGCGGAGGGCCTCGGAGCCGCCGCGCAGCACCGTGGCATTGCCGGATTTGAGGCACAGGGCTGCGGCGTCGACGGTGACGTTCGGCCGGGACTCGTAGATGATCCCGACCACCCCCAAGGGGACCCGCATGCGCCCGACTTGAATCCCGCTGGGGCGGTAGGTCAAATCCGTGATGGTGCCCACCGGATCGGGCAGGCGCGCGATCTGGTGCAGTCCCTCGATCATGGCGTCGATCCGCGCCGGGGTCAGTTCCAACCGGTCGAGCAGGGCCGAGTCCAGTCCCTTCGCGGCGCCGGCCTCCAGATCGCTGTGGTTGGCCTCCGCCAAGGCATCGCGCCGGCGGTCGATATCGGCGGCGATGGCCGCCAAGGCCCGGTTCTTGGCCGTCGTATCGGCGCGCGCCAGCACCCGGGACGCGACTCGCGCCCGTTCCCCGAGATCACGCATGTAAGCGGCGATGTCGCCGCTCCGGGTTTCCGGCACGGATTCGGATTGGGGCATGTGCATGAATCTCCCACGGAATACAAAGACCAACGCCTGTGGAGGCAAAACCCTTGAATTTTATTGTACCAGCCTCCGGATGCCTTCGGGTCTATGCGTTACAACAACCCCTGCTCGGCCAGGGATGCGGCATCCCCTTCGCCGACGATGAAGTGATCGAGCACCCGCACCTCCACCAGGGCGAGGGCATCCTTCAAACGTTGGGTGATCCGCAGGTCCGCCTGGCTCGCCTCGGTAACGCCCGAGGGATGGTTGTGGGCGAAGATGACGGCGGAGGCGTGCAGCTCCAGGGCGCGACGCACGACTTCACGCGGATGCACATTGGCGCCGTCGATGGTGCCATGGAAGAGCTCTTCACAGCGGATTACCCGGTGGCGGTTGTCGAGAAAGACGCAGGCGAAGACCTCGCGCGCATGGTGATACAGCTGGGCCTTGAGGTAGGCACGTGTCGTTTCCGGGCTGGTCAACAGATCCCGATCCTTGACCTCCTCCTCCAGATAACGGCGGCTCAATGCCAGCATGGCCTGCAGCTGGGCGTACTTTGCCTTGCCCAGACCTTTGACTCGGCAAAAGCCCTTCTCGTCCGCGCTGAACAGACCCTTGAGCCCTCCCAGCTCCGCGAGCAGATCCCGGGCCAGGTCCACCGCGCTCTTTCCCGAGACCCCGGTGCGGAGAAAGATCGCCAACAGCTCGGCGTCGGTAAGGGCTTGGGCGCCGCGCGACAACAGCTTCTCCCGAGGCCGCTCTTCCTCAGGCCATTCCGTAATCGACATCCCCTGCTTCCTCTCCCGGCAAATGGCTTTTTGTAGAGATTATGAGCGGGGAAGCCCCCCCACTCAAGGTGCCGTCGTTTGCGCTACAATCGGTCTCCGATGCCCTCAGCGGAAACAACCAGCATGTCTGCCACTTTTTGTCTCGTGAAGCCGTATCGTCCCTGCCTGATGTACTGACCCTGTGAGCATCAAGGTACTGCTGGGCGTGAGCGGCGGGATCGCGGCCTACAAAGCGGCCGAGCTGGTGCGGCGCCTGGGTGAGTGTGGGGTCGAGGTACGCGTCGTCATGACGGCCGCGGCCCGATCCTTCATAACACCGCTGACGCTGCAGGCGCTCTCCGGCCACGCGGTGCGTTGCGACCTCCTGGATCCGGGGGCGGAGGCGGGGATGGACCACATCGAGCTCGCACGCTGGGCGGACCTGGTGCTGGTGGCGCCCGCGACCGCCGACCTCATGGCACGCCTGGCCGCCGGTCTGGCCGACGATCTGCTGACCACCCTCGCCCTGGCCACCACGGCGCCGCTGGTCCTGGCCCCGGCCATGAATCATCGCATGTGGCGCCACCCGGCGACCCAGGAGAATCTGGTCCGGTTGCGAGATCGGGGAGTACGGATCCTGGGGCCGGCGGAAGGCGATCAGGCCTGTGGTGAGCAGGGTCCCGGACGCATGTTGGAGCCCGACGAGATCCTGGACGCCCTGGCGCTCGGCGCCGGCTCTCACCATGTGAGAAGGCGGCTCGCAGGAAGGCAGGTTTTAGTCACCGCGGGCCCCACCCGGGAGGCCCTGGACCCGGTCCGTTACATCAGTAACCGCAGTTCCGGTCAGATGGGGTACGCACTGGCCGGGTCCCTCGCCGCCCACGGTGCCGAGGTGGTTCTGGTCAGCGGGCCGAGCGCCTTGGCCGCGCCCCACGGGGTGGAGCTGGTGCCGGTCGAATCGGCATTGGAGATGGAAGCAGCGGTGATGGCGCGGATCGAGGACTGCGACCTCTTCGTCGCCGCGGCGGCGGTCTCCGACTACCGGCCACAGGCGCCGGCGGGGCAGAAGATCAAAAAGGACCAAGCCGAGCTGAACCTGCGCCTGGTCAAGAACCCGGACATCCTGGCCCAGGTCGCCGCCTTGGCCCAGGGTCCCTTCACCGTCGGCTTCGCCGCCGAGACCCAGGACCTGGAAGCACACGCGCGTACCAAGCTCACGGCCAAGGGACTGGACATGATCGCGGCCAATCTGGTCGGCGGCGAAACCGGCGGATTCGACCGCGCGGAAAACGCCCTGCTGGTATTGTGGCCCGGCGGGCGCAGAGCGCTGCCCCTCGGCCCCAAGACCCGGTTGGCAGATGCCCTGGCCGACCTGATCGTGGAGCGCTACCTTGCATATACCCGTTGCCCGTGAATATTTTGGTAAGCGAGGTGCGTCTCTCGTGCCCGAGAGCAAGGCGCGGCGAGGAGGAATAGCCGGCCTATTGCGACGAGTCGCAACACGGCTATCGGGTGCGAGCGGCGTGCATCACGGCGAAATATTCACAGGCAACGGGTATTCACTGCAAGTCAAGATTCTTGATGCCAGGCTGGGACGAGACCATCCCTTGCCGGAGTATGCCACCGCGGGTTCGGCGGGCCTGGACCTGCGGGCGATGCTCGACGGACCGCTGGACCTGGACCCCGGACAGTGCGAGCTGATTCCCACCGGCATGGCGATCCATATCGGCGAGCCGGGTATTGCGGCCCTGATTCTGCCGCGCTCGGGATTGGGGCATAAGCACGGAATCGTCCTGGGCAACCTGGTCGGTCTCATCGATTCCGACTACCAAGGGCAGCTCTATGTATCCTGTTGGAATCGGGGCCACACCCGGTTCCGCATCGCGGTAGGCGAGCGGATCGCCCAGTTGGTGCTGGTCCCGGTCCTGCACGCAGACCTGCGGATCGTCACCGATTTTACCGACTCCGAGCGCGGCGGTGGTGGATTCGGCCATACCGGGCGCCACTGATCCGGGCGGTATCCAAGGTCCTTATCGGGACCTCGGTGCAGTGCCGAAGTACCGAGGCATTGTGCTTCAAACTGTTTCGTGGCCTCATCGAGACCGGGTGAGGAAAACTACGAATCACGCGAATCGACGCGAATGTTCCGTGAGCATAAAATCCGATTTGCGCGGATCCGCGCGATTGGTAGTTTTCTCTTACAAATCGGTTATCGGGAAATTTTTCAAGGCGTCCTTGACATGAATACCTCCACCGACCAACTGCGGCAGCTCCTCGCGGGTCCCGAGTTGCTGCTCATGCCCTGCTGTTTCGATGCTCTTTCGGCGCGGCTCATCGAACAGACCGGTTTTCCCCTGACCTTCATGAGCGGCTTCGCCGTGGCGGCGGCGCGGTTGGCCCTGCCGGACACCGGGCTCATCTCCTATGCCGAAATGCTCGATCAGGGGCGCGGCATTCTGAATGCCGTCTCCTTCCCCGTCATCGGCGACGGCGACACCGGCTACGGCAACCCCGCCAACGTGCGGCGCACCGTGCAGGGCTATGCCGACGCCGGATTCGCCGCCATTATGATCGAAGACCAGCTCGCCCCCAAGCGTTGCGGCCACACCCGCGGCAAGGAGATCGTGCAGCGTTCCGAGGCCCTGTCCCGCATCAAGGCGGCCGTGGATGCCAAAGAGCAGGGGGCGGATATCCTCATCATGGCCCGCACGGACGCCCGCGCCACCGACGGCCTGGCCGAGGCCCTGTGGCGCATGCAGGCATTCGCCGACCTGGGGGCGGACATCCTGTTCCTGGAGGCACCCCAGGACGAGGCCGAGATGATCGATTTCTGCACCCAGGTCCCGGGTCCCAAGATGGCCAACATGTTGGCGGGGGGCGTAACCCCGGTGCTGTCGCCGCAGCGCCTGCAGGAGATCGGCTACCGGATCGCCGCCTATCCGCTGGCCCTGCTCAACACCGCGGTCTACGCCATGCAGGAGGCCCTGCGTGGGCTCGCGACAGGAGATCTACCCCGGCGGAGTGTCGATTTCGCCAGCATCCGCCAGATCGTCGGATTCGACCAGTACGATCAGATCCTGCAGCAGTACACGAGTCCGGAGCCGGGGTCGTAGTATCTCGGGCAAAGGCCGGGACAACCGAATCATGGTTAGGGAGAACCATGAATTCACACGGATTCGTGTCCAGTCGTGTGAGTTCGTGGTTCTCCGTCAGGTGTTACGGCGCGCCTAGCCTGTATATCTCACCGGGGATTGTCGTCCCGGTGAGCTATGTGGGTTAGTCACCTGCCCCCGTGGGCATGGGGAAGGGAGCGGGTTTGAGTGAGTTTTCCTACAGGAAAAAACGTTCCCCGCACCTGTGGGAAAAAGCAGCCGGTAGGCAATCGATGTGGTTCGTTGCCTGCCGGCGCGTCCCTGCGCACAGACAGGTGCCCACCACACCATTGATGCGGTTCGTTTCACTCACCGCTTTTTAGACAGCCTCTAAAACGCCGAGCACTGCTGTGCGTCCGCTCTGTCTTGAGCGGTTGATTGTCAAGGTTGTGATCCTTTTAGGCCCCACCGCGTCATTCCGGCAGGGAGTGCCGGAATCCAGGGCCAAGTATGGCAACAACAGGAAAGCGCTGAACCATTATCCAAGATGATATTCCAGCCGTGATGATTATTCGGTAGCCTTGCCTGAGGTACTGTCCTGGTAGTGGACAAGCCGGCATCCGTCTATACTAGCTTCATGACGACAAGCAACTACAAGGGGTTCGGGGTGTCGATCCTGGCGTTGAGTCTCCTCGTGCTGATCGGATGCGCGGGGGGGCGGCGACCGGTGCTCTATCCGAATGCCCACTTCCATGCGGTCGGTGAGGCCCAGGCGCGCACGGATGTGGACCGCTGCCTGCGGTCGGCCAAGGATTTCGGTGCCCCCGTCTATGGTGGCACGGACGTGGCGCGTGATACGGCCGCGGGTGGAGCGATCGGAGGTGCGGCCGCAGGGGCCTGGGGCCTGGTTCGGAACGACGAGCACGACGCCGGCAACCGGGCGCTTGCCGGCGCCGCCGCCGGCGGTGCCGCCGGTCTGGTCAGAGGCGCCTTACGGGTCGGTAAACCCTCACGGACCTTCCGGGGCTTTGTGAACCGCTGCCTGAGCGAACGCGGCTACGACGTGATCGGCTGGCAGTGACCCGGCCGAATCCCCGGTTTTTCGGCGTGGCCTGGGCACGTTTGGAGGCAATGCCATGATGCCGCGGGAATCCTGATTCCGATCTCCGATCTCGGCAGGCATAATTCAAGTTTGGCAAATATCACCCAGGATTACCCATGCCCGGTTTCGATGTCTTCCTGTCCCACAACAGCAGCGACAAACCCACCATCCGGGCACTCAAGCAAGCCCTTGACGAGCGGGGGCTCAGGTGTTGGCTCGACGAGGAGCAACTGCGTCCCGGACTGCCCTGGCAGGATCTACTGCGGCAGGGCATCGAGGACAGCGACAGCATTGCGGTCTGTGTCGCTGCCGATGGCCTGGGTCCCTGGGAAGACGAGGAAATACAGGCCACCCTGCGCCTTGCTGTCAAGAACGGCCGCCTGATCATCCCGGTCCTGCTGCCGGGGGTTCCAGCTGCGCCCGAGCTACCCAAGTTTCTGGGCAACCGCATCTGGGTCGATCTGCGCGAGGGACTCAATCCGGAGGGTATCGCCACGTTTACCTGGGGCATCACCGGCAACAAGCCGAGAGAGCTCGTGGGTTCCAGGGCAGTCAATCTCACCATCGAAGGCTTCCGCACCGACAACAAGCCAAAAGAGCTCGTGGGTCCCAGGATAGCCAATCTCACCATCGAAGGTTTCCGTAGTTTCCGTGAGCTGAAGCTCGAGGGCTTGGGGCGAGTCAATCTGATCACCGGCCGCAATAATATGGGGAAGTCCTCATTGTTGGAGGCAGTACGTATTCTAGCGTCGGATTCCCCCTTGGCGACGATCCGTAGCATTCTGACCCATCGCGAGGAGGATGTTTTCGATACAGATGAACCGAGCAAGCAGGAATATGCCGAAATTGCGCTACAGATTTCGACCCTGTTTCACGGCTTTCCGGAGTTGTCCGGATCCTGGAAGTCAATCCTAGTGGCGGCCGACGGTCATCAGCAGCCGATGAAACTGACCTTGACGCTGGGCTGGTTCTCCGAGGAGCGGGCCGAAAACGGAACCAGAAGGTATGTATCGCGCCAGATGGAGCTTCTCGATGAGGAAGACGGTATTCCAGCCTTGGTAATCGGCACCGGCGACGGTGAACGCATTTTCCCATTGGAAAATCTACGCAGGGTTCACTATAGCTCACGCCCCCTGAGACCGGAATATCGGGGCCTCATGTCGATCTATGTCAGTCCATACGGCGGTGAACGCACGGATCAGTTGGGTGTGCTCTGGGACAGGATTGCACTATCCGATTTGGAAGATCAGGTTGTGGAGGCGTTGCGTATTATCGATCCATCGATAGCCGCCGTGTCCATGGTGGGGGGTGATAGACTGAGGCGTCCGCGTACCGCAATCGTACGTTCCGGTAGGATCCCTCGCCCCGTGCCGCTGCGGTCATTCGGTGACGGGTTGAATCGGCTCTTTGGCATTGCCCTGTCCCTCGTCAACGCCAAAGACGGCCTGCTGCTTATCGACGAATTCGAGAATGGTATGCACTACAGTGTGCAGCTCGCTACCTGGCGCATGATCTTCAGGCTCGCGGCGACACTCGGCGTACAGGTCTTCGCCACCTCGCACAGCTGGGATGCGATCGAAGCCTTTCAAAAGGCGGCGGCGGAAACAGCGGAGGACGGCGTGCTGGTGCGGCTCGCCCGCAAGGGTGAGGACATCATTCCCACGGTCTTCCGTGAAGATGAGCTGAAGATAGCGACGCGTGACGGCATCGAGGTGCGGTGAGGTGGCGAGTGAGAAGATCTTGCTGGTCGAAGGTGAGGATGACAAGCATGTGCTGAAACACCTGTGCGGCAGCCGAGAATTTGATCGGATCGATGAGATCAAATCCCATGGGGGCGTCGAAAAGCTGCTCGAAAGTTTCCCCTTGCGCCTGAAGGCGAGCGAAGAGGGCGACAGCGTCGGCATGGTCATCGATGCCGATACCGATTTGGCCGCCCGTTGGCGGTCGCTGCGGGATCGCCTCATCGACCTCGGGTATCAGGGTGTCGGCAAGGATCCGGACCCGCAAGGCACCGTCTTGGAGCCACCGCCGGACAGGCTCTTGCCGCGCGTCGGTATCTGGATCATGCCCGATAACCGGACAACCGGGATTCTGGAAGATTTTTTGTTGTTTCTGGTGCCGCCGGACAGTCGGCTCTATGCTCATGTCCAAGCCAGCATAGATTCAATCCCCAATGGGGAGCAAGGTTTCAAGGCGCTCGATAAACCGAAGGCTGAACTCCACACCTGGTTGGCGTGGCAGAAAAAACCCGGTAAGCCACTCGGAACCGCCATCACCGCCAAATTCCTCGATCCGAATGTGCCCCAAGTAGACATTCTCATAGCTTGGTTGCGAAGGCTTTACACATTGAGGTAATGGTTCAGGCCCGCGCTGTTTTTGCCATCCATAGTGCGGTAGTGGTTAAATTTAAAGTGGCCTGGTTGTGTGGCCTAGTGATGCAAGCCGCACTGCTTTTGCCATCCCTGGCACCTGGATTCCGGCGTCCCAGCCGGAATGACGCGGTGGGGGCTGAACGATTAGGTCTATGCGGTTTTCCGGCGCGGCACGCTTACTCCGAGCTGTGCAATATCCGGCCTTTCTCGTCCTCCACCGAGACCTTGATGGGGATGCCCTTGCGGATGCTGGCGCTCACGATGCAGAAGTCCTCGAACAGGTCCTTGCAGCGGTCGAAACGCTGGGCGCCGGCCAGCTCGTCGTTGACGACCAGCCTGACCTCCATCCCGCCGATGCGCAAGCGATTCTTCTCGGTCCGGACCATGGTGCAGGTCGCCTCGGTGCGCAGGCTATCGGCGGGAGGGTCTTCCTTGGCCAGGCAGTAGAGCAGGCTGGCACTCATGCAGTTGGCGGCCGCCGCGGCGAGCAGGCGGGATGCGTTGGGACCGGAGGCCTCGCCCAGGGGCGGCGATTCATCCATGAGGAGATCCGCGGCCTGCTTCCAATCGAAGCGGACATTGATCTCGTAGTTTTCCCGTTGCTCCAGGTGGATGGTGAAACGACCTTCTTCGGACATGGGGCTTCCTCTCGTTGTTGAATCTTGTGGGCCGTATGTTATGTCTTCACTGAAAACGATAGCTTGTACCGAATCATCAGCCTGCGCAAGGCATTGCCGAGAGAGGTGAGGGCCTATGCAAGTCAAATCTAAACACGGGCGGGTGTTTGATCTGCCGTCTGTCCAAGAAGAGGCCGAGATCCGGGCTGGAATCAGCGCCGATCCGACTGCCTGCGAGTTGCCGGACGAAACGCTCGAAGCGTTGCGACCCGTCGGCCGTCCACGGGCGGTTGCAACCAAACAGCCAGTGTCCATTCGACTGTCGCCGGAAGTGGTAGAGTATTTCAAATCTACCGGTAAGGGTTGGCAGACGCGCATGGATGCGGTGCTCATGGCGTATGTCAATTCACAGCGGTAGAGCGATCCTGAATATTCGGCTTTGTTGGGGGGACGGATCCCCCTGCGGTGGGACAGGCACGGTGTCGAGCGTGGCGTGACGCAACCCGATGCGGTAGTGTTCTGATTTTGTGGTTGCCGAGTAGTACCTGGTTTCAGTCTATTTTTCACTTCCGAGGGTTAGTAAGACGCGGAAACCCAATGTGCCCATCAGCCCTATACAGGAAAAATAGAAAGAAACTGGGCAGTAGAGGGAACCTTGAAAGCACTTCGTTATGGGGTTCTTCAGGGCATCCTATACACCTCCGTTTAACCAAACAGCTTCTCAGACCGCGCGTTCGGCCTGCCGGGCTTTCGCCTGCTCGATCAGATTGTGCGTGGTCCGATAAGAACGCTGACAGAAGGTCCGAAATGCGGTGTTCGAGGCATGGGACGGCCAGACCCCGGTCGCTGGGATGAGCTGACCGGCCGTTTGTTCGTAGCTCGCCAGGGTGTCGATGTACGCTTTACGATCCCGGTTATCGATCACCAGCGGCAGATGACCGGACCTCAGTACGGGGATGTTACTCACCAGCCTTGCCAGACGTCCGTTACCATCCCAGAAGGGGTGGATATGCACAAAGCCCAAGTGCAACCTGGCATAGGCGCTGATCGCTTCGGTTTCGGACAGCGCCGTACCGATGGACCGATTCAATTCCGTCAGCCACTGCGCCATCAGGGTAGGAACATGCTCAGGGGCCGCATATTCGATATAGGTCTGCCTGCCGTCCTCGGTGACTGCGTAAGTACCGTTCGGCTCGACCTTCCAGGCGCCGTAGGGCTTGTGGATGTCCAGGACGAATTCGGACTGCACGGCCTGGTGCAGATCGAAAAGATGCGACTCGGTGACTGTGTCCTCCAACCCCGCATAGATGAGCTCGATGGCGCGCGCATGTCCCATGACCTCCTGGTGGTCCTTCAAGGGCTTGCCCGCTACGGTGAGCCCCTCCTCGATGACGAATTTGGTCTCGCCCAAGGTCAGGGTATTGCCCTCCAACGCCGTGGAGGTATGGGTCCAGAGATCGCGGAGTTGATTTAATAGGGATCGCCGGATATCCCGGTCGAGGCCATGCAACGCACGGAACTTAGCCATGAATTCACACCTTGTGGGCTTAAGGCGAAGCCTCGTCTCGCCAGCTAATCGTACAGGATTAACAGGATGTTCAGGATTAACAGGATTTTTTGTTGTGAAAAGCGCTTGCTGGTTTGGTAGGGGCGTGATCGGGCGTAGGAGATTCAGGAACGACAAGTGACGGTTCAAAAACAAGTCATACATCGACTTGATTAAAGCCATTGGCATCGACAACAGCGCGCCATTTCCTAAGTACCTCGTCGCTGCATTTTTTCTCACACCAAGCCACCAAGCATTATGCCGGCGTTCTCCTGCATCCCCCCATCCCTTCGTGGCTTCGTGTCTTTGTGTGAGGTTCGACAAGGGGCATCACCAGACCTAAGAAGATGGATAACGTGTTTAGTGAACCGTTCCCAAGCACCCTGTAAACCTTGTGCAATTGTCAATTCACGGTGGTGGCTCGTGCCGATCCCGCCCCCCCGGCGGCGGGCCTGCGGGGCGGGTAACGGTATTTCCGCCGCGGGCGGCGCGGAATCAGGGCTCGATGCGCGTCCCTAATAGTTCCAGGAACTTGCGGATCCACTCGGGATGGGCCGGCCATGCCGGTGCCGTCACCAGGTTTCCGTCCACATAGACGTTGGAGAAGGTCTCGCCGATCTCGCACCAGCAGCCGCCGGCGCGCTCAATGTCGGGTTTGAGCGCCGGGTAGGCGGTGGCATGCTTGCCCTGGAGCACCCCCGCGGCGACCAGGATCTGCTGGCCATGGCAAATGGACGCGATGGGCTTGTCCGCCGCGGCGAATTGGCGCACGATCTTGATCAAACGCTCGTTGAGCCGCAGGTATTCCGGGGCCCGGCCGCCGGGAATGACCAGGGCATCATAGCCGGCAGGGTCGATGGTCGTGAAATCGGCGTTGACGGCAAAGTTGTGGCCGGGTTTCTCACTGTAGGTCTGATCGCCCTCGAAGTCGTGCACCGCCGTGTGTACCTGGTCGCCGGGCTTTTTGTCGGGGCAGACGGCATGGACCTCGTGGCCCACCATCCGGAGCATCTGAAAGGGCACCATGGCCTCGTAGTCTTCTACGAAGTCGCCTACCAACATCAGGATTCGCTTAGCGGCCATCGACAAGTCTCCTCGGGTGATTGTTGGTCTTAAGGGGCTGTTAAAATTTATCCGCAACGAGGGCGATTATTGTGATCCTTTTCCGCGCTGACTGCATCACGGCTTGCCGAAATAGGCTTGTTATTCTTCCTCACCACACCTTGTCAGTACGGAAAGGCACCACAATCAGACCCCGAATGATGAATGTCAACCGTCCCTAACGAGAATATGCTCAGCAGGCAGGCGCTCGACAGACTCCGGGCCGACATCCGCTTCACCGCCGAGCTGGAAGGTGGGCAGTGAGATGATCGGCCTCTACCTGCACGACGCCCGTGCTCGGTTGCGACCCGGGGGAAGCCTGTATCTGGTTACCATCAACGGATTGCGACAATACCTGAAGCGCAATCTGATCGAGGTCTTCGGCAATTACGAAAAGCTCAAACAGGGGGCCCGCTACACTGTGGCCTTGGCCCGTCTGGAAAACGAAACAGCTACCGGGGCCGGGACCCGCAACCGGTAGTCGACACCCACCCGGAGGAGAGACGATTATGCCGAAAGTCACGCTGTCAACCGAGCTGCCGGCCAGTGCCGGGAGTGTTTGGAATCTAATCGGCGGCTTCAACGTCCTACCCGATTGGCACCCGGCGATCTCGAAATCCGAGCGCTCGGACGACGGTTCCAAGCGGACGCTACACGTGGTGGGAGGCGGATCGATCGTCGAGCAGATCGAAACCACCGGCGAGGGGCATACATACCACTATTCCATCCTCAAAAACCCACTATTGATGCGGAATTACCAGGGCGCTATCGCCGTCAAGCCGAACGCCGACGGCAATGGCTGCACGATCGAATGGTCGGGGGATTTTCAGGCCCCGGATGTACCCGACAACGCGGCTGTCAGGCTCATCCAGGGCATCTACCAGGTCGGCCTCGACAACCTGAATAGGATCTTCGGGATCTGAACCGGCGCCCAAGGAGGTCGCGGCGATCGGCCACAACCATCGACACGAGGCGGTCGACCTCGGTCGGACCAGCGCGGACCATCCATGGTCAACCGGATCTCTATCCTCATGTACCACCAGGTGGGCGAGTTCGCACCCATACGGGAGCACCGGGCGAACTACTGTGACCACCGCCGATTCGCCGCTCAGATGGCCTTCCTGAAGGGCTTCGGCTACCAGGTATTGGATCCGGACCAGGTACTGGCATGCGTGCGCGGCGAACAGTCGATCCCGCCCCGGGCCGTGGCGCTTACCTTCGATGACGGGTATGAGAATTTTGTAAGTTATGCCCTGCCGGTGCTCCGGCACCACGACTTCCCGGCCACCGTCTATGCCGTCAGCGGCCGGATCGGGGGACAGGCACAGTGGTTCGCCCAAGACTCGGGACGACCGGTTCCCGCGCTGATGAGCGCCGCCCAGCTAAGGGCAATCCGGGCTGCGGGCATAACCGTCGGCTCCCACACGGTAAGTCACCTCAAACTCGCCGCGGCGACCCCTGAGCGCCAACGCCGAGAGCTGATCGACAGCAAGGCGTGCTTGGAAGATCTGCTCGGTGAGGAGGTCAAGCATCTATGTTATCCATACGGAAGCTTCGGCCCGGACACGGTACGCACCGCCGCCGCGGCCGGCTACCTCAGCGCCACCACCTGTCTGCGCGGTCCTGCACTGCCCGGCGATCATCCCCTGATACTACCGCGCAAGGCCATCTCCTTCGGTGACAGCCTGATCGGCTATTTCTGGAAGCTGGTCGTCAAGAACAAACCCAAGCCTCAGCTGGTGGAATGGCGCCGGACGAGCCCGCAGATTCGGTCGCCCTGCTAATAGAGTAACGACGATGCCTGGCAGATGCGCCCCTGTGATAAACTTACGGCCCTTTTTTACCCGATGCCGACCTTGTCCCTGCCGTGGCGCGGCTCTACACCCTACTCCTCTATCTCGCCCTGCCCTTTCTACTGCTGCGTCTCGCCTGGCGGAGCCGTCACGCGCCGGTGTACCGCGAGCGCTGGGGCGAGCGGCTCGGCCTCTACGACCAACGCCCGCGGCGGGCCCATATCTGGATCCATGCGGTTTCCGTCGGGGAAGTCCAGGCGGCCGAACCCCTTATCAAGCACTTCCTCGCGTGTTATCCGGACGCCGGCGTCATGGTCACCACCACCACGCCCACCGGGTCGGAACGCCTGCGCAGTCTGTTCGAAGACACGGTTCGTCATGTCTATACGCCCTTCGATCTGACGCCGATCATGAACCGCTTTCTCGGTGCGGTCGGCCCCCGGCTCGCGGTCGTTATGGAAACCGAAATCTGGCCCAACATGCTGAGTGCCTGCGAGCGCCGCGGTATTCCGGTGGTGTTGGCCAATGCCCGACTGTCCGCCCATTCCGCTCAGGGGTACGCCCGACTCGGCGGCTTCACCGGCGAGACCCTGCGGCGGTTCGCGGCGATCGGTGCCCAGAGCCCCGCCGATGCGGCCCGCTTCCGGGCCCTGGGGGCACCCGCCGAACGGGTACGGGTGACGGGCAATATCAAGTTCGATGTCCACCGGCCCGGCAGTTTGCTCGATCACGCGGAGGTACTGCGCCACCGCTGGGGGATTCAGCGTCCGGTCTGGGTCGCCGCGAGTACCCATGAGGGCGAGGAGGAGCAGGTCCTCCTCGCCCATCGCAAGCTCCTGGACCGGCTATCGGGGACATTGTTGGTCCTGGTACCACGCCATCCCGAGCGCTTCGAACGGGTCGCGGCATTGGTCGAGCGCCGGGGCTTCGCACTGGCGCGCCGATCCGCCGCCGATCCCTGCGGCGAGCAGGTCTCGGTATTCCTCGGCGACACCATGGGGGAGCTGCCGACCTTTCTCGCCGCGGGAGACGCCGCCTTCATCGGGGGCAGCCTGGTTCCCACCGGCGGCCACAATCTGCTGGAAGCGGCGGCGGCGGGGGTGCCCGTCGCTGTGGGTCCCCACACCTTCAACTTCGCCCGGATTACCGAGCTGATGGTGCGGGAGGGAGCGGCGATCCGGGTGACGGACGCCCATACGCTGGCGCAATGCATGGAAGAATGGCTGGGAGATGCAACGACCAGGGCCCAGGTCGGCGAGCAGGGGCGACGAGTGGTTCGCGCAAACCAGGGCGCTTTGCAGCGGCTGCTGGAGCTGATTGAGGGAATCTCCGAAGACGATTTCGGTGTTGGGTCCCGGATGATTACATAGGAGCTAAAGATGCCGCGGACCTCGCATAGATTGCGTTAGCGGCGTGGGGAAATGTTTAGTAAGGATCTTTTTCCTCAAACAACGCCAATCGTCAAAGGTATTGTTCCATCATCCATCATTGAGCAACCGGCGTATCGCTGGTTCGGAAAGTCCGACGGATACGGCAATAATTTCGATGGCCACCCCCTTGTCATACAGAGATTTGACCAGGATTTTCCTTTCCTTCTCATGTCGTTGCCGCTCTTCCTCACGTCCCTCCTCGCGCCCTTCCTCACGCCCTTCTTCCAACCCTTCCTGTCTGGCATTGGCGATCATTCCCCATTCCGATCTGACCCGATCGATATGGGCCTCGAACCTGCGCCGCTCCTTTTCATCCAGCTTCAGATAATCGAACTTCTCCTTCAAGGCACCGATACCCGGGGCCGTAAATTCGTCCAGGACTTCGTTGTTTTTGAAGGCATAGACCCACTGATCCAGGTCGTCCCGAACCTCATCCGTAAAGTGTCTCACGGGAATGAGAAAGTACTCGGGAAAGACATTGCGCTCACCGATGCGGACCTGATCGCCGACCAGGGATTTTTTCAAGGTCACGGGCTTATGGGTATGGAAACCCGTGAACTCGGTCTTGCCGTGATAGATATAGTCGTCACCGTCTTCGGTAACGTCGAAATAGAGCAGGCTCACGGAGTAGACTTTCCTGACGCGAGTATAGGAGTCACCCAGCTTGAGGTTCTCGACGATGGTCTTGGCCGTGCCATAGGCCAGGCGCTTGAGGTAGGCCATTTCCGACAGGTATTGCACCTCGATGATGATCCGCTCGTCATCGTGGGTCTTAGCCAGAAGATCCACATGATTGTATTTGTCGGTGTCGTCAAGCCGGTTGCCCTCACTCTCCAGTAGATCGAGGATGACAATCGGTCGCCTGAACAGGGCCGTTAAAAAACCCTCCAGGACGTCGAAATTGGCCTTGTCGCGCAGAACGGTCTTGATGGCCCAGTCGAAGGTGATGATCTTGCGGCCGGTTTCTGTTTTCATAACGGCTGTTCCTCAAGGATACCCCTACGTTCGTGCGGGTAAGCGCACAAGGCTACGGAAGATGTGATCGTTCGGCAAGCTGCCGCAAGGCCGCCTACTCCACCAGGACAGCGGTCCTCGGCCAGTTTGCCGCATACAGGTGAGGCATGGGGGTTAGCATTCCCGAGACCTGAGGTTAAACTTCGCACCGGGACGACGGCTATGTTGGTCTCCCGATACCTTGTGCCGTCCCGCCAACCAACGAAATCGGTTTGGTTCGTCCATCGGGAATTCTTTTTTCCGCAAATGAATGCGAATCAACGCAAATTGGTTGGAATCGACGCGAAAAAGATCCCTCCCTTCGGTTCGGGATCACAATTTCGCGCGGATTCGCGTGATTCGTAGTTTTTTTGCCGACCGTGGTGCTTAACTTAGTGGCATTGCTCTTCAAATATACTACTCTTATATGATTTTTTCATTGAAGAAGCCCGTGTAACCGTGTGAAAATTCTGTATCATGGGCGTCATGCTTGACTGTACGCTGTCAACCGAACAACTCGCCGAACTGC
>Ga0049107_10000070_pt1 | contig 26408 bp, 20 predicted proteins | sample WorMetilPIANOSA1_FD_61187 | JGI IMG/M metagenome (GOLD analysis project Ga0049107, IMG submission 61187) | Marine gutless worms symbiont microbial communities from Max Planck institute for Marine Microbiology, Germany - Olavius ilvae PIANOSA.1 | ecosystem: Host-associated > Annelida > Digestive...
GGGGGGGGGGGTGTGGTATCATTGATTTATTTGTGGTGTCATCGGTTTTTCTGGTTTACACAGGAGCTTGGGTGTCTGGAAGGTAACTAGGTACCCTAGCACGATAAAGAGCCGTTATTTCTACAGCCAACACTTTTGAACACTCAAAGCAGTAACGCCACTGTTTACTTCTTACTTCCAAAAAATACTGCACAATACCGCCGGTTTGAATATTAATTGATGACGTCATTAGTGACAATTGAGATTACAGCCAGGGCACAGGCTTTTCTTTAAGAATGCCTAATAAAAAGCATGCAAATGGTAATGTGGCTATATTTTGCCGGTATTGCATTGCCTTCGAGGTGATCCTTTTGATTTCTGATGTTTAGCTGCCTTAAATTTACTGATTAGGTTGAGTAGATTTATTGCATAAAGTTTGTTATCTAGGTCTGTGACAGCTATGTGAAACTTCGGGCATGGGATGAAGCTCTTAGTTGGCAAGAAACTCTGGAGTCTTATGCCGATGAATACAGCTCGGGTCCTTTACATAAAGCTTTCAACACTGGTTACGACAGTCATTATCTCAGGTTGTTATCACTGATTTTGTTTGTATTGTGATTATTTCAATAACGTAAATGTTGGGTATATTATGATATGGTATACTAGAGTTTAACATCCACTCGGCACAGTATAGGTCATTTCGGAGACGGGCATAAATGTTGGGTCTTGAACATACAATCTGAAAGTAAGAAAGTAAAAAATAAACTAATAAACACTAATTGCAGTGTGCTTTATAATAAAAAAGCATCTCCCTTCAGTGCTCTGACATTGTTGGTTGGGTGAGAGGAAGGGCATCTGGCCTGTAAAAAAAGATGGGTGTTGGTTTGCTGAAACTTTGTACTTCTTAGATCTTTGGTTGTCACCACCACATCCATCATCCGTGCTCCAATAAAATCCAGGATGGTGGCATCCTGGTAGCATCTTACCCAGTTTGTCCTGGAAAATCGCCGTTAAACAAGTGTTGTTGTGTTGTTGTATTGTGCATTATAATCATCCTTTTGTTCATTATTAGTTTCCATACAGGATTCTTGTGATTAGGCCTATTTTGCACCACAATGTCGCACCTTACCTATCAAGTTGCATGCATTGTTGCGTTTAACACAAATGATGTATAGCGCAGTCCAGGAATAAACGGAAAAGGAGAATTAAGGGGGCAACCGCCTAACCCAGGTTCACCTGGAAAAAATGGCCGTTAAAACGGAGTGTGAGTGTGTTTAGCTAAATGAGACACAGATATGCTATCAACTGAGGCTGGTGTCTGTTATGTTCGTAATTTGTGTTTTCACAGTTTGACCTGCACCAGATTGAAATGTGATGGACTTAGTGTTTTAATACTACAACACTTGATTCAGTGGCTGTTTGAACTACCAAACAGTCAGCTGGTACAGATAATGATAATTATCAGGAAATTGTTAACTTGGTTTCTCTGTCAAGTGTCAAATGTCAGTGCAACTTATACGCTGCACTGAAGCAAACCAGTAGTCACTGATGCAGGCAGGCTGTAGGGTCTGCTGATGCCAGATGTGTCTGGCTGATTATTGACACAACAGTTATCGGCCAGTGACTACAACAGTGATAGAAGCACAATGGAAGATGATTACTATCCGATTCAGCAAAAACTGTTGACTTTGGCCGCATTCATTTTAGGCAAGATAGTTCATACCCAGATAGCTGGGTATTTGTCCATCCCTAATGCTTTTATTTGTGTCACATCTGTGTTGCTCAGAGCTTTGTCGAGCTTTGATGACCTTGACTTCGGAGCAGTGAAGCAGAATCTGGAGTCATCTCAGAAGTCTGTTGTCGGCATCAGTGTGGCAGATACTGACGCATGTGCAGATGTGCTTGCTAGGAGGCAGTGGCTTAGTGCTGCCGATACACTGGAACTGGCACGCCATAAACTTCTGCGAGCTATCACAGCTGTGCATGTTGACAGCAATTCAGATCATGCGTGGTTGGTTTAAGACTTTCACTATATATAAATGTTATAGTAGTATCTATTGTAGCTGTGTTAGTGTCGAGATCAGACATTCTGTAGTATGTTTGGTAGGTGGAAGGGAATTAAACAGAGAGAATTTACCAGCCTGCAGTCAATGTGCCATTGCTGTAATAGTTTCATCATGTGTGCTCTGTACGACAACATTAGTGAAATAATGTCCTCGCCCAAAGATTTTGTAACTTTTGATTACTGCGATTATAACGTAATATTTGTTTTTTTTTAAATAAACATTTCTGACAAAATGTGCATGTAGAAGCAGCAGTATGACGTGATTTGACACCGTTGGTTGAGTGGCAGGAAGGGCATCCCTCCCATAGAAAAGCATGCATATTAGTGTGCTGTGTGTGGTGATTTGACTGAAGTTAGGTACAAATTATGCACATATTAAGAATTCTGAATGTCACCACTATCAGCTGCATCATCTCCTCTGCAGCAAAATCCAGTTGGTTTAACATTGTTTTATATCCACTTACCCAGGAAACTGGCCTCTAAATGAAGTAGTAATATGAGTGACCAGTTTGCAATGAGATTGTCATGAAGATACCACGAGCCAAGTGCATGTAAATGAAAACTTGTACAAGAAACTTCAGCTATAATTCCGTATCATTTTTGGCACTGCTATAATACGTGCTATAATACATGCACTTGGCTCGTGGCATCTTCATGACAATCTCATTAGAGACTACTGTAGTGTACTGTAATTTGTAAAAAAGAGCAAATAAACCATGCTACCAGTTTGTACTGCTGATTTAACTGTATCTGCTTGTTGTCTGGTACATTGCATTCAGTAAAGCATCGTCTGAGTGGCTGGCAGAAACACAGTGTCTTTGCAAGAATGTGTTGCGGGTAACTTCATTATCGTCTCCGTCAAACTTTGACAAAGATGCTGTTTTATTACTCAAGCTGAGTTCAGCATTGAGCGAACAGCTGGATGATGGCACCAGACTGCCTGCTGTAAGTGGAAAGTGTTCGTGCTTAGTATATGTTCTTGTTGTGTTCTGTTTTACCCGCGTGACGTAGTAAGCGCGGTACTTGCTATGGCAACATGGCTGGCTGGCTGGGTGACTGGATGTCACACGCCGGTATTGTATCAACATGGCTAAACCTGTCTTAAAACTTTTTCGACCACCTGGTAGCCCCATCATTCTAGTTTCTTCTGACCCCTGCGCCGATACCCAATTCCAAGGGGAATCCCTTTAGCAGGGGCGTTAAATACACAGGGGGTGGGAAAAATTGGAGATTTTCGACGGAAATCGCTGGTTTATCTCGGAAATGGTGCAAGATAGGCCGATGGTTACCATGGAATGTTAATAGGAAGTCATGGGTGCCGGATCGACTGGTATCATTTTTGATGACCTCGAGTGACCCTAACCCGGGTTTCAAGGTCACTGTATACTTACAAGTCGAATAGCTCTAAAACGGTGCATTTTAGGGACAAAGTTACTAAAGAACACTAATAGGTCACAGCATTTTTGAAGTTGAATATCTCAAAAACGGTACATTTTAGCAACAAAGTTACTGAAGAACACTAATAGGAAACCATATACAATCTATCGAATGGTACCACTCTCAATGACCTTGAGTGACCTCTTACCCAGATTTCAATGTCACAACATTTTTTGAAGTCGAATATTGGAAAAATGTGCATCTTAAAGACAAAGTTACTATTGCACAAGAGGAAAAGTACCTAACATATGGAATGGTACTATTTATGGTGACCTTGATTCACCTCTAAACACGTTGCATGGTTTTGTCAGCATCAGCTGAGCTTATTCTTGTTCACTGTGATGTTAACGCTTTAATGGATAATGTTGGTGAAAAACATTTATTCCCTCAGTGCTTTTGACGTCGTTGATTGTAATTACTTAATTTTCACCAGTTAATTTAATTTTTAACTGTGATATAATCTATGCATTTTTATTAATTTATTGTGTATCTCTGTATGTTCTCCATTTGATAGTTTTTTGTGTGTGTATGTGTTAGAATTGCATTCATCAGCTGAAAGATGAAATAAGTTTTGTTGTATCTGAGCATGACGTAACTAGTCCACTGCATGCAGTGCATAGCTTTCTGCAGCAGGATGCGGTTCAGAAGCACCTTAACCCAGCAGCCAGCATGCAAGGTAACGATTACATGTCTTCAGCTCACAGTCTGGAAATAGCTGCATAGTGTCTCTGGGATGTATTGTGAAAGAGAATTGCGTGTGTCAGTAGTTCATCTGTAAGTTGTCAAAATGTTAGACATTCCATTACAAGTGTCACATGAAATTACCATTGTCTCATTAACGGTAATCATTAAACAGTGCATTTCCCTTCAATGCTTTGACGCAGTTGGTTGGGCGACAGGAAGGGCATCCGGCCTGTAAAAAGCTGGGAGTTGGTTTGTTGGTGGTGATGATTTGATTGGAGCTCTGCACGTATTGTGGCTCCAGTTGTAACCATCACCTCCGTTGTCATTAGCTCTAATAGAATTCACAATGGAGACATTTGATACTGACTAAGCCGACTTATCCTGGAAAATGGCCGTTAAACGAGTCTTGTCATTAACATTCCGCTCTTGAAAAGAACTAACTATGTGAAATGATAAAATGCTGCATTTTGAGCCAATTTTATCTGTGGTTGATGTTAACAACCTCACATCCAACAATTAGACGTGAGTTGGCTGCTGTGATAGCAAATTAAAAAGTTTGCTTTCAGTGCTTTGACACTGATGATGGCCTGTAAAACGCCTAACTGCAGCAACCCAAAGGTCTTTCCTAGGGAGACTGGCGCTGCAGCCTAACCACTAGTGACTGCTAACCACAGAAAAAAATACACCTTTTGAAGTTGAGTGTATATGTGTGGTTGCAGACACGAAAGGTTATTTATCCGAGCTGCGTCTGGCAGCTGCAAGTCTTGCCCGTCGTCAGTGTTGTTATAAACTCTGCGAACGATTGCTGTGTGAAGAACTGACTTGTAGTGATGTCACACCAGTAAATGAAGTTGGCGAAACGACCGAGCCGTCACTCATTGCTTTTGTTTCTCAGTCAACAGCTTCAAGACTTGACGAATCGGATTCCGATTCCGGAAGTCGGCAGACTCGTGCCTATAGGGAGGTTGGCAAACTGCTGTACGGTCGTGGACAGATCCAAGATGCCGTTGAAGTGATGACGACAGCCGTGTGTCATGGCATCGGATTAGTAACGTCGTTAACGTCTCGTCAGAAGTCGACAGCCAGCATCAGAGAGCTGAGTGCTCGATCACTGCTGTCGATGTCAAAGTGGCTGCAGGCCGATTCACGACTGTCAGCACAGTACACAAGTCTCCTTCAGATGTCGGAAAGCACAGACAGCGACACGTTTACCGGTCGTCTGAGCATGCTGATGGATTTGGCAAGCACAAGTCAGCCTGACAAACCTGGCATACATATTGAGCTGTCACCAACGGACAGACGTGAGTTCTTTTTCTATTTGGCATGCGATGTGGTTGCACTTGGTCAGCAGTGCCAGAGCTGAGAATCAACACAGCTAAGCAAAGGGAATAATTGTAGAAGTCTTCATATCTTTATGTGTACTGATTGACTAAATTAATGTTTTGATCCACAAAAGTTGTGTCTTCATGTGCTGCATGAGTTATACATAAACTTGGTACATTCAGAGGTTACTGTGAGTAAGTAATGATAAGTTATTATGCAGCCCTCCCTCAAGATAGCTGTATTATGGAGTGATGCTGTCCAATTGTCTGTCTGTCCAGTGTCCATCCCATTTTGGTCCATAGGTACAGAATAGAATGTCATTGAAACGTCAAATGTGGTATAGATATTCCCCATTTTGTTTGTAACTGACAGCTCCATTATCAGACAGAAAGGTTAAAGGTCAAGGTTACAGGTTCACATAATGCTCAGACAAGCAACATGTCAGCAATGTCAGTGTGCACCAGCAAAGTTTTGCCAGTTAGCACAACTGATAGAGGAATGAGCTAAGAACACAGAAGCCGACTTTTGCATGAGTCATGAATTTTTTCAAAGAATCCACATGCCTCATAAAGCTCATGCGTAAGGAGAACCAAGTATCGTGGCAGCTATCATTGCTGCAGTAGCAAGAATAAATTACCTGTGACTCATTTACGGTGCCGTGTTAACTGAGTTTGGATTGTGTCTGTACAGAGGCCAGTGTTAGTGAAGGCATGGCTGATGGTGACCTGTTGGTCGGCCAGCTGCTGAAGTTGAGCACAGTGCAGTGCCCGACTCTGGCCAAGACTTGGTTTACCCTTGCAAACTGGTGCTACAAGTGGGGCAGAAAAGCTGTTGACAATGCAGCGTATGTCCGTTATCTGTTACATTTGAAATTTGAGCCTTAGTGGTCATTAGTGAATGAAAATTTAAAGCCTTGCTTCATCAAAGCACATTACCAGCAAGACTTCAGTTACAGTATTTTTAGTTCTAACACTGTGCAAAAATTGCATTTACATTTGACATCATATGCATGATAATCATAACGTAAAAGTTTTTATGCCTCATGTAGCAACGAGTTCAAGTTGGCATGCATCAGGGTTCCAGTTTAAGCTCGTTAATCTTTGTTATTGTTAATGTAATATGACTTACTTTATTCGTTCTACACTTTGACTGTTTGAATGCCAGTAGCTGTTGATAAATTTTGCTCATGTGGATAATATTTCTCAGTCCTGCAGTTTTCGGGAAACATTGTGCATATTTAGTGCGAGATTATATAGCACTTACCATAGATATTAGTTACTATACTGATTAACTGAACTACAGAAGTCACTGAATCGCACATTTGACTATTGACTTTTTGCCACATTCTGCTTCCATAGCAATTAGGAATATAATACTTTCTCAGGGCTGTTACGTAAGGTAATATGCTATTGAAATTTTAAAATGATACGTTCAGGATTTAAAATAATTCCTATGGTAGTTGATGTCACCCGATTACACTGCGTGCCAGCTGCAGCGCAGTGTATTGTAATCTGTCCTGTCTGTGGGTGGGTGTGTGTGTTTGTGGGTCTGTTACCACGATAACTCGAAATTGCGTGCATCGATCCTCATCAAACTGGGTTTGTAGGTAAAGGTAGTGACCATCTCCAGCTGATTAAATTTTGGCTGTCCCGTGCCCCCGGTAAGTGGGTCTGGGCGGGGCGAAATTTTAGGCTCCGCCTTACTACAGCCAGCCCGCAGTGTTTACGTCTCCTTCGGGCACTTTTTTATTTTGACCTATTTTGATTTCCATCTGCTGTTTGACCAACTGTGTAGTCTACATTTTATCGAGCCCGGACTCAGTAACAAGTCTACTTGCTGCCTCGTTGTATCCATCATATCTGATATTTGCCATTGATTGTTACCTCAGGCACGGTAGCGTTGAGCTGACGGTGGATGAGAAGGCACTGGTTCTGCAGCAGCTGCCAACAGGTGTCAGTCATACCGAGGTCGATGCAGTTCTCACTGTTCTCGGCCAGATTCTCACGGGTAGCACGGCTGCAAACGAGGAAGATATTGGTGAACAAGATCAGGTGCGATGATGCTTTTCATGTTTCGTGCTTCACCATGCAGATGAACGCATTTATTAACTAAAAAAAAAGCAGAAGTACTCTGCGTGACACCAATGAGACCGTAAACTGAGATTCTGTCTTATATAACAAGCTGTAGGTGGGCAGCCGCCATGATATGCCCCCGCCCAGGCCTGCAACGGAAGCGCGCAGCGGCAGCCTTGAGCCAGGCTGGCCGAGCCAGGCCCAATCAGCCAATACGCGCTATCCAGCCGGCCACCCGCACACACCGCCCACCAACCGGATGTGCACGACAGATGTCAGACAGCATCATTGCTTAATGCCCCCTGGGTGGGGGCATAATAATCCAGTTTACTATAAGACGTCATCCATCAAACGTCTGAATTTAATGTTGTTGACTCCCTTGCTCAAGGTCTTGGACGTGCCTACCAAGGTAGGACTACCAGTGCATGGGAGCAGTTTTGCCCTGATGCCCTTTCTGTTGCCACCAATGACTGATATGGGTACCCGTGGGAATTGAACCCAGCTCAACGTGCTCAAGTCCACCAGCTTAGCCACTGAGCCAGGGCTGCTGCTTACAGTTTACCATAAGACATCAACAGATTTGGCACTTCAAGAAATGCACATATATACTGGATATTCTCAAGTGATCTGCTGTTGTTTTTTATTTAATATTTTTGAAAGAAAAATATACACAGTTACAGATTACCAAAAAAGTTCTTGATTTTAAATGGGCTAATATGTTAATAATGATGCCTGAACTGTTATATAAATTTGGGTCTTGGTAGTTGCAGAAATACTGACAAGCAACAGGTCACTTTTTCTCTTGGACACATACAGACTTTATAACGTAAATTTCCTGTAGTTAATTAACCAAAAGAAGCTACAAATGGAGTCTTTGTTATCACTTGTTAATGTATTCTAATACTTGTGTTAATTTGTCGATGTGATACTTTGTATCTGTGAAATTGCTGTGTTCGACAGACTCGCTATGATGATGGTACGGAGACCATTCGTCGTCAGCTGATTGCTTGCCTGCCACTACTCGAGTACACAAGCAGTGACTGCATTGAACAGCTGGTTGTCATCTGGCGTTCTGTCGTCCGCCGAGTTTACCATTACTATCAGCAATCTGCCAAGGCTTATTTCACCTACCTTCAGCTGAACTCCGGGGTTTGTTTTCCGCATCGGATTGTTCTGCATCATCCTTGCTGATGATGATGGTGTTATTTGATATTATTTTCAGTTACGCTGATATCGTCTTACATGAAAGACCAGGCTGTTAAACTAATTTTGTTTTCTAGAGACACACAGTGCATGGCATAACCCATAAGTATTTCTTGGTTTCCGCAGTCATCAGTTACGGGATGTTTTGTCATATAATTTCATGTTTCATTACAGTTATCTGAAATTGAGGGCCAATTGTCTTCTGGCTAGATGTTCTCTGTGTATCCTAGGTTTCATTACCTTTACCAAGGAGGTTATAATAATAATAATAATAATACCCAGGACGATATTTATAGTGTTGTCATCATGACCACAAGGTCATTGCGAGAGTTCACTCAGTTCATTTGATGAATGTAGAACAGCGCCCAGTGGCCGCTGACCCTCAGACTAAGCCACCTGACTTGGGCTGTGAGTCCGCCTGTAGGCAGCTATTGTCTACAACCACCATCGCCATTTATTATTATTCCTCACCCCAAAAGCTGATACTCATTTATCGTCCCACGGAGGGTAGAAGGCTGAGTTGACCTAGGCACTGCAGGAAGGATGAACAAAGCCCGTGGCCAAGGCTGTAAATCACATTGGTTTTAACAATAAACACAACTGCCCACAGGGCGATTCCATCCCAGGACCTCGCGCACTGCAGTCAGAGACCACTGCGACCTGCACTGTTGTGTCATGTTTTCACTGTGTTGTTTGTTTATTTGTTTGTTAGCAGGATTATGCAAAAACAGCTCAACCAATTTTTCCAAATAGGGTAGTTCGCTATTACTATATATATATCAATGTTTGCCCGCACATCCAGGTTCCGAACACTCTAATGAGGGAATCCTATGCGTGATGTCATAGAAATATTTAATACCGAAGCACACTATTAAATTTTAATACGCAATGATCACTATTGCCTAGAACCCTAACCCCAATCCTAATCCTAAAAATAACCGTAATTTATGCGATACAACTGCCGTTCCAGAAATAGCGTGCTTCAATATTAAATATTCCTATGACGTCATGCACAGGATTCCCTCATTAGCGTGTTCGGAACCCGGATGTGCGGGCAAACATTATTGCTATTTATAGTAATAGCGAACTGCACTGTTCAGTGGATAGGTAGCACATGGGCCATGGAAGAACACATTAGATTCTGATGGTGATCTGGATGACGTTACGTTACGGTTAGCGTAGGTTTAAGGTTACGGTTGACATTCTGTGTCACACCCATCAGGACTGTGTTACAGTTAGATGAGGGCCGAGTTATACCCACAACACTGGAATTAATGCCTTGGCGACAATGCAGATACATGCTGGCAGCCTGAGCCCATGTTGTGTATGATATTCCTCCAATGTCTTCTGTCCATGGCCTGATGAATTGCATCCAGTATTGAAATGCCCTGTTCGATACAATCCTCACAGATGTTATTTATCCATTTCTTCTTTGGCCTGCTGATTGGACGTTGACCGTGCATTCTCCTGTGCAGTGCAACATAAGGATATCTTTCCAAGCCCATACAAGATACATGCCCAAAGGGTGACAAGTGACACTGCTGCAATACTTGTACCAGGTTCTGTCGACGCACATCTTTTCTGATGTCGGTATTGCACTTTTTGTCTTTCAGGGATATACTACAAATTTTAATGAGAATAACTATTTCACAGACTAACAATCTCTGTTTACAGACTTCCTTCACTCTCCAAGTTTCAGAACTGTAGAACACGATGGCCAGTATTATCGTTCGATACACCAGCAATTTCATTGAGTGGCTTTTTCCACCGTCTTCGCCTCTCGGGCGTTCTTCTATTCTGCACCTCAAGTTTGGAACTGTCTCGGGACATCCACAAGATCGGCGAACACTTTCAGTAGTTTCAGGCGTTGCTTAAAGTCTGAACTGTTTGCCGCTGCATATGACACGTAGGCTGGCTATTACCCGCCCTCAGCACTTCTGATTCGCATGGCGACTCGGCGCTATACCAATTTGAGTAGTGGTAATAGTAGTAGTATTAGTAGTAGTAGTAGTAGTAGTAGTAGTAGTAGTAGTAGTAGTGGCAGCGGCAGCAGCAGAAGCAGTAGAAGTAGAAGTAGAAGAAGAAGATCTTTTGCATTCCATACATTAGAACTGTCTGACTGCAGGTGACGCAAATCCGATTCTTCCTGCAATGTCTTTGTCACAATCATTGTCCTCTGAAATTAATCCTCGAAGATATACAAACTCCTTGCTTTGCTTCAGTTTGTTACATCCTTCATTTAGTACAAAGCAGCACAGCAACAGCACAACACTAGGTATGCTTTGCCTAGCTTTTGTTTAACAGTAAAGTAGACTGTTTGCCTTGGTGGCAGAATGCACTATTTTGGTTTGTTTTCGTGTTTTTTTTTTCAGTAGGACCAGCTTGAGTGTGTTTGTTATTCAGGCATCAAGTGATGTCGATGGAAAAGTCATTGCGACTCTGCGTTTGCTGCGGATGCTGGTAAAGCATGCATGGGAGCTGCGTGATGTACTCGAGGAAGGTCTCGCGAGCAGTCCCACAGCACCGTGGAAAGGTCGTTCACATTACTGATCTGTTGAAGGGTTCCCACTCATGTCAGGAATTTTCTTGATGGTCGTGGAGAAATGGCGTGTCTTCCGTAGGCCGAATCCCTTAGAGCGGCTGTAGGAAATCCTTTGGATATAAGTGCTGATCTTAATGCCCAGTCATCAGTACCAAAGCGGTTAATGCACAATACTTCAGGAATATGCTTGAGTAATTGAAATAAAATTGTCTTACTCTGCAAGCTGTTTTGCTTATAGCCATTTGAGCTACTTAGTTCTGTTATGAACATCTGCTAGATAGTTGTACTGAAAATAGTGTCTGACTGGAGCAAAAAAGCATTAATCAGTTAGTTTGTTGTTGTACAGGAATCATTCCACAGTTATTTTCTCGGCTTAGTCACCCGGAGTCCTATGTTCGTCTGAGTGTTTCTGATCTGCTCTGCCGTGTGGCACACGATGCTCCACATCTTATTGTGTACCCGGCAGTCGTCGGATATTCGTCTGGCAAAGATATCAGCAAGGAAGAAGGAACGAGAGATGGTAACACGGCTGTCTTGTGTAGCCCTTTCTGAGTGTTTTAGAATAGTTTGACAGAGCGCTATATGTCGTCTATCAACTTTCAATTTTTGTGTAACCGGTCTATGTTCCTGGAGATCACTCCAGGTTAGGCCAGCCACAGACAGGGTAACTACTGTGCCTTAAAAAGACAATGTAGACAAAATTAAAAAATATATGTAGCACATTTCCTCAGGATATTGCATTGCCAGATCTTGTTAAAATAGTTGATGAGTCACAGTGTATATGTTATTATCAAGGAGCTTTTGATATAATCTGCAGGCCACAGTGCAGATGCATGGCGGTGGGTTAGGGTTTGGGACTAATTTCTGGATGTTTTTTATTCTTCCGATAACCATCCTCGGGTGACCATGATTCCCCTACAGCCCATATCAAGCTTACACCCTCTCTGCCGTGGTGGGTTATATTGCACTGTGCACTCTCCCATAGCAGCAGGTTACGGTTAGGGTTGGGGTTAGGAGAAAGAACTTCTTTTGAACATATTGTGCATAATGACCATAATTGGGTGACCCTGATTCAGAATATCTATGAGTCTGAGGGTCTCTTGTTGGGCGTGATTGAGTATGGGACAGGCAGATGGCCGTGGCTCTTGTACTGCTAGTCCACAATAAGGAGCAGCCTTGGTTCAATGCTTGGGACTATGGCCTTGCAGCTTTTCGACCTGGGTTCAGCTGCTGGAATCCACGTATGGCGGCAGGAAAGGCATCACAAATACACACTGAACTGTTTCTAGACATGCAGCTACCTGTAGCTGCTAGCCTTGCAGTACTGTATGTGGACTCTGGTAGAATATTAGTATAGTACAAAGTTGATGGTTGTTGGGGGGAGATCAATATGAGAAAAGTAGTGACTAATACTGAGATTGATGATTTTGGTTGGTTGAAAGGTCTGCTGAATGAGTATCTGGCCGAGGGAGACGCGGTGACCGCAGACAGTCTTGACACTGACGTTGCTGGCGTTGATGATGCTGCATCACAGGATGAGGACACAGCCAACGATGACCGTAGTGTTAATGTGCTTCAGAACTGTTTTGCCACAATACTCGATACGTTAGCGTCTAACAACCCAAGGTTTGGCACACTCTTAGCGCATTACGATCGTTTTGCGTTATGATTATTTTGTGTCGAATAAAGATGTATTATTTATAAATGTACACAACTGCAGTAAGTGGCGACATGCAGAAAAGTGACACATCTAAAACAGCAAAAATCATTACTTAATCAGCACCTCACCAATATCAACGTGTGCTACTCAAGTTATATAGCCATTATTTATCGGAATTTTACGTCATTGACTCCCTTCGTCGGGGCTCGGACCTGCCTACCTAAGGTACCGAGCTACCAAGGTAGGACTCTTACTAGTGCACAGGAACAAATTTGTCCAGATGCCCTTCCAGCTGCCATCAATGACTCATACGGGTACCAGTGAGAATTCCACCCAGGCTTGCTGGGCGCAAGTCAGCAGTCTTAACCAGTGGGCAGTGGCTGCTCCTGTATAATAATTTAATATTGTCATTAGTTATTGGAGAAATTATGCAGGTGGTTTGCACTACATATGGAGTTTATAAATGCTACTGGTATTACTACTACAACTTTCATTTTTTTTGTTCTACCATCCATATATTCCAAGCCAATTCAGTTTGGGTTGGGTTGGTTAAAGGCCTCCCAAAGCACAACCTTTAGGAGTGGTTGTAGCAGAATTTTTGTAGACTAGATGCTGTTTGTGTTGGCAAGCCAACAGCATCACAGCACTGAGAACTCTTTAAGTTCGCAAAAAAATGTGACTAAGCACTTTTCATTTCTAATCTGTTTCACGTTTAGTGACTGTAACTGGTTGTACCTTCTACCGGACATACAACGCTCGGCGACCGTGCCTTTCCAGTGGCTTCCACACGTGCGTGGAACAGTTTGCCATCATCCATCAGGAATGCGCCGTCGCTGATGACGTTCCATCGTGATCTGAAGACTTACTTTTTCGGTCGTCGTTCGATCTTCATTAGGCGATCGTAGTTGTACTACACTGCAACTATTGTCTGCCTGCGGCCACTGGCTGTCAGCGCTTCTGCCTGTTCTTTTTTGCTAGTTAGTGATGGTGCGGTGCCCCTGCAATGTCTTTGACATGAGAGTGTCGCCTTAATCAGTGCATGTCTAATAATAATAATAATAACAACTGCACGCCTGATGCATTTGTTCTTGTATTTTGTTGCATGGTCACCCGTTGTATTTGCTGTAGCAGGATTTTCACCGTTATGTCTGTGCTGTGTTGGCCATTGCTAGAATGATCAGTGAGGTACAGCTGTTTGTCGGAGAACTGCGACGCATCACCCTGCTCTGGGATGAACTGTGGCTCGGAGCTCTCAGCCAGCTGTATCAGGATGTCATGCGCCGGCTCAAACAACTCGAAAATGAAATGGCCAAAGTCTCTTCCAACATGATGCTAAGCCCAGAGGAAGCAAAAGCAATTATTCAGAAGAAGCACATGACCGTTTTGAAGCCGGTCAGTCTTATTGTTTGTAAACTGTTCACATAACAGAAATTTATGTAGCTAAGCGGCGCAGTCCAGAGATGATGACGATAGTAGAAGTTAATATGGTTTCACTGGCCTTGAATATCTGTTCAAGGTCAAGATTGGAAACAAGGAGAAAGTGTAGTATGAATTGTAAGTCTAATAAAAATCAAAGTGTATTAGTGGGGGATTCTAGGAGTAAGAGTATATATGCATGTTATGTGAGAAATGGCTGACAGTTTGTATATTTAAAGGTTAATCTCCACCACAGCATTAAACTGTCAACCTTGGCGGTGTAGAAGCCCTTCTACACCCACAAGATGCAGCAGCCGAGCTTCTTTTCTAGCAGTTTTTGTATTATTTGACGTGTGTTGTTCTTTGACGTTTTTGATATGGCGACAGGAAGGGCATCTGGCCCTTAAAAAAACTTGAGTGTCGCTATGTTGATGGCACTGATTTGACTGGATCATTGCATGTCTCTATAGTTCCAGTTGGAACCAGCCACACCTCCACCATCTCCTGCTGCAGCAAAGTCAGGAAAATTTGATATTCTGGTACTGGCTTACAGAAGAAGTAATGGCCATTAAATGATGTGCGTTGTAATAGACTGTGTACACGATGGAACGCTTGCATGAGATAACATCTCGTCCACCAGAGACACCACATGAAGTGGCGTTTTGTGAAGCTTACGGAAAGATGATTGATGCTGCACTGGATGCACTGCGAAATCCCGCCAACCCAGAGAACCCAAATGCCAGCTGGCTTGTGTTTAAACAGGTGAAGTTTGGCATGTTATACTGAACATTATAGGCTACTTTTCAACACTTATAGGATCAATAAACTACTGTGTAATATCTCATTTTTATTATATGTTTGGACTTATTGTGTAATCTCACACTATAAATAGTCACATTGCAACTGAAATATTATGCTGTGATGTGTTCGTTGTTCAAGCAGATACATTAGCTAATCTGTTACGTTTTTACCAGTTCTCTGAATTATATTTGTTCACTCTGGACTCATTTTCATGCGAGGTCCATGTGAATGGGACTTTTTATGGAACAGTTTTGCCAGATGCCCTTTTGGATGCCACCTGTGATTTCTGTGTGATGGATAGGCCTATAACCAGGTTTACTGGGAGGGAGTCCATGGCTAATCCATGGCTGCTCTTTTGTATGTCCCATAGTTCTTCACTGATCCTTTCTAACACTGCCATCTGCATCGTCTATTGCTGCAAGAAAATCCTGAACGGTTTCACATTCTGATACCAGTTACTCAGGTTTTCCTGAAAACTGGATGTTAAACTAGTTTAAACTAGTGTTGTTACATATGTCACTTGACTTTCACCGAGGCAGTCTGGAGGCAATGTCCTCTGAAATTGAGTTACTAAAGCCATCTGAAAGGACATTGAGCCAATGCTGCAAAAAAAATCTCACCTTATGGGCAGGCAAGTTCGAGCCATTGAACAGATGAGTTCACAGTGTTGAACGGCATCTAGAATGAATGAATGTTTTGTGTGCGTGTGAGTGTGTTTCCAGCTGCATCACACTCTTCAGCAGAGAGCACTGAAAAGAACCGGGCAAGTGTTGAACATGGAAGAAATTTCGACTCGCTTGGCTGGGCTTCGCAGCACTGTTATTGCAATGCCAGGACTACATGCAGACTCCATAGGACCGGTTAGTTTGCTGAGCAGTATATGCAGTGCTTGCAAGCTCTGTACATTGGAATTAAATTCAGTTTATGTGGAGGATTCTTTTCAGCATTGTCTTTGTTAACTGTTCTACAGCTGTTGTTTGACATTGTCACGTTTTAGGTTGCAACAATTGAAAGCATACACGGCGTTGTTCAAATTATTCCGACAAAAACAAAGCCAAAGAAACTTATCTTTGTTGGCTCTGATGGCCTTCGGTTGGTTTTATGCTTTATTGAGTGGCACATATTGATTCAGCATTTCATATAACATTCAGTTAATCTTGTTATTATCTTGATAAGCAGCATCAGTAGCAATGCAACAGAAAGTAAAACATCGATAACAAAATACGAAAAAATGTAATATCTTAGCTGCCATTACTCAAGAGAGTTTCTACAGAATATAATTACCATAAGTAGTGGTGTGCATAAGAGGGTCAGGGCTGTTTGCATGCCTGCATGCTTGTGTCCACATGATAACAGCAAATAAGGCGAAGGCCATCAAACTCGGCACAGCGGTTGACCTATGGCCTACCGTACATCACTGTGTTTTGAGGCTGAAAGGTCAGCAGTCAAGGTCACAGCGTCAAAAATTCTCGAAAACACTTTTGGCCTTGAGTGTCTTGTTAGCATAGGTAGTGCCTGCCTGTGTTTGCATCTCTGTGCTAAGTGCATTTCTAGGTTGTAAGTTCAAGTCGTACAACTTGTCGGTTGGTTATGCGTAAGCTGTCAGTGAATGAGTGTATGAAAAGTAACATTAGTAACGCATCTATCCAGCCTTTGGCTGCTATATGAAATAAGCCATCAATTGATTGATTGATTGGCTGATTGATTGATTGATTGAGTGATTGATTGATTGATTGATCAGTTTCATAATTATGGCACAGAATAATAGTGCATTGTGCAGTGTCTGGTGTAAGATGTAATTACTCCTACTTTGCCTGTTTTGTCAGATATCCGTACTTGTTTAAAGGTCTGGAAGATCTTCACCTTGATGAGCGTATTATGCAGCTGTTGTCCATCATTAACAACATGTTTGTCACCAGTACCAGGTAACTGATTTCCTATAAATTCATTTATTCTCAAATTTCCATCTCGCTAGGGTTGGTAAATGTGTTTGTTTGTGTCTGTTTAAATAGATTATGCACTATGTTGCAGTCCCCATACATTTGCCACTTGTTTATTTGTTTATTCATTCATATGTGTGTGTGTGCAGGCAAATTCAAAACTTGCTGGCAAATTTTGTCCAAATTTTTCAGCATAGCGGTGATAGACTAAGAATGCAATGATTAGATTTTGGATAATTCGAGTGTCCTCTAGTTTAAGTGTAGAACGTAATAGGATTCTTGAATAGAGATTGAAAAGTTACAGTTGTGTACACATGATTAAACTGCAATGTGGGTCTGTAATGATGTTTTAAGCAACAATGAATTATTTGCTCTAAGGACATGACACACTGATAATAGTATAGCTTGAGTTGTCAATGCTAGTCAGTTGTACATAACAGTGGGGACGTGTGTGACGTTCAGTGAGCAGCGTCGACTCTATCGAGCACGCCACTACTCGGTCACTCCACTCGGTGCTCGTTCTGGCCTCATTCAGTGGGTCGATGGTGCAACGCCGATGTTCAGCTTATATAAACGATGGCACCAGAGGGACGCTGCTTTGAAACTGCAGCAGCAGCAGCAACAGCAGCAACATCAGCAGGTATTTAATCATGTAGTTGATCGTATGATGAATAATTTTACAGCCACTTTTGGCTTTTGTTTCTTTTTCTTCTTCTTCTTCTCCGGCTTGCACCACTATGAGTGTGTAGTGCCACTGGTCGCCAACAGCCTCCAGAGTGGACGGTTCTAGGCCAGGTCGACTGCGTCGGTCCATGACAGCCCGTTGGGGTCGAGGTCGTTCTGCACCGTCTTCATCCAGGTCATCCACGGTCGTCCCGGTGGTCTCTTCCAATACACAGAATGCGAGGAAGTCAAGATCTGCTTTGCATCTACATTGTTGTCCATTCGGGCAATATGCCCGAATAGGGTTAGATGCCGTGCCTGGATAATTTCCGTGAGTAGAGGTTGGTTGGTCTGGCATCGAAATTCATCATTGGAGATGAAGTGATACCACTTATGCCAAGAAGCATACGGAGACACCATTGATGGAGGGCATTGATCCTGTGTGCATCTCCCAGCACTCTGACCCATACAGGAAAATCTGCTTTTGGTTAGATGGTTTATTTTCCGGAGATCCCTCCAGATTAGGCCAGCTCCCCTGGAGGTCTTCCCGAGAAGAAACTCTGGGGATCAAGGTACTGGTGCAAGATTATTACAGGCCAGATGCCCTGCCATTCATCCAGTCAACAGTGTCAAAGCACTGAAGGGATGATGAAGAACGTTAGTTTGTAATTTTTTTCTGGTTCCTGGATGTGACGTTGTGTGATAAGTGTTAACTGAAGTAGGCATGCCTGTTAATCGTGCATAGTAGAATTCAGGTTAGCCTGGTCTAGATCAAGCCCAGATGCGCTCATTTTTTTCTCCTTTTCCGTCGTTCTGCTGTAATGCTTCACAAATGTTACAAAACTTGTTTAGATACAATGATGCTATAAAACTTGTCTCCATTAGAGTGATGTTAGCATATAATGCAAACTGCATGTTACAGAGTGGAGTCGTTGCTCCAACTGCCTCTGCACCAACAACTGCTTCTGTTCCTCGGCCAACTGAGCTGTTCTACAGCAAACTTAATCCTCTGCTGAAAGAAAGGGTAAATTAAACTGTTACCTTCATCATTTACTATATCGCGCAAATTACAATTATATTATTTCCATAGTTTTTATCTGTATTACACTCACTGTGTTATTGTTAATATATCTCTCTGTATTTATCCCTATTCCCATATTCTTTGTAGGCTGCACACACAATTTTGTGTGAAAATCGTTTAAAAAAATTAATATAGAGAAAAAAGCCAAAAAGCCACAAAATCCCATTACAGGTGTATTTTGTAGATATTTTGGATATAAGGTATGCTTTTTAAATATTTTCAAAAGTATTTTGAAATTATTGTTTATGTATTAGCCAGTTGGAATCAGCACTATTTAAGTTTACCGTGTCATGTTTGTGTGATTGGTTCGAATATTTTCTTTTAATTTTATTATATCCTTGTAATTTATGTCAGTATTTTATTGTGTTAGGGTATAACGAACACTGAAAATCGCAAAGATTGGCCGCTGAGTATTCTGCGTAAAGTGCTGGAAGAATTAATGAATGAGACGCCAAAGGATTTGTTGGCAAAGTATGTTGTTGATTGACTCTAGTAGTAGTTATGATAACAGCATCTTTAATGGCACTGAATGTTTGTGCTCTCTTGTTGTGATATGAGATTGTTCACTCAGCTGCAGAAGCAGCAACACCAAGGCTGCTCAGTGCTGCAAGAATTTAGTTCTGAATCATGGACAGTGCAGTTAGCCTGCTCCATCAATTAGACTGTCAGTTCCATTTATACGTGTATTACGTGTGGTTTATTATATCATTGTGCAAAATGTGCATTAAATGTGGCACAAAACTAGACAGCAAAAATACATAATCTATTAGATGTCAGAAATGTGCTCTGCACTGGTCCTGTGATTGAATAATCCAAAAACTTTGGCAACATTGTGATAAAATCATTGCATGCAAGGCAAGACAGTGACAAAAATATCAGACCAACTGAAATTTAACAAGTGAGATGTGACACTGGCAGTCTGCGGTCTTAACACAGCATAGCCTGCGTAAGCTGGTACCAGAATGTTGATCCGTTCTAGATTTACATCATCGAGTGACGAGGGTGGTGGCAGTGGTGACAACCAGAACTCATATTTAGGCCTGATGCCCGTCCTGCCACCCAGCCAACAGTGTCATAGCACTGAAGGCAGACAACACTGCAGTTACCAGTCTGCTACGGCCCTCATAGCTTCGCCGTTGCAGGACCAGCTACATGGAACTCGCTGCCGGCATCACTCCGTGATGACCAACTGTCTGTCGCTGCATTTCGCCGTCTACTCAAGACTGAACTTTTTGCCAGAACATACTACTCTTTAGCACACTCGTGACTGTTGTTAACTGTAAGAGTGGGCGAACATAACTTTAACTACTACTGCTACTACTACTAATACTACCTGATAATGAGTTTAACTAATATAAAGTGTGGTGTTGAAATGTTGCCTGACAGAGAGCTGTGGTGCTCAAGTGGTTCTGCAACTGACTGGTGGCTGGTGACACAGATGTATGCCACGTCAACGGCAGTCATGTCTATAATAGGATATGTCATCGGGCTTGGAGACCGTCATCTTGACAATGTCCTCGTTGACTTGACATCTGGCGAAGTATATACGTCTCTGTTCTCTTATCGTTTAACGACAACCATTTTACAGGCCTTTCCAGGACGGTCTGGGTGAGCTTGTACGAGCAGTGATCAAACATCTTAACGCACACTGTCAGCTGCGTTCTTTTTTCCAGGATACCTCGTGTGGGTTGGAACAAGAAATGGTCAGACACATAAATTCTAAGTTCCAGTCCAATAAGCACACCTTGCTGCAGCCTGTCCAGCTTGTCGCCTGCATCGACGTGCCTTGGCACCTGATGTTCTGCAGCAGGACTGTCTTTGTCCACTTTCTGTTTTTCGTTGGTAGGTGGAAGCATCCACGAGGCAGATCCCAGTTTTCATTTATTACTTGCCATTTTGGATTTGTGAAGCCGTTGGTTGATGCTGGTCCTCTCCCAATCTGGCCTGTCGCTGTATGACTGCTAACTGGCTTTTCACTAGACACACAGATGAAGGCAAGAGTAAGACTAGATAGATTTTACTCCAGATGTCCTTCTACACAACTAGTGCCAATTTACCCGGGCTTGAGACTGGTTAACAGTATACATGAAGTACATACCATGCGTGAGACTTCGTTTCTGTTATTGTTTAGCAGCGGATTGTAAATAAGTTTTGAGTGTATACGAAATGTTAAGAGCATAAACTGGCATATAATGTATGACCATTGTCTGCCACTGCAGTTGACCATCACAGTATAGCAGTAGCCTGTTTTTCCATTTATTACAATTATCTGAATAATCTAATATATCCTGTAATGTGGTTGATTTTCATTTATGCTGACTGCCTCTTTTGTCGATGATGTTTGAATATAATGTAGGAAGCATTTTTGCAGTTACAGATCATTTCAACTTTTTTAGGCTGTCTGTACATGTCAAAATATTAACTTTTGAAGCTGTGTCAGCTTGATCGTGACAACGGTTACCAAACGTAGGCAGTTTTTGACCAGTGATTGAAGTAATGATGATGACTGATGATGTGTGCCGTGCAACAGGTGGTGCACATTGACTACAATGTCTGCTTTGAGAAGGGACGAAGTCTGCGTGTGCCTGAGCGTGTGCCATTCCGAATGACGCAAAATCTCGAGACAGCGCTAGGCCTCACCGGAGTTGAGGTGATTGCTTGTATTGGTGGCGTGGTTATTTTTAATGGTGTTTTTCGACTGTTTTTTGGTTGGCAAAGTTATTGGTTGTGCAGGCTCTGGGGTTGTAAGAATAGACCGGCTTCATTTTCTGGCTGGATGTCATAAAAGGCGACTAAATCATGCTCTCTGTCTGTCTCTCTCTTAGCATTGGTTTTTTGTCTTTTGTGCTGCTTATTAGGGCTACTTTTTGTGTATCGTTAGTTTGCGTGTCTGTGTTCTGTCTTTTGGGTGTTCTGGTTAAGTTATCAGTACTTGCCAGATGACGACTAGAAGACTCATCTAAGGAAGCCTAATCGTGGCGAGGGGATTGTCTTCACAAAGCCCAGGCCGAAGAGTGTTTTGGACTTTTTCGGTTTAGTGTAGTGTTTCATCCGGCCTGTAAAAAAAATTGGATGTTGGTTTGTTGGTGGTGATGATTTGACTGGAGCTTTGCACGACTTAGTAGCTACAGTAGTCCAGTTGTCACCACCACCTCCATTATCCTTTGCTTCAATAAACACCAGCTAACCCAGGTTCAGCTGCAAAATGGCCGTTAAAACGGAGAGAGAGACATAGAGAGACAGAGTGTGTATGTAGTGTTTAATTGTTTAATTGTGTATTTGTGTTGTTCTTCGGCTCTACATATTATATTTGATACTTATGTGGCAAATTATAGTCTGTTTGTGTTAAAAGTGTCATTAAACACCAATCAACGAAACCAAACCTCATCAGTTGACTGGTTATGTACAGTATTTTGTGGCTTAAGGTTGCTACATTCATAGTTAAGCAGCTGTGTTTCAGTGGCTAAGGACACTGCTGGGTGACCTGGGTTTCATGCCCTCTGAGATCTGTGTGAGTTCTTTGGCTTCAGCTACTTGGAACAGATCACCTCTTCATACAAGTTTCCCTTTACTTTTCATTCTTCAGGCACCATCTTAAAACTTACTTTTTTCATAATTTATCTGTACATGCTAGTGCTGCGCATATAGCGACCGTCGGCCCATCTGATCCAGCTGTAAGTTTGCTGACGGTGTGCACTCGATGCAGTATGATGATGAAGATGATGATGACAGTGCTTGTTGTTAGTAGAATTGTTATTAGTGGTATTATATTTATTATTATTGGTGACATCAAGAGCATCTGTCCAAAATGCTTCCGGCACCAGAATAAGTATTGCCTTATAGCTTACAGGTGGGGAAATATGAACCCTCAAAACGATTGTGTACTAGGTTAAAGGGCATCACTTTATAAAATATGTTGTTTTTTTTATTTTAGAGAATTGCCAGCGAGACGTAATTGTGTATGGTATTTATAATAATGTCCAGTTTACTGTCACTTTTACCAAGTTGTTATACTCTACCTGCAATATTCGTTTTTTATCTGGATTTTTAGAAGAAAGCTGTTGGTATGCTGTTAATTTTTAAGTATGTCACAGTATAAATATCTGTTATACTTCTTCATATAGTAGTTGATGAAGTAAACATATCTGTGAATGTGTTAAAGCCAGTATCTCAGGCCACTCTTCTTCCTTAGCACACGATCAGCACCTGCGACGCGATATTACTCTGTATACAGTTGGTAATAACTTAGTAATATATTGTAATATGTATATTGTAATGTAGTAATATATTGGAGAATGGAGAAGAAGACTGTACATCATTTGCTGCCCCTGTATCATAGTAGTAACTTACGTGAACGTGGACATTCATTCCATTTGCCTGATTATGATACCGTCTTGTTTAAACAGTCTTTTATTGTCCACTCTTTATACAAATTTTTCACTCATAACTAACTAATTTGTTTTATTTGTGTTTGTGTATTACCTGTGTGTTATGATGTGCGTTTGTCGCATCTTAATAAAGATTACTTACTTACTTATTACAGGGAGTATTTCGCTTGTCCTGTGAACACGTAATGCGGACGCTACGTCGTGGTCGTGAAACTCTGCTGACTCTGCTTGAAGCGTTCGTGTACGACCCTCTGATTGACTGGACAGTCGGCAGTGATTGGGGCGGTAGCAGTTACACGGGAGCATTCTACGGTGGTGGTCAGCAGCAGACCAGCCAGGCGGTGCGGAGACAGAGTCGCCGTGAGATGGAACGTGACATCACCATCGACATGTTCAGTATACGTGTTGCAGAAGCCAGAGTAGCCTGGCTAGCGAACAGGTTGCTCTGCCCAATTGTTATTGCCCTTTGTTTCATGCACAGATGCTGTGCAGTCTACTGTCTGCAACCGTGATAAGTTTAATGAATAATCAAACAGCTGCTGTTTATTATGTCTTCATTACATTGCGCACTAAGCCTAGCGGCGCAGTGTATTGGTATCGGTCCTGTGTGTGTGTGTGTTTGCAACGGGTGGGTGGGCGGGCAGTCGGGTGGTGTCTGTTACCACGATAACTCGAAATTGCGTGTATTGATCTTCACCAAACTGGGTCTGTAGGTGCAGGCAGTGACCATCTCCAGCTGATTAAATTTTGGCGGTCCTGCGTCCCCGGGAAGGGGGACTGCGGCGGGGCAAAAATTTTTGGTGCGCAGTGTTTGCGTCTCTCTTGAGCACTTTTTTCATTCTTATTGTCGTCGCCGTTTTGATCTACTTATTTTTTTTGTTAAATATTACTTGTTACTACTTATTACGTGGCATCTCTTATGCTGAAGTTCAGTGTAAAAACTACTCACTCAGTTTCTCAATTCTGTAGTTGTGCTAATAGGTGTCAAGATGCAAGCTGAAGGGACTAGTGATGATAATACAGATTAATACAGATATTTGTAAGGCATGGGAATGGATATCATAAGAGGTGAATTAACTGAATCAGAGGAGGCAAGGTAAGCTATATAAAAGTTAGTTTTGGGACGATGCTTTGAGGTATCAAAGGTAGGGAAAGTCATGATGGTCGGAGGCATCAGAATGTATGATATGAGCTATCCTTGGTATTGTGCAGCTTGTTGCCCATTGATTCTGATCACCCCGAGGACTACATTTGGTGTGGCAGTTGTGTTCAGTGAACTGACTGTGTTGACTGTATCAGGGATGAGCTGCTGGCGGCAGTGCAAGTGTTTCTGTGTGCCATCAAGACTCTGCTCAGCACACTCGTGGCTCACGAGCAGGCAGCAAGCAGCAGAGTGCAGCTTCAGCAGCAGCTGGCCTACCTGACGGAAGCAGAGTCAGCTGATTACACTCATCCTATCCACACGGTAGTCACCAGGTGAGGTGTTTCTCTCTCCATTCTTATGGCCATTTCCCAGGTGGACCTGGGTTAGCCGGTACCAGAATGTCTCCATTCTGGATTTTATTGAAGCTAATGATGATGAGGTGGTGGTGCAACTGGAGCTGTGAGACATGCAAAGCTCCAGTCAGCTTGTCACCACCAACAAACCAGCACCCATCTTTTTACAGGCCCTTCCTGTTGCCCAACAAACAGTAGCAAAGCACTGAATGTTTGAATTTTATTTGCATAACATAATTAAGTCTAGGAATACAAAAGCAGTGAATTGACAATATGTTAGGTATGTATTTCACAAGATCACAACAACGAATGCCTGCTATTGTGTTTTTGCTTTGTCAATAGATACAAAGAGTATTTAGTGGCAAGAGAGCAGAAGATTGAGATGCTGAAGGCAATCGATGATAAATTGAGTGAATGTGAAAGATTTAACAAGGCCCACGAGGTAATATGTTTGTCATTTATCAGTAAGTTTTCTTAAGTTCACAGCTGTGAAAGAGTGTACTATAATTAGCTGTGATAACGGATGAGATTGTGTGATGCTTATTGGTCTGTTTGTCTGACTGTGAGCAGAATAACTCAAAAAGTTGTGGGCAGATCTGGGGGAAATTTTCTGGGTGGATGGCCGTTCTGTCAAGGAAGTTACATGTTACGTTTGTAGCAATGTGGATCGTAGTCTGAATCCTAGCCATTGGGTCAAGGAAGTCACATGTAACTTATGGAGCAATCTGAATCATAGTCAGAATCCTGGCCATTGGGTCAAGGAAGTCACATGTAACTTATGCAGCAGTCTGAATCATAGTCGGAATCTCGGATTCGGGCTAATCGGGATCATCAATAGCATTTTCTTTGATAACATTCTATAGATGGATAGACTTTGGGCCCGTGAACATAAAGTGATTAATTGTTGGGAATGATCTGGATCGTATCCCAGATTTAGGATCATGATCAGCAGATCACCGTGTCAGGGTTGCTTTGTTGTCATTGGAGAAATGTAATCTAGCTGATTGCAGTGGGTTTGTATGGAGATGTGTATAAAGCTGTTGTTGTCTGGTGACAGTTTGCAATAGAGGTGGTTCGTGGTACGAAGCTGCAGAAGATGAGTGCTGAGATTAGCAAGCCGGTGTCACTGACTGCACTGTCTAGCTTCACTCCAGTCATTGAGTTTCTTCAAGGTGCGGGCCAGAGCCAGCTTGTTTCACAGGTAGCTGATGTTCTCAATGTATTAGAGCAGCTGTAGTATGTTAGTCATTGTAACAGAATTTACTGTTAATGTAGCGGTATCAGTGGCTTTTTATGTTGGAAATGATGTGCAGAGAGATTTGTAATAATTTGTTAATTACGTTAATTATGACAGTTAGACAAAAAAAAACTTTCATTGTTATTATCATTTCTGTCATCAGTGTGTTCCAACACGGGGTACTGGCATCAGAGGGCTGATGAGAGGCATGGCAACCCTCCCCAAGGTAACCAGGAGCTGTTAGTGGTCAGAGACAAAGTTGGAAGACCCCCAGTTGAGCTTGGGTAAGCAAGTCCATGGAATGTGATATTTTCCATTCAGTGCTTCAACACTGTTGGTTGGGCGACAGGAAGGGCATCCGGCCTGTAAAAAAACTGGATGTTGGTTTGTTGGTGGTGATGATTTGACAGGAGCTTTGCA
>Ga0049107_10000073_pt1 | contig 25636 bp, 21 predicted proteins | sample WorMetilPIANOSA1_FD_61187 | JGI IMG/M metagenome (GOLD analysis project Ga0049107, IMG submission 61187) | Marine gutless worms symbiont microbial communities from Max Planck institute for Marine Microbiology, Germany - Olavius ilvae PIANOSA.1 | ecosystem: Host-associated > Annelida > Digestive...
GGTTTTGAAAATGGAAGGAATTCAAACTTTGAAGGGCTCGTGACCTTGACCTTGGATCCGCCCATACGGCATACCGTCGTGCATCACTCATCGACCTCTACCTACATACCAAATTTCATTGAAATCGAAGAAACGTTTTGTGGATGGACGGACGGACGTACGGACGGACATTTTTCCCCCTCTAATATTATTAGGTCGACTTTTGGAAGTCGACCTAAAAATAATAGTAATTTTCTTAACTACTGTCTTGTTTCCTTGCCCTCAGTATCGGAGATGCATTGGGCACTAAAATAAAATAATGATAATAATAAAATTTCTGTAGCACCATTCAATAATGGCATGTACAAGTTCTTCCCCTCCTGCAGCTCCAGATGAATTCTGTGCAGATGTATTGTGATTGCTCTTCAAGTTGGACAATTGAATGGCTCCGTGGAAGAACCAAATAAGTTCCACAACTATGAAACTGAGAAAATCACTCGTAAAGCCAGTGACACGGCAAAATATATCGAGTAGTTTGGTTCTTCCACCCGAGATCATCATGCACAATGCATTAATGTTATTCTCTCAACGTCCACCGATATATGCATCGTCGTGCATGACAATCTCGGGTGGAAGAACCAAAAAACTCGATATAATTGCTGGTTTTCTGCCGCGTTTATGAGTGATTTTCATCCACCGAAAATGTCCGCTGATGTATGCGGCATGCATGACAATCTCGGGTGGAAGAACCAAACAACACGTTGTAATAGGTTTTAGAAAGCTGGCTGCAGTCGATAGAATATGTAGACATTCATTTAGTATATTAACCAAATAATTAATATTTAACAAATAATATTTAAAAACACAAAAATTGACACTCCCCTTCCCCAGTAAACAGAACATCGGAAATAGAACACTACTGAGTGATGGGCAGAAAAAAAGAAATATATCAAGATGTTCGGTTCTTTCACGGAGCCATTCAATTAATCTGGATCTGCAAGCAGGAGGGACAGTAAGTTACATGCCTTCATAGTGTTGCATTGAAGAAACACATGCTGTTCTTTTGTGACGTTCCTTGCTCGCTGGCAAAAACCACTTATGTCTTCACTCAGCCAGAATCCCCTTGTAGCAGGTGAAAGGAATGGCATCCGGTCTGTACAAAATTCTACACCTGCAATCCTCAAAAGTTCTTGTTTGGAAGAACATTAAGGGACCCGGCCGGCATACACCGGACGATCAGAAGTATACATTGGTTAAACAAAAACCAAAAGCGGTAGTAACAGGTGAAGTAGTAGACGCACCTCGGCACGGGTCATTTTTGACGAGGAACTCATCGAGCGCAACCCATCCACCACCGACTCTTACCATCACCGTGCTGCGAAGGATTCTCACGAGACGCAGCTTCTGAGACTCGCCGAACTGACGTTGACAAACAAAACAACCGACTGATTACTGACACAAATGACTGACTGAACGCCATGTCAATGACATCGATGATGACTATGAGAGGGGGAGCATTTTCTTATGGGCACAATCAGCACTTAAAGGCCATTAAATTGATTAATTACGTGCCATTAATAGTTTGAAATCTTCACGAGGTTTTAAATGAGAAGAACGATGACGATGATAATTATGACGCCGATGTCATTCACTCGTTCATTCATCCATTGACACATCCCTTCAGTGCTGTGACACTGTTGGTCAGGCAACATGAAGGGCTTCCGGCCTGTAAAGAATCCCGTTTCACCAATCCCCAGACTGCCCTCTGGAGGGCTTTGGGGGACCTGGCCTGACATGGAGTTATCTCCAGAGAAAGCACGCTGGTTAACATTACGTGATACGTCATAGATTATGTGATACTGCTTCGGACAAACACATTTCTTGACTCTCCAATTTAACGACCACTTTTCCAGGTGAACCTGGGTTAGCCGGTTTTATTGAAGCTAAGGATGATGGAAGTTGTGGTGACAACTGGATCCATAAGATATGCAACGCTCCAGTCAAATCATTGTCACCAACAAACCAACACCCAGCTTTTTACAAGCCGGGTGCCCTTCCTGTCACCAAACCAAAAGTGTCAGAACACTAAAGGGAAAAGGAGGCTGGTTAACTGAAAAGGGAAAACGGAAATTCATTCATACATACATAGCAAACTGTCCAAATGAAAACAACGAAAAAATACAGTAAGAATAAATCGACATCACTGAATTGACAAATGTGCGGCAGATATCCAAATGCAGTTTCCCTGGCACTGTCAGCCAGGTAGTAACATGTAATGACTACCTGCAGGTACAAAATGAGTAGAAATCATATGAGATAACATTCTGAAAATTTCATTTTCTCTCATCTTCTGCCAGCTGGCCTATTATGAAAGAGATAGTTTTAAAAGTGACAGACATTGCAGTGGTCTGACACTTCCTTTCCCGTTAATTGTATACTGTATCTAACCCTATGTGTGTTTCTTCTGTCTGTGGTATGTTGTGCATTGTATGCATAATTTTGTACTTTTGATTTTAATCTTCTAAAGTGCACGGCGTTTCTCAGCATATGATCAGCGTCCGACACACTACATTACTCAATACTGAGTTGGTGGCTGTAGTGGAAGATGAAGATGCTTCCATTAGCCTGTTCTGTCTCGGGTAGTTTGATAGTTAGTTATTGAAGACATTTATATCTGGCGCCACAATCACTAACAGTCACAGCAGCGCCAGTCGATGATTTCTAATGTTAGCCAGCTTGATATTTCCCTTTCTCATAGCCCACCACTTCTGACCAAATAACTGTATGCATTTGTATATATGACGAATAATGACGAAATGAGATGACAGTACTGCACAACAGTAGTAAGTTACTACGACTTACAACTACAAAAGCTAACGAGCACTTATCATGGCAACTGATAAGAACCAATAGAAAAGATCTTACGCGATAATGTCCATCGGTAATCTTGTGCATGTGATACTGCTTCGGACAAACACATCTCTTGACTTGTCTGTGAACCTCATCCTGAATCTGCTCCGCACAAGCATCACTCTTGCTTCTCTACAACACGCACGTACATGATCCATTCATTATCAAAGAATCCACAGACCATGTAATTACTGGTGCTCCTACGGTGGTGCCGATGTTGCGATGAGTTTGAAGTGGCGTACACGTGGGCGGGTGTGTGTGTGTGTGCAGGTGTGTGTGTGTGTGTGCTTGAGTTAGTGAGTGAGTGAGTGAGTAGTGTCTTAACGGTGGTTTAGCACAGATAAGGCCATTCACGGCCATTTACAGTTTATATGTTAGAAACCATGGGTACTAGAAGGGTGTGTGTGCATGTGTGTATGTGGCAGCATGTCTGGGTGGGTGGGTGTGTACAACGAAAAACCCTTATCAGAATGACTTGAAACTTGGCACAGAAGTAGTCCTCGACACTGTCACAGCCTAGTGATATTGGGTTCAAAAGGGCAAGGGTCTAGGGTTGGGTGGAATGGGCTTATGGTTTAGGGTGTGTAACACACACACACACACACACACGTGAAACAAAACAACCAGTATTTACCCTATTCTCCGTTAATGGCTCCCTCCCTCTTTCTCACTCTTGACTTTCAATTAACTGGCCTATTTTTCCACGGACACCATGAATTAATGTTTTTTTTAATCAGAGAAGAGCATAGTCTGCTAGCACCCACCTCGACTGCCTTCTCAGACTATACTGGACCGGACTTACTCTGCTCAACGGTTTTTCATTTTTAGTTATTTTTCTTTTTTATTTTGGGTCGTGCGGTAGAGTAAGCTGGCTTAACTGCCAGCTTTCGAGCGCACGTTAATATAGTATATTTACTTACTTACTTATGTCATCAATGCTCTACCTAGAGTACTGTCCTCTTTACCTTTCTTATCATGAACTGAATTAAGCCGTGCTCCTTGCAAGTCTTCCTAGCACAAACCTTTGGGGACTGAAGGGTTGATATTTTTATAGGAAGGATACGCCTTCTGTCCCCAACCATAAATGTTAAAACAAGCTGTAGGCGGGCAGCCACCACGATATGCCCCTGCCCAGGCCTGCAAGTGGTGACACAATATACGCACATGGATAGGTCTGTCACAGAGTGCCACTCTACCTTATCATTATAGTATTCAATAGACATTATAATTAAAGCCAAATTATTTATTATTCGTCATAACGGTAGAGAATTATACCACGACATTATAAACTAGAATGTTTGTGATAAAGATGCTGCAGCTGCAGCTGTTGCTGCTGCGGCGGTCACTGCTAAAATTAGGCTTAGGCCAGCTGTCCAGTGTGCAGCGAGTCAGCGTCGAGCTGACTGCAGTCAGTCAAGCTCTTACCGACCGACTGTGCAGATGTATTAATAGATTCCTATCGCATTTTGTGGTCATGTCATTTTGTAGTTAGGAAAGACTCTAGGGACGATCCCGGCTCTACCTAAGCTAGTTCCCCACGTGCGCATAGCACCTGCTAATATGTGACAGGTCACCATTATTGTATGTCCATGTTGGCCTGCCAGTACAACCAACCAAAGCAGACTGGTGACCTTGACCTTTGACCTTTTGACCTTGAAAGTTGTGTCACGTGTGAGGTGGACTACCTCTGTGCCAATTTTAGTCTTCCTAGGCCTCTCTGTTCTCGAGTTAGGCCCGATGTACGCAACAGACAGACAGACGTCAGACAAAACCATCGCTTAATGCCCCACCTATTAGGGGCGGGGGCATAATAATTGTAGGTACAGTACACTCGTTCAATTTGAGCTGCCCAGATTTCAGTTAATTTGGATAGATGACCTTTCGTCATTAACTATTTGTATAATTTACTGCTATGTGAACTTGCCTTTATCTATGTATCTATTGCCAGTTGTAATCTGTCTGCATATATGTGTTACGTACTTACTTACTTAGTTAATGGCCAGTATTTCCAGTACAATCTGCGTAAGCCAGAACCGGAATGTCAAACCATTCTGGGTTTTACTGCAGCAAGAGGTGAGGCATGTGGCAGTGGTGACAACCAGAACTAATGCAGGCACAACTAACTAGCACTTAATCAAACTAAGAATTACCTGAAAAGAAAATCACAAAATTAATCACTCAGTCATTAATAACTGCAGCTGTCACTATCATACAGACAACAGCAGCTGCTCAGTGAGATGCTGAACGTATATGAGTTAGTGAGTGAGTGAGTGAGTGAGTGAATGAGTGTAGTGAGTGTGAGTGTGAGTGAGTGAGTAAGTGAGTGAGTGAGTGAGTGAGTGAATGAGTGTAGTGAGTGTGAGTGTGAGTGAGTGAGTAAGTGAGTGAGTGAGTGAGTGAGTGAGTGAATGAGTGTAGTGAGTGTGAGTGAGTGAGTAAGTGAGTGAGTGAGTGAGTGAGTGAGTGAGTGAGTGTAGTGAGTGTGAGTGAGTGAGTGAGTGAGTGAGTGAGTGAGTGAGTGAGTGAATGAGTGTAGTGAGTGAGTAAGTGAGTGAGTGAGTGAGTGAGTGAGTGAGTGAATGAGTGTAGTGAGTGTGAGTGAGTGAGTGAGTGAGTGAGTGAGTGAGTGAGTGAATGAGTGTAGTGAGTGTGAGTGAGTGAGTGAGTGAGTGAGTGAATGAGTGTAGTGAGTGTGAGTGAGTGAGTAAGTGAGTGAGTAGTTTCTTTCGGCACTACAGCACAGATAAGGCCATTCAGTGCCATTCACAGTGTGTACGATAGAGATTATTGGTAACAGAAGAATGAACAATTAATACAAATTAGAAACGGTGTTAAAAGTAAGATAAGATCAAGGCTACATAGCTACTATAAAAAATGTAACAACTGATTTTGCAGGACATACCCGCGCCGGCCAGCGGACTGCAGCGACAAACTCGCGGTAGTCGATGTAACCGTCGCCATTGGTGTCAAACCTGTCAGCGACAGCTTCCATCTCCAGACGACTTGTCGGAAACCCTTCACAACACAAACAAACTACTCAGTCTGGAGCACTTTTTGTAAAAATCGTGCTAAATTATTACCTATCTGCATTATTTTTTTCCGAGTACCATTTTAGTTACGTACTTAACAACTCTAGTGACGTGAAGTCATAATAAAATACCAGCCAATCACAGCCAACTTCTACTTGTACAGTCACAGCAGGCACAGCTGGCTCACTCAAGTGAGTGAGAGTGAGTGAGTGAGTGAGTGAGTGAGTGAGTGAGTGAGTGAGTGAGTGAGTGAGTGAGTGAGTGAGTAGTGTCTTAATAGCACTTCAACACACACAAGGCCATTCAGTGCCATTTACAGTATATATGTTAGAAACCACAGCTAATAGATGAATGAACAATTAAGACAAATTAGAAACAGTATTAAAAGTACAGTAAGATCAAGTCTACATAGCTACTATAAGAGCAATTTAACAAGGCTCACTCAAAGCATCAGCTGCTGTAGCTACATATAGCAATGACTGAGCACGGTCGTACAATTAGTCAATCAGTCATGACGGAGAGGTTATGCGTTCAACTCCCAGCCAACTGCCATTTAACGATCATAGGCCAGTGGTTCACACAGGCACTTCTGTCATCAAGCACTGTGCTTTGCTACTGGCCGAATGGAGCACTCGATGCTCTGTGGCAGGGAATGAAACTGCAGGCTTCATGCGACGTACTATCAGTTGCCAGGTTTATGACTACTATCAGCTGCAGACTGAATGTCCATAGACCAGGATCGGCTCTGGAACCAATGATGATATCATGAGACTAACTTTACCTTTTTAGCAGCTTATAAACTATTGCAAATGGACCATTACGGTATTTGCCATTAGTGCATCGAAACACATCAAAGCATTCCAGGTCACTAACAGAGAAGACGACGTACGTGATTTGATAATTCCTTCAATGAACTCTTTCCGCGTCACCTTGCCGTCACCGTCCGTGTCCTGTCGATGGAAGAAGTCCATGACGCGAGATCTGTTGTTCTTCATCCACTGAAAATACTGCATTCTCCACGCGTCAAAGTCAAAACTGCGCAGCCTCTCCATCTGAACAACAAGTACAGCAGCTGTTGACATCTTGTGTACCATAAGTATACAGATAACCAGTGAAAAGACAAGAGAAAAAATACATTTCTTCTTTAACAAGCTTGTAATCCTGGCCTTACGCAAGTCAGGGCAGGTTTCTACGTGCCAAAACACTTGGTACCTGTCTAATTTGCCGACAACACCCATTTTGTCACGGAACCAACATTGCCATAATGCAGCAGAAATACCGTAAAAGGCCACTATTATTACTATTTATGTTTTTTTTTTGTTTAACCATACTAATTTTCCACGGTTATTCCACGTTAACCCCGGTGCCCAAAAAGGTCTCATATAATGGAAACATTTGGGGATTATTGAACCATAATTTTTAACATTCTGGGTGTCCTTCCTGTCAACCAAATCAAAAGTGTCAGAGCATAAGAGTGCTGTGCAGACGAAAGGTCGATCACGTGGTAAATAACACACACACGCACACATAACCTCGTTTAATGGACTGCATTCCGGGACAATCTGGGTGAGTGAGCCAGTACCAAATGGCAAACTACACTACCTTGGATTTTATATGATCGGTCGGTTGGGTTGGTTGGTGTTCGGCACTTTCAGCACAAACAGGCTATATCCTGCCATGTCCCCCCCCCCGGGAAATAAATCCTACAACGTAGCTACTCCAGAGAGACGGCCGAACCAGGATTCGAACCCCGGTCCTTCCACTGTCCAAGCAAATACTGTAATCATTTGGCTACGGAGGCAGACTTTTAATGATGGAGGTGGCACAGGTGTAAACTGGCACTCTGAAACATGTACAGCCCCAGTTAGATCACTACCAACAGAATATCAGCACTCAGTTTTCAGGTTTTAGCAGGCCCTGTTCCCGCCACCCAAGGTCTACTCAGCCTTCCATCCCTCCGGGGTCGGTAAATGAGTACCAGCTGCGGCTGGGAATGCAAAGGCAGGTATGACTCAGGCCGATTGCGGATGAACGTGTGGGTGTGCACTGTGCAGGTAAAACTGTGAAATCCCTTGAGAACACGTGCCATACCTGAGCACTTCTGTGGTGATGATTCACTACGAAGAGGCGCTATATCAAGTGTATGCACCTTTACCTTTACCTTTACCCAACCAACGGTGTCATGCCACTGAACTGAGTGAGTAGTTTCTTGACGGCACATCAGCACATTCAGTGCCATTTACGGTGTATGTGTTAGAAATCATAGGTAGCAGATGAAAAAACGATTAATACAAATTAGAAACAGTATTAAAAGAAGGATAAGTTAAAGCACTGAAGGCAAATGCTAAAATAACATAAACCATAATACATGTAAACTGTGACTCACTTCGTTAAGACGATCAAGCATCTGCTGGAGTCTTCGGCGTCGCTCTGCAGACAGCTGCACAACTCTCTGCCAACTGTCGTACATCGACGCTACTTTAGCATTCTTGAACTCCGGCTTCGGCGCTGGTTTACCATCTTGCTGTCTTCTGTAACATTACCATTGCACACACTGGACATCAAAACAATTCTTATTCCATACACACAATGTACTCACAGAAAAAGATGAAAGATTTATTCGTGGAATGAACAGTGCCTTGACACTGTTGGTTTGATGATAGGAAGGACATCCGGCCTGTAAAAAGTTGGGTGTTGGTTTGTTGGTGGTAATGATTTGACTGCAGCTTTGCACATCTTATAGCTTCAGTTGTCACCACCACTTCCATCGTCCTTAGCTCCAATAAAACCAGCTAACCCAGGTTCACATAGAAAAATGGCAGCTAAAATGGGGAGAGAGAGAATGTACTTACAGTAAGACATAATATGCAATGTTTAATGTGTGCATTAAAACTAACAGAGGGGAAAACCAAAAAATCAACGAAGGAAACTGCTGCTTCTGGTGCTGCTGCTACTTCTTTTGGCTTACATTTAACCAGCTGTTGTTCTGGAGATTATGCCAGGCACTCGTGGGTCACCTGATGAAGAACTGGTTCGGTATCTGGTATGAGAAATTTTACAGACCGGATGCCCTTCCCATCACCCACGTAACTGTGACAAAAAAAAGATAAAAGCGACCATGCTCCACAAGAGAGCGTAGGCGGGTGCTCATCTCCCTCTTTTAGGCCTGGAGCCCGTAGGTGGAGAACCCAAAACGCCAACGTTTGACATTCTGGTACTGGTTACTGATGGCTGCAATGCATGGCCAGTACGACGCCAGACCTATGGTTACTTTCCCAGCCACAATGCTGGGAAGGTCGTCGTTGCACTGACCATTGGCTGGTACCAAATTATACTGCTTGGTGACAGAGGCACACGTGTTAACAACGTGCCAATGGTTGCACTCGACAGCGTGGTGGCTGGGATTTGAACCTGCGACATACTGATCGCGACCCTACTGCTATGCCACCGAGCCACATAACAGTGTCAAAGCACTGAAGGAAACCAAAAAGAAAAATACTGAGAATGACAAGATGACACAGTGCTAGAGTTGTCGTCATTGTTGATTTTGTTGCTATCACCGACATTAACCAGCAGCTTCAAACACTAACAGCGCACACCGTTAAGACAAAGTCAGTAACCGAGCATGAACAACTTACAGTGGTCGATGTGGTGTTGGTGGACGTACTGCTGGTGACCTCGTCCGTCCTCGGCTGCCAACACGGACTGTTCCACCCGTGAACCTACTCACCTCCGACTTACGACTGTCAATCTCGGACTCCGTCAACTGTCACAGTCGACAAAACACAAACGTGTCACTGGCAAGCATGCTCACATCACATGTCACATGAACCTCTGAACCTCATGTATGCAATCCTTTGAACGTTATGCTACCGTGTCTGCATCATAAACAAAATAGGACCTGGTAACTATTGGAAGATTAAATTTTCATTCTTTTGCGTTTCTTTAATTGCCGAGGTTTTTACTGCAGCATCGTCAACTGCTTGAAGAAAATAATATGATCAATATGGGGTTGCCGCTCTGATGCCACTGTCAAATTCCATTAATTTCCATGACTTCCCATCACCTACTTCAAATTCCGTAACTTCATTATCATCAATTTCCAGGTCCGGAAAAATGGATTTGAAATTCTATGACTTGCCAATTAGTTGCAAGGACAGCTGGCAACCGTGCCTATAATGTATTATTTAGGGAATTGAGTTAAATTAATTCAAATGAATATTACATATGGAAACATGCATAAACTCAACAAAGGAAAAACTATAAAAGAAAACTGGTAAGCAGAGATAATTTGATGAGAAAAGATACATACAACATGAGTCTGCAGCAGTTGTTCGACAATCGGCAAATTCTCGGGAATGAGTTGTGTATTCTGTGTTGAGAGAAATGTTTCCATGTGTTTGAGCCAATCAGTCAAGCTATCCAGCTGGCGTGACACTGCTCTCGCCGACTCCAGACTGTCCTTGAGTTTCTTGCTCTTCTGTTCGGCCAGGTTCTTGACCTCGGACCAGCGCGACTCGATGGTCGTACGCCAGTGGCGCAGCATGCTGCGTGCGTCCGGGTGAGCTCGGCTGAGAATGTCGGCACACAGACGTAGGCACTGATCAAACGACTGCTGCCTGCCAGCCAGCTCACTGTCAAATTGCTAAAAACACACCGTCCGACAAATCAGCTGACATTTGCTCATGAAAAACTTAAACTTAACAATACAGTAGAGTGCATATCTCCACAATGGCCGCTGATCTGGCAAAATTCTCACTTTCCGTTTTAACGGCCATTTTCCAGGTAGACCTGGGTTAGCCGGTACCAGAACGACTCCATTCTGGATTCTGTTGGAGCTAAGGGTGATGGAGGTGGTGGTAACAACTGGAGCTATAAGACGTGCAAAGTTGCAATCAAAATGCCATCACCAACCAACCAACATCCAGTCTTTTTTACAGGCTGAATGCCCTTCCTGTCGCCCAACCAACAGCGTCAAAGCACTGAAGGGAATGATCCCACATTTTTTGATCCCGCAAAATTGTTACCATTAAAAAAACGCTGGTGAAACAAACCCAGTGTCACAGAGTATCATGTGGCCTCCACGTAACTGTAGCCTTAACCCTACCCTACCCTACTCTACCCTAAACATAACCCTAACCCTAACTAACCCTAACCCTGACGTAACATGGCACAGATTACCACCCAAATCTAATGGTTTCTTCCACAGCCCATGTGCCACCCTTCCACCGAAAAGAATTTCACGAACATCAGTCAAGTAGTTTTTGAATAATCCTACCAAACAAACAAACAAACAAGCTGAAAACTTAACCTCCTCCTTGCAGGAGGTAATAAAGTATTATACCAATATACACTATGTCAAAGTTATTTCACTACACTTCAGTGTATCCACTTATTTCTGTAAGGTAAAGTAAAGTCAACCATGCTCCATAAGACAGCATATGGGGTGCTCATCTCCCTGTTCCAGGCCTTGAACCTGTAGGTGGAGACTGGAAAACCATTAAACGTCTGTGACACGTGGCCAGTGCGACGTCAGACCTACGGTTACCTTCCCAGCCGCAAGATATAACTGCCCATTGGCTGATACCAAAATATACTGTTTGGTGACAGAGGCACACGTGTATTAACAACTTGCCCAGGGTTGCACTCAACAGTGCAACGGCTGGGATTTGAACCCGTGACCTATTGATTGCAAGTCTGGCACCCCACCACTATGCCACCGAGCCACTTATTTCTGGACAGCATGTAATTCCAGGCAACCACTTGAATGCCAAATTACAGTTCATATGAAGTGAGTAGTTTGATAAGAGCACACATACATTACTGAACAACCCGAGTCCAGGTTTGCTGATGAAGAATGTGAAGAACAAATACCTCGAGCTGGTTGAGCTGGTCCTCCAGCTGTTCCACGGAGTCCGGCATTGCTGTAGCCTGATATCGTAAACTGCGTTCCGCACTGGACAGCCACTCGAGCAACTGACGAGCTGACGAGTGGAACTCATCCGCCTTCACACAAACAGTTCTCGCTCTGTTACCAGCCTTGTTAATAACACTGCTCCAGCTTAATCAATCGTTTATGTTAGATAACCGTGGTATCTAACATATACACCGTAAACGGAACTGAATGGCCTTATCTGTGCTAAAGTGCCATTAAGAAACTATTCACTCAATCACTCACTCACTCACTCACTCACTCACTCACTCACTCACTCACTCACTCACTCAAGCCTGATCAGCAAATACAGATGCTGTCGTTGCCGAGCTGTTATATGCCCTAAGTGCCTCTCTCTCCTGGTTTAGCTGGTATCAGAATCTCTCCATTCTGTATTTTGTTGAAGCTAACGGTTATGGAGGTGGTGGTGAGAACTGGAGCTCTAATACATGCAAAGTTCCAGTCAAACTATTATCACAAACAAACCAAAACCCAACTGTTTACAGGCCGAATACCCTTCCTGTCGTCCAATCAGCAGTGACAAAGCACTGAAGGGAAAACAAAGCATTGAAGCACTCAAGTGCCTGGCGGGGATTAAACAGTGCCGTGATCAACAGTGACTTGAGTCCTTCTGCCATCAATGTCAATGACTGAACTGAACCTAGTCATTTTGTGCCAGCCAATTTGCCAACATCTGACACCTTGATTCACATCGTTGACTACAACTTGTTTGATGCAGTCATTAGCAATCCTGAACCACCTTTTATATAATCTTCTCCCTCCTCTGGCTTTAGGCTTGCAATACAACAACACAAACATACATTTTCTCACCATTCGCCAAATGGTCATCTCCCCAACAATAATTTTATACAACGTATGCTTTAGATGGACACATGACAGCCACTCACTTTACATGTTATTGTGTAACATGCTGCATTCGGTTAGTCATATATAATTAAATAAAGATGAATGTATCTTTGGATGCCTATGCTACAGGGTTCATAATGCCAAGGTCCAAGTGCATCAGTGGGGTAAGCTGTCTGACTCATAAAACCCCACCTCATGATGTGGGCTCTAGGCCAAATTTGGTAAGTGTGGTCAATAAGTGTGACCAGACACTCTAAGTGACCTGCTGTGTAGGGATGAATGAAATGAAACTACTGCTACTTCATTCATTTAACAGCCAGTTTCTAAGACTTTCTTTCATTGATACTTGCAATTCGGTAGCTTACTGCATCAAACATGAACGTGCATACGGAACAGACACAAAGGCAGACCGGCCATTATGAGGACATCTCTCTCTCTCCATTCTAACGGCCATTTTCCAGGTGGACCTGGGTTAGCTCTTACCAGGATGTCTCCACTCTAGATTTTATTGGAGCCAAGGGTGATGGAGGTGGTGAGTGGTAACAACTGAAGTTACAAAACGTTCAAAGCTCAAGTCAAAATGTCACCACCAATAAACCAACACCCAGTTTTTTAACAGGTTGGGTGTTTTGACTAATGGTGTGGGCTCGAGGCCAAATTTGGTTAAGTGCAGTCAATAAGTGTGACCAGACACTCTAACTGACCTGCTGTGTAGGGATGAATGAAATGAAACTACTGCTACTTCATTCATTTAGCAGCCAGTTTCTAAGACTTTCTTTCATTGATACTTGCAATTCGGTAGCTTACTGCATCAAACATGAACGTGCTTACAGTACAGACACAAAGGCAGACCGGCCATTATGAGGACATCTCTCTCTCTCTCCATTCTAATGGCCATTCTACTCAGTCTAACTTGTTATGTGTACCGTCATATAAACTTAATTTTGGCGCATGTAGTTTCCGCGTTGCTGCGCCTACTGTATGGAACTCACTTCCTGCAGACATTCGTGCATGTACATTTTATGGCTCTTTTACCCGTCAGATGAAAACTTATTTTAATAATGCTTTTTAGTATGCTGTTAGGCCCCTAGTGACTGCCCGCGCCTCCAATTCAATGTTTTATCCATTGACTATGTGCACGTTACAAATTGTTTTTATGATTATGATTATGATTATAGGTTGGATGCCCTTCCTCTCGCATAAACCTACAGTGTCAAAGCACTGAAGGGAAAATTATTATAGGGACAATTAACTTAATTGAATTGTTTAGCTGCTAATACTAATAAACACTAGTCTGGCTTACTGAGCAGATATAACGGTATTGGTGCATACCAGGTTGTGAGCATCGTGAAGCCGCTCTTGCTTGCGTGCACTGAGTCGACACACCTTGTCCCACTTGGTGCTCAAGTCAACGAGCTGAGACTGTATGAACGACTCGTCTGGCTGCGATGAAGTCGTCGCTGACTTGTCCAGCAGTGTGCGGGCAGCGACACGGATTGACGACATGTTGGACGAGCGCTTCGACAACTCTCGCTGAAAACCCTGTAATATACACCACAAACCACCATATATCATCTGTAAACCCTTGACTGCTTTATCTCTCTCTCTCTCTCCGTTTTAACGGCCATTTATTCCAGGTGGACCTGGGTTAGCCGGTACCAGAATGTCTCCATTCGGGACTTTATTGTAGCTACGGATGATGGAGGTGGTGAGTGGTGACAACTGGAGCTGTAAAACATGCAAAGCTCCAGTCAAATCATCAACACCAACAAAACATAATAAATAATGATAATACAAACATTTATTGGGAGCACAATGTCAACATTAAAAGCTGAATCTCAGCTGCCACCAGTTGCTAAATGGCCGACTAACTGACGGTGTATCACAAATTGTTGTTTAATCGAAAAGGCGAGTTTTAAGGCGGCATTTGAAGGTTTCAAGTGTAGACAGAAAGTCTTATTTCGAGGGGCAAACTGTTCCACATTTTACATGCAAGGTAACTAAAGGACAATTTGACGAATTCGGTGGAGACCTAAGGTTACTCAAGGAGGTGTTGGCTGACTGAACTTAAAGTACAGTGAGGTGTGAAATGATGGAGCAAGGCTCACATATAGTTAGGCTGACCAGTGGAAAGTATTTTGTAGGTGATACAAGCTATCTTGAAGGATATTCAGGACTGGATATGGAACCAGTGTAATTTGAATAGGAAATCACCAGCTGAATGAAGTGAGTAGTCGCATCAGTTTGATGTTGGTTGGTTGGGCATCATGAACAGCTTCCAGCATACAAAAAATTCTGCATCAGCAGTTTGCAAAGGCTCTACTTCGGGGCCGGCCTTACATGGACTGGCTCCAGAATCGTGGTCTGGTAGAACAAAACCAAAAATAGATCTATGAACCGGATGAAGACACCAGATCGAGCTAGACAGGTGCTCAGAAAGTGCAACCCAACCCACCCAAAATCAATCCCTCGTGACCTTGACCTTTGACCATTTGTATCCATTATCTTATCCACATCAAGGCACCTCGAGGTCAACATGAGTACCAAATTCAGTTACCACAGCTTTGATCATGATGAATTATCATGCAGAAAGATATAGAAAGAGACAGACAGACAGACAAACAGACAGACAGACAGACAGACAGACAGACAGACAGCCCCTCTCAGTACATTCATGCTTCACTCTGTGGATGCGCACAAATACGACTTACTTTCACTTTCAAGAGTGAGCGAGTAGTTTCTTAACGGCACTTCAGTGTAGACAGTGCCATTTACGATATATATGTTAGAAACCAGGTGAAATAGATGAATAAACAATCAATACAAACTAAAAACAACATTAAAAGTACAATAAGATCAAGGCCACATAGCTACGATAAAAAACTTAAGAACATCATAACTGTCTGTTTCAAATAACGACGACTGCCAACATGTAACTAACATGCGTAACTAACACACAGGAGGTGTGGTTCCCAAAACACAAAACGCACCTTGTGCTGCTCTATGAGACTATTGACTGTATCAGCGTCTCCGTGAACGGGCTGGTCTTCATTAAGACTTGGCTCCACTTTGTACAGCCAGTCCAGCTGCAGTTGTAATGCATCCTTGAACTGTCCTGCCACCAGCAAACTGTCTTCCAAAGACTTTTGCCTGTTTAACAGAATACAAACAAACACATCACAATAATGCATACTGTTGAATATGTGACGCTTGACTGTCAATGTAAATATGCTTTATCCTGTGCGAGAAAGATTATAGCAGCAAATAACACACGCTCATATTAATTAATTAACTTATTTATTTATCTCAGAAACGACTATCATAATAGCAATAACAAAAAAAACCAGTAAATGAGCTGTACACAAAGGCCAGTGAACTGGCACTTACAATTGACCATAATAGACCTTTACATAAACAACACGACACACACAGACTGCAATATGGATATCAGGTAGTCTGGACATCTGCAGACGATATACGTTGTAAGAATAGACCCGCTTTCTTTCATAATGAAACAAATGGAGATAAACATACTCAGACAAACATACAGAGAGAGAGACGAAGAGGCAAACCTGTCGACAGCTTTGCTACAGAGTGCTGCCCACTTGGTCTTGAGCTGTACCAGAGCACTGTGAAGAGTTTCATGATCAGACTGTGGAGCTCGGTCTTTGAGCGAACGACCCATACGCACAACACCATCCAGTGCTGCACAGTAAACACACAACAATGCAACATGGTATTTGGGCGCTGTTTGCGGCTGCCACGTATTTGTTGTCATGCACATTTAACTGACGTTTTTGACGTTTAACGATGTACCAGTGTTAACGTCATGATGCAGTGTTTGACTTTCGTCGTGACATTGCAATGTGGTCTTGTAGCTATTTAGCCTATGCCACATAAATCACACTCGTTCTATAATAATAATAATAATAATAATAATAATAATGTGTTTGTGTTACGTTTAGCCGTACCAGCATTTTTAGATTTTAGCTTAGTTTTTAACCCTCGGGATCTTTACTACCGAGGGTAAAAAAAAAAAATAATAATAATAATAATATGGGCCAAACCAGCAGTTACTACCATGTCTCAAAAAATGTCTGCTAGGTTTTCTTCTATCTATAACCTGAAGCAAAGGGTGAGTAGTTTGTTAACGGCACTAAAGCACATATAAGGCCATTCAGTGCCATCCATGGTGTGTACGATAGAAATTATTGGGTAACAGAAAAATGAACAATTAATACAAATTAGAAACAGTGTTAAAAGTAAGATAAGATCAAGGCTACAGAGCTACTATAAAAAATGTAACAACTTAAAGCAGCTTGAACTGATCTTGGTAACTTTTGGCACACAGTATCCTGATATTTCTAGCTTTTAAATGCATGAATAATTACCCACCTCACCTCCCACCTGTGTTGCAACACTACCTGATAATACATTACCAACCAAATGGCACATTCTTTTCCTCCGGGTAGGTTGGCTCTGAAGACATCATGGATGATGCGACCAGCAGACAACGTTTGTTTGTTTGTTTGCTTGGGGTTTAACAGCACTTTCAGCACAAATAGGCTATATCGTGCCATAACAGTAGGATAATATATCACGTAGGTGCAGGAGACAACACAAATACATAATAAAACAATCAAGCAATACACTAAACCAAGAAAATCATGTGCACTCTTCGGCCTGGGCTTTCTGGAGACGATCCCCTCACCACAATTAGGCTTCCTCAGAGGGGTCTTTCTAGCGAATCACTTGGCAAGTACTGATAACTCAACCAGAACAACCAAAAGACAGAACACATAGCAACGAAAACTAACAATACATAAAAAGGAGTCCTAATAAACAACAAAACAATAAAACAGGCTAAGATATACGACAGACAGAGCGAGACCTGGTTTAGTCACCTTGTACGATATCCGGCCAGGAAACGGAGCGGGTCAATTCTTACAACCCCGGAGCCCGCACGGGGCCAGCAGACAACGGCAACGGATGAATTCCTTAAAATTTCACCTAGTGACTGACATGTCTGTGGCCCAACTTCCTGACTTACCACAAGGTCCAACAAGATCCACATTCTCTGCTGTAGCTGCAGTTTGGGGTGTGTGGCTCCCTGAATGCCTGTCAACTGTACTATGTCTTAGTTTTTTTTTCTGGCAGCCTCCAAAGACTTCGCTCGTTCCAAATCTTACTTGGAAACATAAATTTTAATCAAAATATGGACTTCGTTATTGGACTGCATGTTTACAAACGCAGCAGTGACATGTATGTCATTTCTGGTAATCTGAAAAATTGTAAAGTAAAGTACGCATGCATGTGGTTTGATGCAAAATTATAAATGTTTAATAAAAGCCAGGACTATCAGAATATTGCAAGCCAAAATTATGAATACTGGTTCAAGTTTCTCAAGTTGTAGATAATTAAGTAGTGGACAAAATTTTGTTGACACACTACGTACTCTGTCTTAACCGAACCATTTTTTCAGCAATGCACAAAGTCTTTAAATGCCATAAACATATGCTACAAAACATATAAAAATCAGGCCAGTAAAAATTAATTTAGTATAACAAACCAAAGAATTTCTAAGTCCACAAGTCTTTTCAACTACTGATATTACTGGTGCAGCTGGTATCTGTTTTACTGGCACAGTGACACATTTATCCAGAGTACTCTGTGTAGTGTGGGCTAGGCAAGGTCCCCCTGAAGAATGCTTGAGCAGCATATTTATAAGCCAGACACCAGATGCCCTTCCTTATGATCAACAACGTCATCAAAGTCACAACAAAAGCAAATTTCTGAAGCCTTTTCTGTTACTGATTTACTAAACTTCGAAATCCTTAAGTTGTATCTCCATGCAGGAACAGCTGCACATGTGACTAGCATTACAAACGTATGGGAAATTAAAATATGCACTGAAAAATAAAGTAAAATATGCACTGAAACTGACCTGACTGCTTTGCTCCAAGACTCCTCTGAAAGTCTCTATGCGCCAAGATCTGACTGCGAATCTTCTCCGGCTCGGTAGCATTGCTTGCCTGTTCTGTCGCTGCCAACGACGTGGAAGCGCTGTCAATCCATGCCAGCAGTCGGCTCTTGGCATCATCGAAAGTCTTCGCTTCACGAAACCCGACGTCGAGCTGGCGTGTTCTCTCGGCGCAGCGCTGAGAGACGCGGTCGAAACGACGGCTGACGTTCTGCACCAGATTGCGAACAAGCACGACGTCCTGCTTGGTTCTCGCGTCTGACGCGGCTGTCTTCGCCGACGTCGATAATGACGAAACTGCTTCGCGATGACTGTCGATGTCTTGCTGTAACTCCTGACACGACAAAAGAAACAACAGAGCCATAGATTCCACATTTCACATTACATAACTGTCACCAGCAATTAGCAGCCTTAGTTTCGTGATTACAGCAACGGACTCTACCTGGCAAATCTGAGTTCAGTTCACTAATGTGAGACTTTGCATTTGCAGTCAGCTGGCCAAAATCGGTCCTGAGCTCCAGTAGTCTTATTTTACACTTGGACAGGGCCAGGCGCTCAAACAAGGCAAGTACATGTCTCTGAAATTATGACTGTATGGTATTAACAGATTTACTACAGGCCAGATATGTTTCCTGTCACGCAACCAACAGCATCAAAGCACTGAAAGAATACAACTACACAAAGAGAACACAAAACAGAACAACCAGAAGAAACAGAATGTTACTTACACGATGCTGCTCAATCTGACGGTGTATGTTGTCGATTGCTCGACTCACGGGCTGCAGACCGCTCAGACTCTGTTCCACTCCGTTCAACCACGACATCATCTCATTCAGTCGATCATTCAGCTGTTTTGCCTCGTCACACGCAGCTGTCAGCCGGTTCCCATGCTCAATGTACCTCAGTTTCACGGCATTCCACCGCGCCCAGACATCATCGAGCGACTGTCGAAGCTGTGCGGTGACTGCACTCGGAGCACTGTTTGCTATTCTCAGTTCGCCCATCTCCAGTAACGAGCTGATCTTTGAATCCAGATTGTCGCTGGATTCAAATATTTCCTGAGAAACAAACGAACCAACCACAGACCTTCACTACATCGATTGTGCAAACAGCTAAGAGGCTTCAAAAAGATGAGGTTTATTTCAGCAAACTGCAGCAACTGAAACAACTAAAGCTAGTCCTGTGCTAGATGACAACAACGGGGCTGGACCTGATCCTGGTTCTTAAAATAGTTAGTTGGCTGGTTGGTGTTTAACAGCACAAACAGGCTATATTGTGCCACAGGAGTATGGAAAGTATCACGTAGAGCCGGGGGACAAGACAGACACATCACATCATAAAACAATGAAACGACACACTAAACCAAGAAAATCATGAACATTCTTCAGCCTGGGCTTTGTGGAGACTGTCCCCTCGCCACAGTTAGGCTTCCTCAGACGAGTCTTTCTAGTCAATGACTTGGCAAGTATTGATAACTTAACCAGAACAACCAACAAACAGAACACATAACAACGCAAATTAACGACACACAAAGGGGCCCTAATAAACAGCAACACACTAAATAACATGCTAAGATACAGACAGAGCCTGGTTTAGTCGCCTTTTACGACATCCGGCCAGGAAATGGAGCGGGTCCATTCTTACAACCCTGGAGCCCACACAGGGCCACTTTCAGCATAAACAGCCTACATCATGCCATGGGGAAAGGTGGCTGAGGGTGGTGGAGCACCCCACCGGAGGTTGAGGATAAAGGGTGGGACCGACCACCAACAGAGTGAGAGGCTGGAGGTGAGTGAGTGAGTGAGTAGGGTTTAACATCCCCATCAGCACATTACTGGTCATTTCAGAGACGAGTCTTTCCAGTCAATCACTTGCACTGGTACTGACAACCTAACAAGAACAACCTAGAGACAGAATTCACAAATAACATAAAATAACACAAAGCAAAAATGGGCCATAGTTAGCAGCACAACAGACACGCTCAAAAAATCTAGGCTAATAGAAAGGACAGACAGAGCCAGTCGGTGAGAGGCCGGGCCCAACGACTGTGCCTGGCATCCTGACAGCACAGTGACACGAGCAAGCAACATCACAAACATAGCAAACACAAACAGACACACAGCTGACCATGAACTGTCGCTGTTGAGAGCGCAGTGTTTCCGGCAGCAGGCCGACTTGTTTGTTGGAAGCCAAGTACGTCTCCATCTTGGTCAACTGTTTCGCAGCGGCACTGAGGTCATCATAGAACGTCTGAGCCTGCCCAGCAAACATAACATTATCGTGAAATGTTTTCCACTTAGATCTGAATTTAGACTATTTACCATCAAAGAGAATCCCTGACTCAGCAGTGAAGCAGATGGACCCAGATGTAGAGAGATCCAGCATCAAATCTAGGCCAAAATTGCTCCTAACCACTAGCGAAACTTCCACCACTTCAAATGTGGAGCATTCAAGCTCTCAAATGGAGGAGTATGTGACATTAAAAGGTTCAAACCTAAGTTTACCATCAACTTTAATAGAAATTTCCATTGATCAATTCAATGTACTGCCAACAACAGTTTTTTAATTTGAAGATAACACGAAGCTCAGCTGATGCTGACAGACCCGCGCGACGCGTTTAGAGGTCAGTCACGGTCACCAAACATAGTACCATTCCTTCCATACATTAGGTATAGTTTCCTATAAGTGTGAAATAGTGACTTTGTCTTTAAGATGCGCCGTTTCTCTGATATTCGACTTCAAAAAATGTTGTGACCTTGAAATCCGGGTCAGAGGTCACTCAAGGTCATTGAAAATGGTTCCACTCTATAGATTTTGTATGACTTCCTATTAGTGTTCTATAGAAACTTTGTCCCAGTTTTTGAGATATTCGACTTCAAAAATGCCGTGACTATTGAGTTAGGGGTCCATCAAGGTCATTGGAAATATCACCATGTGATAGAGTGCATACGACTTCCTATTAACGTTCTATAGTAACTATGGCTTTAAATTGTGTTGTTTCTGAGATATTCAATGTCAAAAAATGTTGTGACCTCGAAATCAGGGTCAAAGGTCATTCAAGGTCATTGAAAGTGGTACAATTCGATAGATTGTGTACGGTTTCCTATTAGTGTTCTTCAGTAACTTTGTCACTAAAACGCATCGTTTTTGAGATATTTGACTTCAAATATGCCGTGACCTTGAAAACCGGGTTAGGGGGTCCATCATTTGATAGAGTGCATACGACTTATTATTGACGTTCTACGGTAACTATGGCTCTATCTCGTGACGTTTCTGAGACATTCATTGTCGAAAATGTCGTGATCTTGAAACCCGGGTTTGGGGTAACTCAAGGTCATCGAAAATGATACCATTCAAAACGGCACCCATGATTTCCAATTAACGTTCCATAGTAACTGTCAGCCTATCTCGCTCCGTTTCCAAGATAAACAGCGATTTCCGTCGAAAATCGCCAATTATTTCCCATCCCCGTATTAATTGCGACCCCGCTGAAGGGGTTACCCTTGGAAATGGGTATCGGCGCAGTGGTCAGAAGAAACTAGAACGATGGGGCTACCAGATGGTCAAACAAGTTTTAAGATAGGTTTAACCATTTAGATACAATACCAGCGTGTGACAGACGGACACATTGCCGTGGCAAAGACCGTGCTATGCTATGTGTCGCGTGGGTAAAAACTAGGGATGCACCGATAATCGGCCCATTATCGGCCGTTTTGCCGATAATCGGTATCGGCCGATTATTACGTCATTATTGACCGATTATCGTTTACACACTTGGTAAGTACAAGTTTTTATTATATTGTGTATCCGTGTTTTAATTTCGTTTGGTGAATGTTTGTGCGAGTGTGTATTGTCTTTGTCTCTCTTACAGTTTTCTCTTCTGCCTCAAGTTCAACTGCCGCCGAGTCACGACGTTGTACGTGTCAGATTAATGCTTTAAGGCCCAGTTCGCACCCAGGCAACCGGCGACCTTAGATCTGCCGCATTTTCGCGCGGAACCTTCATTCGATCGACCCGGCGCATGCTGCATACGACGCTCATCCGCGTAGATGCACGTCACACAGCATGCGCCGGGCTGATCCAGCAAAGGGTTCCGCGTGAAAATGCGATAGATCGAAGGTCGCCAGTTGTCTGGGGTGTGAACTGGGCCTTAAAGAGTTAAAGCCACGCCAGCTTTATGAACGGCTGCTTTGACAATCAATTACCGGCCATTGTGTTTGATGGTGTGAAAACGAGTCGGATGCTGTCGTGTCCCGACGTGAGAGGGGTGGCGTCACTGGCGTGGGTGGGGGTGTGCGGCACGGGTGGTGACTGGTCAGTGATTGACCACACTGCGCAACCCCTCCCCAAGTCACCCCTCTCGCCACCCCGCACGTGTCCATCGTCAATGTTGAATTATACAGTGTGAACTGCTGGCTTTTGTCCTGTTTCTGGAACTTTTTGTATTAATCGGTAATCGGCCGATTATACGACCGATAATCGGCCAGTGTTATTGGTGCATCCCTAGTAAAAACTGTTAACACACACTATTCACGTGAACAATCACTAGTCACTACTTAGTAAATAACATGTTAACTTTTTTGATAACAAAATAAAATGTTAACACTGACAAATAAAAAGCTGGCATGAATTATGACCAAAAGTGACACCAATTATGCCTTGACAGAATACTTTCAACTACGAAAAAACTCTCTCCATTTTAATGACCATTTTCCAGATGGATCTGGGTTAGCCGGTACCAGAACGTTTCCATTCTGGATTTTAGTAGAGCAAAGGATGATGGAGGTGGTGTCAACTGGAGTTACAAAACGTGCAAAGCTCCAGTCTAATCGTCACCACCAACAAACCAAGACCCAGGTTTTTAGATGCCGGATGCCCTTCCTATCACCCAACTAACAGCGTCGAGCACTGAAAAAATACTACAAACTATGAAAAAATACTACAAAAAAAACTGTTAGGCGGAACTAACTATTCAATTAAGTAGTCATCAGTGGTGGAGTGTCTGACCTCGCTGAGAGCAGCCGTCAGCTGATCAACTCTCTGACTGAGCCTTGACTCCAGCACAGCAAGACTGTCATCGAGCCGCAGCAGTGAGTCTTGTGTCGACCGAGAAGCCTCGATGCTCACCGGACTCCTCACAATTCGTTCACCTTCCTCGCGGATCGCGTTCGCTGTCTTCTTCTGGCTTACCAAGTCTGACTGCAGCATCTGAAAAACATGCAAATAAAGGTAAGGACAGAGGTCTGGACACTTTCTGTAGTGGTAGTGGTGTATGTGATTTATGACCAGCGGTGCTCTACAATCTTGATTTCCTTTCAGTGCTTCGATACCGGTGGTTGGGTAACAGGAAGGACATCCGGCCTGTAAAAAAACTAGGTGTTGGTTTGTTGGTGGTGACATTTTGACTTGAGCTTTACACGTCTTATAGCTCCAGCTGTTACCACCACCTCTATCACCCTTAGCTCCAATAAAGTCCAGAATGGAGACATTCTGGTACTGGCTAACCCAGGTTCACCTGGAAAAATGGCCAGAGAGAGTACTATACAATCATGTAGGTTACAACTGACTTGCTCAGCTAATGAGCTAATGCTGCCATTCAGTGCCCATGCTAGACAACTGGACCCACGCTGCAACTAGCAGACACACCAATGCGCCAGTCAGCAACACTAGGCTTTCATCCCAAAACCACAATAGGTAAGCAGTATCAGGAGTGGTTATCATATAGTCAGCATGGACCACTGCATCACCCCTGAATGACCTGGCCGACGGAGTGCCTCCAAAAGCTATAAGACGTGCAAAGCTCTAGTCAAACTGTTGTTCCCAGCCCTTTCATATGCAGAGTCATTAAGTAAAACGGGACAGTCGCCGTGATATGATCACTCAGAGCATGTTTAGAGAAATTAAAAACACAAAACACCCCTTCATTATTTCTTACCACCTGTTAAAGTGTGACACAGCCAAATGGTTCTGCGGCCTACATACCCATATCAACTTCCACTCTTCAAAACTACACGTTGTGGAAGGGATTTTTGTACCATACTGCATTTCCAAGAAATTCTAGTTCTAATACTTAATTAGGTGTATCTTTGTTTTACTTTACAGTATCAGATTGTTGTGCTGATTTGTTATGCGTTTCATGTTTTTGTGTTGTTGTTCATTGTATGATTTCAACCATTTGGTTGCATTTGAAATAAATATCTGTCTGTCTGTCTGTCTGTCTGTCTGTCTGTCTGTCTGTCTGTCTGTCTGTCTGTCTGTCTATCTATCTATCTATCTATCTATCTATCTAAAGATCAACCGGTGGAAGGCTACTATCAGAATGTAACTGATCCAGCCACTTGTTGCATTCATGACCCAGTGGTCATTTCCAGTTGGTACAGGGGAGACGACCAATACGATGATCTGACAGGTAAGCCACTACTCATTTCCTGTCCTACTGTCTAACCAGTTGACAGACCAGCATAAACTGAGAATCTGCATTAAGACGACGGCTCTCTCGATGGCTAATACAACATTATTTTTTTTTTTTGGCCCACCAGCACAAAGCCTGTAGGCACTAAGACGTTAAGAAAATGAAACAACGGATTGCAACGAGCTAGCTGGTGGTGAACGTGTTTTGAAATGAGACCGCATTTCCCCTCTGTAGTGCCACAGACAGCTGCTGGAACAGGAAGGTGCATTCCCTGGTATCAAAGGCAATGTTGGCCATCCGTCTTCCAATCCCCTGTACCAGATCCACCACCTGATGGTGCCAAATTTAAAAACACGCCGTGTCAGCCTATGTTGGCGGCGTAGCATAGTGGTTAGAATGCTGGTCTTGGCCGGCAAACTTTCCCTATCCTGCGCCAGACTGCTAGCTGGATGAGTGACTACCTTGCGGTTAAGCCGTCCGCTATCGGTCAGCCAACATGGCCAACTCAGCCATCCATCCCTCAGGGG
>Ga0049107_10000074_pt1 | contig 25431 bp, 21 predicted proteins | sample WorMetilPIANOSA1_FD_61187 | JGI IMG/M metagenome (GOLD analysis project Ga0049107, IMG submission 61187) | Marine gutless worms symbiont microbial communities from Max Planck institute for Marine Microbiology, Germany - Olavius ilvae PIANOSA.1 | ecosystem: Host-associated > Annelida > Digestive...
CGATCACAGACCATTCGAAATCGGTCAGTTCGTACTGGCACATCGCAAGCTCCCATCGTTTGGAAGCTTGAATCAGATCACCGCCGATTCGGGAATCCCATTTATGGGTTCATGACCTAAGCCATGGAAATTCGGGCAAACTTCCTCCTGGTCGGCGGCTTCGTCCTGATCCTGTTCGCGGGCGTCATCGCCTTCACGATGTGGCTCGCAAAGGTTCAGTTCGACGTCCAGTTCACCCGCTACGACATCGTGTTCGCCGGCTCCATTTCCGGGCTGCGCGTCGGCAGCTCGGTCAGCTACCGCGGCATCCCGGTCGGCGACGTCATCGCCATCGGCTTTTCGCCGGACAATGTCGAAGATATCGTCGTGACGATCGAAGTGCCGGCCTCGACGCCGGTCAAGACCGACACTGTCGCCAGCATCGAGATGCAAGGCATCACCGGCGGCGCGCTGATCCAACTGTCCGGCGGCACGCAGAAGGCCGACCTGTTGCAATCGCCGCTGGAGGGCGAGCGTGCGGTGATCGCCTCCATCCCGTCGAAGCTGCAGGAGCTCTTCGAAGGGGCGCCGGAGCTGGTCACAAACTTCAATGTCCTGGTAACCCGGGCGGCACGGCTGTTCTCCGACCAGAACCTCGAGCACGTCTCGGGCATTCTGGCGAACGTCGACAGCTTCACGGGCACCTTGGCCGACCGCGGCGACGACGTCGGCACGCTGATCGAGGATGCCGGCCAGGCGATGGACAAGATGCGCGACGCGATGGCCTCGCTCGAGCGGCTCGGCGACAACGTCAATGCCGAGGTGCAACCGATCAGCACGCAGGCGCAAAAGACGCTGGCCGCCGCGGAATATACGCTGAACGACCCCGACGCCGAGTTCCAGCGGCTGATCGCGCAGTGGCGCTCGACGGGTCAGTCGGTCGAGGGCCTGGCCGACCAGATGGAGGCCATGGTCGAGGAGAACCGGAAGCCGATACGGGACTTCACCGAAGAGGGCCTGTACGAGATGTCGGCGTTCATTGCCGAGGCGCGCGAGTTCGTCAACGGACTCAACAGGTTGTCGCGGGACATCGAGCGCGATCCGGCGCGGTTCCTGTTCGGCAATCAGCAGCAGGGCTACGAGGCGGGGCGGTAGAAACATGGAAGCTGACTGGGGGGAGCGCCGCGTCGCGGACCGGCGCGCGGTGCTGCGTGGGGTCGGCGCGGTCTGCCTCACGTCGACGCTGGCGGCGTGCACCGTGCCGGGCCAGGGACCGCCGCCGGACCTCTTTCGGCTGACCCCCAAGAGCACGTTCGACGAGGACCTGCCGTCGGTGGACTGGCAGCTGGTCATCGAGACACCGGTCGCGCCGGCGGTGCTGGGCGGTCCTCGCATCGTGCTGACGCGGGCCGGCACGAAGGTCGAGTACTACGCCAGGTCCAACTGGACCGACCGGGCGCCGGATATGATCCACACGCTGGTCATCGAGTCCTTCCAGAATTCTGGCAGGATCGTTGCCGTCGGCCGCGCCAACTCCGGGTTGCGTTCCGACTACCTGCTCAAGTTGGGTCTGCGTGAACTGGAAGCCCGCTATCCCGTCAGCGGGCCGCCCAGCGTCCATGTGCGGCTCAACGCCTTGCTGGTTGACATGCCGGAGCGGCAGGTCATCGGCCACGCCGAGTTCGAATCGGACATTCCGGCCGCCGTGGACAGCATGCCGGTGATCGTCGAGGCCTTCGACGAGGCGCTGGGCAAAGTCCTCAAGCGCCTGGTGAAGTTCACGCTCGTCACTGCCGAGCAGGACTGGCAGGTGGAACGCCGCGAGCGGCGCCGCTCTTGACCTCGCGACGCTGCACCGCACCATACTGGCTTCGAGTCGCGGCCGGCCGGCGATGGGCCGCCGCTTAAACGTACGGTAACGGCGCTGACCCATCCTATGGCCCCGGTTTTCGCCGAAAAGAGCGCTGTCCGTCCATGACCATGCCGACAGAGACCATGCCGCCGCCCGCCGGCGTCGGCGCCGACCCGGCCGCCGACGCGTTGCCGGCGCCGCGCGACGACTGGGCGCTGTTCCTGGACGTCGACGGCGTGCTGGTGGAGATCGCCGAACGGCCCGACGCCGTCGTCGTGCGCCCGGAGGCGGCGCGCGCCCTGACCGAGACCGCGGCCGCCCTGGACGGCGCCGTGGCGCTGGTCAGCGGCCGGCCGATCGCCGAGCTCGACCGCCTGTTCGCGCCGCTGGTGCTGCCGGCGGCCGGCCTGCACGGCCTGGAACGGCGCGCCCACGCTGGCGACCCGATCGAGGCGGTGACCGACGCAGTCGGCCTGGACGCCGTCCGCGAGGCCGCCTACGCCTTCGCCGCCGACCATGACGGCGTGACGGTCGAGGACAAGCGCCTGTCGGTCGCCCTGCACTACCGCCGGGCGCCGGGCCATGGCGCGGCGGCGCGGGCGCTGGCGCACCGGCTGGCCCGCGAGAGCAGCGGCCGCTTCGCGGCCCTGGACGGCAAGATGGTCGCCGAGCTGAAGCCGTCGGGCGCCGACAAGGGTCGCGCGGTCGTGGCGTTCATGGCGGAGCCGCCGTTCAAGGGCCGGGTGCCGGTCTTCGTCGGCGACGACGTGACCGACGAGGACGGTTTCGCCGCGGTCAACCGCATGGGCGGGGCCTCGCTGCGGGTCGGGCCGCCGCCGGAGGGGCTGGCGGCCACCGCCGCGCGCTGGCAATTCCCCGACGTGCCGGCCTTCCACGCTTGGCTGACGGCGCTGCCGGCGGCCCTGCGCTCCGGCTGACGGCGCGTTTCGAATGTCGGACCTCAACCTCGCCATCATCGGCAACTGCGGCATTGCCGCGCTGCTCGATCGCCAGGCGCGCGTCGTCTGGGCCTGCATGCCGCGGCTCGACGGCGATCCGGTGTTCTGCGACCTGCTGCAGCCGACCGGCGTCGGCGCCGGCCACGGCTTCTTCCAGGTCGAGTTGGTCGGCTACACCCATTCCGAACAGCGCTACCTGCACAATTCGGCGATCCTGGTCACCCGGCTCTTCGACGCCAATGGCGGCGTCGTCGAGCTGACTGACTTCGTCCCGCGGTTCAAGCAGTACGACCGCGTGTTCCGGCCCGGCATCTTCGTGCGCCACGTCCAGCGCATCGAGGGCGAGCCGCGCATCCGCATCCGCCTGCGCCCCCTGTTCGACTATGGCGCCATAACACCGCAGACGACCCACGGCTCGAACCACATCCGCTATCTCGGTGACGGCCAGGTGCTGCGCCTTACCACCGACGCGCCGCCGTCCTACATCCTCGAGGAGGTGCCGTTCGTTCTCGAGCAGCCGATCAACATGATCCTGGGGCCGGACGAATCGCTGACCGCGTCGCTGGCGCAGACGGCGCGCGAGTTCTTCGACCAGACGCGGGCCTACTGGCGCGAATGGTGCCGCTTCCTGGCCATTCCCTTCGAGTGGCAGGCTGACGTCATCCGTGCCGCGCTGACGCTGAAGCTGTGCAGTTTCGAGGAGACGGGCGCAATCGTCGCGGCGGTCACCACCTCGATTCCGGAGGCGGCGGACACCGAGCGCAACTGGGACTACCGCTACTGCTGGCTGCGCGACGCCTGGTTCGTCGTGCACGCCCTCAATCGTCTTGGCGCGACCAGGACGATGGAGGAGTTCCTCTACTACATCAATACGCTGATCGCGAACGCCAGCGACGGCCACCTGCAGCCGGTCTACGGCATCAGCGCCGCGGCCAAGCTGGTCGAGCGTAAGGTCGACACCTGGCCGGCTATCGCGGCATGGGGCCCGTAAGGGTCGGCAACCAGGCCTACGAGCAGATCCAGAACGACAGCTACGGCGCCGTGCTGATGGCCGTGACGCAGATGTTCTTCGACCGGCGCCTCGAGCGGCCCGGCACGCGCGAGCTGTTCGAGCGCATGGAGCATGTCGGCGACAAGGCGATCGAGCTGTACGACAAGCCGGACGCGGGCCTGTGGGAGCTGCGTGGCAGCCAGAAGGTCCACACCTTCTCCAGCGTCATGTGCTGGACCGCCTGCGACCGCCTGGCCAAGATCGCCGCCCACCAAGACGTGCCCGAGCGGGCCGCGCACTGGCGCGAGGCCGCCGACCGCATCCGCGAGGTCATCCTGGAGAACGCCTGGGACGCGGAGGAGAACAGCTTCGTCGCCAGTTTCGGCGGCAAGGAACTGGACGCCGTCCTCCTATTGCTCAACGAGCTGGGCTTCATCGCCTCCGACGACCCGCGCTATATCGGCACGGTCGAGGCCGTGGAGCGCCACCTCAAGCACGGCGACCACGTCTTCCGCTACACCGTCGCGGACGACTTCGGATTCCCGGAGAACGCCTTCAACGTCTGCACGTTCTGGTATATTGACGCGCTGGCGGCGATCGGCCGCGTCGCTGAGGCGCGCGAGCTGTTCGAAAAGATGCTGGCCAGCCGCAACCACCTCGGCCTGTTGTCCGAGGACATAAACGTCGAGAGCGGCGAACTGTGGGGCAACTACCCGCAGACCTATTCGATGGTCGGGCTGATCAACAGCGCCTGGCGATTGAGCAGGGACTGGGAAGAGGCGTTCTAGAACGCGTCGCGGCCGGTGGTGGGTGACGCGCCGCCGCCGCGCAATTGGGTATCGTTCGTCGTGCCGTACCGCTGCCTGCAGCGAGGGGGAGGCCGCCCGTGAGCCGCCTGATCGTCGTCTCGAACCGCGTTGCGCCGGTCGACGAGGGCCGACCGACGTCCGGTGGCCTGGCCGTCGCCATGCTGGCGGCGCTGAAGCGCTCGGGCGGCGTCTGGTTCGGCTGGAGCGGCGAGGTCGTCGCCGCGCCGCAGTCCGAGCCGAAGCTGTTCAAGACCGGCCGCCTGACCTATGCCACCGTCGACCTCAGCGCCCGCGACTACGAGGAGTACTACAGCGGTTTCGCCAATCGTGTGCTGTGGCCGCTGTTCCACTACCGCCTGGACTTGACCCAGTTCAGCCGCCGCGAATATGCCGGCTATCTGCGCGTCAACAGCCTGTTCGCGGCCAAGCTGGTGTCGATGCTGCAGCCGACCGACCGGATCTGGGTGCACGACTATCACCTGATCCCGATGGGCGAGGCGCTGAGGCGCGCCGGCTTCGAGGGCGCCATCGGCTTCTTCCTGCACACGCCGCTGCCGCCGGCGGAAGTGCTGGAGGCGCTGCCCAGCCATCACGACCTGATGCGCGCGCTGTGCGCCTACGACGTCGTCGGCTTTCAGACCCGGCGCGACGTGCAGGGCTTCCACGACTACATGCTGCGCGTCGCCGGCGGCGAGCTGCTGTCCGACAACCGGGTCCGCGCCTATGGCCGCACGCTGACCGTGCGCGACTTCCCCATCGGCCTCGACGTCGACAACGTCGTGCGCATGGCCGAAGTCGCCGAGCACTCGCGCCAGAGCGAGCGCCTGCGCGACAGCCTGGGCGGTCGCAGCCTGATCCTCGGCGTCGACCGCCTCGACTACTCCAAGGGCCTGGTGCAGCGCTTTTTCGCCTTCGAGCGGCTGCTGGAGAACTACCCGGCGAACCGCAACCGGGCGACGCTGCTGCAGGTCGCGCCGCCGTCGCGTATGGACGTGCCCGAATACGCCAACATCCGGCGTGAGTTGCAGGAGGCGTCGGGGCGCATCAACGGCCAGTTCGCGGAATTCGACTGGGTGCCGATCCGCTACCTCAATCGCGGCATCACGCGGCGCACGCTCACGGGCTTCTACCGCGTCGCCAAGATCGGCCTGGTGACGCCGCTGCGCGACGGCATGAACCTGGTCGCCAAGGAGTACGTCGCGGCCCAGCGCGCCGACGACCCCGGCGTGCTGGTGCTCTCCCGCTTCGCCGGCGCCGCGCAGGAGTTGGAGCAGGCGCTGCTGGTCAACCCCTACGACGTCGACGAGGTCGCCGAGGCCCTGCAGATCGGCATCGAGATGCCGCGCGCCGAGCGGCAGGAGCGCTGGCAGGGGATGATGCAGACGATCCGCGAGAACGACATCGACGCCTGGCGCGACCGCTTCGTCGACACGCTCGACAACGTGCGCTGCGTGGTCTGAACCGATGGCGGACCCCGAGCCGCGGCCGGCGGACCCGGCCTGGCTGCTGGCCGACATCGGCGGCACCAACGCGCGTTTCGCGCTGGCCGGCTGCCGCACCGAGCCGCACGACATCCGCGTGCTGTCGAACCGCGACCACCCGGACATCGGCCGGGCGGCGGCGGCCTATCTCGCGCAGGTGCAGCCCGCCACGCCGCCGCGCATGGCCGCGTTCTGCGTCGCCTGCCCGGCCGACGGCGACGAAATCGCGCTGACCAACTACGGCTGGCGCTTTTCCAAGTTGGCGCTCGGCGCCGAGCTGGACCTCGACCGCCTGGAGGTGATCAACGACTTCACCGCCGTTGCCCACTGCGTGCCGTACCTGGCCGACGCCGACCGCGAGCAGATCGGCGGCGGACCGGCGGTCGACGGCGCGCCGATCGGCGTCATCGGCCCGGGCACCGGGCTCGGCGTCTCCGGCCTGGTGCAGGTCGCCGGTCACTGGATCGCGCTCGCCTCCGAGGGCGGCCACGTCTCCCTCGCCGCCTGCAACACGCGCGAGGACGCGGTCCTGCAGGCGCTGCGCCAGCAATTCGGCCGCGTCTCGAGCGAGCGCGCGGTGTCGGGTCCGGGGCTGCTCAACCTCTACCGGGCGCTCTGCAGTATCGACGGCGTCGCGGCGCAGGAATTGACGCCCGGCGACGTCACCGCGCGCGCCCTGGCCGGCGACGAGACCTGCTCCGAGGCGGCGCGCATGCTCTCGGCGATGCTCGGCACCGTGGCCGGCAATCTGGCGCTGACGCTCGGCGCGCGCGGCGGCGTCTACATTGCCGGCGGCGTCGTTGGCAACATGGGGGCCGCCTTCGACCGGGCGCTGTTCCGCGCCCGCTTCGAGGACAAAGGCCGCCTGACCGACTTCAACAACCTGATCCCGGTGTTTCTCATCACGGCCACCTACCCCGCCTTCCTCGGCCTCGCCGAGTTGTTGCGCGAGCCGGCGGACGCGGGCTAGACGGCGCGGCCGTGCCCGAGAGCAAGCCGGCCGCGGCGGCGCAGGACGGCCACGGGGCCGGCGTCGCCTTTCTCCTGCTCGCGCTTGCGAACCTGTTGTGGGCCGGCAACAACGTCGTCGGCCGCGCGGTCGCCGAACTGATCTCGCCGGTCGCGCTGTCGTTCCTGCGCTGGGTGCTGGCGGCGGCGATCCTAGCACCTTTCCTGGCCCGGCCGATCTGGCAGCATCGCGCGCTGATCCGTCGCGAATGGAAGGTTCTATTGCTGCTGGGCGCCACCGGGATCGGCGCCTTCCACACCTTCCTCTACACCGGCCTCGCCGGTACCCAGGCGATTAACGCCGGCCTCTTGCTGGCGGCGACCCCGGTGATGATCGTGCTGTTCACCTGGGTGCTGTTCCGCGAGCCGGTGACGATGCGGCAGGGGGCTGGCATCGGCCTCGGCCTCGTCGGCGTCGCCTGGCTGGTCAGCCGCGGCGACCCGCTGGCGCTGGCGGCGCTGGACGTGCGGCCGGGCGACGGCTGGGTCATCGCCGCCGCCGCGACCTGGGCGCTCTACTCGGCGCTGCTGCGCCTGAAGCCGGCCGGGCTGCCGCACTTCGCCTTCCTGGGCGTGACCATCGTCGTCGGCCTCGCGGTGCTGACACCGCTGTTTGTCGCGGAGCAGGTCGCCGGTGCGGCCTTCGTGCCGTCGCAAGGCGCGATCCTGGCCATCGTCTTCGTGGCGCTGTTCCCGTCGATCCTGTCGTATCTGGCCTGGAACCGCGGCACGGTTGCGGTCGGCGCCAACGTCGCCGGCCTGTTCATGAACCTCAACCCGGTGTTCACCGCGATGCTGGCGATGCTGTTCCTCGACGAACCGCTGCAGGGCTATCACCTGACTGCGTTCGCGGCGATCGTCGGCGGCTTGCTGCTGGCGACGCGCCGCGGCCGCGACACTGCCGCATGAGCCTCGACGTCGCCGCGCTGCGCGCCGAGACGCCGGGCTGTGCCCGTGTCGCGCATTTCAACAACGCCGGCGCGGCGCTGCCGCCGCGGCCCGTGGTCGATGCCGTCAAGGCGCACCTTGAGCTGGAGAGCCAGATCGGCGGCTACGAGGCGGCGGCCGAAGCCAACGCCGCGGTCGAGCGCCTCTACGGCGCCGCGGCCGAATTGCTGAACTGCGCGCCCGACGAGATCGCCAGCGTGGAGAATGCGACGCGCGCCTGGGACATGGCGTTTTACGCCCTGCGGTTTGAGCTGGGCGATCGCATCCTCACCGCCGAGGCCGAGTACAGCAGCAACTACATCGCCTTCCTGCAGGCGGCGCGGCGGTCCGGCGCGGTGATCGACGTGGTGCCCAGCGACCCGGCCGGCACGCTCGACGTCGCGGCGCTCGAGGCCACGATGGACGACCGCGTGCGCCTGATCGCGATCACCCACGTGCCGACCAATGGCGGTCTGGTGAACCCGGCGGCGGCGGTCGGCCGTGTGGCGCGCGCCGCCGGCGTGCCCTACCTGCTCGACGCCTGCCAGTCGGTCGGCCAGATGCCGCTCGACGTCCAGGAGATCGGCTGCGACATGCTCTCGGCGACCGGGCGCAAATACCTGCGCGGACCGCGCGGCACCGGGTTTCTCTACGTGCGGCGAGACTGGATCGAGCGGCTGGAGCCGCCGTTCCTGGACCTGCATGCCGCCGAGTGGACCGCCCCCGACGCCTTCGAGATCCGCAAGGACGCCCGCCGCTTCGAAACCTGGGAGAGCTTCGTCGCCGGGCGCATCGGCCTCGGCGTGGCGATCGACTACTTCCGCGCCGTCGGCACCGCCGCCGCCTGGGCGCGCATCCAGGCGCTGGCCGGCGACCTGCGTGCCGGGCTCGGGTCGCTCAAGGGCGTCACCGTGACCGACATCGGCCGCGAGAAGTGCGGCATCGTGACGTTCACGGTCGACGGCCACGCGCCGGACGCGGTGGTTGCGGCGCTGGTCGCGCAGGGCATCAACGTGTCGCACTCGACGCGGCCGTCGACGCTCTTGGACATGGACGCGCGCGGCCTCGACGCCGTCGTCCGCGCCAGCGTGCACTACTACAACAGCGAGGCCGAGGTCGCGCGCCTCGTCACCGCGGTCGACGCGCTCTAGTCGTCCGCGAAAGCCGCCGTCGCGCGCATCGCCACGCCGCCCTTGGCGTTGGCCGCCCACAGCTCGGCGCCCGCGCCAGTGGGCCGGCCGTTGAGCGTGAAGGTCTCGCCGTCGAACAGCGGGCTCACGGCGCGGTAGTCGAACTGCGCCAGGCGCCCGGCGCCGCGCTCGGCCGCGAGGTCCGCCAAGAGCGTCGCGGTCAGCGGCCCGTGCACGACCAGGCCCGGATAGCCTTCGTGCCCGGCGGCATAGTCCCGGTCGTAGTGGATGCGGTGGCCATTGAAGGTCAGCGCCGAGTAGCGGAACAGCAGGACGGTGTCGGCTGTGAAGGCGCGGTGCCAGGGCGCGCCGACCGGCGCCGGCGGCGGCGGCGGCGCGATGCCGGGGCCAGCCGCCTCGCGGTAGACGATGTCCTGCTCCTCGGCGACCGCCAGCGTGCCGTCGGCCAGGCTGACCTCGTGGCGCAGGGTGACGAAGACCAGCGGCCCGCTGCGGCCGGCCTTCTCCTCGGCGCGCATCAGCGTCGAGACCCGGCGCGCCGTACCGCCCAGGGGCAGCGGCGCGTGGAAGGCGACGCGGCCACCCGCCCACATGCGCCGCGGCAGGTCGACCGGCGGCAGGAAGACGCCGCGCCGGGCGTGGCCGTCTTCGGCGAGTTCGTCGCGCGGCGTCGCGTCCAGGAAGTACAGCCAGTGCCACAGCGGCGGCAGGTCGCCGTCCGGTGCGGCACTGCCCAGCGTCGCGGCCATGCGCGCTGCCGGGCCCTTCGCCAGGCGTTCCTCGCGCGTCTCCGTGCGGCCGATCCAGTCGCGCAAGTCGTTCATGGTCCGGGCTCCGTCAGTAGGACCGTGGCAGGCCGAGCACTTTCTCGGCCAAGTACGCGAGGATCATGTTGGTCGAGACCGGCGCCACCTGGTAGAGCCGCGTCTCGCGCCATTTGCGCTCGATGTCGTAGTCCTCGGCGAAGCCGAATCCGCCATGGGTCTGCAGACAGGCCTCGCCCACCGCCCACGACGCCTCGGCGGCGAGGAGCTTGGCCATGTTCGCCTCCGGACCGCAGGGCTCGCCGGCCTCGAACAGCGCGGCGGCGCGGGCGACCATCAGCGCCGCCGCCTCGGTGCGCGCGTGGGCCTGGGCCAGCGGGAAGGCGACGCCCTGGTTCTGGCCGATGGGCCGGTCGAAGACCACACGGTCGCGCGCGTAGGCGCAGGCGCGGTCGAGGAACCAGCGGGCGTCGCCCAGGCACTCCGCCGCGATCAGCACGCGCTCCGCGTTCATGCCGTCCAGGATGTAGCGGAATCCCTCGCCTTCCTCGCCGATCAGGTTCGCTGCCGGCACGCGCAGGTCGGTGAAGAACACCTCCGTCGTCGCGTGATTGATCATGGTGCGGATCGGCCGGATCTCCAGACCCTGGCCGACCGCCTCGCGCAGGTCGACCAGGAAGACCGAGAGTCCTTGGGTGCGCGAGGTGGCCGCGTCGCGCCGCGTCGTGCGCGCCAACAGCAGCATCAGGTCGGAGTGCTCGGCGCGGCTGGTCCAGACTTTCTGGCCGTTGATCACGTAGGCGTCGCCGTCGCGTACTGCCGCGGTGCGCAGGCTCAGCGTATCGGTTCCGCTCGTCGGCTCGGTGACGCCGAAGGCCTGCAGGCGCAGCCGCCCGGCGGCGATCTCCGGCAGCCAGCGGGCCTTCTGCTCGGCACTGCCGTGCCGCAGCAGCGTGCCCATGGTGTACATCTGCGCGTGCGCGCCCGCGGCATTGCCGCCGCAGGCGTGGATGGTCTCCAGGATCGCCGCGCCGGCCGAGAGCGGCAGGCCGCTGCCGCCGAAGCCCTCCGGGATCAGCGCCGCCAGATAGCCGGCCTCCGTCAGCGCCGCGACGAACTCCGTCGGATAGGCGCGCGCCCGATCGCGCTCGCGCCAGTAGGCGTCCGGGAAGCGCGCGCACAAGGCCGCGACGCCCTCCCTGATGGCGGTGTCGTCCATGCCGCCGACCCTAGAGCGTCGCGCCGCCGCGCGCCATGTACCGGCGATGGCAATGCTATGCTGCGGGCCATGCAGCTACGCGACCACTTCGAGGTGTTGCGCGAGCACGTGCCGGTCGCCGGCCGTGTGGTCGTCGACATCGGCTGCGGCGACGGCGGCCTGGTGCGCCAGCTCGCCGGCGCCGGCGCGACGGCGCTGGGCGTCGAGCCGAAGCCGGCATTGCTGGCGGCCGCGCAACGGGCCAACGGCGCCGCGCTGGTTGCCGGCGTCGGCGAGGCGCTGCCGCTGGCCGACGGCGTCGCCGACGCGGCGGTCTACTTCTTCAGCCTGCACCACGTGCCGGGCGAAGCGCTCGCGGCGGCGCTCGCCGAGGTGCTACGCGTGCTGGCGCCGGGCGGTCTGCTCTACGTCGCCGAGCCGCTGGCGGAGGGCGCGTTCCACGAGATGGTGCGGCCGATCGAGGACGAGACCGAGGTACGGGCGCGCGCCTACGCGGCGCTCACGGCCGCCGCCGGCTTCGAGGACGCCGGCGAGGTCCTCTACCGCGCGGTGTCGGTGTTCCGTGACGTCGACCAGCTGTGCCAGCGCATGGTGACGGTCGACCCGCGCCGCCAGGCCGCCGTCGACGCCAACTACGCAGCGCTCGCCGTCGCCTTCGACCGTCTCGGCGAGCCGGTCGACGACGGCCGCCGCTTCGTCCAGCCGATGCGGGTGAACCTGCTGCGAAGAGTGGGTTAGGCGCGCGCCAGGGCGTTGTTGATGAAGCGCGCCAGGACCTTGAGCGGGATCGGCTTCTCGACGACGGCGAAGACGTCGAGGTCTTCCTTCGTCGCCTTGCGCACCTGGTCGACGTAGCCCGACATCAGGATGATGCGGGGGCTGGGCTCCATCTTGGCCGCAGCTTGGCTGCGCCGATGCCGTCGAGGCCGGGCATGCGCACGTCCATGACGACCACCGCGGGCTGCACCCGGCGGATGGTGTTGACGGCGGCGAAGCCGTTGTCTTCCTGCACGACGGAAATGCCGTAGCGGGTCAGGAACGAAGCGATCTGCTCCGCCTGTTGTCGGTCGTCGTCGACGATCAGCACGACATCCCGTCGGGGGGCGGTCTCGGTCATCGGTCTCGTACTCTGCTCCGCGCGTCGCCGCGCCTCAAACCCGGGGGGATTTGCCGCAAGACATTAGTTCCCGCCCGGCACATCACCTAGCCCTTTCGTCAGCCGCAGCATCAGCGCGTCGAGTTCGCGCAAATCCAAGGGTTTGTGCAGTGTCGCGGCGACCGCGCCGTCGTCGGGAGCGCGCGCCCTGTCGAATCCGGCCTGGCCGGTCATGACGACGATGGGCATCGCCGGATTGTGCTCTTTCAGCTGTTCAATCAGGCCGTGGCCGTCGGTGCCCGGCATGCGCAGGTCGGTGAGCACGACGTCGAAGCCACGTTCGCGGCACAGCCGCACCGCGTCGCCGCCATTGCTGGCCGGCGTCACCGCAAAGCCGCGATGGCTGAGAAATCGCGCCAGCGCGGCCAGCGCCTCGAGCTCGTCCTCGACGATCAGCACGTGCCGGCGGCGGCTCTTCGACGGTTGGCCACCCACCGGTCAGTCGCCCGGTGCCGCGGCCTGGGCCACCGGTTCCTCCGCCGCGACCTCCTGGGCCGCCGGCAGCACGATGTCGAAGACCGCGCCGTCGCCCTCGTTGCGGCTCTCGATCTTGCCGCCCATGGCGGCGACGATGCCGTAGCCGATGGAGGGGCCCAGCCCGGTGCCGCTGCCGACCTCTTTCGTCGTGAAGAACGGATCGAAGATGCGGTCGCGCAGCTCCTCCGGGATGCCGCCGCCGCTATCGGCGACGCGCACCAGCACGCCGTCCCCGTCGTCCGTCGCGGCGACCGAGACCGAGACCTGGCCCGGCGGCGGCGCGGCCTCGCTACGCCGGCGCTGGCGGATCGCGTCGCGGGCGTTGGTCAACAGGTTCAGCAGCACCTGCTGCATGCGGATCGGGTGGCCCATGACGCGCGGCACGGGGCGCTGGATGTCCGCGGTGACGGTAACGTCGTCGAGGCGGAACTGGTCGTCGATCAGCGCCACGCTGCGCTCGACGCAGCCCGCCGGGTCGAACGACTCATTCAGCGCGTCGTCGCGGCGGCTGAAGATGCGCATGTGGTCGATGATCTGCGCCATACGCTGGGTCTGCTGGCCGATCAGCTCGAACTGCTGGCGGTGGTACTCCGGGTCGGCAGCCTCGCCGGCCTCGCCCTTCAGCGCCTCGTCCTCCATCAGGATCAGGCAGGCGTCGGCGGCCATGCGCATGATGTTGAGCGGCTGGTTCAGCTCGTGCGCCAGGCCGGCCGCCATCTCCCCCAGCGTCGCCAGCTTCGAAGTCTGCACCAGTTCCGACTGGGCCAGCTCGCGAAGCGTGATGTCGCGGGCGATGACCTGAACCGCGGGTGCGCCCTGGTACATGAAGCGGATGCCCGCCGCCTCCGCGTCGAAGGCGGCGCCGTCCAGCCGCTGCAGCCGCAACTCGTGGAAGGTGATCTCGCCCTGGCGGTCGGAGAACTCGGGCTTGAAGGTGAAGGCGTTGGCGCTGTCGCGGCTGTCGGGGTGGACCAGGTCCAGCGCCGGACAGTTGAACAGCTCCTCCGGCGTCGTCGCGCCGAAGCAGCGGGCGCCGGCGGAGTTGACGAACACCAGGCGGCCGCCGCTGTGGATGGCGATGATGTCGGGCGACAGCTCGACGAGGCGCCGGTAGCGCTGTTCGCTGTCGCGCAGCGCGCGCTCGGCCTCCTTGATGCGCGTGACGTCGGTATAGGTCGTCACCCAGCCGTCGTCGGCCATCGGGTTGGTGCGCACCGACAGCACCGTGCCGTCGGCGCGCACGCGCTCCAGTTCGTGCGTCTCGCCGGCCGAGGTCAGGCGCCGGACCAGCTCCGTCTGGGCGTTGAAATAATCGTCGCTCAGCTCGCCGCGGTCGACCAGGTGGCGCTTCAGGTCGTCGAGGCGCATGCCCGGGCCGACCGCCTCGCGCGGCAGGCCCAGCATGCCGGCGACCTGCGGGTTGGTCAGCCGGATCGTCTCGTCGCTGTCGACCACGACCAGGCCCTGGTCCATGGCCTCCAGCGTGCCCTTCAACAGCCGCGTGCTCTCGGCCAGCTCTTGCTGGCCGCGGCGGATGTCGGTGACGTCGGTGCGCACGGCCACGGTGCCGCCGTCCTGGGTCGCCACCTCGCGCAGCTGCACCGAGCGGCCGTCGGCGTAGGCCAGCTCCATGGGGCTGTCGGGCTCGCGGTGCCAGTCCAGCTGCTCGGCGACTCAGGCGTCCTCGCGGCCGGCGGCGCCGACGACCTCGCCGCTCTCGGCGGCGGCGCGCAGCAACTCCTCGTAGGAGGTGCCGTGGGCCAAGAGGCCCGTGGCCTCCGGCATGAACTCGCGCGTCTTGTTGTTCCATAGGATCAGCCGGTCGTCGGCGTCGAACAGCATGAACGCCGCCGGCACGCTCTCGATGGCGTCGATCAGCCGCGTCTGCGCCTGCCGCACCAGTTCCTCGACCTTGACGCGGTGGGTGATGTCGGAGCCGGTGCCGCGATAGCCGATGAAGGTGTCGTCCGCGTCGAACACCGGCTTGCCGCTGATGATGTAGTGGCGGACCTGGCCGTCGGGGTCGTGGCGGCCCATTTCGACATTGCGGAACGGTCGCCGCGCCTCCAGGTCCTGCAGGTGCTCGCGCCAGGTCGGCGACTCCGGGTCGACGACCGGGATGTCCTGCCGCCGCTTGCCCAGATAGGACGAGACGTCGAGGCCGGTCAGTTCCGTGAAGCGGCCGCTGATATGGGTGAAGCGCCCCTCGGCGTCGGTCTCCCAGATCCAGTCGGAGGCCGCCTCGGCGAAGTCGCGGAAGCGGCTCTCGCTTAGCCGCAGCTGCTCTTCGCGGTCCTTCAGCGCCGTCACGTCAGAGTAGACCGCGACCGTGCCGCCGTCGCCGGTGCGGCGCTTGGTGACGCGTATCCAGCGGCCGTTGCGCAGGTGCAATTCGTGGGGCTGGACGGGATCGGCGCGGCGGTGCAGCGCCTCCATCTCGGCGACCCACTCGCGCTCGCGGCCGGCCGCCTCGCGCACCATGCCCATGGCCGCCGAATGCTCGAGGATCTCCCGGTAGGGCGTGCCCGGCACCAGCGGGCTGTCCGGCTCGCCGCCCAGCGCGCCCAGCTGCGCGTTGGCCATGACCAGCCGGTCATTGGCGTCGTACAAGGCGAAGCCGTCCGGCGAGCTGCTGATGGCGTGCAACAGCTGGTCGCGCGCCACCTTGAGTTCGACGGAAAGCGCCCGGTTCTCCAGCTCCAGACGGCGCCCCTGGATGAACGAGCGGTTGATGGAGCGGGCCAGCGCCGTCATGGCGGCGAGGAACACCAGCACCATCAGCGCCAGCAGCACGTGGCCGTCGCCTAGGGCGAAGAACGCCGCTGCCGTCGGCAGGCCGGCGGGGTAGACGAAGGCCGCCATCGACGGCAGGTGGCTGGCCAGGGTCACGGCGCCGCCGGCGGTCATGCCGGCGATGACGATCGTCAGGATCGCCTGCAACAGCACGTCGTCCAGCTGGTAGATCCAGATGGCGACGACGCCCCACAACAGCCCGGTCAGCAAGTAGCCGGCGACGAAGAAGCGGCTCCACGCCGGCGCGCCGGTATCCGGCTCCGCCATGCGGCGGAGGTGCCGGAACATCAGCAGCCGGACGACCGTCACCGCCACCATCGCGCCGACCCAGGCGATGAGATGGACGCGCGGCACCGCCGACCATAGGAGCGCGGCGACGAGCACGCTGTTGACGGGAGAGGTCAGGCTGGCCAGCGCCGCGTTGCGGGCAAGCGCCCCCACCTGCGCGGCACGGATGTCGCGCGCGACCCGATCTTGCACCGCGCCCTCTTCGGCGTCGGCGTGTGCGCCTGCCTGCGCGCCAGCGATCATCTCTGCCGCGCGCCGCGTGCGATCAGACTGCACCGCTGGCACGCCCTCGATTCGCCGCTACCGCCTTGCAGCATAACACGGATCAGCCCCACAGCGCCGCGGGTGCCGGCGCCACCATGCCGTCGGCGGCGAAGGCGAGGCCGGGCTCGCGGTCCCGGGTCAGGAACAGCGGGCCGTCGAGGTCGACCCAGCGGGCGCGCTGGGCCACCAACAGCGCCGGCGCCATGGCCAGCGACGAGCCCACCATGCAGCCGACCATCAGCGCGAAGCCGTATGTGTGGGCGGCCTCGGCGAGCGCCAGCGCCTCGGTCAGCCCGCCGGTCTTGTCGAGCTTGACGTTGACCGCGTCGTACTTGCCGGCGAGGCCAGTGAGGCTGGCCCGATCGTGGCAGCTCTCATCGGCGCACACCGGGATCGGCCGCGCGAGGTCCGACAGTGCGTCGTCGTCGCCCGCCGGCAGCGGCTGCTCGATCAACTCGACGCCCAGGTCCTGGAGCGCGGCGGCGGGGTCCGCGAAGTCGGCGGGCGTCCAGCCCTCGTTGGCGTCGACGATCAGTCGGGAATCGGGCGCCGCCGCGCGCACGGCCCGCACGCGGTCCAGGTCGCCGGCGCCGGCGACCTTGAGTTTTAGGAGCCGGCGCCCGGCCTGCGCCTGCGCCTGCGCCGCCATCGCGTCGGGCGTATCGAGGGTGATGGTGACGGCGCTCGTGACCGGCTGCGGCGGCGCGAGGCCGGCGAGTTGCCAAGCGGCTACGCCGGCGCGCTTGGCCTCCAGGTCCCAGAACGCGCAGTCGAGCGCGTTGCGCGCGGCGCCTGGCGGCAGCCGGTCCTGAAGGGCAGCGCGGTCGAGGCCCTGGGCGACGTCGGCCGTTAGGTCGTGCAGGGCCGCGGCGACTCCATCGACCGTCTCGTCGTAGCGGGCGTAGGGCACGCATTCGCCGCGGCCGATGTGGTCGCCGTCGCGCAGTTCCGCGACCACCACTTCGGCGGCGGTCTTGGCACCGCGCGAGATCACGAAGGTCGTGTTGAGCGGATAGGACTCCGCTTGGACGGCCAGCGCGATTGGCATTCAGGCGAGCGCGTCGGCCAGCGGGGCGACGCCGTCGCGCACCGGATCGACGCAGGGCAAGCCCAGTCGCGCGCCGATCTCGGCGACGCAGGCCGCGCCCTCGTCCGGCGTCAGCGCCGCGGTGTTGACCGCGACGCCGATGCACGTGGCGGCGGGGTTGGTCAGCCGCGCCGCCGCCACGTGCGCGTCGATGCAGTCCTTGAGGTCCGGCAGCCCCAGGTGCGGCACGCCGCGCATGTGCGGGCGCGTCGGTTCGTGGCACAGCACCAGCGCGTCGGGCTGGGCACCGTGCAAGAGGCCCATGGTGACGCCGGCGAACGAGGGGTGGAACAGCGAGCCCTGGCCCTCGACCAGGTCCCAGTGGTCCGGCCCGTTCGCCGGGCTGAGCCACTCGACGGCGCCGGAGATGAAGTCGGCGATCACCGCGTCGACCGAGATGCCGTCGCCGGCGATGAAGATGCCGGTCTGACCCGTGGCGCGGAAGTCGGCGTCGACGCCGCGGCCCTTGAGCTCGCGCTCCAGCGCCAGGACCGTGAACATCTTGCCGACGGAGCAGTCGCTGCCGACGGTCAAGAGTCGCCGTCCCGGTCGCTTGACGCCGCTGGCGACGTCGAACTCGCGCGCCGGGTGGCGCACGTCAAACAGTTGGCGGCCGTGGCGCGCCGCGGCGGCGCTGACATCGGGCAGGTCGACGAGGCGCGCGTGCAAGCCGCTGGCCACGTCGAGGCCCAGGATCAGCGCCTCCACCAGCGTATCGATCCAGGCGTCGGGGATGACGCCGCCGCGGTTGGCGATGCCGACGACCAAGGTGCGGCAGCCGGCGGCGGCGGCGTCCTCCAGCGACATCTCGGGCAGGCCCAGCGTCGTCTGGCAGCCGTCGAGCGACAACTGGCCCTTGCACCAGTCCGGGCGCCAATGGACGATGCCGCGGGCCGTCTTCGCCGCCAGGTCGTCGGCCGCGTCGCCCAGGAACATGAGGTAGGGGTGTTCGATGCTCACGGTCGGTCCGGTGTCCGGCTGGTGATCGGGCGGCGCCATTTAGCCCGCGCGCGCCGGAGCGAGGCAAGCGCCATGCGGGGCAGGGCGCGTGCCGGCGGGGCGCCGTGAGCGACGGCCCCTACCGCCGGGTCTGGCGCCTGGCCTGGCCGATGATCCTGTCGAACCTCACGGTGCCGCTGCTGGGCGCGGTCGACACGGCGGTGATGGGGCACCTGCCGGACCCGGCCTATCTCGGCGCCGTGGCGCTCGGCGCCATGGTCTTCAACTTCCTCTATTGGGGCTTCGGCTTCCTGCGCATGAGCACGACGGGCTTCACCGCGCAGGCGCTGGGCGCGCGCGAGCCCGACGAGGTGCGCGCGACGCTGGGCCGCGCGCTGGGGCTCGGTTTGGGCCTCGGCCTGTGCCTGGTGGCGCTGCAAGTACCGATCGCCCTCGTCACCTTCGGCCTGCTGGACGCCGCGGCCGACGTCGAAGAGCTGGCGGCGGTCTACCTGCACATCCGCATCTGGTCGGCGCCGGCGGCGCTCGCCAACTACGCCATGCTCGGCTGGTTCCTGGGCATGCAGTCGCCGCGCTTGGCGCTGATCCACCAGGTCTTCGTCAACGGCCTGAACATCGTCCTCGATCTGGTGTTCGTCATCGGCCTGGGCTGGGACGTCGCCGGCGTCGCCGCGGCGACGGCGATCGCCGAGGCGTCGGGCGTCGTGTTGGCGCTGGCGCTCGTCGCCCGCCGGCTGCGCTATGTCGCGGGGGCCTGGTCGTGGCCGCGCATCGCCGACCCGGCGCGCGTCGCCGCGATGCTGCGGGTCAACCGCGACATCTTCATCCGCACACTGTGCCTGGTGCTCAGCTTCGCGCTGTTCGTTGCCGAAGGCGCGCGCCTCGGTACCGCGGTGCTGGCGGCGAACGCGGTGCTGCAGAACTTCCTCACCTTCATGGCCTACGGCCTCGACGGCTTCGCCCACGCCTCGGAGGCGCTGGTCGGCCGCGCCCAGGGGGCGGGCGACCGGGCGGCGTTCCGCGCCGCGGTGCGCGCCGCGACGGTCTGCGCCGCCGCCGTCGCGGGGGTCTATTTCCTGGTGTTCGCCGCGGTGGGCGGTCTCCTGATTCGCCTGCTCACCGACATCCCGGACATCCGGGAACTCGCCTTCACCTACCTGCCCTGGGCGGTCGCGACGCCCTTGCTCGGCGTTTGGTCGTTCCAGCTGGACGGCATCTTCATCGGCGCGACCCGCGGGCGCGAGATGCGCAACGCGATGATCGCCTCGCTGGCGGTATTCCTGGTGGCGCTGTGGACGCTGCCGGGCATCTGGGGCAACCACGGCCTGTGGGCGTCGCTGATGGTGATGTACGTCGCCCGCGCGCTGACATTGGGCGTGCAGTATCCGGGCATTGAGCGCGCCGTGGCACAACCCGCCGGCTGATTTCACGGGAATCGCGGCAAAGTCGCGGAATCGCGCGGTTGACAGGCGACTCGGGCACACGCATTTTAGCGCGACGTTAACCATTTCCGAGTCGACTCGGAGGTGGCGGAATCCGATTGCGTGGGGATAGCGCGCAGATGAAGTCGTTGCGCCTTGTTGGCTTGGCCGTGGGCGTCGCACTCGTCCTCGGCACGCTCGGTTTTGTGCTGTCGCCGTTCGGCGATGGCGGGGCGTCGTTCGTGCCCGTGGGCGACAACGACGCCGCGATCGACGCGCGCGCCCAGGTCGCCAGCGTCACCGTCTGGGAGTCGACGCGCTCCATGGCGCCACCGCCGGTCGTGCGGCGCCGGCTGACCGTGTCGCGCGGCGACACCCTGATGAAGCTGTTGACCGCCGCCGGCATCGACCGCACCGAGGCGCACGCCGCCATCACGTCGCTCAAAGGCGTCTACGACCCGCGCCGCGACCTCTCCGTCGGCGACGAGTTGACCGTGACCTTCGGCCCCGGCCGCTTCGGCGCCGGCGCCCAGGGCGGCTACCGCTTCACCGACCTGGTGCTGCCGGTGTCCTACGACCGCGAGGTGGCGATCGAGCGCGGCAACGGCGGCGGCTTCAAAGCGCGCGAGGTCATGCGGCCGCTGAGCCGCCTGTTCGAGCGGGCCGACGGCACGATCCTGGCCAGCCTCTATCAGGACGGCGTCGGCGCGGGCATCCCGGTGCCGGTGCTGGTCGAGATGATCCGCATCTACAGCTTCGACGTCGACTTCCAGCGCCAGATCCAGCCGGGCGACGGCTTCGAGTTGATGTACGAGCGCTTCGTCGACGACGACGGCGCGGTCGTGCACGACGGCGAGGTGATCTACGCCAAGCTGTCGCTGGGCGACGTGGTGCTGCCGCTCTACCGGTACGAGACGACCAAGGGCACCATCGATTGGTTCAACGCCAAGGGCGAGAGCGTGCGCAAGGCGCTGATGAAGACGCCGCTGGACGGCGCGCGGCTCAGTTCGCGCTTCGGCAAGCGCAAGCACCCGATCCTGGGCTACACGCGGATGCACGCCGGCGCCGACTTCGCCGCGCCGACCGGCACGCCGGTCTATGCCGCCGGCAATGGCTCGATCGAAGTGGTCGGCCGCCAGGGCGGCTACGGCAAGTACATCCGCATTCGCCACAACAGCACCTACAAGACGGCCTATGCGCACTTGAGCGCTTTCGCCCGCGGCATGACCCGCGGCAAGCGCGTGCGCCAGGGCCAGGTGATCGGCTATGTCGGCTCGACCGGCCGGTCGACCGGGCCGCACCTGCACTACGAGATCCACCGCAACGGCCGCAAGATCAACCCGCTGGGCCTCAAGCTGCCGAGCGGCGAGAAGCTGAAGGGCGAGGAGCTGGCGCTGTTTCAGATCCACCGGGCCGAGCTGGACCGCATCTATGCCGGCCTGGGCGCCACCGTGGTGGCGGGCGACACCGTGCCGGCCGAGACCGGCTCGTGCGACCCGGAGGCGACCGAGTCCTGCTGATTCGAAAGCGCGCGACTCGGGCGTTCGGGTAGGGTCGCCCCGGACGTCGGTACGCCCTCCTCGAAAGACCCGCCCGTGCAGTTCCCGCCCCAGTTCCTCGACGAAATCCGCGCGCGGGTGTCGGTATCGGACGTCGTCGGCCGGCACGTGCAGCTGAAGCGCCGCGGCCGCGAGTACGTCGGCCTCAGCCCGTTCAACAAGGAAAAGACCCCGTCGTTCACGGTGAACGACGAGAAGCGCTTCTACCACTGCTTCTCCAGCGGCAATCACGGGGATGTCTTTTCGTTCGTGATGTTCGCGGAAGGCCTGACGTTCCCGGAGGCGGTCGAGAAACTGGCCCGCGAGGCCGGGCTCGACGTGCCGCGCGCGACGCCGCAGGAGCGCGAGCGTGCCAAGCGCGCCGCGGACCTGGCCGACGTGGTCGAGGCCGCCTGCGCCTGGTTCGAGGCGCAGCTGGCGGCACCGGCGGGGGCGGCGGCGCGCGACTACCTGGCGGGCCGCGGTCTCGACGACGCCACCATCGGCCGCTTTCGCCTGGGTTATGCCCCGGACGGGCGTGGCAGGCTGGCTCGGGCGCTGAAGGCGCAGGGCATCGGCGAGGACCGGCTAATCGAGGCCGGGCTGATGAAGCGGGCGGACGACGGGGCGACCCGCGACTACTTCTTCAACCGCGTGGTCTTCCCGATCGCCGACCGCCGCGGCCGGGTCATCGCCTTCGGCGGCCGCACCCTGGGCGACGGCACGCCGAAGTACCTCAACTCGCCGGAGACGCCGCTGTTCCACAAGGGGCGCGTGCTCTACGGCCTGGCGACGGCGCGCGAGGCGGCGCACAAGACCCGCGAGGTGATGGTCGTCGAGGGCTACATGGACGTCATCGCCCTGGCCCGCGCCGGCCTGGACCACGCCGTGGCGCCGCTGGGCACGGCGCTGACCGAGGAGCAGCTGGTCGAGCTCTGGCGCCTGGCCGACGAGCCGGTGCTGTGCTTCGATGGCGACGCGGCGGGCGAGCGCGCCGCCTTCCGCGCCGCCGAGCGGGCGCTGCCGCTGCTCAAGCCCGGCAAGTCGCTGCGCTTCGTCACCCTGCCGCCGGGCGAGGACCCGGACACCCTGGTCGCGTCGCGCGGTCCCGCGGGCATGACGGCGCTGGTGGCCGGCGCCCGGCCGCTCGTCGAGGTCGTCTGGCTGATGCAGACCCGCGGCCGCGCCGACACGCCCGAGCGCCGCGCCGCCATCGAGCGCGAACTGATGCAGCGCGCCGCCGCCATCGGCGACGGCACGGTGCAACAGCACTACCGCCAGGCCTTCCGCGACCGCCTGGCGGCGGCCTTCGGGCAGCGCCGCGCACCCCAGCCCGGCCGCCCGCGCGGCGGCCCCAACTGGCGCCGCCAACCGCCGGGCCGCGAGGCGCCGCGGCCCGCGGCCCTGGGCCTCGCGGCGCGTGGCGACGTCGCCACCGTCAAGACGGCGCAGGAACGCATTTTGTTGGCGCTGCTGGTCAACCATCCGGGGCTGGTCGAGGGCCATGCCGAGGCGCTGGCCGAGATCGGCCTGGCCGACCCGTCCCTTGACAGAATGTTGCGGGAAATCATACACCTCTGCGGTTCGGTCGAGGGGGTTGACACGGCGGTGCTCAAACGCCAATTGACCGCACAGGGCCTGGACGGGCCGCTTGCCACCGTGACGGATGGTCGGGTCTATCGCCAGGCGGCCTGTGCCGCGCCGGATGGGGCGGTAGACGAGGCCGACCGGGCGGTTGCCGAGTTTCTGGCGTGGCATCGCCGCCAACGAATGGGTGAAGATCGCGCGCAGGCGCAACGGAAACTCGCGGACGAGATGACGGACGAGAACGCGAGAGCGCTGCAGGGCATCGTGCGGGACCAGGCCCGCGGGGGGAGTTAGACGGCAGACGCCGTCCCGAGCGGCAACGCGGGGGCGGCGCATTTTGTCGGCGGATCACGACTAAGGGCGCGCATGGCGAAGGAAGCAACCGCGGACGTCCGCGATGACCGCGACGAGGCCGGCGACGGCCCGTTGATGGACAGCGCCACCCAGGCGCTGAAGAAGATGCTGGCGCGCGGGCGTGAACGCGGCTTCATCACCTATGACGAACTGAACCAGGCGCTGCCCCAGGAGCAGGTCTCCTCCGAGCAGATCGAAGACGTGCTGGCCCGGCTCTCGGAGATGGGCATCAACGTCGTCGAGAGCGAAGAGCAGGACGACCAGGGCGACAAGAAGCCGGCGAACGCCACCGCGACCGCGGCCGCCGCGACGCCCGCCGCCGAGGGCACCGAGCAGCCCGAGGCGCCGGCGCCCAGCAGCGTCGACGACGAGGACCTGGGCCGCACCGACGATCCGGTGCGCATGTACCTGCGCGAGATGGGCACGGTCGAGCTGTTGAGCCGCGAGGGCGAGATCGCCATCGCCAAGCGCATCGAGGCCGGCCGCGAGAAGATGATCGGCGCGATCTGCGAATCGCCGCTGACGGTGCGCAAGATCATCGTCTGGCGCGATGCGCTGAAGAACGAAGAGATCCTGCTGCGCGACGTCATCGACCTGGACGCCACCTTCGGCGGGCCGGACGGCGGCAATCCCGAGAACGGCGCCAAGGCCGGCGAGGCCGGGGCTGGCGCGGCAGTCCCCGGGGCGGGCGCGCCGCCGACGGGCACGGACAGCGGCGCGGCGGCGCCCGCTGATGGTCAGCCCCAGGGCGGTCAGGTCCAGGGCGGCCAGCCGCAGGGTGACGGCCAGGCCCAGAATGCTCAGGCCCAGAACGGTCAGGGCCAGAACGGTCAAGCCCAGAACGGTCAGGCCCAGAACGGCCAGGCCCAGGGCGACGATGACGACGACGAGGAGGAGGTGAGCCTGTCGCTGGCGGCGATGGAGGCGCGCCTCAAGCCGATCGTGCTCGAGCGCTTCGACGACATCGCCAAGACCAACAAGAAGCTGGCCCGCCTGCAGGACCAGCAGCTGGCCGGCATCAAGAAGAAGTCGGACGTGCTGAGCCCGGCGCAGGAGCGGCGCTACAAGAAGCTGACCGGCGAGTTGGTCGAACTGATGGACCAGGTGCACCTCAACAACGGCCGCATCGAGGCGCTGATCGACGAGCTCTACGGGCTCAACCGCCGTCTCACGGGGCTCGAAGGCAAGCTGCTGCGCCTCGCGACCAACGCCGGCGTCAGCCGCCAGGCGTTCCTCGAGCAGTATTTCGGCAACGAGCTGGACCCCAACTGGCTGCGCCGCGTCGGCCGTCTGAAGGGCAAGGGCTGGGAGAAGTTCGCCAAGTCCAAGCCCGACGAGATCAAGGCGCTGCGTGGCGAGGTGCAGATGCTGGCGACCCAGTTCGGCCTGCCGATCGGCGAGTTCCGCCGCATCGTCCTGACCGTGCAGCAGGGCGAGCGTGAGGCCGGCGTGGCCAAGAAGGAGATGGTCGAGGCCAACCTGCGCCTCGTCATCTCGATCGCCAAGAAGTACACCAACCGCGGCCTGCAGTTCCTGGACCTGATCCAGGAGGGCAACATCGGCCTGATGAAGGCGGTCGACAAGTTCGAGTACCGCCGGGGCTACAAGTTCTCGACCTACGCCACCTGGTGGATCCGCCAGGCCATCACCCGCTCGATCGCCGACCAGGCGCGCACCATCCGCATTCCGGTGCACATGATCGAGACGATCAACAAGCTGGTCCGCACCAGCCGCCAGATGCTGCACGAGATCGGCCGCGAGCCGACGCCGGAGGAGCTGGCGGTCAAGCTGCACATGCCGCTCGAGAAGGTGCGCAAGGTGCTGAAGATCGCCAAGGAGCCGATCTCCCTCGAAACGCCCATCGGCGACGAGGAGGACAGCCACCTGGGCGACTTCATCGAGGACAAGAACGCGGTCATCCCGCTCGACGCGGCGATCCAGTCGAACCTGCGCGAGACGACGACGCGGGTGCTGGCCTCGCTGACGCCGCGCGAGGAGCGCGTGCTGCGCATGCGCTTCGGCATCGGCATGAACACCGACCACACCCTCGAGGAGGTCGGCCAGCAGTTCAGCGTCACCCGCGAACGCATCCGCCAGATCGAAGCCAAGGCCCTGCGGAAACTGAAGCACCCGAGCCGGTCACGGAAGCTCCGGAGCTTCCTCGACAACTAGGGTCGTTTTTCGGAACGGCGCCGGCCCCGACCTGACCGCGCTGGCAGGGGTCTCAGCAACACCCCTCACGCTAACCCTCCCCCTTGAGGGGGAGCATCTGTGTTGCGTGTCAAGGGTTGGCGGGTAGCCAGAGGCGGTCGTCTTTGAGCAGGGTGTTGGCGAGGACGACGAGCTTTCGCATGACGGCGGTGAGG
>Ga0049107_10000075_pt1 | contig 25157 bp, 23 predicted proteins | sample WorMetilPIANOSA1_FD_61187 | JGI IMG/M metagenome (GOLD analysis project Ga0049107, IMG submission 61187) | Marine gutless worms symbiont microbial communities from Max Planck institute for Marine Microbiology, Germany - Olavius ilvae PIANOSA.1 | ecosystem: Host-associated > Annelida > Digestive...
CCAGGCCCGCTCCAGCGACGAACTCCACGCCGCCATAGCCCGCATCATCGACCGCTTCCCGCCAACCCAATGCGCCGCCTTCTTCGCAAACGCCGGCTACGCTTCCGCCTAAAACGATCAGGCTCTAGGAAACGGGAATGCCCATCACCCACAGGACGGTCAATTCGTTGACCAACGGCGGCCTCGGCCTGCCGGCTCTGTGGTCGGTTTCGAACATCTGTCTACTTCCTTCGTATTTTCCACCGCGCTCGTGCGTTCCGCCGAATCTGCCGGGTGGGGCAGCGTCGGTTCCGCAGCGGGGGTGGGCGTTGCAGATTCCTGCCTGATTGGACTTGACCGGGATGGACGAGTTCTGTGGTGGGCACATGACTTAGGTTTGGCTTCGAGGGATCGAAGAAGGGGGGGGGGCGTAGCGTGGGAACGGAGTGCGGGCCGGTCCTTTGGGGGGACAGCGGCAAGAAGTCTCGGAACGACGAGCCGGCGCGGCATTGGGTTGCAGCGAGGCTTACGGCGGTTTCCCTGCTGGCGCTTTTCGCGCTCGGCGCCTGCACGAAGGTCGGGCCCGACTTCGAGTCGCCCGAGGCACCGCTGCAGGAGTCCTGGCTCGCGGAGTCCGATACGGATGTCAAGGCCGAGCCGGCCGACCTCAGCACCTGGTGGCAGGTCTTCGACGACCCGGTGCTGACCCAGCTGGTCGACGCCGCCTTCCGGCAGAACCTGACCCTTCAGGCCGCGGGCCTGCGCGTGCTCGAAGCGCGGGCGCAGCTCGGCATCGCCATCGGCCAGCAGTACCCGCAGTCGCAGGACGCCGTCGGCAGCTACTCCTACAACCGGATCAGCAAGAACGCGCCGAACCAGATCCCGAACGACCGCAACTACGACAGCCTCGTGGTCGGCCTCGACGCCACCTGGGAGATCGACTTCTGGGGCAAGTTCTCGCGCGCCATCGAATCTTCGGACGCCCTCCTAGGCGCGACGGTCGCCAACTACGAAGACTTTCTGGTGATCCTGACCGCCGACGTGGCGCTGTTCTACGTCCTGGTCCGCGAGGCCGAGGAGCGCGTCCGCCTGGCGCAGGACAACGTCGAAATCCAGGCGCGCAGCCTGCAGCTGGCGCAGTCGCGTTTCGCCGCCGGCGCGGTGACGGAGTTGGACGTGCAGCAGGCGCGGGCGCTGTTGGCGGATACCCAGTCGTCGATCCCGTTCCTCGAGATCCAGCGCCGCCAGGCGCAGAACGCGCTGGCCGTGCTACTGGGCGTACCGCCGGCGCAGATCATCGGGTTCCTGAGCGGCAGGGGCGAGATTCCCTCGCCGCCGCCAGAGGTTGCCGTCGGCATACCGACGGAGTTGCTGCGGCGCCGGCCGGACATTCGCCGGGCGGAGCTGCAGGCGGCCGCCCAGAGTGCGCAGATCGGCGTGGCGCGCGCGCAGCTCTTTCCGGCGTTCACCCTGGGCGGCTTCATCGGTTTCCAAAGCACCGGCAGCTCGGACTCGCGTTCGAACAACTCGACCATTGGCGACGTCTTTCAGGCCGAGAGCTTCACCGGCTTCGTCGGCCCCAGCATTTCGTGGCCGTTCCTGAACTACGGCCGGCTGACCAACAACGTTCGCGTGCAGGACGCCCGTTTTCAGGTGCTGATCACGGACTATCAGAACACCGTTCTTGAGGCGTATCGGGAGGTCGAGGACGGGCTGGTGGGCTTCGTGCGCTCGCGCGAGCAGACCGCGCTCCTGACGACCAGCGTGCGCGCCTCGCTGCGCGCCGTCGATATTGCCTTGCTGCAGTACACCGCCGGCGCCGTCGACTACCAGCGCGTACTGGACACCCAGGAGGACCTGGTCGAGCGCCAGGACGACCTTGCCGTCTCGCAGTCGTCGATCGCCCAGAACCTGATCCTCAGCTACCGCGGCCTTGGCGGCGGCTGGCAGATCCGCGACCCGAACGAGTTCGTGCCGCAGGAGACCATCCAGGCGATGCGCGATCGCACCGACTGGGGCCGCGTGCTGCCGGCCAGCGATATCGAAGAGGCCCCGAGCAGCGGCGCCGAGGCCGCGGAGACGGACACCTACTTCCGCTCGCCGGACTTCTAGGCAAGAGGGACCGGATCGCCGGCTCGGCTCACGTCGACCGGTTCACGGCGACTGGCTTGCCGGATCACAGACCGACACCCGTCATTGGCGCCGGGGCCGCATGTGTTGCCGCAGTTGTTCGGCGCTTGGCTGACGTGAGGGCCGCCGGCAGCCGCCGCGGGGACGACTCGGCCGCAGGCGGCTGCCTTCACACACCCTTGACGCAGTCTAATTGCTGCTGCAGGCAGGCGACGCCCGTGCGCAGACCGCCCCGCTACCGCAGCGTCCGCGGCTCGGCCGCCAGCGACGCCTGGTCGCCGGTTCGCGCCGTCCCGATCATGACTTGGACCGTGGCGGTGGCGCCGACCACCAGGTCGACGCCCTCGGGCAGGGTGTCGAACTCGATCCTTGTCGGGACGCGCTGGGGCTGACGGATCCATACATAGGTCGCCTCGATCTTCGGCAGCAGCTGCTGCGCGGTGCTGCCGTCGACTTGAAAGACGCCCCAGCCCCGACCCGTGACGCGGCCCTCCAGCGGCGTGTCCGGGTGGCTCATCAGCGTCACGACCGCCCGGTCGCCCACCTGCATTCGGCCGACGTAGAGCTCTTTGAAGTAGCCGTAGACCCAGTAGCTATGGACGTCGACCAGCGCCAGGGCCGGCCTGTTGGCGACGGCCTGGTCGCCGAGGCGCAGGTCGAGGTGGGTGACGTAGCCGTCGACCGGCGCCCGCACCTCGGTGAACTCGAGCTCGAGCTCCGCCGAGTGCACGCGCGCCTTTGCGGTGCGCAGACGGGCGTTCGCCTCGTCTAGGGAGTCCCGATTGGCGAGGTCCCGGGCGAGATCGGCTTCCGCCTGCAGCTTCGTCGCCTCCGCCCTCGCCAAATCCGCATGTGTAGCCTCGACGAGGGCCTCGGCGTGGATGACGTCGGCGACCGCCTGGTCATAGCGTTCCTCGGAGGCGGCGCCCGTCTTCACCAGCCGTGTGCAGCGTTCGAGCTGGGCCTGGTAGTCGACCATCCGGGCCGTTTTGCCTTTCACCTGTTGTCTGGCCCATCGGATCTGGGCCTCCGTCTGCTCGATGGTCTTCGCCGTGGCCTCGACCTGTGCCGTCAGGGCCTCGATCTCGTCGATCGTCTCCGCGAGTATGCCGCGCGCGCCATCAAGGGTGGACTGGAAGGTGCGCGGGTCGATCTCGAACAGCAGGTCGCCGGCATGCACGAACTGGTTGTCGACGATCGGCAACTGCACGAGCTGTCCGCTGACGCGCGGCGTGATCTGGATCACCTGGGCCATGACCCGACCGTTGCGGGTCCAGGGATGGTATTGGTAGTCCCAGAACTTCCATCCGACCAGAACGAGGGCGACCAGGACGACGATGGAGGTCACAAGGGCTCTCGTCGCTGTGCTTGGCTGTTTCATGCGGGCACCAGGAGCGTGCTTATGACGATGGTGTAGATGGCGACCATCGCCAGCATCACGAGGTTGGGGAAGAAGACGTAGCGGAACAGGCGATGATGATTGAGCAGCCGGGTGGTCAGGATCATCGCAATCGTGCCGAGGATCACGGCGATCATGCTCGGCGCGAAATTGCTGCCCAGGATCTCGACTTCGGCCGGAGCTGGTAGCAGATCCCGCATCTCACGGCCTCGTCTCGGCGACGGCGTCGGTTTCGGTGCCCGGCTTCAAAACCGCGTCTCCCGCCACCGCGGCCAGTCGACCGTCTCGGCGACGCGGGCATGGTTGATCACCGCCTCCGACAGGCCGCGATAGCCGTTCAGCAGCCGGTAGAAATTCACGCGGTCTTCCGCGCTGAACTGCCCTTGATCGATCCGGGCAAAGGCCTCGTCGACGCGCGGTTCCAACTTGGCCAGCCGCGCCGGCACATCGGCGACCAGCTCCATCGCCTGCACCGTGCCGGCGGCGCGGCACCGAAACCACTCCTCGATGAGCTGGTGCCATTCCCGTATTGCCTCCATGAGCTGGTTCTCTGCCAAGTCCATGCGCGGCAGCTCACGCGCCTCGAGCACGTCCTTTGTGCGGTAGGTCAGCAAGTACAGGCTCATCAGCAGGTCTTCGACCTGCCGCCGTGGCGCGCCGACCGATCGATAGTCGACGGTGCCCCGCCCGAAGAGGTTCATCTTCACGTCGATGTCGCTGGCGTACAGCGCGCATTTGCGCGGCAGCTCGCTCAGGTCGTTGCGATAGAAGATCATCGACAAACGATGGAGGATCCCCTGCGGGCGCGGTCCTTCGGGACCGTGGGCCGACAGCAGAAGGTAGGCATGACGGAAGAAGCGGTCGAAGAAGCGCAGGAACATCTTGTCGGGCCGCGGATAGAAGAAGAAGGCCCTGACGCCCAAGGAGATCGAGATTACCAGGAAGAGCCACAGAACATAGGTAATGAAGTGCTCCAGGCTGTAGTGCTGATGGTTGTCGGCGCTAAGGACAATTGTGTACGAAATGAGGGCGAACATCCTGCCGACCGGGTGGGCCAATGGAAAGAAAACGAAAAACATCAAGAAGCAGCAGACGAAGATCAACACGCCCAGCTCCCGATAGCCCGAGAGATGCTGCATGATGAAGACGTAGCAGACGCCGGCGATGACGGTGCCGATGCCCCACGACCAGTAGAACTCCGTCCACTTGACCTCGCCGCGGTATCCCATGATGAACGTGAAAATGCCCGTCATGGCCCAGAACAGGGGGCCGACGGGGACGTCGTAGATGTAGATCCAGCAGAGGAAGGCGACCCAGACGGTCACGATATTCGCGACGGCGGACAGGGCCCGGTCCGGGTCGAGGGCCAGCCAGGAACCGTGAGGCGCATGCCCGCCGTGGGCGCCATGGTCCGCGGATGGCTCGCTGAACATCCTGATTTCCGCCATGCAGTCGAACAGTGACCGGCTGACGGCCTCCAGACTTTCGAATTGCGCCTTGATGACCATCACCGCCGTCTGCTGAAAACGCGGCAGTGCCTGGATTTCGGCCTCATTGGCCGACAGGGTGACGGGTTGCGGCCTGCTGGTCGGCGCCCGGTCGGCCAGCATCCGCTCGGTCTGCTCGAAGCGCCGCTCCAGTTCGCGGCACAGCGCGTCGAGACCGGGCAGCAGTGCGCTGAGATCGAGTCCCCGGACGTCGGCCAGGCTCTCCCGGAGGTTTTCCAGGCCCTCCGCCTGGGCGCCCGACTGGTGGAGGAACTGGTGCCAGTGGTGGCCCGTCTCCAGAATCTCGAAGCTGTCGTGCTCCGCCATGTGCAGCACGAAGTGGGCCCCCTCAATCAGCTCGACGTCCTGCAATCTCAGCTGACGCGCCTCCTCGGACCTGTCCTCGCCAGCCAGCGTCCCGCGAACGGCCTGGTAGAGCCGTCGCTGGGTCGCCCAGCCCTGGCGCGCGATGTCCTCGAAGTCGCCGAGGCTGGACTTTGGCCAGACGTAGACGTTGACCAGGACCATGACCAGCGAGCCCATCCACGTCTGGGTGATTCGCAGCATGACGATCTGGTGGGCCACGCCGGAGTCCCAATCGGGGACCGTCCAGGCCACGGCGATGACGACCATGAACGTGATGCCGCTGACGACCCAGAAGTAGTCGTTCTTGCCGCTGCACCCGTAGCCGAAGAGAAAGATCGGGACCATCGCGGCCGTCTGGTAGGCCCAACGCTCTTGCGGAAACAGCGCGATGACCGCCAACCCGGTAAAGCCCCCCACGAACGTGCCCGACACGCGGATCAGGCCCCGATACAGCGTCATCCCGTGCGTCAGCAGGTTGACCGAGGCGGCGCTGACGGCGGCCCAGTACGGTTTCTCCCAGCCCATGTAGAAGGCGATCGCGTAGATGATCACGATCGCGATGGCGGGCTTGGCCGACTCCACAACGCGACGGAGGAGGAAGTACTGTTCCTGGGTCATGGTCCGTTGAACCACCCGACCACGGTGGATGGCGCCAAGCGCCCCGTCGCGATCGCCGAGTCCCAATCCGACCCAGCGTGAGCGGCTGCGGGGGCCTGGGCGCGTGCTGCGAAGACGTCGACGCGCCGGCAACAACGACGTTCGCGGCGACCGCCAGGACCGTCGTTGGCTGTGCGTGGCCGCTTCAGGCCGGTATGACGAACGTGCCGATGAAGACGGTGTAGATGGAGACGATCGCCAGATGCACGACCATCGGGTAGATGAAGAAGCGGGATAGCCGGCTGCGGTTGAGCAGATAGAGCGTCAGCAGCGTTGCCGCGACGGCCAGGAGGAAGGCGAGCAGCAAGGGCGGGAAGTAGATGCCCGCGATGTCCACGTCGCTTGGCAGCGGCCTCATGCGCTCCTCCGTGTTGGTCCCGGCCAAGGCGCCCCGGGTATGGCCGACTGCCGCCTCCGAGAGGCGCCCAGCCGAGATCAAGCGCGACCGCGAGGCCAGCCTTGTGCACTTCCTTGATACGGGTCGAGAGCGGAAACATCGATACGGCCCTCAGCGCTGGTGCCGTTCCAAAGGAACAAGGGGTCGTAATCGCAATGCTCGACCGTCAGGATGGCGTGGTCCGCCGCCGTCACGCCACCACGGAACGCCCGCTCTATCGAGATTGGTTCCGTCGTGGCGCCGCCGTCAGTGCGACGTAGGCGGCTCGCAGAGCGACGGATACAGCCCGGCGTGAGAGCCGTTCGAGTCGGTGTGCGCCGACGGTGGGCCGCCGTGTGACGCCTGGGGCTCGGAGTGCGACGCTTCGGCGTCGGTGTGCGTCGATTGTGGCTCGGCGCGCGACGTCTGCTGCGGGGCGAGAGGCAAGAACTGGGCGCCGGGTTCCGTCGTCCCGGTCCTGACCTGGACCGACGCGGTGGCGCCGACCACCAGCTCGACGCCCTCCGGCAGCGGGTCGAGCTCGATCCGCACCGGCACGCGCTGGGGCTGGCGGACCCACTCTAAGGTCGCGCTGATCTGCGGCAACAGCTGCTGCGCGGTGCTGCCGTCGGACTGGAAGACGCCCCAACCTCTGCCGGTGACGCGGCCCCCCAGCGGCGTGTCCTGGTAGCCCATCAAGGTGACGACCGCCCGGTCGCCGATCCGCATTCGGCCGGTGTAGAACTCCTTGAAGAAGCCATAGACCCAGTAGCTGTTGACGTCGACCAGCGCCAGGGCCGGCCTGTTGGCGACGGCCTGGTCGCCGAGGCGCAGGTCGAGGTTGGTGACGTAGCCGTCGACGGGCGCCCGCACCTCGGTGAACTCGAGCTGCAGCTCGGCCGAGTGCACGCGCGCCTTGGCGGTGCGCAGCCGGGCATTGGCGTCGCCCAAGACGCCCCGATTGGCGATGTCCCGGGCGAGATCGGCTACCGCCTGCAGCTTCGTCGCCTCAGCCTGCGCCAACTCCGCCAAGTAGCCCTCGACATAGGCCTCGGCGTCGATGACATCGGCGACGGCCTGTTCGTAGCGTTCCTCGGAGGCAGCGCCCGTCTTCACCAGCCGTGTGTAGCGTTCGAGCTGGGCCTGGTAGTCGACCAGCCGCGCCCGCCTCCCCTTGACCCGCTGCTCGGCTCGCCTGATCGCGGCATCGTACTGATCGATGGTCTTCGCCGTGGCCTCGACCTGGGCCGTCAGGGCCTCGATCTCGTCCATCGTCTCGCCGAGCAGACCGCGCGCGCCATCGACCGCCGACTGAAACGTGCGCGGGTCGATCTCGAACAGCAGATCGCATCTCTCGACAGACTGGTTGTCGACGATTGGCAGCTGCACCAGCTGTCCGCTCACGCGCGGCGTGATCTGGATCACCTGCGCGAACACCCGGCCATTCCGGGTCCAGGGATTGCGCTGGTAGTCGAACCATTTCCAGCCGGCGGCGGCGACCGCCGCCAGGACGACGGCGGCGGTCAGGAGGGCGCGCAGGGGTGTGTTGAGCGGTTTCATATCGGGAACACGAAGGTGCCGAAGAGGGCGGTGTAGAGCGTGACCAGCGCCACCGTCACGAGGCCAGGGAGGAAGAAGTGGCGGGACAACCGGCTGCGGTTCAGTAAGCGGGCCGTCAACAGCGCCGCGATGACGCCGAGGGTGGCCGCGGGCAGCAGCGGCGGCATGTAGACGCCGAAGATGTCGACCTCGCCTGGCACGAACGTCATGCTCCCGGCCCTCGCTCGTCCGGCCGCCGGCGCGTCACTGCAGCGCCCGCGGCGCCGCGGGAACCGCGGCCGCGCCGTCGGATCCGCTCGTGCCGGCCAGGACCAGCACCGTGCCCGTGGTGCCCACTACCAGCTCGACTCCCTCGGGCAAGGTCTCGAACTCGATCCGGACTGGCACGCGCTGGGCCAGGCGAATCCACTCGAAGGTCGCGCTGACCTGCGGCAGCAGCTCCTGGGCGGTGCTGCCGTCCTTCTGCCAGACGCCCCAGCCCGTGCCCTCGACCCAGCCCTCGATCGGCCTGTCGGGATAGCTCATCAGGGTAACGAGCGCCCGGTCGCCGGGGTTGATGTCCCTCAGAAGGCTCTCTTTGAAGAAGCCGTAGAACCAGTAGCTGTTGACGTCGACCAGCGCCAAGGCCGCCTTGTTCGCCGTGGCGTGGTCGCCGAGTTCCAAGTTCAGGTTGGTGACGTAGCCGTCGACGGGGGCCCGCACTTCGGTGAACTCGAGCGCCAGGTGCGCTGAATGGACGCGCGCCTTCGCCGTGCGCAGGCGGGCGTTGGCCTCGCCTTCGGCGCCCCGGTTGGCGATGTCCCGGGCGAGGTCGGCTTCCGCCTGCAGCTTCTTGGCCTGTGCCGCCAGCAGCTCCGCCTGAGACGCGTCGACGATGGCCTCTGCGTCGAGGACGTCGGCGACGGCCTGGTCGACACGTTCCTGTGACGCGGCGCCCTCCTTCACCAGCCTCGAATAGCGTTTGAGTTCGGCCTGAACGTCAACCAGCCGCGCCTGCTTGCCGATCACCTTCTGCTCGGCGCGCCTGATGGCGGCGTCGTATTGCTCGATGGTCGCCGCCGTGGCGTCGACCTGAGCGGTCAAGGCCTCGATCTCGTCGATCGTCTCGGCCAGCAGGCCCTCCATCCCTGCGAGCGTCGACTCATAGGTCCGCGGGTCGATCCTGAACAGCAGGTCGCCTTTCTTGACGAACTGGTTGTCGACGATCGGCATTTCGACGACCGGACCGGTCACGCGCGGCGTGATCTGGACGACCTGCGCCATGACCTGCCCGTTGCGGGTCCAGGGGTTGGTCAGGTAGTCCCAGTAGTACCAGGTGAGGCCGGCGGCGACGACCAGGATGACGGCGCCGGTCAGCAGGCCCCTCGGGGTTTTGCGTGGCGCGCTCATGCCGGCACCACAAAGGTGCTGATGAAGATTGTGTAGATCACGGTCATTGACAGCATCACGACCTCCGGGAAGAGCAGGTAGCGGGCCAGTCGGCGGGGGGTAAGCACACGCACCGTCAGTTCCATCGCGGCCACGCCGAGGACGACCGCGATCAGCGACGGTGGGACATAGGCGCCAAAAATCTCCACTTCGCTCGGTGCAAAGTTCATGCTCTCTCCTCGGCGCGTCGCGCTGGGCCGTACCGGCGCCAGCCGACGGACGCGATCCTAGAACCGCACCTCCCGCCACCGTGGCCAATCGAAAGCGCTGGCGACCCGCGCGTACTCGCCCACCGCCTCTGACAGCCCCCGGTAGTGGCCCAACCGGTGGTAGAAGTTCTCGTAGTCCTCGGTTTTGAGTTCGCCTTCGCCGATACGCGCAATGGCCTCGTCGATGCGTGTTTCCAATCTCGCCAGCCGCGCCTGCAGATCGCCGTCCGGCCCCGTTAGCTGCGCCGTGCCGGGCCGACGCCGGAACCACTCCTGCGTCGCGTCGAGCCAGTCGCGCTTCTCATCCATCACATGCAGGTCGACGGCGTTTGACTGCCAGGCCGCGCGCGCCGCCATCAGCGCTTCAATGCGGTGGCCCAGCGCAAAGACGGTCCTGACTAATTCCTGCATCTGCTCGGGCGTTGCCCCGCGCGTCATCCTGTAGGTGGTTTGTCCGGTCTCGGGTTTGACCTGTCCGCCGAACAGCGCCAGCCGTTCCGCCTCCTCGAGCAGGCTGTGGCGGTAGAAGATCGACCGCACGCGCCGCGGCAGCGACCGGTCCGGCCGGCCTTCGGCGTCGTGCGCCGAGAGCAGGAAGTCCGCATGGCGGAAGAACTGGTCGAGGGTCTGCATGAACGCCACATCGGGGCGCCGCGGGAGGATCGCGAGCCTGACAGCGACAGTGACGCCGATTGTTGTCGCCATCCAGATCACCGTCTCGACATAGTGCTGGAAGTCGTAATGCTGGTGGCTCTCGGCGTCGATGGCGATGACGAAGCCAATCGAAACAAATATCCGGGCAATCGGATGAACGTGTGGATAGAGCGCGTACTGCAGAATGAAAATCGCGACGACGACCATGGCCGCAAACGACAGATAGTCCGTCACCTGATGCATGAGGATTACATACATGGGGCCCGCCGCGAGAGCGCCCACCAACCATCCCGAGGCATAGGCCAGCAGATTCGCCTCTGGCCGGTACGTTGCAATGCTGGCGGTGATAGCGACGAAGCAGGTGAACAAGGACCCACGGGGCACGTCGTACACGAAGACCCAGAGCAAATAGGCAACCCATACGGCTGCGACGAAGGCGAACGTGTTGCGCAGCCGAAACGGATCGAGGGCGAGGCCGTGCCCTTCGGCAGCGTGCCCGTGATGGTCGTCGTGCGCGCCGGCCGGCCGCTCGTAGCCCCGGATCTTGGCCATGCTGTCGTACAGGGCGAGGCTGACCTCTTCGAGCTTCTCCAGCTGGGTCTTGATCACCCGCACCGCGGCTTCCTGGAAGGGGGGCAGGGCGCTCGTCGCGACATCGTCGAGCGCGACGGCGAGGTGGTGCGGGATCTCGGTCGGCTCCTGCCTGCTCAGTATCCGCTCAGTCTGTTCGAACCGCAGGCCCAGTTCGGCACTTAGCGCTTCAAGGTTGGTCAGGTACTTCGTGAGATCCAGGTCACGGACTTCCGAAAGGCTCTGCCGCAGCGCTTCCAAGGCCTCGTACTGGTCAGCCGTCAGATGCAGGTAGTGGTGCCAGTCATGCCCCATGTCCTGCATTTCGAAAGTGTCCTGCTCCGCGCCGTGCAGCTTGAAGTGGGAATAGTGGAGCAGCGGCGCGTCTTCGAGCCGGAGGTGCTTCGTGTCCTCGGCCGCCGGCTCGCCGAACAGCATGCCGCGATAGGCGTTGTAGAGCTGGCGTTGATGGCCCCAGCGGACGCGTTCGATTCCCTCGAACTCGTCCACGGTCCGATACGGATAGACGTAGACCATGACGAGGATCATCACGAGCGACCCCATCCAGGTCTGGGTTACCCGCAACATCACGACTTCGAAGGCCGCGCCTGAATCCGTGTATTCCTTCGACTGGACCACGGCCATGACGACGATGAAGGTGATGAGGATGATCAGATATCCGTACGGCTCTTTCTTGCCCGTCGCCTTGTAGCCCAGGATGAAGAGCACGACGGAGGCGGCGCAGAGATAGGCCCAGCGTTCCTGCGGGAAGATGCCGATGAGCGCCATGCCCGCGAAGCCGCCGATCGCGGTGCCCAACGTACGAATGATGCCGCGGTGAATGGTCAGGCCGGTGGAGAGCAGGTTGACCGATATCGCGCTGACCGTCGCCCAGTACGGCTTGCCCCAGCCCATGTAGAACGCGATGGCGTAGATGATCGCGATCGCCAGGGCGAGCTTCAGCGGTTCGATGACGCGTCGAGGGAGCGGGGGCTCGCCCAACCACATGGTCTGTCACCGAGACTCAGAGCGACGGGAAAGAACAAACATCGGCACGCCCCCGCGGCGCCTTGCCGCCGTATTCCGTGGGTCCAAACGGCTCACGTGCGACAGCCGCCCGCTACCGTGCCGCGAGGTTCCGCCGGCTCGCCACTACAGGAGACCCGCACTATCGAAATCGGGTCCCCGGGGGCCCGGTCGCGGAGTTGCCGTTCTGTCCTACCAGCCGAACGCCAGGGTCAGGGCGCCGAACACGTCGGTGTCGCGCTGCTTGTAGAACTCCTTGGTGCGCCAGACGACCGCGCCGGTGAGCCGCACGTCGCGCCAGACCACGGCGGCGCCGGTCGCCAGGTCGCCGACCACCGGCCGCTTGCGCACGCTGTGGCTGGAGCTGAACGTATTGCCGTCGAGGAAGATGTTCTGCACGACGTAGCGGCCGTCGGCGCCGACGAAGGCGTACCAGGCTAAGTCGGTGTCCGGCTTGATCGCCTCGTCGCCGTTGAGGCCCGGGCGGATCAACGGCACGCCGTAGTCGACGTCGAGGCCCTGGCCCAAGCGCACGTTCAGGCCGGCGCCGGCGTAGGTGTAGACGTTGCCCAGCGCCCCGCCGATCCGCGGCACGGTGTCGAATTCGAGCGGCCCGAGGCGTTGCGCCGGCGTGCGCCACTTGCGCTCGACAAAGGCGACGACCGCCGGTTCGTTGTCGAGCTGGTTGTCCCAGCCGTTCGGGTCGCGCGTCGAGCCCAGGGAGTGGAAGACGCGCTGGGTCTCCTCGCCCAGCGCCGCGGGCCCGACGACGCCGAGGTCGAGCTCGAAGCTGGTCAGCGTATCGACGCCGCCGGGTCCGCCCAGGTCCTCCTGGTGGATCGAGGCGCCGACGTACAGCCAGCCGGCGTAGGGCCGGTCGTCCTCGACGACGGCCACCGCCTCCTTGTCCTCCGGCGTGTAGATGTTCTGGCCCAGCGCCAGCCCAAATCGGCTGGTCTTGAAGTCGCTGGGGAACCACAGCCATTCGAGCGGGCCGCGCAGCCAGGCCGGCGCCTGTTCGGCCGTGCGCGAGACCCAATGGAGGCGGGTGCCGTGGGTGTAGTGGCGGTCCTTCTCGGACACCACGTCGTTCTCGAGCTGCAGGCCGTAGGTGCCCTCGGGCAGCGCGTGCGCCGGGCCGGCGAGAAGCGCGGCAATCAGGGCGAGGCCCAAGGCACGGCGTCTCTCGCAAGGAGCCCCCCGCCACGACACGCCCGACCCCCCTGCTTCCGTGCAAGCCCTGGCTGCACGCACCCTAGGCGATGCGACCGGCGTGGTCGAGGTCGCGTGCGGAAGCGCGAGTCTTCGCGTCCGACTCCGTAAACTGACCCTCTTCTGCTATCATTCGGTGCAGCGTGACGGGTCGCCCCGGCGGGGCGTGCGCCGTCGCGACACGGCAGGAGGCCGCAACAAGAAGCAGGACGCGAGCAGGGGAGACCGTCATGGCGTACAAATTGGAAGGCGACCTGTTGGAGGTCTGCAACTGCGAAGTGCTGTGTCCGTGCTGGATCGGCGAGGACCCGGACAACGGCTACTGCGAGTCGGCGTTCGGCTACCGCTTCAGCTCCGGCGAGATCGACGGTGTCGACGTCTCGGGCGTCGCCGTTACCGCGGCGATCCGCATCCCGGGCAACGTGCTGGCCGGCAACTGGAAGCGCCAGATATTCATCGACGACGGCGCCACCGACGAACAGGCGTCGGCGATCTACGACGTCCTGACCGGCAAGCAGGGCGGTCCCTTGGCGGACATCGCCGGCCTCGTCGGCGAGGAGCTGGAGCTGCAGCGCGCGCCGATCACCTTCGAGCTCGTCGAGGGCAAGGGACGGCTCAAGGTCGGCGACCTGGTCGAAGCGGTGATGGAGCCCTATCGCGGGCCCACGGGCGAAGTGACGACGCTCAACGAGAGCATCTTCACGACGATCCCCGGCGCGCCGGCCTACGTCTCGAAGGCGGAGACCTTCAAGATGCGCAACGACGCGATCGGCATCGCCATCGACCTGGAGAAGCACAACGCGATCCAGGGCGCGTTTCTGTTCGAAGGCTAGAAACCCGGCCGGCGGACTCCGACCCGCCGGCCGCGCCTTGACCCATGCGGTCGGCCGCGCATCGCAGCTGGTTCCTGCCGGTGATGGCTGGGCTCGTCGTGTTCGCCTGGGCCACGCTGTGGCTCTGGGCCGCCAGCCCCTACGGCCGCTATCTCGATCACGGCGATTGGACGCAGGTCGGCATTGCCGCCAGCATCTGCGCGGCGCTGCCCGCCGGCGACGCCGTGCTGCCAATGACTCTATACGTCGGCGGCTGGGTGCTGATGCTGGCGGCGATGATGCTGCCGACGACCTTGCCGCTGTTGGAGATCTACCGCCGGCTGAGCCGGCGCCGCGCCGACCGCCGGCTGCTGCTGGCGCTCGTCGTCGGCGGCTATCTCTTGGCCTGGGCCGGATTCGGCGTCGCCGCGCACGGCCTCGACTGGGCGCTGCACGAGGCTGCGGCCGGCAGCGTCTGGCTGGCATTCAACGGCTGGTCGCTGGGGGTCGCCGTGCTGGCGCTCGCCGGGGCGTTCCAGTTCAGCCGGCTCAAATACCGCTGCCTCGACAAGTGCCGCATGCCGCTCGGCTTCGTCATGGAGCATTGGCGCGGGCGCCATGAGCGCCGGCAGGCGCTGTGGCTCAGCCTGCGCCACGGCCTGTTCTGCGTCGGCTGCTGCTGGGCGCTGATGCTGCTGATGTTCGTCGTCGGCGCCGGCAGCGTTGGCTGGATGCTGCTCTTGGGCGCCGTCATGGCGGCGGAGAAGAACCTGCCCTGGGGCCGGCGGCTCAGCGCGCCCTTGGGCCTGGTGCTGCTGGCCGGCGCCGGCGCGATCGTCACCGACAATCTGCTCCTCGCGTGAGCGCCGCGGCCGAGTACGCCGGGCGCGGGCGCGCGCTGACGCTGCTCGCGGTGGCCAACGTCGCCGCCATGTCGCTGTGGTTCTCGGCGACGGCCGTGGTGCCGGCACTGCGCGCGCAGGCCGGGCTCGACGCGACCACGGCGTCGCTGTTCACCAGCGCCGTGCAGGCCGGCTTCGTCGCCGGCACGCTGATGAGCGCGGCGCTCAACCTCGCGGACCGCCTGGACCCGCGCCGTTTCTTCATCGGCGCGACGCTGGTCGCCGCGGCGGCCAACGCGGCGATCCTGGCGGTCGACCCGACCGGGCCGGTCGTCGTCGCGCTGCGCTTCGTCACCGGCGCCTGCATGGCCGGCGTCTACCCCGTCAGCATGAAGCTGGTGGCGACCTGGGCGCGGCGCGGCGGCCGCAGCGACATGGGGTTGCTGGTCGGCCTGCTGGTCGCCGCGCTGACCGTGGGCTCCGCCGCGCCGCACCTGTTCAACGCGCTCGGCGGCGTCGACTGGCGCTTCACCATCGTCGCGGCTTCGGCCTGCGTCGTCGCAGCCGCCGCGATCGTGCGCTTCGTCGCCATCGGCCCCCACGCCGTCAAGGCGCCGCCGTTCGCGCCGGGCGCGGCGCTCAAGGCCTGGACGACGCCGGCGCTCAGGCTCGCCAACCTCGGGTACCTGGGCCACATGTGGGAGCTCTACGCCATGTGGGCCTGGATCGGCGTGTTCCTGCACGCCAGCTTCACCCTTCGCGTTGCCGACCCGGGCGCCGCCGCCGTCTATGCCGCGCTGGCAACGTTCGCGACCATCGGCGCCGGGGCGGTCGGCTGCATCGTCGGCGGCGCGGTCGCGGACCGCGCCGGCCGCACCACGGTGACGATGGCGGCGATGGCGGTCAGCGGCAGCTGCGCATTGATCGTGGGTGCGCTATTCGGCGGCAACCCGGTGCTGCTGGTGGCGCTGTGCCTAGTGTGGGGCGTCGCCGTGATCGCCGACTCGGCGCAGTTCTCGGCCAGCATCGCCGAGCTGTCGGAGCCGGCCTATGTCGGCACGATGCTGACCGTGCAGACCAGCGTCGGGTTTCTGCTGACGCTCTTGACCATCCACCTGATCCCGCCGCTGGTCGGCGCGGTGGGCTGGCCCTTCGCCTTCGCCGCGCTGGCGCTCGGCCCCTACCTCGGCATCGTCGCCATGTGGCGCCTGCGTCGGCGCCCCGAGGCCGTGCGCCTCGCGGGCGGCCGGCGCTGAGCTACCACGCGTAGCTCACCGTCAGCGCGCCGAAGACGTTGGTCTGCTTCTGCTTCTGGAACTCCTTGGTGCGCCACAGGCCGGAGCCGCTCAGCCGGATGTCGCGCCAGACCACCACGGCGCCGCCGGCGACGTCGCCGACGAAGGGCTTCTTGTTGACGCTGTGGCTGGAGTTGAAGGTGTTGCCGTCGAGGAAGATGTTGCGGGCGACGGCGCGGCCGTCGAGGCCGCCATAGACGTACCAGGCGAAGTCGGTGTCGGGCGCGATGGCGTCGCTGCCGTTGACGCCGGGGCGGATGAACGGCACGCCGTAGTCGACGTCGAGGCCCTGGCCAACCCGCCAGGTGAGGCCGGCATTGGCGTAGGTGTAGACGTTGCCGAGCGCGCCGCCGATGCGGGGCACCGCGTCGAACTCGGCCGCGCCGACCTTGAGCGCCGGCGTGCGCCACTTGCGTTCGACGAAGGCGACGATGGCCGGCTCGTTGTCGAGCTGATTGTCCCAGCCGACGACGTCGGTGTTGGGGCCCAGCTGGTGCACCAGGTCCTGGGTCTCCTCGGCCAGCGCCCAGGGGCCGACGACGCCCAGGTCGAGCTCGAAGCTGGTCAGCACGTCGAACATGCCGATGCCGTTGAAGCCCTCGGGCGCCTTGTCCTCCTGGTGGATGGCGCCGCCGATGTAGAGCCAGCCGGCGTACGGCCGGTCGTCGGGGATGACCGCGACCGCCTTCTTCTCTTCGGGAGTGTAGATGTTCTGGCCGAGCTGCAGGCCGACGCTGCTGGTCTCGAAGCCGCCCGGCAGCCACAACCACTCGAGCGCCCGGCGCACGAACTGCGGGCCGCCCTCGGCGTCCTCGGAGACCCAGAAGAGCCGCGTGCCGTGGGTATAGTGCCGGTCCGAGGCGACGACGTCGTTCTCGAGCTGCAGGCCGAAGGTGCCCTCCGGAAAGGCGGCAGCCCGACCGGCCGCCAAAAGGGCGGTCGCCGCGCACACGCACGCTGCGAACCACCCCGCTCTCACCCGCGCCGCTCGTGATAGGCCTGGGCTTCCTCGCGCGTCTCGAACAGGTGCGGGCTGACCTCGCGGGTCAGCACCTCGCCCAGCTTCATGCGCATGAAGGCGCTGGTCGTGTAGCGCGAGACTTCGGTGTAATAGGCCTCCTCCATGGCGCGCACCATGTGCGCGTATGCGTCCTGCAGCGCGGGGGCGAGGTGGAAGTTGTCGTAGTTGACGACGACGGCGACGCGGCGGCCGATCTCCCGGCAGCGCGCCTCGACCGCGGCCCGGATCGCTTCCACGTCCTCGGGCCGCTCGACGTCCAGCCCTTCGAAATTGAGGAACAGGAGGTTGCGGCTGAGGTCGTAGGAAATCCGGTCGCTGAGGTCGATGTCGAGCAGCGCCGACCGCAGCTCCATGGGCTCGTCGGCAAAGATGCGCGGGTCCATGGGCGCAGGCGCGTCGACGATGGGCTTGAAGTCCATGTGGGCCAGGATGTCGCGTTCGATGTCGACGCCGGGCGCCACCTCGGCAAGCTCCAGGCCGTCGGCGGTGAGGCGGAAGACGCAGCGCTCGGTGACGTAGAGCACCGGCTGGCCGCGCTCGGCGGCGAGGCCGCCGGAGAAGGTGACGTGCTGCACGGCTTGGCGGAACTTGCGGGCGCGGCCTTCCTGCTTGATCTTGAGCGCGCCGCCCGTGACCGCGACGTCCAGGCCGCCGGCGGTGAAGGTGCCGGCGAAGACCAGGCGGCGGGCGTTCTGGCTGATGTTGATGAAGCCGCCGGCGCCGGCCAGCTTGGGGCCGAAGCGGCTGACGTTGACGTTGCCGGACGCGTCGGCCTCGGCCATGCCGAGGCAGGCCAGGTCCAGCCCGCCGCCGTCGTAGAAGTCGAACTGCTGGTTCTGGTGGATCACCGCGTCGGTGTTGACCGCAGCGCCGAAGTCCAGGCCCGAGGCCGGTACGCCGCCGATCACGCCCGGCTCCGCCGTCATCGTGATGACGTCTAGCACCCGCTCCTCGGCGGCGACCGCGGCGACGCCCTCCGGCATGCCGATGCCCAGGTTGACGACGCCGCCGGGCGGCAGCTCGAAGGCGCAGCGGCGCGCGATGACCTTGCGCGCGTCCAGCTTCATCGGCTGGAGCGTGTCGAGTGGCACCCGGATCTCGGCCGCGAAGGCGGGCGAGTAGGGCGTCGCGTAGGTCTGCATGTGCAGCTCCGGCTCGGCGACGACGACGCAGTCGACCAGCACGCCGGGGATCACGACCTGGCGCGGGTTCAGCGAGCCGCGCTCGGCGATGCGCTCGACCTGGGCGACGGTCACGCCGCCGGAGTTGCGCGCCGCCATCGCCATCGACAGGTTGTCGAGGGTCAGCGCCTCGCGTTCCATCGTGATGTTGCCGGCCGGGTCCGCCGTCGTGCCGCGGACGAAGGCGACGTCGATCGGGGGGGCCTTGTAGAACAGCCAGTCCTCGCCCTCGATCTGCATCAGCGACACCACGTCCTCTGTCGTCAGTTCGTTCAGCTTGCCGCCGCCGTTGCGCGGATCGACAAACGTGCGCAGGCCGACGCGGGTCAACAGACCCGGTTTGCCCGCGGCGATGTCACGATAGAGATGGCTGATGCAGCCTTGCGGCAGATTGTACGCCTCAATCTTGTTCGTAAGCGCCAGGTCGCCGACGCGCGGGATGAGGCCCCAATGGCCGCCGATCACCCGCTTCAAGAGACCGTCGTGCCCAAGCCGGTTGAGGCCCCGGTCGCGGCCGTCGCCCTGTCCCGCGGCGAACATCAGCGTCAGGTCGCTTGGCCCGTCGCCGTCGAGGAAACGCTTTTCCAGCGCCGCCAGCAGCGCGTCCGGCGTGCCGATGCCGACGAAGCCGGAGGTCACCAGCGTGTCGCCGGAGCGGACGATGGCGACGGCGTCCGCCGCGGATACGATCTTGTCCTTCATGGGTCTTCTCCCTGAGCCGCGGGATGGCGCGCGGCGGCGCACGGCAGCCTAGCAAGTCGCGCCAAGCGCTTCATACGGCGGCAAGATTCCCGGCGTAGATTCGGTGCAACGGTCGGCGTGGCGCCGCATCACGTGTGCGGCACCCGGCGCACCCGTGTCGCCGGCGGACTTGTTTACGTCTCGTTCCCCCTTACACTCACCGAGGTTAGGCGAGGGGATGGCATGAGCCTGTTCCAGACGCTGCTGCGGCCCGACCGCGAGGAGCACCCGGAGCGCGCGCTGGTCGCGCGGGCCGCCAACCTGTTGCAGATCGGCGAGTTCCAGATGCTGCAGCTCGCCTTCCGCGCGGAGCACGGCCGCGATATGCCGGAGGACTTCGCTGGCAAGCTGTTCGACAGCTTCATGGTGCGCAACGAGGTGCCGCGCTGGGCGCTCGACTACGCCCGACGGATCCTTGAGCTCGACGCCCAGGGGCGGCTCGACGACAACGACCCCGCCTTCCACTACTACGACCACGACTACGTCACGCACGTGCCGGACGGCGTGAAGCGCTTCATCTGGGCGACGCTGGCGTTGGTCTTCGTGCTGGGCGGCGGGCTGTGGTTCAGCACCTTGACAGTCAAGGACGCCACGTCGATCCTGCCGCCGTATTTCGAGAAGAGCGAGCTCGAGGCGCGCGACTGAGCGCCCGCGCCGCGCCAGCCCCCGGACCCGACCGTCTCACGTGTTTGAATTTGCAGCTGAGTGGGAACCGGCGGTCAACGTACTGTTCCTGGCCGTCACGGCCCTGATCGCCTGGCACGGCATCCGCTACCGCGACGCCGAGGGCAACACCGACACGGTGCGCCTGCTGTTCGGCTGCGTCGCCGCGGTGTTCTTCTTACTGGTGCTGCTGCAGGACGTGCTGGGGGTCGCGCAGTTCGGGTGACCTCGCCGAGCAGCCGCCCGCCTCTCGAAATTATCTCCCTCCCCCTTGACGGGGGAGGGCCGGGGTGGGGGTGACTCGGCCAGAAGCAAAGGCGATCTGATCGCACCGCCGCAACACCCCCCACCCTAACCCTCCCCCTCAAGGGGGAGAGGATTTGTTTTATATATCAACCTGTTAGCTTGCCTTCGCCGAATGAAGGAGTTGGGCGCGGCGCGTCCCCTACGGCTTGTGCATGCGTTGGCGGGCGTCGAACTCGGGTACGCTCAGCACGCGCTGGTTTTCCGGCAGCTGGAACTGGTCGTAGAGGTACTGGGCGCGGTCGCGCACGGTCGACGGCCGGGCGTCGTGCAGCACCTTGTGGAAGATGTTGGGTCCGCTGACCGCGCCCTGGTCGATGCGCAGGGACTCGATGTAGTCCTCCAGCGCCGCCTCGTGGCGGCCGTCGCGGTCGCGCAATATCCCGCGGTTGGCGTAGGCCGCCGCCAGCGTGCCGCGCCCGGTCGGGTCGTCCTCGACCAGCGTGTCGGTCAGGTAGTCGATCAGGTAGGTGAACTCGGCCTCGGCCTCGACGGCCTGGCCGCCTTGCAGATAGGCGATGGCCCGGCCCATCAGCGCGCCGCGGTGGTCGGGCTGCTCCTCCAGCGCCGCGGTGAAGTCCGCCAGCGCCGCCTGCCACTCGCCGCCGCGCAGGTGGATGTCGCCCTTGCGCACCTCATAGTCGCCCGGCGGCGGGCTGAAATAGCTGGTCCCTGTCCAGACGCCGAACATGACGACGGTGGCGATGCCGACGATGACGATGAAGCGCCTGAGGACGTTGGGGGACATTTAGCCGCCCGGGAACAGTTGCGAGGTGTAGACGTAGGCGAAGACGAAGCAGATCAGCGCCGCGCTGACGCCGGCGCGGCGCTTGAGCCGCGCCACCTCGGCCTCGTCGAGCTCGGCCTTGCGCTGGGCGCGGCGCACATAGAGTGTCCAGATCAGCCGCCGCACCGGCAGGAACAGGGCCAAGCCCAGGACGACCGCCCACATGAGGGCGTATTGCGGCGAGAACAGGTTTTCCATGGGCCTCGGTTCGGCCAACGCACCACAAGCGCCGGGCGAACGCAAGCGGGGGGAAGGCGACCCTTCCCCCCGCGAGCGCTAGGTTGACGCGAAGGCGCGGATCAGTCCGCCGCACCCCCGCTGCCGGCCTGTTCGGCCGGACTGTGCACGACGTCGCCGATGTCCTCGACCAGCGCCTCGATCTCCCGTTCGGGCACGGTCGACAGCTCCATCTTGTAGGCCAGGAACCACATCATCCCGACGCCCAGGATCCAGAACAGGATCTGCCACGCCCAGATCGACGGGATGCCGAAGGTCCAGGCGGCGGCATCGTTCGGCGCACCGAAGATGTCGTTGCCGATGACTGCCCCCGGGCCGATGCCGAAGAACAGCCAGGCCAGAGTGACGATCCAGGCGATCGGCTTGAGGCCCTGCTTCGCCGCAGGCAGGCCGGCGTGCTCACGCAGGAAGCTGTGGAACTTCATGCGGTGAGCGAGCGCGTCGGCGTTCTGCGTCGCCGCCGAGACGACGATGCAGACCCCGGCGTTGAGCAACATGCCCCAACCGGCCGAGTGGATGGTCCACGGCCAGCGGCCCCACGGCGCGTCGCCGAAGAGCCAAGCCAGGATCCCGATGCCAAACGTCTCGGTGAAGATGACGCCCAAGAGGCCGGCGAGCAGACCCCAGGTCGCCCCCTGACGAGTAATCCACGGTATCCAGCAGATCGCCGCCAGTGGCACCCACATCTGGAAGCCGAAGGCGACCGCCAGACCGCCGAGCAACACCAGCGCGTCGGTCGAGAAGGTGGCGACCAGCAGCGCGGCGATGACGATGAAGGCCACACCGATGCGGCCGAACATCTTCTGGGTCGCGTGGCCCGCCGTCGGATTCAGGTACCGCTTGTACAGATCGCGGGTCAGCATGGCGCCGGCCGTCGACATGTAGGCCGCGCCGGTCGACTGCATCGCGGCGAGCGCGCAGACGGCCAGCAGGCCGACAAGCCACGGGGCGGCGTCGGCGATCTGGTTGAAGTAGTACGGCACCAGGCTGTCGGGCTTGGCCGCGATGGCCACGCCGTCGAGCACCTGGGTGATCGCCAGCCCCGCCTCGTTCACCGCCGGGTTGGCGCCCAGAAGATGCGCGCCCATGCCCTGGAAGGCGGTGAAGAAGAACAGGATCAGGCCGATCGCGAACGACGACGCCCAGACCTGTTGCGGCGCGAACGGCTTCGGGTCCTGGTTGCCGAACGACCACATGCTGAACGCCGGGGCCGACTGAATGCCCATCAGCGCGAACATGTAGGTCAGCACCATGATGCCGGTCCACAGACCGCCCACCGGCGTTTCCTTGCCGAGGCCGGCGGTGAACTGGATCACGCCCGGGATCGCGAAGTAGGCGTTGTAGCCCTGCTCCGTGACGCCCCAGCGGCCGACGTCGGACGCGGCGAGGCGGGCGAAGCCTTCGTTAAGCGCCCCCCAGCCCCCGGCGATGTCCAGCGCGATGATGCCGGTGATGACGATGCCGAGGCCCAAGAGAATGCACTGCAAGGTGTCCACATAGGCCACCGCCCGCAGGCCACCCGAGGCGACGTAGACCAGCACCACCAGCGACAGCACCCACATGCCGACGTTGCGGCTGATGAGGTCGTCGGTCAGGACGTTGAACAGAAAGCCCGAGGCGCCGAGCTGGACCCCGAGATAGGGGATCGAGAACAGCAGGGCCACCAGCACCACCAGGATGCGGATGCCATCGCCCTTGAAGTAGTCCGAGAGCATCTCGCCCGGCGTGACGTAGCCGAAGCGCTTGCCCAGCATCCACTGGCGCTTCAGGAAGAAGACGCCCGTGAACGGGATGGTGATGGTGTAGAACGAGGCGTAGGCATACTGGAACCCGTCACGGTAGACGAGACCCGGGTGACCCATGAAGGTCCAGCCCGAGAACGACGTCGCCGTGGCGGCCAGTATGAACACCCAAAGCGAGAGGCGCCGACCGGCAATGAAGTAGTCGGACGCCGTCTTCGCGGTCATCGCACTCTTGACACCCCAGAAGATGCAGTAGGTCCAGTAGAGCGCGACGAAAACGAAGAGCCAGACGACCTTGGCTTCCAAGTTCATTTCCTCCAAGACGTTCGGGACCCGACAGGGGGGTCCCCTCCAAAACGCGGAACAGACATTCGGGAACGACGCCGCAAGCGCCTGGTGCGCCCGCGACCGCCGGCGATCCTCGCGGTACCGGTGTGCCGGGCGGGCAGCGCTATGGGGCGTTCGTCCTCACAACGAAACTCGTCGTTGCGGCACCCCCCTTCTTGTTGCTCAACGGCCCTAGCTCACGCCCTGCACCCCCACCCGGCGCCACGGTCATCCCGACTCGGGGCGCCTTGCGGTGCTGCGAGGCGCACTTTTCATAGCATTTTGATTTTTTCACGACAACAGGGTGTGGAATGGGTATCTGTGGGCAGGTTTCCTTATACGATTCAACGTGATAGGTGCTACTGCAAGGGGCGGTGGCAGGCTGACGCGCACGTTAAGTTGAGGGGCGCCCCGGGACTACCGGCGGTTTGATTCACATCAACGCAGAGCACGCCCAAAACGTTGTGACGGTTGCAGCGGCCGATGTTTTGCGCTCAATGCGCGCAACATTGCGGCGCGGGGGACTTAGACTTGCCGACTAGCCCGCAGGCTCGAACGATCATTTTCTCGCGCCTGGTCCGCGACTACATGCGCGCCGACCCGGTGGTGCTGCCACGCACGGCGCCCGTGCGCGACGTGCTGGCCGCCCTGACGCAAGAGAATGCCACCGCGACGCTGATCGTCGACGACGTGAAGGGCCTGGTCGGCATCGTCACCGAGCGCGACGTGGTGCGCCGCATCGCGCTCAACTGCCAGGGCGACGAGGCGGTGGAGATGGTGATGACCGCGCCCGTCGCCCGCATCTACGGCGACGACTACCTCTACCACGCGATCGCCCGCATGCGGCGCCTGGCACGGCGTCACATGCCGGTCGTCGACCGCGACAACGCGCCCGTCGGCGTGATCACGCTCGACGCCGCGCTGGCGGTCGCCGCCGAAGGGCTGACGCGGCAGATCGACCGGCTGACCCAGGAGGACACCGTCGACGGCCTGCGCGAGGTCAAGGCGGCACAGGTCGACCTGGCGCGCGAGCTGTTGGACGAGGCGCTGCCGGCGCCCGAGATCCAGGCGCTGATCACCCACACCAACAACGACCTCTACCGCCGCGTCGTCGAGCGCCAGATCGCCGCCATGGACGACGAGTTCGGGCCGCCGCCGGTCGACTTCGCGGTGATCGTCATGGGTTCCGGCGGGCGCGGCGAGAACTTCGTCCAGCCCGACCAGGACAACGGCTTCATCCTCGACGACTACCCGGACGCGGAGCACGACCGCATCGACGTCTGGTTCATCGCGCTGGCCGAGCGCATGACGCAAGAGTTCGACGCCATTGGTTTCCCGCTGTGCCGCGGCAACGTCATGGCGACCAACCCGGTGTGGCGCAAGACGCTGAGCCAGTGGCGCGAGCAGACCAGCCTGTGGATGCGCCGGCGCAGCTTCGTCGCCATCCGCCTGGGCGACATCTTCTTCGACTTCCAGCCGGTCTACGGCGACGTCACGCTGGCGCGGGCGCTGCGCCGCCACGTGACGGAGAGCGCCCAGCGCATGCCGGCACTGCTGCGCGACATCTACGAGCAGGAGGCCGAGCACAAGGTCGCGCTCGGCCTGTTCGGCCGCCTGATCACCGAAAAGGAGGACAAAGCGCACCTGGGCGAACTCAATCTCAAGTACACCGGCACGATGCCGCTGGTCGGCGCCGTGCGCCTCTTGGCGCTGCGCCATGGCATCCCGGAGACGGGCACGCTGGCGCGTGTCGCCGCGCTCAAGACGGCCGGCGCGCTCGACGCCGACGAGGCCGACTACCTGACCGGCGCCTTCCGCCTGATCACCGCTTTGCTGCTGCGCCAGCAGCTCGACGACTTCGCCGCCGGCCGCCCGGTCAGCAACTACATGCATCCCGACAAGCTGTCGCAGCGCGAGCGCGACCAGCTGATCGACGGCTTCCGCGCCATCGAAGACCTGCGCAAGAAGGTCCGCCTGGAAATGACGGGGGAGATTTTCTAGCGTCTGAGCCTGCCGGGAGCCCGACTCCCACGTTGCGTCGCCATCGCTTGCCTCTGGCGGAAGTCACCCCCACCCCAACCCTCCCCCGTCAAGGAGACCTTTGCATAAGGGGGTGTTGCGTGATTCGATGGTCGGGTCGTTGGCGTCGAGTC
>Ga0049107_10000076_pt1 | contig 24856 bp, 24 predicted proteins | sample WorMetilPIANOSA1_FD_61187 | JGI IMG/M metagenome (GOLD analysis project Ga0049107, IMG submission 61187) | Marine gutless worms symbiont microbial communities from Max Planck institute for Marine Microbiology, Germany - Olavius ilvae PIANOSA.1 | ecosystem: Host-associated > Annelida > Digestive...
CGTTCGACAGAGGTCGTGCCATGCATGCTGGCCTCCTCATCCAGCACACATCTTGAATCAGAACCTCGCCCGCGCGGAAACCCCAAAATGATTCCGCCTACGGGAATCCCGCTCTAGCCGAACGGTCTGGACCATGGCCGTCAGGCCATGTTGGATCATCGGGCCCTCGCCGGCGTCGAAGGTGACGCCGCCGCCGCGGCAGAACCAGACCTCGTGGCGTTCGTCGACGAGCCACCAACGCTTGGCCGTGCCGTAGCGCGGTGCCGACCGAATGAACGCCTGCAGGGCCTGGTAGACGTTCGGCGCGGCTGCGACCGCTGCGCCGACCGAGCCCATGGTCAGGATCGGATGTTGCTCCATGACCCTGACGGCGAAGTGTTCGGTCCCCAGCGTGCGGCAGCTCTCGTCGGCGAACCTGTAGATGTCGCGATACGGGAACAGGCTGTCCGGGTCGCAGTCGTGCCACATGGGCATGTTCAGCCGGCGCATGAGGCGCTCGGGCGAGGCGCCGCCGTCCTCCAGCGTCCTCGCGGCCTGGATCATCAGTCCCACGCGCGTGAGGGGGATCCTTGAGTCCTGCTCGGCCATCGCGGCTTGCTCCATCGACTCATTTCACGGCTCGAACCGAACTGGAACATGCTGACTTGAACGCGCTGCAACGCCTCCGAACTCGATGCTGGACGTGCGCCGCCCTGCAAGACTTTCAAAACCGTACGTTGAGTCAGCCCCGGGTCGCTGTCGATTTCGTGCCATTTGACGACAAAGTCTTCGCTGTCGGGCTTTGGCAAGTCTTCCGGGACGTTTTGGCGGGAAAATGCAAAGGCGGTGCCGGCTGGCGATGCCCGTCCGGCGCCGTCGCCAAGGCTCAGGGGCAGTATCGCGTTGGCCAAGACTTCAACAAAAGACGACGTCGTGGGACCGGTTCGGGAGGCGATCGCGTCGCTCCACGCGAACGGCTATCCGACGATCGGTCAGGTGGCGCCCGAACTCGGCTTCGGCGTGCGCAATCTGCAGCGCCGCCTCGCGGACTCCGGGACGAGCTACCGGCAGATCGTCGACGAGTTCCGCCGCAAGCAGGCCCTCGACCTGATCGAGAACCGCCGGCTCAGCATCGCCGATGTCTCCGCGGCCCTGGGCTACTCCGACCCCGCGCACTTCTCGCGCGCCTTCGCCCGCTGGACCGGGGTGGCGCCCGCCGCCTATCGGCGGCAGCCGGGACGCTAGGCCGCGGGCGGCGCCACCGCCGTCCTTCTGCACGACCCGTTCGTCGGACCGAAACGCAACGATCGCCGCGCGGGGGCGGCGATCGGTCTCCCGCGCCCTTGCGCGGGCCGCACCGTGGGGGTGGTGCGACCCGCGCTTGGGTGCGCGTCTGGAGGAGCGCGACTAGAAGGTCACGACAGCACCATCGCGATGTAGCCGCCGATCAGCGCCAGGACCGTGGTCAAGGCGTAGGTCAGCGGATAGGCCGCCGCCGCCACACCGCTCTTCGATTCCTCGACGATGGCGTTCAGCCCGGGCGTGCTGTTGCGCGCCCCGGTCGCGGCACCTGCGGCGACGACAGAGTTCAGCTTGAAGAACTTGTGGCCGATGAAGAAGGCGACGAACGGCGGCACCAGCGCCGCCAGCGTGCCGATGATCGCGATCCAGACCACGGTAATGCCCTGGAAGGACTGGATGATCTTCGGCCCGACATTCGCCGACAGCACGGCGACGAACATGTTCAGCCCGATGTCCTGCAGGAAGCTGCGGGCGCCCTCGCTGACCGGTCCGCCGAACTCAGGATTGCGGCTGCGGAAATAGCTGACGAAGATGCCGGCCAGCAGGCAGCCGGCCGAGGTGCCCAGCGCGAAGGGAATGCCGCCGATCGTGACCGAGAGAATGCCGACCAGATAGCCGATCGCCATGGCGATCGCCAGGTACATCACCTCGGTGACCCCGGTGTCGAGAATCGGGCGCCCGCCGAGTTCCTTGGCCGCGTTTTCGATGCACCAGTCGGGACCGACAAGCCGCAGGACGTCGCCGAATTCGACCTCCGTCTGCGGCAGGGCCGGTATCTGCTGGCCCTGGCGGAACATGGCCGTCAGCTGCAAGCCGTAGCCGATCGACTTGGCCAGCTCCTCGAGAGTCTTGCCGCTGACGCCTTTGGCGCCAACGCGCACGTCGGCGGCGTCCAGCTTGACGTTGCGCGCCTGCGGATCGTCCACTTCTGGACCGACCGATTCCGTACCCTTCATGATATGGGCGTTGACGTCGGCGCGGACGGCGATGATGTCCCCCTTCTTGATGGTCGGGTTTTCCATCGGTTCGATCGTGTTGCCGTCACGCACCACGCGCAGGATCGGCGCATCGTGGTACTCGTTGAACAACTGCTCGACGGTCTTGCCGACGACTGTGGCGTGTTCGACCTTGTAGGCGCGGATGTCGAGCGGCGAGAAGCCGAGGGTCAGCGCGCCGGCGCCGCCGGGTATGACGGCAGTGGCGCCGCCGCTCATCTCCTCCTCGGCCGCCTTCGCATCCTCGACCGCGTTGCGGCCGAACATGGCGGGCAGGTAGCGGATCAGCAGAATGATGCCGACGCTGGACAGCACGTAGCTGATCGCATAACCGGCGGCGATGTTGGCGCCAACCTGATCGGCCGACATGCCCTCGGGCGGTGTGTACGCCCCGGTCTGCAGGGCCGAGGTCGCGACGCCGATGATAGCTGTAATGGTGTAGCTGCCCGAGATGATGCCCGGCGCGAAACCGGGAGCCATATCGACGAGCTTGACACCGGCGAAGGCGATGATCCAGTTGAGTGCCCAGACCGTGAGGCCGACGACGATGAACGCTGCGCCGCCGCTCTTCAGGCCGGCGAAGAACTGCGGCCCGACCCTGAGCCCCAGAGCATACATGAACAGCAACAGGAAGATCGTCGAGACCAGGCCCGAGATGGAATAGGTGATGTCGAAGGCCAGCTTTGCGGTGAGCGCCATAATGATGCCCACCAACAACGTGCCCGCCGTCGCGCCCAGCGAGATCCCCATCACCCACTTCACCCGGCCCAGCGGGTAGCCGAGGGCCAGGGCGAGCAGCAGAAAGACGAACTGCTGCTTGTCGAGCAGTTCGAAGAAACCCTTCACGCCGCCTTCCACCACCGGCTCGAAGATGGCGAGCGCGCCCTTGCCGACGCTCTCGGCCTCGGCCGCCATGGATGGCGTCTCGGTCGCCGCCGCCCCGGTTGTCGCTGTTTGCGCCAGGGCACCGTTGGCCCACAGGCCGCAGGCCATGATCATGACCGCGACGAGGAGCGCCGCCAGCTTCAGGAGCGGTGCCGAATAAGTGCGTTTCATCGTCTCATCCTCCCACTGCGACGGGCGCCTGTTGGGCCCAAGCATCGTGTTGGCGATAAAGGACGGGGACGGCGCCCGGCGCGCTGGCCCGATGCCGTCCGTCCTTGGCACTAGTGGTGGTAGCCACCGGCTTCTTCCTCGCTCATCGGCTTGGAGACCGGATGCGCCTTGAAGTGGTCGAGGCAGCGATGCATGTCCTCGATCAGCGACGCGGCCAGGTCGCGGCTGACGCCATGCCGCACCTCGACGCGCTGGATGACCAGGTCCTCGCGGTTCGCCGGCATGGCGTAGGCCGGCACCTGCCAGCCGCGGCTGCGCAGCCGGTCGGCCATGTCGTAGAGGGTGTAGCCGCCCGTGTCGAAGCCCGGCTTGATGGTCCACGACAGCGCCGGGATGTCCTTGTGCGTGTCGCCATCGAGGATTTCGAACGGCCCCATCTTGCCGATCTCCTCCGCCAGGTACTGCGCGGTTTCGTGACGCGCGGCCTTCGCCTCGTGGCGCCAGCGCCGATTCATCGCCATGCCGCCCGGCATCGCGGCTTCGCCGGAGCCGGCCGTCGCGCCGCCCATGGCGTTGGCGGCGTCGGTCGAGGCGTGGACGTCGTCCGGCAGATCGGCCCGGACATCATCCTTGTTCTGCAAAGCCATCGTCGCGCCTCCGTATTTGGCACGCGCCGCCGCACGAAACCGATGGTCACAGCGGCCCGCGGAGAGGCGCCCAGACCGTTGCGCTCGGCAACTTGGACGAGAAAAACCATTTACCGACGTGTCGGCTCCTGCATGGTCGGCGTGCCCCGTGTCGTCCACACGGCGTGCGTCGTTCTTACGACCGGGCAGATTGGCGATCTTGCCATTTGGCGACATGGGCGGCCGTGCCGTGCCGCTGTGTCGATATTTGCCGCGCGCCGTGCGCGAAATTCCTTAGGAGAATGCGGCGAGCTGGCCGGGTCGCCGCCGGGTCGGAGAGTACCGGTCAAGGAATGGCGACGGCGTCGGACGGGCGCCACCGCCGCAGCGGGGCGCCGGTCCGTACCGCCGACTGAACCACGCCCGCGCTAGTCGATGCCGCAGGTCGTCTTGATCTCTTCGATCTTGGCGTCGAGCTGTTCCTCGTATTCGCCGGACAGGACCTGGAGGTTGGCTTCCTCGGTCCCGGACAAGATGCCGACGACCGCGCCGGCCGGCGTCACCGCGGTGACACCAGCGACCTGCTGTTCACTCACGCGCTTCTTCTCTTCGGTGAGGATGCGCAGGTCGTCCTCGGCCGTGGCACAGTTGACCGGCTGCTCGAGCTCTTCCCGTCCCGCCTCGGTCGTCGGCGAACAGGCCGTGAAGGCCACCGTCGTCATCGTCAGCGCCGCCGCTATGGCCGCGCCGCGGAATCCCGTTCTGGTCATTTTCCTGCGCCTCCCTCCGAGCTGCCTGGTTCGCCGGACTGGGTCCGGCTTGGAGAGGCTACGGCGCCATCCCGTGCCGCGACTTGCCATATCGCGACAACCGCCGGCGGTGCGGGATCGCGACTTGTCGCGGATTGGCAAGCGTCGGCGGCACCGGTGCACTAGACCGGATGACGGGGCGTCCCGGATACGGAGACGCCCGGGAGAGGAAGGGCCTGCCGATGAAGTCGAAGAATGCGCTGGTTGCGGCCATGGGCGTGTTGGCCCTGGCGGGGTCCGGTCTCGCGGCGGCGGCCGCCGACCTGAAGGCCTCGTACTTCCACGGGACCTGGATCATCAACGATACGGACTGTAGCGACGTCACCGCCGAGTTCGCGACGCTGTACGACAGCGGCGCGGTCCGGACCGAACGGTCCAAGCGCGTCGAGTCCGCCGGCATCTGGGAACTGAAGGACGACATGCTGCAGGCGCACATCGTCGCGTCGCCCAGCTACTTCTCGGAACACTTCCCCGAGGCGAGAGACACGCTGGATGCCTTCGCCGGCCAGTACTACGCGTTCTTCATCCGCGTCGTGCCGTTCAACGTCCAGCCGGACAGCTTCGAGGCCGTCGGTGTCCTGGAGCAGGAGATCACGCAGGCCACCTTCCAGCGCTGCCCCGGTTGATCCCAAACGTCCTCTGCCGAAGACGCGGACGGACGAGAGAGTCGAGGAGAACACGATGCCCATGACACGCAGCAAGCTGGCGCTGCTGCTGGCCGGCGCCGCGCTGGTGGCGCTGCCGGCGGTTTCCGGTCCCGCCCGCGCGGGCGACGGCGCCGCCTTCGTCGGCGGCATGATCGGCGGACACGTGCTGACGCGGATGAGCGACAATGCGCAGAGGCGCACGGCGGCGGAGGAGCGTCAGGCCGACGCCATGGAGCGGCAGGCCGCCAACCAGCCCACCTATCAGGCCCAGCAGCCGGCCGCCGCGCCGGCGGAGACGCCGCAGTCGCGCCTGGACACGCTCGATGAGCTCGCCGCAGGCGGCTACATCACCAAGGAAGAGTACGACAAGCGGCGCCAGGCCATCCTCGACAGCATGTAGCGCCGCCTAGTACCCCGCCGCGCGGTCGACGACGTTGAGGAGGTCCGCGCCGGCGCGGGCGCGGCGGATGTTCTCCGCCACCTGGTCGGCGACCGAGCGCGGATCCGAGATGCTGGCGATGTGCGGCGTGACGCAGATCCGCGGGTCGTCCCAGAACGGGTGATCGCCCGCCAGTGGTTCGTGCGCGAAGACGTCGAGCGTCGCGGCGGCGAGGCGGCCGGCGTCGAGCGCCGGGCTCAGGTCGTCCTCGACCAGGTGCCCGCCGCGCGCGCAATTGATCAGGCTGGCGCCCGCGGGCAAGGCCGCGAACAGCGTCGCGTCCAGGATGCCCGCGGTGTCCGGCGTCAGCGGCAGCATGCACACCAGGATCTCGGTGCGGCCCAGGAAGGCCGCCAGGCCCTGCGCGCCGTGGAACGTCTCCACCCCGTCGATCGTCTTGGCGGTCCGGCTCCAGCCGGCGACCTCGAAGCCGTGCGCGGCCAGTGTCCGCGCCGCGTCGCCGCCCAGCACGCCCAGGCCCATGATGCCGACGCGGCACTCGCCCGGCGCCGGCTGCGGGTGCTCCAGCCAGGTGTGCGAGCGCTGCTGGCGGTCGTAGAGGTGCTGGTTGCGGTGAAAGCGCAGCACGTGGAACAGCACGTACTCGCTCATCTCGCGGGTCAGCTGGGGGTCGACGACGCGGCACATCGGCACCGCCGGCAGGTCCGGGTCGCGCAACAGGTGGTCGACGCCCGCACCCAGGCTGAACACCGCCTTGAGGTTGGGGTAGCGCGCCAGGTCGCCCTTGGGCGGCTTCCACACCAGCGCGAACTCGATGTCGGCGGGCTCGCCGACCTCGGGCCAGACGCGCACCTCCAGGTCGGGCAGGCGGGCGCGCAGCTCCGCCGCCCACCAGTCGGCGCGGTCGACGTCGGACTTGAAGAGGAGCGCCAAGGGGCCGCCGCGCGCGGCTAGGTGCTCACCACGCCGCTCTCGACCGCTTCGAGATCGAACGCGGCGGCCATCAGCGCCTTGGTGTACTCCGCCCGCGGCCGGTCGAAGATGTCTTCGGCGGCGCCCTGTTCGACGACCTTGCCGTTGCGCATGACGATGACGTCGTCGCTGATCGCCCGCACGACCTTCAGGTCGTGGCTGATGAACATGTAGGCCAGGTCGTGGCGTTCCTGCAGCTCGCGCAGGAGGTCGATGATCTGCGCCTGCACCGAGCGGTCGAGCGCCGAGGTCGGCTCGTCGAGCACGACGAAGCGCGGCCGCAGTACCATGGCGCGGGCGATCGCCACGCGCTGGCGCTGGCCGCCGGAGAACTCGTGCGGGTAGCGGTGGCGCGTCGCCGGGTCCAGCCCGACCTCCTCCATGATGGCGCAGACCAGTCCGTCGCGCTCCTTGTCGCCGCGGCCGATCGAGTGCACGTCCAGCCCCTCGGCGACGATCTGGGCGATCGACATGCGCGGCGAGAGGCTGCCGAACGGGTCCTGGAAGACGATCTGCATGTCGGCGCGCAGGGGCCTCAGCGCCTTGGCGCGCAGCTGGTCGATCTCGGTACCGGCGAACTCGATCGGCCCGTCGGAGGAGATCAGCCGCAGCATGGCGAGGCCCAGCGTCGTCTTGCCCGAGCCCGACTCGCCGACGACGCCCACGGTACGGCCCTCGCGCACCTCGACGGTGATGCCGTCGACCGCGCGCACGTGGTCGACCGTGCGCTTCAGCACCCCGGCCTTGATCGGGAACCAGACGCGCAGGTCGTCAGTCTTCATGACGATCGGCTTGGCGGCCGGCGGGTGCTCGGGCTTGCCCTTGGGCTCGGACGCCAGGAGGTGCTTGGTGTAGGCGTGCTGCGGCGCCTCGAACACCTGGCGTACGGGCCCGCGCTCGACGATCAGGCCGTCGTGCATGACGCAGACCCGGTCGGCGATCTTGCGCACGATGCTCAGGTCGTGGGTGATGAACAGCACCGCCATGTGGAAGCGCTGCTGCAGGTCCTTCAGGAGCTTCAGGATCTGCGCCTGGATGGTGACGTCCAGCGCCGTCGTCGGCTCGTCGGCGATCAGGAGGTCGGGCTCGTTGGCGAGCGCCGTCGCGATCATGACGCGTTGGCGCTGGCCGCCGGAGAGCTCGTGCGGGTAGGCGCCCAGGCGCTTCTCGGCCTCGGCGAGGCCGACGAGTTGGAGCAGCTCCAGCACCCGGCCGCGCGCCGCCTGGCGGCTCATGCCCTTGTGGATGATCAGCGTCTCGGCGACCTGCTTCTCGACCGTGTGCAGCGGGTTGAGCGACGTCATCGGCTCCTGGAACACCATGGCGATGCGGTCGCCGCGCACGCGGCGCAAGACGTCTGGCGCGGCGCCGATCAGCTCCTGCCCGCGGAAGGTGATGCTGCCCGAAGGGTGGTTCGCCACGGGGTAGGGCAACAGCTGCAGGATCGACAGGGCCGAGACCGACTTGCCGGAACCGGACTCGCCGACCAGCGCCACGGTCTCGCCCGGCGCGATCTCCAGGTCGAAGTCGCGCACGGCGTTCACCGTGCCGGCCGGCGTGCGGAAGTCGACCGCCAGGTCGACCATGCGCAACAGCGGCTCCCCGGCCGCGGCGCTCGGCAATGAGGCGTCGGTCATCCGTTGTCCCCGGTGATCTGCTTGCGCGGGTCGAAGGCGTCGCGCACCGCCTCGCCGATGAAGATCAACAGGCTCAGCATCGTGGCGATGACGAAGAAGGCGGTGAATCCGAGCCACGGCGCCTGCAGGTTCTCCTTGCCCTGCTTAAGCATCTCGCCGAGCGACGGCGAGCCCGGCGGCAGGCCGAAGCCGAGGAAGTCGAGGCTGGTCAGGATCGTCACCGAGCCAGCGGTGATGAACGGCAGGAAGGTGACCGTCGCGACCATGGCGTTGGGCAGCACGTGGCGGAACATGATGGCCCGGTTGCTGACGCCCAGCGCCCGCGCCGCGCGGACGTAGTCGAAGTTGCGCCCGCGCAGGAACTCGGCGCGCACGACGCCGACGAGACTCATCCAGCTGAACAGCAGCAACAGGCCCAAGAGCCACCAGAAATTCGGCTCGATCACGCTCGCCAGGATGATCAAGAGGTAGAGCTGCGGCACCGAGGACCAGACCTCGATGAAACGCTGGAACAACAGGTCGATCCAGCCGCCGAAATAGCCCTGGAAGGCGCCGGCGGCGACGCCGACGACGCTGGAGACGAGGGTCAGGGTCAGCCCGAACAGCACCGAGATGCGGAAGCCGTAGATCAGCCGCGCCACCACGTCGCGCGCCTGGTCGTCGGTGCCCAGCCAGTTGTGTGCCGTGGGCGGCGACGGCGCCGGCGTCGGCAGGCCCAGCACCGGCGTGTCGTAGGTGTAGCGGATCACGGGCCAGATCATCCAGCCCTGCTCTTCGATCAGCTCGGCGACGAAGGGGTCGGTGTAGTCGGCCTCGGTCTCGAACTCGCCGCCGAACCGGGTCTCGGCATAGCTGGTGAAGACCGGCGCGTAGAAGGCGCCGTCGTAGCGCACCAACAGCGGCTTGTCGTTGGCGATCAGTTCCGCGAACAGGCTGCCGACGAACAGCGCCAGGAAGATCCACAGCGACCAGACGCCGCGGCGGTTGGCGCGGAAGTTGTAGATGCGCCGCGCGGTCAGCGGCGTGATCTTGACGCCCAGGAAGCGCTGCTCGACCGGGGCCGCGGCCGGCACGGCCGGTTCGGCGACCTTGCGGTCGTCCTCGTGCGGGCGTTCGACGGCGACCACGGCGTCAGACCTCCCGGCTCTCGAAGTCGATGCGCGGGTCGACCAGCGTGTAGGTGATGTCGCCGATCAGGTTCAGCATCAGGCCCAAGAGCGAGAAGAAGTAGAGCGTCGCGAACAGCACGCCGTAGTCGCGGTTGATCGCCGCCTCGAAGCCCAAGAGGCCTAGGCCGTCGAGGGAGAAGATCACCTCGATCAGCAGCGAGCCGGTGAACAGGATGCCGATGAACGCCGCCGGGAAGCCGGCGATGACGATCAGCATGGCGTTGCGGAAGACGTGGCCGTAGAGCACGCGCCGCGTGGTCAGGCCCTTGGCCCGCGCGGTGGTGACGTACTGCTTGCCGATCTCGTCCAGGAACGAGTTCTTGGTCAGCATCACGAGACCGGCATAGCCGCCGATCACCAACGCCGCGATCGGCAGCGTGATGTGCCAGAGGTAGTCGAGGATCTTGTCGACCCAGTTGAGGTCGGCCCAGTTCTCCGACGTCAGGCCGCGCAGCGGGAACCAGTCGAAATAGGTGCCGCCGGCGAACACCACGATCAACAGGATGGCGAACAGGAAGGCCGGGATCGCGTTGCCGACGATGACGATGGCGCTGGTCCAGATGTCGAAGCGGCTGCCGTCGCGCACCGCCTTGGCGACGCCCAGCGGGATGGCGATCAGATAGGTGAACAGCGTGGTCCAGATGCCGATGGAGATCGACACCGGCATCTTGGAGAGCACCAGTTCGACGACGTCGCGGTCGCTGAAGAAGCTGGTGCCGAAGTCGAATGTGACGTAGCGCCCCATCATCAACAGGAAGCGCTCGTGCGCCGGCCTGTCGAAGCCGAACTGGCGCTCCAGCTCGCGGATGAAGTCCGGGTCCAGGCCGCGCGCGCCGCGGTACTTGGAGCTGACGTCGTCGCCGGCCAGGCTCTGCTCCGGCCTCAGCTCGCTCAGCTCGCCGCCGTCGTCACCGCCGACGCGTGCCGTCGCCTCGACGAATTCGCCGGACAGCTTCGACAGGATCGTCTCGATCGGGCCGCCCGGGGCGACCTGCACGACGACGAAATTGATCAGCATGATGCCGAACAGGGTCGGCACCAGGAGGAACAGGCGGCGGACGATATAGGCCAGCATGGCGGTTCAAAATGCCGCAAACATGGTTAACAAAGCTTAACGCCGGCGCGCGCGTCGCGCACCCGTGCCCTAGCGCCGGGTCTTGGGCCGCGCTTCCGCGACGCGTTCCGCCTTCGCCGGGTCGATCCACCAGGTCGCCGTCGACGTGCCGCGGATGGTCAGCGTCTCGGGGATGCCGAACTTGTCCCAGTAGGCCAGGCGGATGTGCGGCACGTGCATCTGCGGGATCAGGCAAAAGCCCCATTGCAGCACCCGGTCCAGCGCCCGGCTGCGCTGCTCCAGGCTCTCGCGGTCGGGCGCGGTGATGACCAGCTCGATCAGTTCGTCGATGACCGGGTCCGAGATGCCGATTCGGTTGCGCGAGCCCGGCCGGCCGGCCGCGTCGCTGCCCCAGTAGTCGCGCTGCTCGTTGCCCGGCGACAGCGACTGGCCGAACAGCAGTGTCGTCATGTCGAAGTCGAAATTGTCCAGCCGCTCGCGGTACTGCGAGGCGTCGACCAGACGCGGCCGCGCGTCGACGCCCAGGCGCTTCATGTTGCGGATGAAGGGCAGGATGATGCGGTCGGACTCCGGCTGGGAGTAGAGGATCTCGAAGCTGAAGGGCTGGCCGGTCGCGGCGTCGACCAGCACCTTGTCCTTGATCTCCCAGCCGGCGTCGGCCAAGAGCGCGCGGGCCTCGCGCAGCAGGCGCCGGTCGGGCCGGCCGGAGCCGTCGGTGACCGGCGGCTGGTAGGCGGGGCCGAAGACCTCGTCGGGCACGCGGCCGCGGTAGCGCTCCAGGATCAAGCGTTCCTCCGCGTCGGCCGGCAGGTCGTCGAAGGCAGCGGTGCTGGAGAGCTCCGAGTTCTCGAAGTAGCTGCGGGTGCGCTTGTAGGCGTCGTAGAAGATGTTGGCGTTGGTCCACTCGAAATCGAACAGCAGCGACAGCGCCTGGCGCGTGCGCCGGTCCTGGAACATCGGCTTGCGCAGGTTGAAGACGAAGCCCTGCATCGGCTCGGTCGTCTCGGTCGGCACCTCCCAGCGCCGGATCAGTTCCTGATTGACTGCCGGGGTGTCGTACGCCGTCGCCCAGTTGCGCGCCACGTTCTCCGCCCGGATGTCGAAGGCGCCGCCCAGGAACGCCTGCAGCGCCACCGTCGAGTCCCGGTAGTAGTCGATGCGCTGGCGGTCCCAGTTGTTCTGGCCGCGCTCCGTCGGGATGTCCTTGCCCCAGTAGTCCTTGACGCGCTCCAGCGTGATCGAGCGGCCGGGCTCGACCGCGGCGATGCGGTACGGGCCGCTGCCCAGCGGCGGCTCCAGCGTCGTCTTGTTGAACTCGCGCGTCGCCCAGTAGTGCTTCGGCAACACGACCAGCTGGCCGACGATCAGCGCCAATTCCGGGTTGTTGGCGTCCTTGAAGGAGAACCTGACCTTGCGCGGGCCGGTCTCGGCGACGCTGACGACGTCGGCGTAGTAGAAGCGGTAGAATGGCGCGCCCTCGTTGCGCAGCGTATTGAAGGTCCAGATCACGTCGTCGACCGTGACCGGCTGGCCGTCGTGCCAGCGTGCCTCCTCGCGCAGCGTGAACTCGACCCAGGCGCGGTCGTCGGGCACCTCCATGGTCTCGCACAGCTCGCAGTACTGCGTGAACGCCTCGTCGTTGGATTGCGCGGTCAGCGAGTTGTAGATCGAGGCGCTGCCGGCGCCCGGCGTGCCCTTGATGATGAACGGGTTGAGGGTGTCGAACGTGCCCAGCGACGACTGCACGACCGTGCCGCCCTTGGGGGCGTCCGGATTGACGTAGTCGAAGTGGGTGAAGTCCGGCCCGTATTTCGGCTGGCCGTGCATCGCCATGGCGTGCGCCGGCCCGTCGGTGCCGCCCAGCGCAAAGGCCTGGCCGGCACCCAGCGCCACGGCCGTTGCGACCGCGGCGAACAACGCTGTCCTCATACTCTTGACCCGTAGTCCTGCAGTTCGGGGGGTGTACTGCTCCGCTCGACGAAGTAGGTGACGGTGGGGCGCGCTCACGTCCAGTCAAGCCACGGTCATTAAACCACAGCGGCGCCCCGTATCGGGCATTCGCTGGGCAATTCGGTGGCGTTCGTGCCTCATTCGCGCAACAGCGCCAGCGCCGCCGCATGCATCCGGGCGTCGCCGGCGGCGATTACCGCGTCGCCCGAGGCCAGCGTCAGCGGCGCGCCCGTCCAGTCGGTCATGGTGCCGCCGGCGCCCTCGACCACCGGCACCAGCGGCATGAAGTCGTAGACCTGCATGCCGCCCTCGATCGCCAGGTCGCCGAAGCCGCCGGCGACCAGCCCGTAGGCGTAGCAGTCGGTGCCGAAGCGCGCGTTTTTGACCCGCGCCTGGACGCGCGCGAAGGCGACGTCGCGCTCCGGCGAGAACATGTCGGGCGCGGTGGCGTAGAGCGTCGCCTGCTCCAGCGCGGCGCAGGCGCGCACGTGCGCCGCCTTACCGTTGTGCGTCGTCGGCGCCCCCGCGGCGCCGACCCAGCGGTCGCCCGTCGCCGGGTGGTCGATCATGCCCAGGATCGGCCGGCCGCCGTGCAGCAGGCCGATCAGCGTGCCGAAGAGCGGCAGGCCGGCGATGAAGCCGCGCGTGCCGTCGATGGGGTCCAGCACCCAGACGTACTCGGCGTCTTCGCGCACGCGGCCGTACTCCTCGCCGATGATGCCGTGGGCGGGGAAGCGCGCCTCGATGAGTTCGCGCAGCGCCGCCTCGGCCTCGCGGTCGGCGCGCGTCACGGGTGTCATGTCGGCCTTGTCGTCGACCGCGAGGGGCGTGCGGAAATAGCGGCGCGCAATGGGGCCGCTGACGTCGGCCATCTGGTGGGCCAACGCGACGAAGGCGGGATCGCAGGCCGTGGTCACGGCCCGGGCAGACCTACTCGGCGGGGAGCGGCGGCGCGGCGTCGCTGATCGAGCGCAGGTAGGCGATGATCAGCGCACGGTCGCCCTCCTTCTTGAGGCCGGCGAACGCCATCTTGGTGCCGGGCGCGTAGTCCTTGGGCTTCAAGATGAAGCCGTTGAGCTCCTCGTAACCCCAGGCGCCGCTCATCTCGGTGAGCGCGTCGGAGTAGCTGAAGCCCGCGCCCGCCGCGACGTCGCGGCCGACGATGCCGTGCAGGTTGGGGCCGACCTTGTTGGGCCCGCCGGCATTGAAGCCGTGGCACGCGCCGCAGCGCCTGGTCGTCAGCTTCTCGCCCGCGGCGACGTCGGCGCCGGCGAGCAGCGGCGCGATCGGTGCCAGCTCCTCTTCTTCCTCTTCCTCGTCCGTGTCGGCCACGGTTTCGCCGATGTCGATCCGGTAGACCGCTTCCTCCAGCTCGTGTGGATGGATCAGGGCGTTGCCGAAATGACCGATGACCGTGACCGTCAGCAGGGCGGTGAGCAGGGCGCCGGCGATCTTGTTGATGTCCGCGCTCGACATGACGTCGCTGTCCTCAATGGTGGCGGCCGCCCGGCCCCGGGGCGGAGTCGCGAGAGATTTGCGGGCCGCAATCTAACGGCGGAGTCGCGCCAAGTCCATCGACGCCGGGCCTCCGCTTGCGCTACCTAGACCCTTGGTTTGCCGCGCGCGAGCGGCGAATCGTCGCGCAACCGTCTTGGCCCTGAGCGCCCGCGATGCAGCCCCGCAATCCCATCGTCCTGATCCCGTCGCGCCTCCAGGCGTCGCGGCTGCCGGACAAGCCGCTGGCCGAGATCCATGGGCAGCCGATGATCGTGCACTGCTGGCGCCGCGCGGTGGAGGCCGACGTGGGGCCCGTCGTCGTCGCCTGCGCCGACCCGCCCATCGCGGCGGCCGTCGAGGCGGCGGGCGGCCGCGCGGTGCTGACCGATCCTGCGCACCCCTCGGGCTCGGACCGCATCCGCGAGGCGCTGCACGCGGTCGACCCCGCGGGCGCCCACGACGCCGTGGTCAATCTGCAGGGCGACCTGCCGACGGTCGATCCCGCGACGATCCGCGCCGGGCTGGCGCCGCTCGCCGAGCCGGCGGTCGACATCGGCACCGTCGCCTGCGCCATCACCGACGAGGCCGAGCGCGACGACCCCAACGTGGTCAAGGCCGTGATCGCCTTCGGGACCGGCGGACGGGTTGGCCGGGCGCTCTACTTCTCCCGCGCCACGGTGCCCGCGGGGCCTGGCGACCACTACCACCATATCGGCCTCTACGCCTTCCGCGCGGCGGCGCTCGACCGCTTCGTGGCGCTGCCGCACAGCCCGCTCGAAAACCGCGAGCGGCTGGAGCAGCTGCGGGCGCTCGAAGCCGGCATGCGCATCGACGTGGCGCTCGTTGACACCGTTCCGCTCGGTGTCGATACTCCCGCCGACCTCGACCGCGCCCGGGCGCTGCTCGCGCCTGCCTCCTGACCATGCCGGATACCGCGACGATGACCGCCAGCCAGGCTGCGGCGGACCCGACCAACGCCATCGCCTTTCAGGGCGTGCCGGGGGCCAACTCGCACATCGCCTGCCGCGAGGCCTATCCGGAGATGGAGCCGGTGCCCTGCGACACCTTCGAGGAGGCCTTCGCCTGCGTCGAGGACGGCCGCGCGGCGCTGGCCATGATTCCCATCGAGAACTCGCTGGGCGGCCGCGTCGCCGACATCCACCATCTCTTGCCCGACAGCTCGCTGGCGATGATCGCCGAGCACTTCATGCAGGTGAAGTACCACCTGCTGGGCGTGCCGGGCGCGCACCTCGATGGTGTCAAACAGGTCTGGAGCCACGTGCAGGCGCTGGCCCAGTGCCGCGAGCAGATCAAGGCCTTGGACGTCGAGCCGGTGGCGCGCGCCGATACCGCCGGCGCGGCGCGCGAGGTGGCTGAGCTGGCCGACCCGGCGATCGCCGCGGTCAGCCCGCCCTTGGCGGCGGAGATCTATGGCCTGGACGTGCTGCGCCAGCGCTTCGAGGACCACCTGGGCAACGTCACGCGCTTCGTCGTCATGTCGCGCCAGCGCCGCGATCCGGACCCGCGCGACGGCAAGTGCATGACCGCCTTCATCTTCCAGGTGCGCAGCGTGCCGGCGTCGCTCTACAAGGCCATGGGCGGCTTCGCCACGAACGGCGTCAACATCACCAAGCTCGAGAGCTACATCACCGGCGAACACTTCACGGTCGCGCGCTTCTACGCCGAGATCGAGGGCCACCCCTCTGAGCTGCACGTCGCCCGCGCCTTCGAGGAGCTCGAGTACTTCTCGACCAAGCTGCGGATACTGGGCGTGTTCCAGGCGCACGCGCACCGGGATTCCTGAGGCTCAGCCCTCTTCCAGCCACTCGTCCAGCAACCGCCGGGCGATCGAGTGCGCACGCGGCAGGGCGAAGCTGCCGTCGGTCGGCAGGTGGGTGAGTTGGTCGCGAGTGTACCAGTCGGCGGACTCGAACTCGTTGTCGGTGCGCTCGATGTCGAACGTCGTCGCCCGCGCCCTGAAGCCGATCATCATCGAGGCCGGGAACGGCCAGGGCTGCGAGGAGTGGTAGGCGACCTCGTCGACCTCGATCGAGACCTCCTCGCGCACCTCGCGGCGCACCGCGTCCTCCAGGCTCTCGCCGGGCTCGGCGAAGCCGGCCAGCACGGAGTGCATCGCCGGCGGCCAGATGCGCTGGCGGCCCAGGACGACGCGGTCGCGGTCGTGCACCAAGACGATGATCGCCGGGTCGGTGCGCGGGAAGTGCCGCGCGTCGCAGTTGACGTCGCTGCAGCGGCGGCTGAAGCCGGCATCGACCTGGTGCGACGGCGCGCCGCACACGGCGCAGAAGCAGTGGCGGCTGTGCCAGAACGTCATGGCGCGGGCGTAGGCCAACAACTGCCCGTCGCGCCGCGGCACCAGCCCGCCGATCGCGCGCAGGTCGGCGAACGTCCCGTGCTCGGCGAGCGGCGGCGCCCCGTCCGGCCCCTCCAGGTGGCTGACGTCGAGCGCGAAGACGGCGTCGCCGTTCGCGAGACCCAGGAGGATCGGCGGTGCGGCGGGGTCGCCCAGTTCGGCGAGCGCGCTGGCCGGCAGCGTGACGGCCGCGGGCGTCTCGCGATCGGCGCTGACCAGGTTGTGCGAGCGCCAGACGGGCACGAGGCGCGTCGCCGCGGCGTCGAGCAGGCCCGCGAGCCAGGCCTCGTCGTCGCGGCGGTGAGCGCAGCGGTCGAGCCAGTCGTCGCCGCCGCCGAAGAAATTGGGGGGTCGCATGGGGCCGCGACACTGGCACGGGCCGCGACCGCGGCTCAAGGCCGCGGATGCCCGACCGCTTGAATCCTTGCAGCCGCCGGGCGGCGATCTGATATGATGCGCTCGGGAGGTCGGCGCGGACGGGCGCCTCGCCAACCCGGTCAGGTCCGAAAGGAAGCAGCCGTAACGAGTTTCGCCCGGGTCGCACAACCGATCTCCCACCCGACCCCCTAGCGACTCCGTTTCCGCGCCCGCGTCAGGCAAGCTGCGTTGATGACCGACCGCCCAGAAGACCTGACCGAGCACGATGCGGGCGCGGGCAGCCCCACGACCGACGATCCCGACCAGGTGAGCTTCCTCGGCGGCGCCGATGAGGCGCCCGCGCCAGCGCCCGCGGGCGACGGCTACCGCGTCTTGGCGCGCAAGTACCGGCCGCAGACCTTCGGCGAGCTGGTCGGGCAGGAGGCGCTGGTCCGCACGCTGACCAATGCCTTCGCGACCGGGCGCATTGCCCACGCCTTCATCCTCACCGGCGTGCGCGGCGTCGGCAAGACGACGACGGCGCGTATCGTCGCCAAGTGCCTGAACGCGGCCAACGGCCCGACCGTCGACTTCGACCCCGCGGACGAGCAGTGCGTCGCCATCGCCGAGGACCGCCACGTCGACGTGATCGAGATCGACGCCGCCAGCCACACCGGCGTCGACAACATCCGGGAAATTCTCGACAGCGTGCGGTACCGCCCCGTCGTGGGTCGCTACAAGGTCTACATCGTCGACGAGGTGCACATGCTCTCTCGCAGCGCCTTCAACGCGCTGTTGAAGACGCTGGAGGAGCCGCCGGAGCACGTGAAGTTCATCTTCGCGACGACCGAAGTGCGCAAGGTGCCCGTGACCGTGTTGTCGCGCTGCCAGCGGTTCGACCTGCGGCGGCTGGAGCCCGAGGCGCTGCGCGCCCACCTGAGCGATGTCGCGCAACAAGAGGGCATCGCCCTCGACGACGGGGCGCTGCGGCTGATCGCGCGCGCCGCCGACGGCTCGGCGCGCGACGGCCTGTCGTTGCTCGACCAGGCGATCGCGCTGGCGTCGGGCGGCGCCGTCGAGGAGGCGCAGGTGCGCGCCATGCTGGGGCTCGCCGACGCGGGCCAGGCGTTCGACCTGTTCGACGCGCTGATGCGTGGCGAGCCGAGAGCCGCGCTCGACCTCTTACGGGCGATGTACGACTACGGCGCCGACCCGGTGGTCGTGCTGCAGGACCTCCTGGAGCTGACCCACTGGCTGACGCGGCTCAAGTTCGTGCCCGACGCGACGGACGGCCCCGCGGCCTCGGCGGCCGAGGCGGCGCGCGGCCAGGAGATGGCCGAAAAACTCGGCGTGCCGGCGCTGACGCGGGCCTGGCAGATGCTGCTGAAGGGTCTCACCGAAGTGCAGGGCGCGCCGTCGCCGATCCACGCCGCGGAGATGGTGCTGATCCGGCTGTGCCACGCGGCGGAGCTGCCGCCGCCGGCGGACCTGGTACGCCAGTTGCGCGACGGCACGACGGCGCCCGCGCCCCAGCCGGCCGTGCCACCGCCGGCACCCGATCTCGGGCCACCGGCCGCTCAGGCCATGGACGGTGGCGCGCCCGTGACGTCCCATGTCGCGCCCCAGCCGGTCCCGGCCCAGGAACCCCAGGCGCTGGCCGGCGCCGCCGAACCGCAGAGCTTCCGCGCGCTGGTTGCGCTGTTCGAGGAACGGCGCGAGCTGGGCCTCGCCAACCACCTGCGCCACAACGTGCACTTGGTGGCGTTCGAGCCCGGGCGTCTCGAGCTGCGGCTGACGGCGCCGGCGCCGCGCGACCTGCCGAACCAGGTGCTGGAGCGGCTGCGCGCCTGGTGCGGCGCCCACTGGCAGGTGCTGGTGTCGAGCGACCCGGAGGTCGGCGAGGCGGCGCTGGCCCAGCAGGAGTGCGCGGAGGAGGCGGCCCACCACGCGGCCTTGCGCGAGCACCCGCTGATCCGCGAGATCATGGACACGTTTCCGGGCACCACGATCGAAGCCGTGCGCCCGCTCACGCCGACAGAGCCGGCCGACGACGAAGAGGACCTGGCATGAAGAACCTCAGCCAGCTGATGAAGCAGGCGCAGGAGATGCAGGACAAGATGGCCGACATGCAGAACCGCCTGGCGGACCTGCAGGTCGAGGGCGTCTCCGGCGGCGGCATGGTCAAGGTCGTGCTGAACGGCAAGGGCGAGATGAACAAGGTCTCGGTCGACCCGTCGCTGTTCAAGCCGGAGGACGCGGAGGTCGTCGAGGACCTCATCGTCGCCGCCCACGCCGACGCCAAGCGCAAGGTCGAGGCCGCCATGGCCGAACAGATGTCGGAGCTGACCGGCGGCCTACCGCTGCCCCCGGGCTTCAAGCTGCCGTTCGGGTAGGCTCGCGCCGTCGACACGGGCGGACTTCATGCCCACCTCCGAAATCGAGCACTTGATCACCCTCCTCGCAAAGCTGCCGGGGCTGGGGCCGCGCTCGGCGCGCCGTGCCGTTTTGCACCTCATCAAGAAGCGCGTGCAGTTGCTGGAACCGCTGGCCGACGCCATGGCGCGTACGGCGGATGCGGTGAAGGTGTGCGGCACGTGCGGCAATCTCGATACCCGCGACCCGTGTGTGATATGCGCCGATTTGTCGCGCGACGCGGCGACGATCTGCGTCGTCGAGGACGTCGCGGATTTGTGGGCGCTGGAGCGCACGCACGCGTTCAAGGGCCGCTACCATGTGCTGGGCGGCACGCTGTCGGCCCTCGACGGCGTCGGACCCGAAGACCTCAATATCCTGGCGCTCGTGGGGCGCGCCAAGGACGGCGCGGTACGCGAGGTCATCATGGCGACAAACGCCACCGTCGCCGGCCAGACCACGGCGCATTACATCGCCGAGCGTCTCAACGACGCCGGCGTCGACGTCACCTACCTGGCGCACGGCGTGCCGGTCGGCGGCGAGCTCGACTACCTTGACGACGGCACGCTGACCGCGGCGCTGAAGGCCCGCCGCACGCTCTGATCCGGCCTTGATCGCGCCGCAATATCGTGGCGCGATGGAGCACCCCTATCGGAGCCTCCGCCATGCGCCTCGCCCGCCTGCTTCCGGCCGTCATTGCCGTCGTCATCGTCGCGCCTGCGCTCGCGCAGGACGAGACCGTCGTCGGCCCCGACGCCCGCCTGAAGCTCGACGTGACGGTGTACCGCGACGGCTTCGCGCACGTGCGCGACGTGCGCACGGCGACGCTGCCGGAGGGGCCGGCGCGCATCGCCTTCGCCGGCGTCAGCGACGCGCTGCAGCCCGAGACGGCGGCCGTGGCCGCGCCGGGTGACGCCGCGCAGGTGCTGGAGCAGGCCTACGAGGCGGCGTTGCTGTCGCAGCAGGCGCTGTTGCGCGCCCATGTCGGCAAGACGATCGAGGTGCTGACGGTCAACCCGGCGACGGGCGAGGAGAGCGCGGTCGCGGCCGAGGTGCTGGCCGCCGAGCCGGAGCCGATCCTGCGCATCGACGGCCGCGTCGAGCCCTGGAACTCGGGCCGGCTGTCGTTCCCCGGCGTGCCCCCGGGCCTGCGCGCGCGGCCGACGCTGGTCGCCACATTGGAGGGCACGCCGGGCGACCACGCGCTGGCGCTGGACTACCTGACGGGCGGCGTCGGCTGGTCGGCCGACTACGTTGTGAGGGCCCCCGGCGCCGGCAGTCTCATCGAGTTGACCTTGCGGGCGACCGTGCGGAACGACACCGACGCCGCCTTCGATGGGGCCACGCTGGCGGTGATCGCGGGACAGGTGAACCGGGCGGTCGGCGGACCCGTGCCGCTGCCCCGCGCGGCGATGGCCATGGCCGAGGCGGCCGACGTGACGCCGCAACCCGTCGGCGGCGCCTACCGCTTCCAGGTGCCCCGGCGGGTCGATTTGCCGGCCCGTACGGTGAAGCAATTCACCCTGCTGACAGCGCCGCGCGTGCCATTCGACATTCGCTATTGGCTCGTCGGGTCGCCGTTCGCGTCACGGCCGGGCAGCGAGCCACGGCCGGTGCAGGTCGCCCGCCAGCTGGAGTTCATCAACGACGAGGCGTCGGGCCTGGGCACGCCGTTGCCGGCAGGCGTCGTGCGGGTCTACGACCACAGCACGTTCATCGGCGAGATGACGATCGACGACGTGGCCGAGGGCGGGAGCGTGAGCGTCGAGACCGGCACCGTCTTCGGCCTTACGGCGACACGGCGGGTCACCGACTTCCGCCAAGAGGGCCCGGGTGGGGAGATCGTCGAGAGCGCGCATGAGTTCGTCTTCGCCAACAGCGCCTCGTCCATGACCGTCGTCGAGGTCATCGAGGAGATCGGCGGCGAGTGGCGCATCCTGGAGGAGGAACGTTCGCACAAGCGGCTGGACGCCTTTCGCGCCCGCTGGACCGTCGCGGTGCCCGGCAATGGCACGGCGACGCACACCTACCGCGTCCGCGTCGAGCGCCGCTAGGTCTGCGCTATCGCGCCAGCGGCGGCGCTGTCATGCTGGCCGTCGCACTCCAGGAGAAGGGCGCATGGCGTCGCAGACGGACCCGCCACGCGACGACCGGCAGGTCGGTCGCACGATCGAGTTGCTGATCCGGGTCGGCGTCGTCGTCCTGATCGTCTTCTGGTGCTTCACGCTCGTGCGGCCGTTCATCGTGCCGTTCGTCTGGGGCGTCATCATCGCCATCGCGACGTTCCCGTTTTTCGAGCGCCTGCGCAGAGCGCTGGGCAACCGCAGGATCCTGGCCGCGGTCCTGCTTGCGCTGGTCTTGCTGGTCCTGATCATCGTCCCGGCGATGCTGCTGGGCTCGACGCTGCTCGATACGGCCCAGCGCATCGGCGCGCAGATGAATGCCGGCACGCTGGTCATTCCGCCGCCGCCGCCGGAGATCGCCGAGGTGCCGCTGATCGGCGACGACATCGAAAACTTCTGGCAGCTTGCTTCCGAGAACCTGCGCGCCGCGCTGGACAAGGTCGGCCCGCAGATCCGCGCGCTCGGCCGCTGGCTATTGTCGGCCGCCGCCGGCACGGGGATCGGCATCCTGCAGTTCATCTTCGCGATCATCATTGCCGCCGCGCTGCAGGTGAACGCCGGCGGCGGCGGACGCTTCGCTGATGAGGTGGCGACGCGCCTGGCCGGCGAGCGCGGGCCCGATTTTGCCGACCTGGCGCGCGACACGATACACAGCGTCGCCCGCGGCATCCTGGGGGTCGCGCTGATCCAGGCGATCCTCGCCGGGCTGGGATTTCTGGCCTTCGGCGTGCCGTTCGCCGGCTTCCTGGCGCTGGCCTGCCTGGTCCTGAGCGTCGTGCAGATCGGCACTGCCGTCGTCATCGTCCCGGTCATCATCTACATCTTCAGCGTCGCCGAAACGACGACCGGCGTCCTGTCGCTTGTCGTTTTCGTGCCGATTTCGCTGGTCGACAACGTGCTGAAGCCGATCATGCTGGGCCGGGGCGTCAAGGTGCCGATGCTGGTGATCTTCGTCGGCGCCATCGGCGGCTTCATCGCCTCCGGCATCATCGGCCTGTTCGTCGGCGCGGTGGTGCTGGCGCTCAGCTACACGGTCGGCCGCGCCTGGCTGTATGGCGGCCCGGCGGCGTTGCCGGACGCGTCCTAGTCCGCCGCCTGGCCGGGCGGTTCCGCCACGGGCAGCTCGGTGACGCTCTCCTCGGCGAGCTGCAGGTCGACGATGCGCTCGCCCCGCTTCGTCACCTTGTCGGCGGAGACGCGGATGTCCTTCACGTCCCGCTCCGCCTGGTCGAAGTGCCTCTGCAGCGCCTCGACCCGCTTGTCGAGCCGCGTCACGTCCTCCAGCATGGTCTGCACTTCGAGCTGGATGACGCCTGCGGCCTCGCGCATGCGCACGTCCTTCAGGACCGCGCGCACAGTGTTGAGCGTCGCCCACAGCGTCGTCGGCGAGACGATGAAGACGCGCGCCCGGTAGGACTTCTCGACGACGTCGCCGAAGTTGGCGTGCAACTCGGCGTACACCGCCTCCGACGGCAGGAACATCAGCGCCGACTCCGCGGTCTCGCCGGGCACGATGTACTTCTCGGCGATGTCGCGCACGTGGGTGTTGACGGCCGTGGCGAAGGCGCGCCCCGCCGCCTTCGTCTGCGCCTCGTCCTCTGCCGCGCGCAGCGCGTGGTAGGGCTCCAGCGGGAACTTGGCGTCGATCGAGATCGACCCCGGCGGGTTCGGCAGCTCCAAGAGGCAGTCGACGCGCCGGCCGTTCGCGAGCGTCGCCTGGAAGCTGTAGGCGCTGGGCGGCAGTACCGCCTCCACGAGGTCCTTTAGCTGGATCTCGCCGAAGGCGCCGCGCGCCTGCTTGTTGGCCAGCACGTCCTGCAGGCCGACGACCTGGCTCGACAGCTCGGTGATGTTCTGCTGCGCCGCGTCGATGCGGACCAGCCGCTCCTTCAGTTCGTCCAGCGTCGTCTTGTGCTGGTGGCCGGTCTTTTCCAGCGTCTCGTTGACCCGGCTGGTGACGTGCTGCAGCCGTGCGTCCAGCGACTTGGTGAGCTCGCGCTCCTGCGCCTGCAGGCGCTCGCCCAGGCGCTCCTGGGCGCGCTCCTGGGCTTCGGTCAGCTGGGTCAGGCGGTCCTCCAGCCGGGCCGAGCCCGCGCCGCGGCGCAGCGCCAGGATCAGCGCCGCGGCGACGACCGCGACGGCCAGCACGACGAGGGCGAGCGAGAGGTCCATGGGCAGGTGCGACTCGGGAGCGGAGCCCCGACTCTACCAGCAAGACCGGGGCGGGGCGCGGTCTTGACCGGCCCGCGGGCCCGGCATACCTAAGGCGGCCAGCGATTTGGACGCCACCATGGCCAAGCTCGAGATCATCCATGCGCCCGACCCGCGCCTGAAGCGCATCTGCCGCTCCGTCGAGCGGGTCGACGATGACGTGCGCCGGCTGATGGACGACATGCTGGAAACCATGCACGCGGCCGACGGCATCGGTCTCGCGGCCGCGCAGGTCGACGTCCTGCGGCGCGTCATCGTGGTCTCGGTGCGGCGCGAGGGCGCCGAGCCGCTGACCCTGCGCATGGCCAACCCGGAGGTCATCGAGGCGTCGGACGAGCAGCGCGTCTGGGAAGAAGGCTGCCTCAGCTTCCCCGAGCAGTACGCCGATGTGTCGCGGCCGAAGAAGGTGCGCGTGCGCTATCTGGACTACGAAAACGAGATCCGCGAGATCGAGGACGACGGGCTGTTGGCGACCTGCGTGCAGCACGAGATCGACCACCTGGACGGCATCACCTTCGTCGACCACATCTCGGCGCTGAAGCGCAACATGATCCTGCGCAAGATGAAGAAGGCGAAGCGGCAGGCCGAGACGGTCCCGGCCTAGAGCGTTGTTCGCCCGATCGAGATCGGCACCGGCCCGCACCCCCACCCGGCCACCCCGAGGATACTGGCGTTGGGTGGCCGGGCGGGGGTGCGGGCCGGCGATGCACCTTCAATCGGCAAGGCCCTAAGTCATGCGCCTCGCCTTTCTCGGCACGCCCGACTTCGCCGTTCCGGCGCTGGAGGCGCTGATCGCCGCGGGCCACGAGATCGCCTGCGTCTATGGCCAGCCGCCGCGCCCCGCCGGCCGCGGCCACAAGCCCCGACCGTCGCCGGTCGCGCGCGCCGCCGCGGCGCACGGCATAGAGGTGCGCACACCCACGACGCTCAAGGACCCGGACACCCAAGCGGCGTTCGCAGGGCTCGATCTCGACGCGGCGGTGGTCGTCGCCTACGGATTGATCCTCCCGGCGGCGATCCTCGCCGCGCCACGGCTCGGCTGTCTCAACATCCACGCCTCGCTGCTGCCGCGCTGGCGCGGCGCGGCGCCGATCCAACGCGCGATCCTGGCCGGCGACGCGGAGACCGGCGTGACGATCATGGCTATGGACGAAGGTCTCGATACGGGCGCGATGCTGTTGCGCGAGGTCGCGCCCATCGGCCCGGAGACAACAGCGGCGGACCTGCACGACACGCTCGCGGCGCTGGGGGCGGGGCTGATCGTC
>Ga0049107_10000078_pt1 | contig 24198 bp, 27 predicted proteins | sample WorMetilPIANOSA1_FD_61187 | JGI IMG/M metagenome (GOLD analysis project Ga0049107, IMG submission 61187) | Marine gutless worms symbiont microbial communities from Max Planck institute for Marine Microbiology, Germany - Olavius ilvae PIANOSA.1 | ecosystem: Host-associated > Annelida > Digestive...
GAACTGAGCGTCCGAAAGCCAGAAACAGTGCTCAGACATGGCAAACCCCCAAACAGTTGGGAGCTTGAATCATGCTTCGCCCGAAAAGGGAATCCCCTTTATGGGTCCGGACCCTAGAGCTCTAGGTCCTGGTACGCCAAGTGGGCGAGTTCCAGCAGCACTTCGCGCGTGACGGCGCCGATCAACGCGAAGCCCAGCCCGCGGTCGCGCCAGTAGAAGGCGCCCAGGCCGTCGTTATCGACGAAGCGGAACGCCGTGCTCTCGTCGTCGCCGGCACGCACGAACAGGGTCAGCCGGTTGCGGCTCGCGTCCTCGTACATGAACTGCGCCGCCGGGCCGGCCGAGGACGGCAGCAGCCGTCCCCCGACCAGGGCGAAGTCGGCACGCGACAGGTCCGGTGCCGCCAGTGGCGCGCCCAGCCGTTTCGACAGCCAGTCGACCAGGTGGTTCTCGTCCGCCGCGGTGACCTCGACGGGGTGGCGCACCTCGGCGACGAAGACACGGTGCGCGGCGACGCCCTCGCGGGCCAGCGGCACTGCGGCAACGGGCATCGGTGCCGTCACGTCGTTGAGCCACCAGCCCCCAGCGCCGCCCAGGATCAACAGCACGATTGCGGCGGCGAGGCGCAGCGGCGCTGTCCAGAGCTCGCGCGCCGCCTGGGCGGCGATCGCCGCTGGGCGCAGGCGCTCGGGCACCGGCTCCTCGGCCACCGGATCGAACAGCGCGTGCAGCGCCTCGTTCTGCTGGCGGTAGGCCGTGACACGCGCCGCCAGGGCCGGATCGGCCATGATCGCGGCGGCCCGCTCCGGCTCGAGGCGGCCGTCGGCGCAGGCCTGCAGCTCGGCTTCGGTGGCCGAGGTCTCGCTCATTTCACTCTCCTCAGCGCCGGCGGCGCGTCCGCCGCGGTCAGGCGGCGCAGCCGCTCGCGGCCGCGCGACAAGCGCGACATCACCGTGCCCACCGGTACGCCGACGACGTAGGCGACGTCCTCGTAGCTCAGTCCCTCCAGGCCGGCCAGCAGGATGACGGTACGCTGCTCTTCCGGCAGTTCGTCGAGCGCGCGCAGCACGTCCAGGGCCTCGACCCGCGCCGCCGGGTCGTCGCGCACCGCCGCGATGGCCGGGGCGTCGTCCAGGGCCAGCGTCGCCGGCGCCCGGCCGCGCCGTCGGCCGGCGCTGACGTGCAGGTTGTGCATGATCGTGAACAGCCAGGCGCGCAGGTCGCTGCCGCGCCGCCACAGGCGGCGCCGCGCCAGCGCGCGGGCGATGCAGTCGTGCACCAGGTCGTCGGCCGCGTCGGCGTCGCGCAAGAGCGCGCGCGCGTATCGGCGCAGCGACGGCACGTGGGGTTCGAGTGCGGCGGCGAAGTCGGGCATCGGGCCTCCGGGGCGGCCGGGGCAGGGCGGCGTGCCGCCCTGCCTGCCGAGCCTACTTGAGCGCCGGATCGATCTGCCAGACCTCGCTGACCAGCTTGGCATCGCGGTAGACCAGCACGTAGCGCACCGGGATGGTGTTCTTGCCCTTGAACACCACGTCGGCGGTCACCGTCGTGCCCTTGGGGTTGGCGCTCTCGCGCAGGCTGGCGACCTCAGCCTCCAAGGGCCCCTGGGCGTTGGTGAACTTGGTCCAGACCGTGCTGATGCTCTCCGTGTCGGTGTAGACGCCGTCCAACGGGCCGCCGATCCACTGAAAAACGGCGTCGGGGGCGTAGCTGCCGCTCAGCGTATAGACGTCGCCGGCGCCGATGGCGTCGAAGTGGTCGCGGGCCATGTCGCCGGCCGGGCCGGCGAGGGCGGCGCCGGTCCCCAGCGAGACGGCGAGGGCGGCGGTGGCAAGGGTGCGAATCATGGGGGTCTCCTTCAGGCGAGAGTGGGGCTACAGGGAGACAAACGCTCTGGCGTCGGGTCTATTCCCTGCCCCGCCGGATTTCTTTTCGTCGGTCCCCTCCGGCCGGCCTTGACGGGGCGGCCGGCCGTGCCCTAAAACCCGCTCCGCGTCGCGTGTGGCCCGGCCCCACGCGGCGGTGTCGTTAAAGGAGGTCCTGCCATGGCCCGGCGGTGTGCCGTGACCGGCAAGGGCGTGCAGACGGGCAACAACGTCAGCCACGCCCACAACAAGACGCGCCGTCGCTTCCTGCCGAACCTGCAGCAGGCGATGTTCTGGAGCGATACGCTGAGCCAGCGGGTGCGCCTGCGCATCAGCGTCTCGGCGATCCGCACCATCGAGCACAAGGGCGGCCTCGACGCCTACCTGCTCGACACGCCGCAGGCCGAGCTGACGAGCGAGCTCAAGCGACTCAAAAAGCGGGTCCAGGTGGCGCAGGCGGCTCAGGCCGCGGCGTGACGCCGGCGCCCCGCGACGTTTCCACGGCCCGCCGCGAGGCGGGCTTTTTGCTCCGTAGTCTCCGATGCTCGATCCCCAGGGCCTGATCGCCGCGCTGAACGCGCAGCCGCCGGAGCTGGTCTGGCTGTTGATGCTGGTCGCCTGCTTCGGCGCAATCTTGGCCTTCCTGCGCCTGTTCGGCGAGGCCGGGCTCTACGTCTACATCGTGCTGGCGGTGATCGGCGCCAACACCCAGGTGCTGAAGGCGGTGCAGTTCTCGGTCTACGCCGATCCGGTGGCACTCGGCACGATCCTCTTCGCCTCGACCTACCTTTGCACCGACATCCTGGCCGAGCACTTCGGCGCCGCCTCGGCGCGGCGCGGCGTCTGGCTCGGCTTCGCCGGGCTGCTGGCGTTCAACGTGGTGATGCTGCTCAACCTGGGCTTCGCGCCACTGACGTTCGAGCAGGCCGGGCCGGAGAGGGCCTGGGCGGTGCCGATGCACGAGCACATGGCGGCGCTGTTCACGCCCGCGCCGGCGCTGTTCGCCGCCGGCATGGCGGCGTACCTGTTGAGCCAGCACCACGACATCTGGCTGTTCAGCCTGATCTCGCGCCTTACCGGCAAGCGGTACCTTTGGCTGCGCAACAACGCCTCGACCTGGCTCTCGGCGCTGATCGACAACGCCGTGTTCTCGCTGCTCGCCTGGGTCGTCTTCGCGCCCGAGCCGGTCGGCTGGCAGGCGCTGGTGTTCACCTACATCCTGGGCACCTACCTGCTGCGCATCCTGGTCGCCGCGCTCGACACGCCGTTCGTCTACCTGGCGCGGTATTGCCTGCGCCCGCCCGCCGCCGGGGCTTATGCGTGATACCGTGGCGGCCGCGATGAGCGACCGCCACACACACGCCCACCCGCGCCGCCGCCTGGCGGCGATCCTGTCCGCCGACGCCGCCGGCTTCAGCCGCCTGATGGAGGCCGACGAGGAAGGCGCATTCCGCGTCGTCACCGCGCACCGCGAGGCGATCGAGGGGCGCATCGCCGACCATGGCGGCCGGCTGGTCGCGACCGCCGGCGACGGCCTGATGGCAGAGTTCCCGAGCGCGGTCGAGGCGGTGCGCTGCGCCACCGGCATCCAGGCCGATCTGGGCGAACGCAACGCCCAGCTCTCGCCGCCACGGCGCATGCTGTTCCGTATCGGTATCAACCTGGGCGACGTCATCGTCGAGGGCGACGATATCTTCGGCGACGGAGTCAATCTCGCCGCGCGGCTGCAGGCGATCGCCGAGCCGGGCGGCATCGCCATCTCCGGCAACGTCTACGAACAGGTCGCGGGACGGCTGGAGGTCGGCTTCGAGGACGGCGGCCTGCAGCAGGTCAAGCACATCGCCCAGCCCGTCCATGTCTACCGGGTCCGTACGGCGGGCAAGGGCGCCTTTCCAACCGGGCGGCGCCGGCCGCGCCCGGCGGCAGCGACGCCGGCGCCGGCGGAGGCCGCGGAAGCGAGCCGCTTCGTGCGCTGGAAGGTGCTGCTGATCGCGCTCCTGATGGGCCTGTTTGGCGGCCACCGTTTCTACGTCGGTCGCAAGGGGACCGGAGTCCTGCAGTTCCTGGCGCTGTTCGTCGCGATCGGCGTGTTCTGGTGGCTCTACGACCTGCTGATGATCGTGTTCGGCGAGTTCAGGGACGCCGAGGGCCGGCCCGTGCGCAACTGGTTCTAGCGCCTGTCGTCGCCTGGCACGCCGCCCGATGAACGCGCCGCCCACGTTCGGTTCGACGCCGCAGTTCGTCGCACGCCTGGGCGACGCCGGCTTCTGGGCGCCATACGTCGTTGAGGTCCTGGCGCGGCACGACCTGGCCGGCACCGCGCCCGAGGCCGGTCACAACCCGACCTACCCGACCTTCCTGTGCGGCGACGTCGTCGTGAAGCTGTTCGGCTACGCCCGGTCGTGGCGGAACAGCCACGCGGCCGAGCGGGCGGCGTACGCTGTCGTTGCGACCGACCCGGAGATCGCCGCGCCGCGTCTGCTGGGCGAAGGCCGGCTGGCCGACAACGACGACGCCCCCTGGCCCTACCTGATCACCAGCCGCGTGGCCGGGGTCGCCGCTTGGCGGGCCGATCTGTCGGCGGCCCAACGGCGGGCGCTGGCGGCCGCGCTGGGGCGACAGGTCCGGCGCCTGCACGCGGCGAGTCCCACCGGCGCGCCTGGGCACGACGACTGGCGCGGCCTGAACGTGGCGGCCGCCGCGGCGCGGAGTTCCTTGCCGCCGCACCTGGCCGCGCAGGTCGACGACTACCTCGCCGGGCTCGCGCCGTTCGACCGGGTCTTCGTCCACGGCGATCTCACCGCCAACCACGTCTACGTCGCGGACGGTCGGCTGACCGGGATCATCGACTGGGGCGACGGGGTGGCGACCGACAGGCACTACGAGCTGATCCAGGTCCACCGCGACCTGTTCGGCTGCGACAAGGCACTGATGCGGGCATTCTTGGAAGCCAGTGACGGGCCGGTCGGCAAAGACTTCGCCCGGCAGGCGCTGGGTCTTGCGCTCTACCGCCAGGCGGTCGGCCTCGCCCAGCACCATACGATGGACGTCTTCGAGCCCGTCGCCGCCCTGTTTCCGCTGCGCGACATCATCACGCTCGACGAGCTCGCGACGGAACTGTTCGGCGTCTAAGCCAGGAGGTACACCGCGAACAGGTCGTCGGCGTCGGTCCAGGTCTCGCGCGGGTGCCAGCCGGCGGCGCGGGCCAGGCCCAGGAACTCCTCGAGGCCGTATTTGTGCGAGTCCTCGGTGTGGATCGTCTCGCCTTCGGCGAAGGCGAAGCGGCGCCCGGCGACGCCGAACGCCTGCGCGCGGCGGCTGACCAGGTGCATCTCGACGCAGCCGCGCGCTTCGTTCCAGTGCGCTCTGTGGTCGAAGCCGTCGAGGTCGACGTCGCCGTCCAGTTCGCGGTTGATGCGCACCAGCAGGTTCAGGTTGAAAGCCGCGGTGACGCCTCGCGCGTCGTTGTAGGCGGCGTCCAGGATGGCCGCGGCCTTGCGCCGGTCGACGCCGAACACCAGCGCGCCGTCGTCGCCCAGGGTCGACCGCGCCTGGCGCAGGAAGGCGGCGGCGTCGGGCGGCGTGAAGTTGCCGATGGTCGAGCCCGGGAAGAAGCCGAGCCACGGCCCGTCGCTGCGCGTACGCGGCGGCGCGAACGGCCGCGTGTAGTCGGCGTGCAGCGGCAGCACCTCCAGCGCCGGGTAGTCGTCCGCCAGGCGCGCCGCGGCGTCGTGCAGGTGGTCGCGTGAGATGTCGACGGGCACGTAGGCGTGGGGGCCGTCCAGCGCGTCGAGCAGCAGGCGCACCTTGACGCTGGCGCCGCTGCCGTACTCCAGGAGGCGCGCGCCGGGGCCGGCGCGGGCGGCGATGGCCGCGGCGTTGTCCGCCAGGATCGCGAGCTCCGTGCGCGTCGGGTAGTACTCGTGGAGCGTCGTGATCTCCTCGAACAGCGCCGAGCCGCGCTCGTCGTAGAAGTACTTCGCCGGGATCGTCTTCTGCGCCGCCGACAGGCCGACCAGCACGTCGGCGCGGAAGCGGACCAGGTCGTCGTCACCGACCGCGAGTGCCGTGCCCCACATCACGCGTCCTCCGCCAGGCGCAGGCCGGAGAACTGCCAACGCTGGTGCGGGTAGAAGAAACTGCGGTAGCTGGCCCGCAGGTGGCCGTCGGGCGTCGCGCACGAGCCGCCGCGCAGCACCATCTGGTTCGACATGAACTTGCCGTTGTACTCGCCGACGGCGCCGGCCGGCGGGCGGTAGCCGGGGTAGGGCCGGTACGCGCTCTGGGTCCACTCCCAGACGTCGCCGTAGATCTGCTGCAGGCCGCCAGCGTCGCCGGCGGGCGCCGGGCGCAGCAGGCCGCTGCCGAGGGTGTTGCCGGCGACCGGCAGGTCCGCGGCCGCGGCCTCCCACTCGGCCTCGGTCGGCAGGCGGCGGCCGGCCCAGGTGGCGAAGGCGTCGGCCTCGTAGAAGCTGACATGGGCGACCGGCGCCAGGTTGTCGACGTCGACGAGGCCCGCGAGCGACATCTGCTGCCAGCCGCGGCCGTCCTCGCGCCAGTAGAGCGGCGCGCGCCAGTCCGCACGCTGCACGGTCGCCCAGCCGTCCGACAACCACAGCTCCGGCCGCCGGTAGCCGCCGTCGGCCATGAACTCGCGCCACTCGCCGTTGGTCACCGGGCGCTGTGCCGGGCGGTAGGGGCGCAGCAGCACCTCGTGGCGCGGCCCCTCGTGGTCGAAGGCGAAGCCTGGACCGGCATGGCCGATGGCGACGATGCCGCCGGGGAAGTCGAGGAACGCCGCCGGCGCGGCGTCGCCGGTCGGGCTGGGGCGGAACGGCGCGTAGGCCGGGGCGACCGGATTGCACGAAAACGCGTGCAGGATTTCGGTCAGCAGCAGCTCCTGGTGCTGCTGCTCGTGGTGCAGGCCCAGCTCGATCAGCGGCGTGATAACGCGGCCCGTCGGGGTGTCGACCGTCGCCATCAGCATCGCCATGGCGGCGTCGACATGGGCCCGGTAGTCGGCCACCTGCGCCAGCGTCGGGCGCGTCAACAGGCCGCGCTCGGGCCGTGCGTGGCGCGGGCCCGCCGCCTCGTAGTACGAGTTGAAGAGGTAGCCGAAGTCGGCGTCGAAGACCTGGTAGCCGGCCAGGTGCGGGCGCAGCAGGAACGTCTCGAAGAACCACGTCGTGTGCGCCTGGTGCCACTTGGTCGGGCTGGCGTCGGGCATCGACTGGACCTGCTAATCCTCGGGCGACAGCGGGGCGGCGAGCGCCTCGGTCTGCGCGCGCACCTGGGCATAGCGCTCGGACAGGTCCGTGAGATCGGGCGCGCCGGACAGCGCCGGCGACGGCTCGGGGTGCGGAAGCGACATGAGGGCCTCACCGTGGGGGGTCGGTGGAGCGGTCGGCGTCTTCGCGCGCCGTGTCGTGCTGGTTGTGGAAACCTAGGAATCCGCACGCGTTGACACAAGGCAACACCGGTGTGGATTTCGGTCAAAATATCCGTATCTGGTGACAATTATCACCAAATGGTGACAAGAATATACCCCGGGCGGCCAACACATCGGGGGGCGCGGGACTGTCATGGAGCGCCGCCAGCTCCGCGGTCGGCCCCGCGCCGGAGCGCCACCCTTGAATTGCCCGCTCGAATGGGCATGTTCGGCGCCGTCCCGCCACGCCCCCGCCGAGTTACCCCACGCCGTGACCGCCAGTCCCGACTTCACCTTCACGATCGAGCACCGCGCGACAGGCGACCCGGCGTGGCCGGACCGGGCGCGTTGCGGCACGCTCACGACATCGCACGGCACGATCGAGACGCCGGCGTTCATCTTCTGCGCCACCAAGGCCGCGGTGAAGGCGCTGACGCCCGCCCAGGTCGCCGCCGAGGGCACCCAGATCGTGCTCGGCAACACCTATCACCTGATGCTGCAGCCGGGCCCTGAGGCCGTGGCGCGGCACGGCGGGCTGCACCGCATGATGGGCTGGGACGGGCCGATGCTGACCGACTCCGGCGGCTTCCAGATCTTCTCGCTGGGCCACGGTTCGGTGGCGGAGGAGATCAAGGGCAGCCGCGACGGCACCCGGCCGCCGACGCTGATCCGCGTCGACGAGGACGGCGCCGAGTTCCGCTCCTACATCGACGGCAAGCCGCACCGCCTGACGCCGGAGGACTCGATCCGCATCCAGCGCGACCTCGGCGCCGACCTGATCCTGGTGCTCGACGAGTGCACGCCGTTCCATGTCGAGCGCGACTACACCGCGCGCTCAATGGAAATGAGCCACCGCTGGGCCGCGCGCAGCGCCGCGGAGTTCGCGCGCGCCGAAGCTGGCTCGGCGGGGCCCCAGGCGCTCTACGGCATCGTCCAGGGTGGTGTGTATGAGAGCCTGCGCCGCGAGAGTGCGGAGTTCTGCCTCGACCAGCCGACCTTCGGCATCGCCGTCGGCGGCTGCCTGGGCGCGCACAAGGCGCAGATGCAGGAGGTCGTCGGCATGGCGCAGGGCCCGCTGGCGGCGCAGGGCGACACACCGCGGCCGATCCACCTCTTGGGCATCGGCAGCATCGACGACATCTGGTCGGGCGTCGCCATGGGCATCGACACCTTCGACTGCGTCAACCCGACCCGCCTCGCGCGGCACGGCGGCGCCTTCATCCGGCCCGCGGTCGGCGGCGAGGCGACCAACGGCCGCGACCACATGAACTTCCGCAACGCGCGCTTCCGCGACGACCACGGCCCGGTCGACCCGGAGTGCGGCTGCTACACCTGCGGCACCTTCACGCGCGCCTACCTGCACCACCTGGTGCGCACCGGCGAGATCACCGGCATGCAGCTGCTGGCGATCCACAACGTGGCCTTCATGAACCGGCTGATGGCCGAGGTGCGCGCCGCCGTCGGCGCGGACGACTACGCCGCGGCGCGCGCGCGGTGGCAGCGATGATCCGAGACGTTGCGGCGGCCGACCACGCGGTATTGTGCGCGCTGAACAACGCCGCCGTGCCGCACGTCAACTCGCTCGAGGTGTCCGACCTCGAGGAACTGCTTGAGATGGCCGCGCATGCGCGCGTCGTCGAGCGCGACGGCGCTCTCGCCGCACTGCTGGTCGCCTTCGCGCCCGGCGCGGCGTACGCCAGCGCCAACTACCGTTGGTTCGCCGCGCGCTACGACGCCTTCCTCTACGTCGACCGCGTGGTCGTCGACCCGACGGCGCGGGGCGGCGGCATTGCCCGCGCGCTCTACGACGACCTGGCCGCCGTGGCGACGGCGCGCGCCGCCCGGCACCTGACCTGCGAGGTCAACGAGCGCCCGCCCAACCCGGGCTCGCTGGCCTTCCACGAACGCCTCGGCTTCGCGGAGGTCGGGCGGCAGCAGACCGGCGCCAAGGCCGTGATCCTGATGGCGCGAGAGCTGGGCTAACCCGGCACTTCGAGCATCAGCAGCACGCTGCGCAACAGCGGCGAGAAGTTGTCGTCGGAGACCAGGTAGACGACGGTGCCGTCGGGCGTGGCGCGCGCCGCGATGCCTTCGAAGTTCTCAGCAATCTCCGGCGGCCCGATGCGGGCGAGCTCGATGCCGGCCAGCGTGGCGCCGGGGGCGATGCTGCGCGCCGGCATGCGCACGAGGCGCGCGGAGAGGCCGGCCGGCGGCACGAAGCGGCGCTCCAGCACGATCACGTCACCGCCCGGCAAGGTCGCGGCACCGCTGGGCCGGAAGCGGTCGCTGCGCCGCCGGGCGAGGGGCTGCCAATTGACACCTCCGTCGAGCGTGCCGAGCCAGGCGGCGCCCAGATCGGCGCCGAAGCCTGCTGCCGTCGTCTGCTCCGCCAGGACCAGCAGGCGACCGTCGCTCAGCACCGCGAGCGCCTCCAGCCCGCCATTGGCCGGGCCGTCGTCGAGCGCCGCGGGGGCCGCGAGCACGCGCGGCGGTCGCGAGAAGGGCGGCGTCGCCGGCGGGTAGGCGAGCAGCCGGTGATCGCGCTCGAGCGAGACCACGAGCGTGCCGTCGGCGAGGCGCGCGAGGCCCTCGGCGTCGCTGCGCACCTTGCGTGCTAGGGCTTTGCCGTCCGGGTCGATCAGCCCGCCGCGCGCCGTGACGGCGGCGCCGGCCAAGTCCCCGCCGCCGTCGTAGCTCAGCGCCACTGTGACCCAGCCGCCGCGGTCGGAGATCAACAGCGCGCTCGCCCCGTCGGCGGCGACGTCGATGGCGGAGACGCCGCCGACGTCGGGCGGCAGCACCACGCCGCCCCGCGCGGTCGCGGCGCCGAATTGCTGGCCGGGTTGAAGATCCGTAAGGGGGACCGGCGTCTGCGCCGCGGCGCAGGCAGCGAGCGCCAGGCCCGCCAGGCCGCCCAGGCTCCCGCCGGCGCGCGTGGCCGCGAAAACGACCATGGTCTTATCGAGCACCGTATTCCATATACGTGCGCGGCACTTTCACGACGGCGAAGCGACCATGCAAAAACTGCTCGAAGGCTACCGCGCGTTCCGTACCGAGGAGTACCCGCAGAACGCCGAACGCTATGCCGAACTTGTGGCGTCCGGCCAGGATCCGAAGACCATGATCATCGGCTGCTGCGATTCGCGCGTGCAGCCGACGACGATATTTCGCACCGAGCCGGGCGACGTCTTCATTGTGCGCAACGTCGCCAACCTGGTGCCGCCCTACGCGCCCGACGGCGGCTGCCACGGCACCAGCGCCGCGATCGAGTACGCAACGACCGCACTGGATTTGGAGCGCATCGTCGTCCTGGGACATTCGTTCTGCGGCGGTGTCGCGGCCTTCCTGAAGCACCGGCACGATCCGGAAGCGGTCGGCGACTTCATCGGCGCTTGGATGGCGGGTTTGGAGGCGGCGCACGCCAGCCTGCCGGACGAACCCGACCTGGCGCCGGAGGCGCGGCAGCGCCGGCTGGAGCACGCCTCGATCCGCACGTCGCTCGCGAACCTGATGAAGTTCCCCACCGTCGCCGCCCGCATTGCCTCGAAGCGCACGGTTCTCGTCGGCGCCCATTTCGATATCGCCGACGGCACGTTGTACGTCTGCGACGCGCAGGACGGGGCGTTCCGCCCGGCGGGCTGAGAGCGCTCAGACCGCCGACACGGCTGTCGGACGACTGGTCGGCGCCCGTTTCAGGACTAGCTATGCGCTAAGCTGACGCATCCGGGCAACTGAAGGAGGAGGAGACCGAACCATGCTTGCACGCCGCGATGTGCTGAAGACCCTGGCCGTGGCCCCGGCCGCGGGCCTGCCGCTGGCCGCGGTGTTGGCGGACCCGCGCCTGGCGCGCGCCGCCGCGCACGCGCTCGAGACGATCAACATCACCGACGGCATGGGCAAGTCCGTGTCGGCCGCGCTCGCCATGCCGGCGACGACGCCGGCGCCGTCGGTCATCGTAATCCACGAATGGTGGGGCCTGAACGACCAGATGAAGGCCTACGCCGCGGAACTGGCCCACCAGGGCTACGTCGCCCTCGCCATCGACTTGATGGACGGCGAGGTGGCGACGACGCCGGACAAGGCGGGCGCCCAGATGCAGGCGGTCAAGGCCGCCGAGGCCAACGCCACGTCCGGCGCCTGGGTCGACTGGCTGAAGGCGCACGCGGCGACGACGGACAAGATCGGCACGGTTGGTTTTTGCTTCGGCGGCAGCTGGTCGCTGAACGCGTCGCTGGTGCGGCCGGTCGACGCGACGGTGGTCTACTACGGCGACGTCAAGAAGTCGGCGGACGAACTGGCGCCGCTGGCCGGCCCGGTGCTGGGCCATTTCGCCACCAAGGACCAGTGGATCACCAAGCCGATGGTCGACGGTTTCCTGGCGGCGGCGCAGGCCGCCAACAAGGACGTCACCGCGCACTGGTACGAGGCCGACCATGCCTTCGCCAACCCGTCCAGCAACCTCTACGACGAGCCCGACGCCAAGAGCGCACACGAGCGCACGCTGGCGTTCTACACACAGTACCTGAGCTAAGGGGGCGCGGGAGCGGCGCCGGCCGCTCCCGCCCCAACTTCACGCCACCGCGGGACGGCCCGACGGCGCCGCGCTGCGCAGCGCGCCGCGCATGCCGATCAGCGGCGGCAGCAGGAGCGCCGGGAAGCCGACGTTGAGGGCGACGTTGCCCCAGGCGCCGGTCACGGCCGAGACCGTGCAGTCGAGCACGAACCAGACGTCGATGGCGACCAGCGCCGTCGTCCACGCCCACTTCTCGCGCTTGGCCAGCGGGTAGCGGCCCAGCGCCCAGACCGTCACGCCCCAGCCGGCCAGCACGGCGCCGAGGATGCCGACGACGAAGGCCTGGGAGGCCGCGGCCCCCGCCGGCACGCCCGCGGGCCAGAACGCGCCGTCGACGTGCCAGGTGAGCAGCCATCGCGCCGGCGTCAGCGCCAGGACCGCCATCGCCGCGCCGCTAAGCGTCACGAACGCCGCCGCGGCAACGAACCATTTGCGCCAGAACTCGTACATCTCGATCCTCCGCGTCTTCAGGGTGTGGCGCGGTTGTGCGGCAGCGACGGAAGCGTCGCAATTACGCGGGAGGTAATGGACACGCCGCGCCAGTCGCTCGACAGTGGCGCCCGGCGAGGAGGAGCCCATGACCGCTGCCCAGTTCGGCACGCACCTCAAGGACTGGCGCCGGGCGCGCCGGCTCAGCCAGCTCGACCTGGCGCTGATGGCCGACGTCTCGGCGCGCCATGTCAGCTTTCTCGAGACCGGCCGCGCGCGGCCCAGCCGCGACATGGTGTTGCGCTTGGCGCGCACGCTCGAGGTGCCGCTCAAGGAGCGCAACGACCTCCTGTCCGCCGCCGGCTTCGCGCCGGCCTACCGCGCGCGCGACCTCTCGGACGCTGAGCTGACGCCGCTCAGGCACGCCATCGAGCACCTGCTGGCCGGGCACGACCCCTATCCGGCCTACGTACTGGACCGCACCTGGGACCTGGTCGACGCGAACGTCGGGGCGCGGCGCCTGCTCGGCGGGCTGCTGCCGGCGGACGCACCAGCGGACGCCCGACCGAATATGGTGCGGCTGCTGTTCGAGCCGGGGCCCCTGCGCGACGCCATGCTCAATTGGGACGAGGTCGCGCGGCTGACGCTGCTGCGCCTGCGGCGCGAAGTGCGCGACACGGGCGGCGATACGGCCCTGACTACACTGGCGGACGAGCTGGCGCGCGAACTGCCCGACGTGCCCGAAGAATCGACGCCGCCCGACACGCCGGTGATCGCCCTGCGCCTCAACATGGGCGGCGCCGAGCTGGCGGTATTCACGACCATGACGGCGTTCTCGACCGCCCAGGACGCGGCGATCAGCGACCTGCGCATCGAGCACCTGTTCCCGGCGGACGCCGCGACCGAGGCGTTCTTCCGGGCCACCGCGTGAGGGCAGGAAGAAGAGGCCCGGGGCGGCGGCCTTCGAGCCGCGGGCCCGATGGGCTAGGCTGTCCGCCATGACACTTCGGGCACGAAAGTCTGACAAGCCGGCGGCGCCGCGTCGACGGCTCACGGGCGAGGCGCGCGTCGACGCCATCGTGCGTGCGGCGGCCGAGCTGTTCGCCGAGGAGGGGCTGCACGGCACCACGCGGCAGATCGCCGCGCGGCTGGGGGTGACCCAGGCCCTGCTCTACAAGTTCTTCCCCTCCAAGGATGCCCTGATCGACAGGGTCTACGAGACGCAGTTCCGCGATCGCTGGGACGCCGCCTGGGACCGGCTGTTGGCCGATGAGGCGCTGCCGATGGGCGAGCGGCTGCGGCGTTTCTACACCGACTACGCCGGGCGCGCCGATGCCACGACGGTACGGCTGTTCGTGCATGCCGGGCTCGCGGGGCGGCCGTTGCCAGGGGTCCGCGGGGCGCGGCTGACCGACCAGATCTTCGCGCCGGTCATCGCCGGCCTGCGGCGGGACGTCGGGCTGCCGCCCTTTGCCGAGCGCCCGATGATGCGGGGCGAACGCGAGCTGTGCATGCAGCTCCACAGCTCGATCGTGTTCCTGGGCATCCGCCGTCACGTCTACCGCATGCCGATGCCGGACGACCTCAGCGACGTGATCGCGCTGTATGTCCAGAGTTTCGTCGCCGGCGCGCCGAGCGCGCTCAAGGCCCTGCACGAGGCGGAGTCGGCGCCGCCCGGCCTGAAGGTGCCGCAACTCCGCCCGGCGCGGCGTTAGCCGGCCGCCTGAGCCGTCTTCTAGCCTTTGACGTCGTCGACGAAGGGCGACAGGGTGAAATTGTAGTCCTGGTCCTCGACGCCCTTGTGGCATTCGAAGCAGCGGCCGAACTTGGCGTCCGGCTTGGGCGACCCGTCGGCCAGGAACCAGCCGTATTCCCATTCGCCGTTGCGGGTCTCGGCCGGGTAGTCGGCGCCCCAGCCGCGGCCCTTCTCCTGCACGAATACGTTGCCGATCTCGGCCGTGGGAACGAAGCCGCCGTCGGCGTTCGTCACAGGCGTGCCCGCGTCATTGAGCTGCGCCAGATGGTCCTCCATGACGATGACGGTGCCGTAGGGCAGCGGCATGCCCGCCGCCGCCGCCGCGAGCGCCTCGCGGTTGACGTAGAGGAAGCGGGTGATGGGCGGCTTGCGGTCGGGCTTGTCGACCGTCGCGTAGCGCACGAACGACGTCGCGAAACCCTCGGGATAGGCCACCTTCTCGGGACCGGCCGATGCCGTGCCCGAACCGATCAGCAGGATCGCCGCGATCACTGACAAGAATCGCATGTCATCCCCCTCCGCGTGTCAGAGTCCCAGGCTGCCGAGCCCGGCAATGACGACGACAATGAGCGCGAAGGAAATGGTTGTCAATTGACAACCCCGGCACGGGCCGAGCGCAACGAGAAAGGGCCCGGAGCGTGCGCTCCGGGCCCTTCGGCACCAATCTCAGGCCGTGCCTATTTCGACATGATGCGGCCTTCGAGCTGCGGGTCGACGGGCGACATCTCGCCGATGTACGCCGCCACCGCCTCCTCGAGGCCGGGCCCGTAGTCATAGGCATCGACGGCCATCTTCTCGAACACGTCGTAGCCGTCGCCGCCGCCGCGCATGTAGTTGTTCGACGCCACCGCGTACATGCGGTCGGCGTCGATCGGCGTGTACGAGCCGTCGGCTTGCATGACTTCGACCGAGACGATGCGCTTGCCCGGTTCCATCGCCGGATCCCACGTGTAACGCATGCCGGCGACCTGGGCGAAGCGGCCGGCGCCGTCCTCGACCTGGCTGACGCCGTTCTCCAGCGCCGCGACGACGTCCGAGCCCTTCAGCTTGAACGTGGCGATGGTGTTCTGGAACGGCAGCACCGTCAGCACCTCGCCCATGGTGATCGTGCCGCCGTCGATCGAGGCGCGCAGGCCGCCGCCGTTGGTGATGACCAGTTCTGTGCCCTGATCCTTGGTCTTCCACATGATGGCGTCGGTCACCAGGTTGCCCATGGCGCATTCCTTGGCGCGGCAGCTGGCCCGGTTGCCGTCGATCGGGTTCGCGGCCTCGCCGACTTCGGTGCTCTTCCACGCCTCCACCGGTGTCGCGAGGGCGGCCACGCGCTTGGCGATGGCGGCGTCTTCGCCGTACTCCTGCGTCAGCTCGATGACGTCGCCCTCGGCCTCGACGACGTTGCCGAAGTCGTCGAACGTGACGTGCAGCTCGCCCAGATAGCGGCCATAGGCGTAGGCCTGGACGATCGGCACATCGCGCCCGTTCGGGTTCTTGACCATCGTCGGGTACGGCCCGCTGGCCCGGTCGGACGTGTTCGACAGGAACGTGTTCGAGTGGCCGCCGACGATCACGTCGATGCCGTCGATGAGGCCGGCCAACTGTATGTCGCGGTTTGAGCCGCTGTGGCTCAGCAGAATGATCTTGTTGATCGCGTTGCGCTTCAGCTCCGCGACGAGCGGCGGCAGCGACAGCGCCGAATCGAGGAAGAAGACGTCGTCGCCGGGACTGGCGATCTCGGGCGTCGTCTCGGTGACGATGCCGATGATGGCGATGCGCTCGCCGCCCTTCTCGATAATGGCGACGCCCGGCAGCATGCCGAAAAGGTTGGCGTCCTTGTCCGTTTTGACGTTCGAACCCAGCACCGGGAAATTGGTGGCGTGGATGAACTCGGCGAGCGGTCCGGTGCCGTCGTCGAACTCGTGGTTGCCGACGGTCATGGCATCCACGTCGATCATGTTCATCAGCTCGGCGCTCGCCGCGCCCTTGTAGTACGTATAGAACACCGAGCCCTGGAACACGTCGCCGCCGATCAGCACGGCGACATTGCGGCCGTCGTTCTGCGCCGCGGTGCGGCGATCGTTGATGACCGCGGCCAGGCGCGCGACGCCGCCATAGCACTTGCCTTCGCCCAGATCCTTCTCGCCGCAGTCCGAGTCGAACCGGTTGATCGGCTGGAAACGGGCGTGCAGGTCGTTGAAGTGCAGAATGGTCAATTCGTAGTCAGCCTGCGCCGGCAGCGACGCGCCGGCCATTAGGCCGACCGCCAAAGCGCCCGCGCTTAGGGCGCGGATTGGTGTTTTCATCATCTCCCCTATCACTCCCTGGGCTTGCGCGACTCAGCGGCGCCGCGGCCTGCTCGGCCGGCGTCCCGGACGCGTCTGCTGTGCATTGTAGCGGGAATTTCGCGGCCTAGAAGGCCCTGCCGCATTGACGTGCCGCAAGCGGCCCGCGCGCGCCTCAGGCGGCGCGGCTGCGGCGCGGCTGCGGCGCACGTTCTTGCGCGCCGCCGGGTCGTCCTCGTCGAACAACGCCGCCAGCTGGTCCAGCATGGTGCCGCCCAGCTGCTCGGCATCGACGATGGTGACGGCGCGGCGGTAGTAGCGGGTCACGTCGTGGCCGATGCCGATGGCCAACAGCTCGACCGGCGAGCGCCGCTCGATCCAGTCGATGACGTCGCGCAGGTGCCGCTCCAGGTAGTTGCCGGGGTTGACCGAGAGCGTCGAGTCGTCGACCGGCGCGCCGTCGGAGATGACCATCAGGATGCGGCGCTGCTCCGGCCGGCCCAACAGGCGCTCGTGCGCCCACAACAGCGCCTCGCCGTCGATGTTCTCCTTGAGCAAGCCCTCGCGCAGCATCGGGCCCAGCGACTTGCGCGCCCGCCGCCAGGGCGCGTCGGCCGCCTTGTAGACGATGTGGCGCAGGTCGTTGAGGCGCCCCGGATTTCCCGGCTTGCCGTCGGCCAGCCATTTCTCCCGCGCCTGGCCGCCCTTCCAGGCGCGCGTCGTGAAACCCAGGATCTCGACTTTGACGCCACAGCGCTCCAGCGTGCGCGCCAGGATGTCCGCACTCATCGCCGCGACCGAGATCGGCCGGCCGCGCATGGAGCCGGAGTTGTCGATCAACAGCGACACCACGGTGTCGCGGAAGTCTGTCTCCTGCTCCTGCCTGTAACTCAGCGGATGCAGCGGGTTGGTGACGACGCGGGTGAGCCGCGCGGTATCGAGGATGCCTTCGTCGAGGTTGAAGTCCCAGGAGCGCGACTGCTTGGCGAGCAGCCGCCGCTGCAGCCGGTTGGCGAGGCGCGAGATGACGCTCTGCAAATGGTTCAGCTGCTGATCCAGTTGCTGGCGCAGGCGCGTCAGCTCGTCCGCGTCGCACAGGTCGGCGGCCTCGACGATTTCGTCGTAGCCGGTGGCGTAGGCGCGGTAGGGCGCCGCGCCGAGGGAATTGCGCAGGTCGTCGGGCGGGCGCCAGGGCTGGCCGGGCATCTCCGGCTCCTCGTCGCCCATGCCCGGCATCAGGTCGCCATCGCCGTCCTGCAGCTCGGCCGAGGCGTCGTCGGGCTGGGGCGCCGCCGCGTCGTCGCTGCCGGCGCCGTCGAAGCCGGCGGCATCCTGCTCGTCTTCGCCGTCGCCGCGCTGCTGGGCGTCGCCGTCCTGGTTCTCGTCGTCCTGCTCGCTCTGGTCGTCGTCGGGCTCCGGCGCCAGTTCGTCGTCGGCGAGGCCGAGGTCGAGGATGATGCGCCGCGCCGCGTCGGCGAAGGCCGCCTGGTCGTCGGCCAGGTCCGCCAGCTGGCTCAGTGTCGCGCCGGCCTTGGCCTCGACCCACGGCCGCCACAGGTCGACCATGTGGCGCGCCGAGGGTGGCGGCGGCTCGCCGGTCATCAGTTCGCGCGCGATCAGCGCCACGGCGTCGGCGATCGGCGCCTGCTCGCGCTCGGTGACGCGCGCGTAACCCTGGTTGCGGCAGCGGTCCTCCAGCGCGGCGGCCAGGTTCAGGCGCACGCCCATGCGGTACGCCGCGCCGACCGCCTCGCAACGCGCCTGCTCGACGGCGTCGTAGAGCGAGCGCGCCGCCGGCGAGGCCGGCAGCCGGCGTGCGTGCAGCTTGGCGTCGTGATGGCGCAGCTTCAGCGCGATGGCGTCGGCCTCGCCGCGCACCAGCGCCACGTCGTTGCCTGGCAGATCGCGGCTGGGCAAGGGCAGCTTGGCCTCGCTGCCGCGCAGCGCCGGCTGCTCCGGCGCGAAGGTGACGTTCAACTCCTCGCGCCGCGCCAGCGCCCGCATCGCCGCCGCGGTGACGCGGCGGAACTCCTCGACCGGGCCGTCGCTGTGCCGGCTGGACATGTGCGCGCTACGCGGTCGGCGCCGAGGCCACGCCGTCGCTCAGTTCGGAGCCGAAGCACCGCTGGTAGTACTCGGCGACCGTCGAGCGCTCGACCTCGTCGCACTTGTTGAGGAAGGTCATGCGGAAGGCCAGCGGCACAGAGCTGAATATCTTCGCGTTCTCGGCCCAGGTGATCACCGTGCGCGGCGACATCACCGTGGAGATGTCGCCGGCCATGAAGCCGGCGCGCGTCAGGTCGGCGACCGCGACCATGGCGGAGATCGTCTGGCGGCCCTCGTCGGTGTCGTAGTCCGGGGTCTTGGACAGCGTGATCGCCACTTCCTCGTCGTGCTCCAGGTAGTTCAGCGTGGTGACGATGTTCCAGCGGTCCATCTGGCCCTGGTTGATCTGCTGGGTGCCGTGATAGAGGCCGGAGGTGTCGCCCAGGCCAACGGTGTTCGCTGTGGCGAAGACGCGGAAGCTGTCGTGCGGCGTGATCACCCGGTTCTGGTCCAACAGCGTCAGGCGGCCATCGACCTCCAGCACGCGCTGGATCACGAACATCACGTCCGGGCGGCCGGCGTCGTATTCGTCGAAAACCAGCGCGCAGGGGTGCTGCAGCGCCCAGGGCAACAGGCCCTCGCGGAACTCCGTCACCTGCTTGCCGTCGCGCAGCACGATGGCGTCCTTGCCGATCAAATCGATGCGGCTGATGTGGCTGTCCAGGTTGACGCGGATGCAGGGCCAGTTGAGCCGCGCCGCGACCTGCTCGATATGGGTCGACTTGCCGGTGCCGTGATAGCCCTGGATCAGGACGCGCCGGTTGTGGGCGAAGCCCGCCAGGATCGCCAGCGTCGTATCGTGGTCGAAGCGGTAGGTCTCTTCCAGGTCCGGCACGTGGGCGCTGCTCTGGCTGAACGCCGGCACTTCCATGTCGGTGTCGATGCCGAAGGTCTGCCGCACCGCGACGGTGATGTCGGGCTGGTCCAACGGGTGAATATCGGTGTCGCTAACGGGGGGTGTCATTCGCGAAGGGTCCAAGTGTCTTTGTCGGGGCGTCGGCGCGCACGTTGGCGCGCCCGGACGGTGGCGTCACGCCTGGGCGGTGCCGGTCAGGGTCGTATAGGCCTGATTGATGAGTTTTAGCCGCTCTTCCGCCGCTTTGTCACCGCCATTGGCGTCCGGGTGGTAGCGCTTGGCGAGCTCCTTGTAGCGCGTCTTGATCTGGGCCTGGCTGGCGCCGGGGTCGAGGTCCAGGACGGCTAGCGCATCAATCTCGGCCTTGGGCAGCCCGTGGTGGTCGCCGTTGCGCCGCCGCGCGCCCGGCGCCGGGCCCTCCTCGCCGAACACGCCGTAGGGGTCGTTGGCGAAGCCCTGGCCCTGCCGCTCGCCGCCGAGCGAGCCGAACGGCCAAGTCGGCCGCCGCCAGACGGTGTCGCGCCGCACCTCGCTCTCGACCTCGTCGTCGGACATGCCGGCGTAGTAGTTCCAGGCCCGGTTGTAGGCCTGGACGTGCTCCAGGCAGAACCAGTGGTACTCGTCCAGCCGGCTGCGCGCCTGGGGCGCCCGGTACTCGCCCGCGTTGGGGCAGCCCGGGATGTCGCACGGGCGGCTCAAACCGTCGGTTTCCGCCGTCCAGTGCAGACTCGGGTGCTGGGATTTGCGGCTGCGTCCCCTGGCCATGCCCTAAGTATGGGGAGGCTCCGGGGGCCTGACAAGCGACCCGGGCCGCAGCTTGACGCCCTGGCGGGGGCGCCGCACTTTGCGGCGCAATGGCGATGACGGGGATCCAGACATGACCATGGCGCAGACGATCGAGGCCAAGCTGACCGTGGCGTTCGCGCCGGAGCGGCTCGACGTCGTCGACGAATCGCGGCTGCACGCGGGCCACGCCGGGGCGCGGCCGGGCGGCGAGACGCATTTCCGCGTCGAGCTCGTCTCCGATCGCTTCGCGGGCCTCTCCCGCGTCGACCGTCAGCGGCTGGTCTACGACGCGCTGGCGGCGGAACTGGCCGACCGGGTGCACGCCCTGGCGCTCAAGACGCTGACGCCGGAGGAGGACGCGCGGGCCTAGGCCTGTGCTCGAGACCCGCACGATCGCGCTCGCCGGCCGGCGCACCAGTGTCGCGCTGGAGCCCCCGTTCTGGGCGGCGCTGGCCGAAATCGCAGCGCGGGAGGGTGTCACGCTCGCCGCCCTCTGCGCGGAGGTCGAGCGGGACCGGGGCGCGCTCGGCCGCGCCGCGGCGCTGCGGCTCTACGCGCTCGGCTACTTTGAGGCGACGGGCTCGGGCGCGGCGTCCGGGCCGGTATAAAACTCCGGCCAGTGCTCGCGCACAACGGGGCCGTGGGCGCTCAGCGCGTGGCACTGGTCGATGAAGCCCGGCCGCCCCTTGCTCAGCGCCTTCTGGCGGTCGTGCCGCTCGCGGTAGGGGTAGATCGTCTGGAACGCCGTGGTCGCCAGCGGTCCCAGCAGTTCGACCAGGTGCGTGCAGCCCTCGACGCCGCCGACGCGCTGGCGCGCATTGCGCAGGAAGCCGGGGCCGACGTTGAGGCCGACCAGGCGCTGGAAGTTGGGCGCGATGTCGCCGCAGATGTGGAACGGGCCGTGGTCGGTCACCGCCTCGACCGCGTGGACGTTCAATTCGTCGTCGAGCGTCAACCGCAGCCACATGTTGTGCACCGGCACGCCGGGCGCGACGGTGCCGCGGTGGCGGTTCTCGAACGGGTAGGTCTTGGTGTCGACCAGGTGCGCCTCGACGTCCCACAGGCCGTCGTCGCGCAGATACCCGCGGCAGGTGATGTCGCGATGGTGGATGCCCCGGCGCGGCGCCGGGTCGCTGAGCGGCATATCGGGCCTCCGAAACTGTCGCGGGAACGCGGCCGGGAATATGGAAAGCGGTGCGGGGGCGGTCAAGCGGGGCGACGTTGGCGCGGGACCCACCGGCCGCGTCGGCGCGCCCACGGAACGCCCCCTTTTGCTGTCCGTGGTTTTCGCGGCCGGTAGCGCGGTTGCGTCAGTGGTCGGCGGCAGGGCCCCGGTTCGTCGGTCGCATGGTCTGGCACTACGGCGGGATGCAGGTCGCGACGCCCGCGGACGTGGCCCGGCTGCGACGTTGGCGCCCAGTGTGTCGGCGTCGCGCGCCGGGGCATAATGCCGCGCGTAGAGACCAATGGGAGGGAAGAGGCAATGACCTGCGGCGCTATGCGCTTCGGCTCGCTCGTCGCGGCCGTTCTCTTTTCGATGGTGCTGACGCCGCTGTCGTCCTTCGGCCAGAACGAGACGTTCGATCCTCACCCGCTGCGGCCCGGCGATACGTCGAGCCCGCGGGACACGCTGCGCAGTTTCATCACGGACGCGAACAGGGTCATCCAGGACTGGCGCACCGGGACGACGGGGCCGCCGACCCGGGCCGCGCTTGGCCGGGCCGCCGATACGCTGGATCTAAGGGCCACCCCGGACGGCGGTACCTGGTTCGAGAAGGAGAACCGCGTAATCCTGCTCAAGGAGATCCTCGATCGCGTCGAGTTGCCGGATTTCGCGGATATACCCGGCGAAGCCGAGGTCGAAGCGGAGGCAGTCACGACGTGGTCGTTGCCGAGCACCAGGATCACTATCGCGCGGAACCCCTCCGGTCCCAATGCCGGCAAATTCCAGTTCACAGCAGAGACGGTACAGCGGCTAGGCGAATACTACCGTCGGTCGCAGCACTTACCCTACAAACCTGACGCCACCATAGGCGCCTATGAGGACTTCGTGCAGTCCGGTATTACGCTGTACGGACAATCGGCTTTGGTGCGCAACCGCCTGAAGCCGGTCGACACGTCCAGCCCGCGGTCGACCTTTCAAGGCTTTCTGCATGCCGTTAACAGGGCGTACGCAATGGTCGCCGAGGCCGAGGCGGCGCTAGACGCGATACCGCCGACGCTGACGATCGAGCAAGCGCGCGAAATCGAGACCAATGCCGCCAGCTTACTGCGGCGCGCCCGCGGTACCCTTGATCTGAGCGACGTACCGAGTGCTCTGCGCACCGATGTCGGCACCGTCGCTACGCTTCAGCTGAAAGAAATTCTGGACCGGCTGGCGCTGCCGCCCGTCGGATCCATCCCGGTCGCGCAGTCGCCCGCGGTTGAGCAATCCGACGATGGCGCGACGGCGTCGCAGAGCGTCGTCGACAGCCGCTGGCGCATTCCCGGAACGGACATCGAACTCGTGCAAATCCTTGAGGGGGAACGGCAGGGCGAGTTCCTGTTCAGCGCAAGGACCGTTCGCCGCTTGGGCCCTCTGTACGAGCGCCTACGCGACCTGCCCTACCGAAGTGACGAAATTGGCGAGTTGGCAACCGGCTATGTGTCGCCCGAGAAGTCGGAAGGCTTCTACGAGAGCTACGTCTCGACGCCGGGATACCTCATTCCCCGCACCAGCCTGATCGGGCGGCTGATCCACCGCTTGCCGCTCGTCCTCAAGTCTCAACTTGGCAGTTTGATCGTCTGGCAGTGGCTAGGACTGCTGCTTTGCTCGCTCGCTCTGCTGGTCGTCGCCTACATCGCGCTCCGCGTCGGCCGGGCGGTTGTGTTGTGGGCTGCAGCCCCATTCGACAGGTGGCTCACGATCGTTCCACCGCTGATCGTCGCGCTGTTCGTATACGTCGTCGCGGATTTCATCGACAACGATCTCAATCTCACGGGCGCCAGCCTTACCGCCACTACGGCGGTCGGCGAAGTCATCTTATTGACGATAGCGGGGTGGGCCATATTCATGGTCTTCACCGCGCTTGCCGAGACGATCATCGCCCTGTCGGCGATGCCAAGCCAGGGCATGAATGCCAGCCTCATGCGGATTTGCGCACGGATCGTCGGTTTGCTGCTCGCTGCCTGGCTGGTGATTGCCCGCGCACAGAATCTGGGCGCGGACCTCGTGCCGCTGGTGGCAGGCCTGGGCGTCGGCGGTCTTGCCGTGGCATTGGCGGCGCAGGCGACACTCGCCAATTTCATCGGCGGCCTGATCTTGTATGCCGTCAAGCCTGTCCGCGTCGGCGACTTCTGCCGCTACGGCACGGATATGGGCACTGTCGAGGAGATCGGCTGGCAGACGACCAGCATACGCACGCTCGAGCGCACCGTCGTCTCGGTGCCAAATGCCGAGTTCTCCAAGATGAAGCTGGACAACTTCGCCGCGCGCGACCGGCGGCTGATGCACACGACGCTGCGATTGCGGTACGAGACGACGCCCGAGCAATTGCGTTTCGTCCTGGCCCGCCTGCGTGAGTTGCTGTTGGGCCACCCGATGGTGTCGCCCGAGCCGGCTCGCGTGCGCTTGATCGGCTACAGCGAATACTCGAAGGACGTGGAGATCTTCGCCTACCTGCTCTGTACCGATCATAATGTCTTTCTCGCCGCGCGAGAGGACCTGCTGCTGCGCATCGAGGACATCATTCGGGAAGCCGGCAGTGGCTTCGCGATCCCGGCGCAGATTGAGTATCAAGCACCCGACGTGGGGATCGATGCGGAACGTGGCGCCCTGGCGGAGACCCGGGTCCAGGAATGGCGCACAAGAGGCAAGCTGCCGTTTCCCGAATTCGAGGAAGAAGAACGCGAGCGGCTGCAGAATACTCTCGACTACCCGCCCAAGGGCTCGCCAGATCACGAAGCGAATGCCGGATCGCCGGTTGCCAATCCGACAGCCGGGCGGGCGCCCCGCACAAAGTCGATCTGGTCGCGGGGTCTATTGAAGCGGCGTGGGCCCTAGAGCGTGATCGTTTTAGGCGGAAGCGTAGCCGGCGTTTGCGAAGAAGGCGGCGCATTGGGTTGGCGGGAAGCGGTCGAT
>Ga0049107_10000079_pt1 | contig 24156 bp, 19 predicted proteins | sample WorMetilPIANOSA1_FD_61187 | JGI IMG/M metagenome (GOLD analysis project Ga0049107, IMG submission 61187) | Marine gutless worms symbiont microbial communities from Max Planck institute for Marine Microbiology, Germany - Olavius ilvae PIANOSA.1 | ecosystem: Host-associated > Annelida > Digestive...
CTGTCTGTCTGTCTGTCCGTCCGTCCCGTTATCGAGCGTCACGTCGCGCCACCTAGCGAATTACAATGACACACTGAGGGCCGCATATCGTACGGCCATCTCGGCCGCACAAACTTGTTTTTTTTGTTAAAAACCTAAGGTTTGTCCATCCGTGATTCTTATGCAGCTGCAATATTCAATTGGTGAAGGTGACTTGATTTTGCAAACCTGATGTACATTTAGCTTCAACGAAACAAGCACAAGCATGCTAGATTCTGTTTTTGTTTTCTCCTCGAGAACAAAATGTTAAAACATTACACAAAATGGGGCAGACGTTCAGTAACTGATCAGTTTGTCAACTCGAGAATACGTTCACATTCAGATCCCAACATCCACCAGTGTCAATAAAAACAATACTTTCAAAAAGAATCGCAGACACATCAACAGCAATATATGTATTGTAAAAACCATTAATGTTCACATGCCATTTATTTCAAGACTTTTGCAAGGTGAATAAAAACAATACAGGGCACAATTAAGGCAAATTCAATAATTTCACCAGTAACGTCAGGAAATGAAAGTAAACTCTTAACACCGTACTTAGTTCGTAAATACAGTATCCTCCGACTTATGGATGGTGTTATACAAAATCGATTTGTTACCTACATTTTCATCGTTGTTCGTTTGAATTAGCATTATACAAAACTACTTACCAATTTTCACAAAATTTGGTGGAAAGGTGGCACATGGGCCATAGACTAAACCAGTACATTTTGGTAGTGCTCATCATCACGTTATGTTAGGGTCACATACCCATAACACCAGGCATTTGTTTAATAGCAGCAATATTGTGGGATCAGTGCCTTGACAAAGTATGCACTCTGTTGACTGCCATTCTAGTTTACTAATTTGCTCACGCAACTCCAACTGTGCACTGGTGGACACTCGACATTTACAGTTTACATGCAGCAATCTCCGAACCAAAACACGATACTGTAAAAGCCAGATTGTTCGTGTGCCATTTATTTCGCGAAATTCGCGACCCTGGCGCTTTTGCAAAAATAACGTGTCACAAATATATATATATGTTTCAGCAGCAATCTATTAGTGCAGGCAGTAAAAACACCAAAATTAAGGGCAGCAGAATAATTCAGTGGACCTAAACATCAAAATTAAGGGCAGCTAAAACTAAGGGTTCTACAGTAAATTCTGCCTTTTGGCAATTTTGTTTCTGCATGTTGAAAATCATCAGCATCAAATTGGTACAGAAATTTCAAGCCAAACATTATCGGCTCCGAAAGTTCTGGCAACACCAACGCCAATACCGACGTACTTCGAACGTTAACAAAGCCTGGTTGCCACCAACATTTACAATGCACACTCTCAAAAGTTCACACTAGCACAGACACGCTTGTAGTCTGTCTCTTTTGCTTCAACCAGAGCATCAACTGGACTGTAGCTGCCGGTGTGACCGTGAGCGAGCGATCACATCACGAGAATGTTCACAGACACTCCCGACATGGCTGATGCATCCGACTGGTTGCGTAGCCGACTGCAGAGAAGAATGGCCACGTGACGTGAAGCCACGTCTCCTCGGCCAAATCATGAAACGTGACTAGCTCTCTCTTGCTCTTGGCGAGATTCAGACCCACGGTGTCCAGCCTTCGTAGAGCACTGCAAGGTTGTCCAGGTTTGTTGCTTCCTTGATGACGCAGTCCACCTTACAGTGATAGATAACCAATGTCACTGCAGTCAACTACTTTTGTAACACAAAGTATGCAGTTCAAAATGACAAAAAAACATCTCGAATTTGTAAAATTTATCTATATTTTGGCGCCATCCAGACCATTTTCAAGTTTTCAAATCACACGATAATAATTATGAGATTATTTTATCTAGTAGTTTATCTTAACCACAATCCTGAAATACAACAGTATAAATTTTCATAATACGTTAATTTTCAACTACTTCAAACTACTGGTGATAGTGCTGATCAAGAATGCCACTCAGACCTGTTCAGCCACAGTCATTCGCTTGTTAGAGTCGACGTCTCGTCCATCCAGCTTCAGTCTAACACGACGCCAAACTCCCACTGCATACGAGTTCCGCTCTTGTACAGCTGAACAACATCCACAGTCACTCATCAACAACCAACAGTGCAGACCGTATAAGAGATCTAATGTCGGGGTACTTGCTTCAGACGGCTAACGAGACTTGGCAATCCTCCCCCAAGGTAACGGTATGGTACAGTAGTGTTTAACGTCCCACTCGACACAGTATAGGTCATTTCGGAGATGGGGGCCCTGAGCAGTGATGTGCATCTCTCATTCAGTAATGGAGGGCCAGCGACATACTAACCCCCTTAACCCATGTTGCTTTTGTTTACAATGGCCCAAAAGGGATGGAGCTGGCTCCTTACCCATGCTACAGTGGAGGTAGCTAAAGCTCTAGGAGGCTCACTTAAATTAGTAATGCTAACGCCAAAAACTGTAAGGGAGATGACTCAACTGCCCAGGGAAACATAAAACGATGGGGACACACAAACAAATCAAAGAAACAAATGAATACACAAAATGCAAACCTAGGCTAAATACACAAAAAAACACACTCAGCCCAAAGGGGCTGTATGAACTGGTCCTGGTAGCTGTGTACATGGAAAACTTCCAATGTACAGCCTTAATGCCAGGGACCACCACTTCAACTGCTCTCCCCTCCTTTTCTCATGACCACCACCACGAAACAGATGCGACCAAACGGAAAGGGGGGCAAAGTAACTAGGAGCCCTGAGTGGTCAAGACGATGATGGAAGACCCCAGGTGAGCTTGGATGAGCAAGTCCATGGAATGTGATACTTTCTCCCTTTAAAGCTCTGACACTGTTGGTTGGACAGGAAGGGCATCCGGCCTGTAAATGTCGGGTGTCCGTACGTTGGTGGTGACGAAGTTGACTGGAGCTATGCACGTCTTTATCTCCAGTTGTCACCACCACCTCCACCATTCTTGCCCCAGTAAAATCAGAATGGTAGCATTCTGGTAGCAGCCTACTCGAGTACTTCTGGTGTACAATATGGAGCAAAAAATGAGTAGAAAAAAAGATACTATGCAAGAAACACTAAACTGCATTCTCATTATTACTATTTTTTTATTTTATCAGTTTAGCACTGTAATTAATGGCAATTAGCAGCACCTTTGCCTGTCTTTGGATCACGAGATACTCTCTCTTTTGAAGCAGCAACTGCAACAGCAAATTTACATGCCAACCATTAAGTAATGTAATGTAAATGTAGATTTATATAGCACATAATTGCACAGCATCTCTAATGCGCTCAGTACACAATAGCATGCAATTAACAATATAAATTCAATTCTCTGAGTATATGCCTTCACACTGACACTGTTGGTTGGAGGACAGGATTTAGTCTGTAAAAACTCTCACAAGAGCAATCCCCAATGGTTTTTCTTTCGGAAACTAGGACCCGGTGTAACCCGGAATGATCTCCAGAAAAACAGGCTGGTTAAACAAAAGCTTATAGTAGCAATGTTCCCTCTCATTTCTTTGGAGGCTGTGCAAGCGGAAAAGATATTGCAAAAATTGTCTGAGCGGAACTTGTGGAAGTGACACTTATTTTTGACAAGAAGGTTAGCTACTACAAACGTATCGTGCATCAGCATTCGTCTAGGTCAAACGGCGAGCATACGCGGCGGGGTCACAAAATTCATGGCCCTGACGCTCTGCCGGCAGGCATGTTGGATCTTGTAATAAGTTATCCTCACTTAGTTTGGTCACATGTAAAATCTGGTTGCTCTGTCGTACCGTGTGGGGGTCCCGAAAATTTCTGGGGTGCTGGTGCCCCGCCCCTTTAGGTTGCAGGAGCAAGGTCGACCCTAAAAACATGCCTTTTCAGTAGATGGGCCACCATGCCGAATTTGTTTGCTGTTGGTCATATGGTGCGAGCACATGTACTAGGTCTGTCCAAATAATAGGCCCCTTGGGTCTGCCTTTCAAAGTCATCAAGGTCATCGAAAGTGACACGGTTCGATTAGGTACGGGTACCTGTGACTTCCTGTTAGTGATCGAAAAAGCGATAATGACCAGTATGAACTGTGGGCCTATGTCTAGGGCTGGAAGAAAATCGCGGTAAAAAATCGGCAAAATCACGGCGGATTTTTGAAAATATAGGCAAAATCACGGTGTTCAATAATGTTACTTACAAAGCCACTAAGCCTTCAAAGTTACCATTTATTTGCAATAACAAAGCAGCATCAAAATTAAGCATCTTTAGCATCAAAATTCCACTAAGAAACGAAAGTTTCTGTCAAATGATAAAATGTGAACTGAATGTCGGGATAAATGAATAATCATTCAGTCTAGTCCCTGGCATTGAATGCTGCCATTACTTGCAGAGCCAAATTAGTGTCATCGAAACTCTGCCGCTGTGGTGCATTAACTGTTGTGTATTGGCTAACACTGTGCTCTGCAATGAACCGAGATACCAGGCATAGAGAAGTAACGTATGGCGAGGCCGAACAGAGGAATTTTTCTAGCCAATCATTTGGCAAGTACTGACAACTTAACCAGAACAACCAAAACAACACAGAAAACATACCAACATAAACTAACAGTACATAGAAAGTAGCCCTAATAAGCCACAACACAATGAAAAAAGTATACTAAATAGAGCCTTGTTTAGTCACCTTAGTTCACAACATCCAGCCAGGAAATGCAGCAGGTCTCTTCTTACAACTCCGGAGCCTGATCGAGGCCTCTGCACCACCTACTGATCGGTATGTATATGGTATATGTAATTTATATTACATTTAAATCTACATTATAACCTCGAGATGTAACAGGACCAAAACTGCCAGCAGACAGTGAATCCGGCTTGACTGAAGACAAAGTTGAGGACTTCCTGGACTGCACTGAATCAAAGTCACCTTCCACAACAATTAACATGAATCACTAATGTACGGTCACAAAAATATAACGTAAATAATAAAAATATAAATTCTATTTTCTATACTTTTTATAACTAATTATAATTAATCATACGTCAGATTTTTATCATAACATAAAATTCAGCAAGTCACCCGAATAATAAGCAATACATTTTTAAACATTTAACAAATAAATTTTAAAACACAGACTGATTCAGAACCTTGTGCCTTTCCATCTTCAGGTGCTGGCTGAACAACGGAAGGAGCCATTGCTACCAGATCACTGTAAATTCTGTAATAAAAATGCACGTGTTGATAACAAGTCACAGCATCTCACTCTCTTTCTCTCTCCATATTAACGGCCATTTTCCAGGTGAACCTGGGTTAGCCGGTGTTTACTGAAGCTAAGGATGATGGAGATGGTGGTGACAACTGAGGCTATAAATCGTGCAAAGCTCCAGTCAAATCATAACCACCAACAAACCAACACCCAGTTTTTTTAAAGGCTGGATGCCCTTCCTGTCGCCCAACCAACAGTGTCAAAGCATTGAAGAGAAAAATATCACATTCCATGGACTTGCTTACCCCAAACTCACCTGGGGTCTTCCAACTTTGTCTCTGACCACTAATAGCTCCTGATTACCTTGGGGGAGGGTTGCCATGCCTCTCATCAGCCCTCTGATGCCAGTACCCCAGCACGTGTCGATAACAAGTCACAGCATGTCAAAAGGACTATGTTATACACGACAACTTCCAAAGCTCACAGAAGCATGGCCAGGCTCCAGCAGCAGTGTACAGAGAAGCAATGTTCTTCCGGACTGCATGCTTATGTTCAAACGTTGCCACACATGCTTCTTCAAATTCGTCGATGGCTTCCCACACTGAGAGCGCCAAGCTGATCAGTTGAGTGGCGCACTGCTAAGTGACTCCGGGTGGATGCCGCACTGTTTAAGATTCAGCTTCAAAGTATCTTTATAATACAACACAAAAAGAAACCCTACAAAGAGACGATACATATTGAACAGACGCAAGAAAATCCTAGGATAAATTGACATGACAGACAGAAGATCACATTCCATGGATCGGCTAACCCCAAGAAGATCTCCCAACAGTGCACTCCCGCTACAAACATTTGCCTAGGAAAACACATAGAAACATAAACAAACCAACTGCCAGAGTGCATCAAGTGCACTGCCAGAGGGGGTCTTCCATCCCTGTCTCTGACCACTAAAGGCTCCTGGATCCACCTTTGGGGGAGGGTCACCAACCACTTAGTGAAGTTTGTTTCTCATTATGATACTATGCAGCAACAAAGACCGACGTACGAGTGTATCTGCTCCACGTAGCTTCCAGCCATTTTCTCCATGTTTTGGCAACTGTCAGTATCCACCTCGTCTGCACTAGCCATCTTCAATGCATTTGTGAACGACTCAGAAAACAGTTTGTAACTTGTCAGGTACGCACGAACTCCACGCGGCACTTCCACAGGTCCATAGTCATGTTCTTCTTGCTGCGAATACACATACAAACGATTACTGCAGCAATCAGTACTTGCTAGAAATACTTGACAATGTACCTTCAGTGCACTGGCTAACAGGATATAAGTAGATAAAATGATGCATTAGTGTGCGTAGTGGTTAGGTTACTGGAATTGCAATGAACTCCCATCTCCCATGGTGTTTGTTTAAATTCATTTAACTGCTTTTAATTGTCTGTTTGTCTGGCTAGTTTGTGTGTGTTTTTTTAAAATGTTATTTTGTCATCTTGTCATCACAGTTTGTGCATGTACGTTTGTTACGTGTACTTAATAAAGATCAATCAATCAATCAACATCTGCCGCATTTCCAGGCAGTGACGCTGGACAAGTCACTCATACACACAAGTGCCCATTGCCTTTTAATTTATGACTGTATGGTGCTAGACATCTGATTATTAAATTAAGGAAAATTACAATCGACTCTAACAAAAGTGTCCAACTGTAATTTCTTCAGCAAGATTCTACATTCAAAAAACAGGCAGACACCAACCAACCTTTGCCATGGCTTTGAGTATAGCACGCATTTCCGACATGATCCTGTGATGCACAGCAAGCACAGAACGAATGCTGTTCACTTCGGACTTCAAACTCTCCTGAACCAGCAGACAATCACGATATGCAACTTTGGCTAAGCAACAGCTCAGCTCAAAATAGTAAACTACACTGCAAGTAGACAAAATCACATCACAGAAAGCGGTACCAGTCTGGAATATGGGTGATAATAACCATTTCCTTAGTTCTCAGATGAACATCAGATAATAAGATATATTATAGGATCAGTGAAATGCTGAGGATTCCTGTTTAGCCAGTCTTCACTGTACGTCTTCTCTGAACCAAACGGGAGGTACAGATACTACATCTTCAGCTGGGTGGTATGTGGCTATCTAAAAACAAAGACTCCATGAAGAATTTAAGCAATCAAACCCAGTGTTCTATTGTTAATATCAAATCAGATGGACGCTAACATTACATGCTTTTTGTCTAGTACCTGTATACCTCTGCTGCTGCTGCTGTCGTATTACTTTTACTAAAATTAACCTCACTGCCATATGTTTTAACGTCGGTAATACCATTATACGTAATTATCATAACAACGTTACCAACAGTAACAACAATGAATATCAACTCCAACATCACCATTCAGTGTATTCATCAATTTGACATTAGCGTGCTTCTAGACTATGTCGACTTGACTGGCTCAACTAGACGTCATGTCAAGCCCAGTCAAGTCGAGTCTTCCACGACATTCTCTGAAATTCCTGACTTTCCACATCCAGGGTTCGTACAGAGCTTCTCGGGTGATTTTCCAACACCTTCCACGACCTTTTGTGGTGTGTTTTCCATGACTTTTCCAGGACCGTGTACGCATGCAGAAGTACTAGTTTTATAACACGGTAAACGCTACCTTCGCGGCACACTGTTACAGAACACTGTACACATTATTATCTCACTTTGCATCTAACGTACATGTTGTAACAACAGCAAATGTTTTCACAAATTCAACTAAATACCAGATGTGATCTAAATTCTTCACTGCCTAGTAATCATTCAGAGATCATGAAAAAATTTGTCACACGATCTAATTCGCATTTCCATGACTTTCCAAGACCTAGGCTTGATTTCAGGACTTTCCAGGCCTGGAAAATGTCACTTTTAAATTCCAGAACTTTACAGGACTTTCCGGGATCGGTACGAACCCTGCAGGTCAGTGGGAACTCTGCTGACTTTAACTTGACTAACCAGTGAGTGCACATGCTGTGCTCAACGCCGTTCTCGGCATAAAGCACTGTGTTACCTAGTGTTGTCGCATATCCAGTAGCATCTATCCACTGCAAAATCTGGGAGTCCAAGCTCGAGTACCAAAGAATATAAATGTTCTTATTATTAAGCTCCAGTACCTGACTCGCTCCCACTATGATAGTACAGGCCTCAGTTCACTATTACCTGCACTGTCAGACTTGGATGAATAGACAGTTATATTACTATACCACAATACGATATACACAAATGCACATACAAGCAAAAAACTTTGGGGAAGCCATCGATACTAGTGTCCCCTTTGCTCCAAATTTGGGGTGGACCATTCTAATGAATGCCCCTGGGATCAAGTTCTTCTGCAAAACTAGTTGAGTCGAGGTGGTGTAGGTGCACATTTAAATGCACTGATGTAAGAAACAATAACAAAAGCAACTGGAAGGATGTATTGACGATGAGCGTCAATTCAAGACGGCCAAGCGTTCGCAAGCACCTGGTGACGCCACTTTTCTGAAACGATTTTTCTGCGATAACTTCATTATTTTTCGTCATTAGATCGAAAAGAATAGCATTTTTGGAATCAGTGAATTTTTCTCCCCAGACTAGCAAAATGCATACCTTCAGAGTCTCGGCTTTCCATCGGTACCATTGGTTTGGGTAAAACTGTTTCCTGTAGGCTGTGTGCAGGATAGTTGAAGGGTACCCTAAAAATGCGAAAAAATGCTGTTTTGGGTCTGGCTCCTCCCATGCTACAAAATTCTGGAATTTTTCATGATAGCACCCGTCCTCACCACCACTTTGACGGTTTGCCGATGAAATTGCAGCAATCCGTCGTCTCTATATAGGACTTAGGATGTGTTACAAGTATTACAGAAAAAAACATAGTCGTTCTGGTTTGGCCTGGAGCTGCCCAGATGCCGATCACAGTCTAAGTAGTCCCACAAGTGTACTCTGTACAACAATAGGTGTGTGCAAAATTTTATCCAGATCGATTGAGATTTGGCAGCACGAGGGCAAAAAACCTGTTTTGGAGTAAAAACAGAGAATGGCCAAGCCTATGCTTGGCCGTCAATGATTAAAGAAGTTGGACTGTTACTCGAGCACTGTTGACAGCCTTGTCACTGGCATCCAGTGATGCTGCCAACTGAGACAGTTCTTTATTGACTTCTGTCACCGATGCCGCCACCCACTCTGTAGTTATCTGCACCTGATCACTTGCCGACTACAAACAGAAGTACAAATTATTACTGCTAACTCTCAGAATTCAGAAATTACATTTCTTCAGTCTGTTAAGATGAAAGTAATGAAACTAACATGTGCGCACACACACCATTTTAACGGCCATTGTTTACAGGTAAATCTCATTAGTCAGCTGGCCCTTGATTTTCCTAAAAAAGCTGCTTCGGTGCATAGTTCAGGTCAAATATTCTTCTGACACCAACCACCAGAAAACACTTTGCCTCATCTTTTCTGCATCGACTCCTGTAAGTGGAAGGGGCATCATTCCCTTCTGCGTCAGCTCTCAGACACCAATACCCCAATGAAACTAACAGACACGTATCTTACAAATATATAATGTCACAATTCGTGCTGCATCGACGTGATAATCAAATCTCATCTGATACAATGACAAACAGTAATGAGTAGGATAATAGTAGAACAACTATTATGATAATGATAGTACGACAACTATTAAAGAAATGGTCGACAGACAACGTCCAAACTTAACATCACTGACTCCCTTGTTCAAGGACGTGGATGTACCTACCAAGTTACCAAGGTAAGACTTGTACTGGTGCACGGGAGCAATTTTGTCTGGATGCCCTTCCTGCCGCCACCAACGACTCATTTAGGGTACCAGTGGGAAGTGAACCCAGGCTCGCTTGGGCACAAGCCGGCCACCTTAACCACTGAGCCATGGCTGCTCCATAAACGGTAGACAGACAACTTTAAGTAAAGGAAAATAAACGAAAAAATGGCAATTGATGCAGATGTAGCAAACAACCATCTACCACACGATATGTCTTAGAACTCTGATGCTGAATGCAAATGACAAAACGACTGAATTAACAGAGTAACAGAACTAATCATACGCGAGACTCCATAAGTGCTGCTTCAGTCTCTGTAACAACAGTTGCAGATGATTCTTGCAGCAAACAACATGTTTCACAGCTGCAAAACAGAACACGTCCACTTCCAATATATGCCAGTTCTTCTCAAAGGCTGTTAACTTCCTGCTAAAGCTGTAACACCATGCTGTCATATGTATGCAATGTACACCTTTTCTTCCTTTTGTTCAGGCAGGGGCAGCATCAGCTTATAGCTGTCCGAGTATGGAAGCCCCACAGGTTCAAACCCAATGCATGCATACAATAAGAGAAATGACAGATATTATACATAAATACATATATACATTTATTTGACAACAAAGGGCCGACTGGCCTCTGACATGTTGCAATAGTGTTATAAAACAGTTAAACATAGCAATGATAAAAACAATACTATCATGCATGTAATAACATAAAAACATACAATATACGTCTCAGAATCACAAGGCAATATTCATACTACAAAATTAACTTTGCAAAAATTCAACGAGAACATACTGGAGACTGATTTGTTAAATTTGTCTAATCCAGATAAGTCCGTGGTTTCGGCGGGCAAACTGTTGCACATGTTAACAATTCGGATGCTGATAAAGTTGCGTCTATTAAAAGTGAAGTATCGCTGTTTGTGTAACATATATGCGTGACCGCGTAATTGTGACTGGTTTCTAGGAGTGAAAAATATATCACTATTTACACGTAGTAAACCAAACAGTATTTTGTAGGCTATCAACAAATCAGCGCAGAGCCTCCTTAACATGCTTTAAGCCTTGAGTGATACGTCAAGCCTGACATGCCAGGAATCCTCTTGGTATATGTGCTCGTCCTTCACTGCTTTAATACCATTGGAACAGGAAGGGCGTCTAGCCTGTAAATAATATCTCACACAGAAGGATTGCTGCTGGTATTGTAAAGAGACCCCTAGGCAGACCCCGCCTAACCTAACCTCCAGTGAAACAGGTCGGTAAAACAAAAAAATGAAAGTAGTATTAGTTGTTGCTGCATATAACACATAGCAAGAAGCAAGGAAAAGAACATTATTTACTTGTTCATGAGAAGAAGAAAAGCGCTGTCGGCAGAAATGGCTTCTTGAGTCCTTGTCATCATAGCCTCGAGGTGCAGTACGGATCTGCTCACGGTCACGACTTCATTTGCAACACTCACCAAACCCTACCATCACACAACGGGCAAGGTAACTGTACATAAGTGAGGAGACCGTCTCACAGCCTAATGCACGAGTGCTTAAGGTATGGTATGGTATACTAGGGTTTAACGTCCCACTCGACACAGTATAGGTCAATTTGGAGACGGGGGCCCGGAGCAGTGATGTGCATCTCCCATTCAGTAATGGAGGGCCAGCGACATAATAACGCCCTTAACCCGCATTGCTTTTGTTTACAACGGCCCAAAAGGGATAGAACTAGCTTCTAATCCACGTTATAGTGGAGGCAGCTAAAGCTCTAGGAGGCTCACTTAAATTAGTTACGCTAGCGCCAAGAACTGTAAGGGAGATGATTCAACTGCCCAAGGAAACACAAAAGAATGGGGACACAAACAAATCTTTCTAGCCAATCACTTGGCAAGTACTGATAACTTAGCCAGAACAACCAAAAGACAGCACACATAGCAATGAAAACTAACAATACATAAAAAGGGGCCCTAATAAACAACAATACCATAATTATAACGCATGCTAAGATATAAAACATAAACTAGACATGGTTTAGTCGCCTCGTACGACATCCGGCCAGAAAACGGAGCGGGTCAATTCTTACAACCCCGGAGCCCGCACGGGACTATGAGTGCTTAACTCTTGTCTTAGTGGCCTTGAGCCAGCAGTGAGCGAACATTCAATGTTGTGGGAGGTAGACCACAGCTCTCCCGTCACCTGTCGTACCTCTTGACCCATTTACACATATGCCATCCAAAATTTACCAACCCATAAGGATGCAAGGCTGAGTTTGCATGGTTTTGCTTGTCTGAGCAATTAATCTCAAAGCCTATGCACTATATAGTGTGGCTCGGTGGCATAGCAGTAGGGTGCTGGACTTGCGATCAATAGGTCGTGGGGTCAAATCCCAACCGCTACACTGTCGAGTGCAACCCTGGGCAAGTGTGCCTCTGTCACCAAGCAGTATAATTTGGTACCAGCCAATGGGCGGTGATGCCTTGCAGCTGGGAAGGTAACCACAGGTCTGGCGTCGCACTGGCCATGCGTCAGACATTAGTGGCTCTCCACCTATGGGCTCAAGGTCAGGACGAGGGAGATGAGCACCCCACCCCTATGCTCTCTTGTGGAGCATGGTTGACTTTACCTTACCCATGCACTATAAATCATGATACAAAGCATACGACTAGTGCTGGGACTTGAACTGAGACCCGAGCTGGTAACTGTCCAGGAATGGCATGTACCACGGCTTTATCCTTCACGCCAGTGGGACAAGTCTGCATTGCATACCATCACTCAGCTGAAATAAACAGCTACAAAACACTGAAACCACAAACAATGGCAAAATTGCAGAAATGTATCCACAAAAAAATGGAACTACTCTCGACAACTACTTGCAGCTGTGCCGGATTCACAGCATGCAGTTGATTCCGCAACATCTGTTCATACTTACACCAAAAACAACAGATATGTTCCAACGTGCAACAATGGAAGTTGGAACACAACATTACAAGTACTGGTGGTGGTGGTAGTAGCAGCTGCAGTGGCAATAGCAGTAGATATGTTTATTTTGTCCAGTTATTATTCCAAAAATCATATGAAATAGCCAACAGTGCTGACATATGCTATGACTAGAATTCAAAGCAAAAGTTACTGCTTAAGTCATAAGGCAGTCAGCCTCGACGGGTTGAACTGAAATTGCTAATTTACCTCCAACAGAGCCTGGTCAACAGCCAAAGCCTCTTCAAACTGAATCAATGTCTGTGCTAGTGAAGGATTAGCTCCGGCAGCCCACTTCAGCCGCTGCACAACAGTCTTCTTGAGCTGCTCGTAGTGGCCTTGTATCGACATCACTGTTTCTCGCTCATGGGCCACTAATGCATGAAATGCCTGTCAATAACCACAGTTATTACATGTAATCCATGAAAACATGCTGATGATACTGGCCAAAATGGAGCCATGTGAAATTCCTGTCACAATCGCAAGACTACTTTCCTAAATTGGTGCCAATGAAACAAAAGCAATGAGGAAATTAGAGAAGATTAGTACACGGCATTAGGTAGTTTCTACACGTGCAATGTGGACAATCTGCTACACAGAGAGCAAAATCTGACACACTGTGTGTTTGTCCGTGGCATGCAGGACAGACCCAAAAACTATCCCTTGTGGCTCACTCCAAGCAGTGGACAGGAGCAGTCGATCTATCATAATGGCTTAACTGTTAACTTGGCAGCTCCACATCAAACACTGTGAGCATGAATATGGAACAGGCGGACAGTATAAAGTACAGCAGTCTATGCCAGAAAGCAGATTAATGACAGTAATACTAAACAAAACTGGTGAAATAACAGAAAAGATACAGAACATTCACACATACATACACGCACACGTACACACACATCTTTATTATTATTATTAATAATGTACCGATTTAAGTGACGCTGTCACACGAATGATGCAGGGGCACTTTACAGAGTCATAATAACAGTGAGGAAGATAGTAAAAAAGTTAGCCAAAACTGAGCCTAAACAGATCTGTCTTCAGTTGTTGCAGAAAGGAGGTGAAGGATGAAGCAGTTCGGATGGCAGGTGGTAGGCTGTTCCATGCCCGCGATACAGCGACAGGAAAGGCACGGTCACCAAGAGTTGATTGCTGCACTGACGGGACAACAAGCGTCATGGTGGTAGATGAGTGGAGGTGGCGACGACCTTCCACATCGGCTGTCCGACGAACGCTCTGAGTGAGATATGTAGACATTGAATAAGTAAAAATGAGCGATTACAGTGTCCAAAATGATGAAGCATTACTGCACGGGCACTACATCGACGCCGAACACTGGAAGGAGCAATGCCTGAAGAGATAAGTCTTCACGTGACTGCAGAAAACAGGAAGTGAATGAGCAGAAGTGATACGATGTGGCAGTACATTCCACATGCACGAACCGGCAACCGGGAAAGCTCGGCTTCCAATGGCTCAGAGACGTGAACAGCAGACAGAGATGCTGATGAAGCAGAGTGAAGATGCTGTCAGGCCTCGGAGTCGGGCCATTTTGTACAGCAAGGAGCTGTCCCATGCAGACATCTGTACACAAGGGTAGTCAGTTTGTATTTGATTCAAACCATGGTCTTTGGCCAGCAAAGTCTGCTCAGAGAGGGCCAAGTTCATCATTGACTGCACCCGCTTGAGGAGATATACTGGAATGCTGAAGAATGTTGCATTGCCACAATCCAGCTGTGACAATACTGCAAGTAGTAACAAAGTTAATATTAACATCGACTGCAGTGCAATCATAGCAGCAATATGCCATCACAGCTCTCAGTGTTACGTACCTTCTTGAGGTCAGTCATGAGTGTAGCTCGTGGTCCAGAGTTAGGCTGGTGCCCAGCACTCGTCAACACGTCCTCATACAGCCACTGGTAGCACATGAGCTGCAGCTGACTGCGTTTACATGCTGTCTTCTGTAGCTGCACCGACAGATCCAGCTGCCTACATCCAGCATACAGCAAACACAACAACATGAGTTCGTTGTAACAGACTACGTCTCGGGAGCAGCCACGGCTGTGTCACTGACGCTGTGGACTTTCACTGGGTGACAAGGTTCAACTCCCGAGTTGCTGGCGACATCGTGAAGGGCATCCACACACACACACACATGCGCACGTGCACCCTTTTAACGGTTATTTCTGTCCCATCCAGGCAGCTCCAGCAGGATCAGCAAATTGGAGCTGCTCAGCCATTTTTGATGGTATGAGCTATACTGAATGCCCTTCTAGTTTATCTCGAAAATGAAAATAAACACATACAAATAATGAAAAAAGCGCTCGGAGAGACGCCAACACTGCACGCTGGCTGTAGTAAGGCAGTGCCAAAAATTTTCGCCCCCCGCAGACCCCTTCCCAGCGGTGCAGGACGGCCAAAATTAAATCAGCTGGAGATGATCACTACCTTTACCTACAAACCCAGTTTGGTAAGGATCGATGCATAAAATTTCGAGTTATCGTGGTAACAGACCCGCAAACAAACAAACAAACACATCCACAAACCCACAAACAGACAGGACCGATTACAATACACTGCACCGCTAAGCTTAGCGTGCAGTGTAAAAAAATGAACAGTAATGAGAACAATCTTCTCCACTGTCAGGGTACTGATGGCAAAGTGTTGGACAAATACCTGGCGGAATCAACCGCATGCAATGAATCCAGCACGGCTGCAAGTAGTTGTCGAGAGCTGTCAAACAGCGCTGTTTCAAACATGGCTCTAGCAACACAGGCATCAACGTTGTAAACGCTCAGATCACGCAGTGAAAGAAACGTCGGCGATACGTTAAACTGCTCGGGCACTTCAGGCTGCACACCGCTGGTGAACAAGTTATCAACTGCATCGTCCGGGCACAGAGCGGCAAGATACTGACACAGCAGCTGCCCAACAGCTCGTGAACTCACCCCACCAACCTACAACGTAACTGGAATCATTATAACAATATTATTATAGTTGTAAGGCATCTCTCACTCTTTAACAGCCATTTTCCACATGAACCTGGATTAGCTGGTACCAGAATGTCTCCATTGTGGATTTTATTGCAGCAAAGGATGACTGAAGTGATGGTGACAACTGGATCTATAAGATTTGCAAAGCTCCAGTCAAACTGTCGCCAACAACAAAACAACACCCAGGTTTTTACAGGCCAGATGCCCTTCCTGTTGCCCAAACAACAGTGTCAGAGCACTGAAGGAAATTAATAGCTGTAAGGCATATAAAATATAAATCACAAACATGTTATAAAACCATAACAACAACTAAAGCAGGACGATTTAGAACGGCTGCCCTTCCTGTCTCCCAATCAACACAGTGTAAAAATCTGATAAATGTAATAGAGTATGACAAAAGGGCTGAGGCTGATTCCAGTCGCTAGGTAGAGCCTACAGGTGACATTGGTGATAAAGCCAGTACTGGACAGCCAGGCCTGTAATTACCTACCAAACCTCAGTGCATCATTGAAATCATACAGCTTGGTATTTGGTAACAGGGACCATATGTTTGAAGCACCTAGCCAAAGTCATTACGTGACAGATCCCAATTCCCAAAGCCATAAACGATGCAACATATATATGTAACAACAGTTAACGTACATGACGATGCAAATAATCTCCAATAAATAATTTGATTGGCAGTACGAACTGCTCATCGTCGTAAAATGCACCACCCATTGAACCTGAAAATAAATAACTGTGAATGCAGTTAATTTAACGACGATAATTACATCAATACAATGAATCACAATCTTCACAAAACAAATTTTCTTTATAAATTTTTTGCAATTACGGATATTTTTAATTCAATCTCTGCAGATGAATAGCTAAATTTAAGTGCAAAATGAAAAAGCAAAGTGGAAACAGCTCGCTGTATTATGCTTAATAAACTAATTTTAAAACATTATGCATTACTGTACTAACAAATAAAAAAGATTAACGGTCTGCTTTTGAAATTGCATTTCAGTATTGAACCACAGAAAGAACATTTATAAGAATCTGTCTAGTTATGCCCCCGCCCCTACGGTAGCCTAGGACAGCGATAGCAGGCCGCCCGTCCACTGGCAACTTGCAGGGGGCGGGGCATATTGTGGCGGCCTCCCGCACAGCTTGTCTTTGTTATGAAATATGAACGACGGCTGCAGCTCTAGGTTTTGACTATAAACTTAAACATACAGGATGACGTCACTACAGATTTCCTTCATATCGGACTGCAACAATATCAACATGGTGTGTGCTATTGATTAACACGCTTCAGTGCCTTCAGTGCTGTGACACTGTTGGCTTGGCATCAGGAGGGACATTGGCCCGTAAAAATCTCTCTCTAGCAACCCCAGAAGTTTTCTGACACACTGCTATAATGGATCCAGCCTAAGCCAGAGTCACCACGAAAAAGAGGCCGGTTAAACAAATCTGGGAGAGGTAAAAACTGGTTCTGAATCTTGCACTGCAATTTGCATACCCATTAATTCTGATAACCACAGACTGCAGCCGAGCCACCAAGACGACACTATTGACAGTGATCAAAACCATCTAACCATTCAGTGCAGCTGCCATCTCCTGGCATCGCTGGAAGAAATCGTGCATGATTCTCAACTTCTTGGCAAAGAACAGCAACGAGACGAGGCTCACTGCAGTTTCATTGTGCACAGGAAACATCTTCACAGCACAACAAAACAACAGCTGTTACAACAGGCACATCTCCGACGTCCAGGGGCGTCGTCACCTCCGCTCTGCAGCGCGTGGACTTCTACTCACACCTCGCTATTACCTATCAACGTACGGAAGACGAGCCTTTTCTTCTGCCAGTCCATCTGCCTGGAATTCTCTTCCAGAACATTTGCGGGCACCTGATCTGACACTCAACAGCTTTAGGCACTTGTTGAAGACATTTTTGTTCACACAGATGACACATGCAGTGCATTAGAGACTTTTAGTGATAGTGGGCTATACAAGTTTACTTTTTACATTTACAACATTTACATAACAGCTGTTCTTGTCTAGGTAGACAGTGAATGAAAGGTAGAAAGAAATGCAGAGAGCAGAGAACAGTTGGGAATGGAACCAGTCAGAATGCTGACTGACTGGGTGAACTCTGGGCATGCTGACGCTAAATGGGACAACAGAGGCTGAACTATACAGAGGGAATAACTGAGGAAAATTTGTGGATTGTGCCAAGGACGATAAGGCCTGTCCCAAGATGATGCACAGGTCAGGAATAAATGGAGTATGAAAACCAAGGAGGCAATAACTGGCTGCATGCCTAAGTGCATCTAAGCGTGCATGCATGCGGCATACATGCATACTGTGTGCAGGTGTGTGTCTGTGTGCGTGCATGTACATGTTCATAGGTCAGCAAACGAATGAGCACTAGAAAAACATCAATACTTCTATTGGCTAGTCTATAATACATCTCACGTTCACATTCAGTGTGAATACAAATGCAATTATGCATTAAGGTCGAATTTCAGAAGTAAAAACTAGATAAAACCAAATACAGACATGCTGATCAGCACTGTGATTCCTGTTCCGAAAGGCAGGAATGTGAATGTTGCATTCAGCAGTGTTGATGTCACGCTTAATATGGTGCAACTTATTCTTGAGCTTATCGCTGTTCACTCTGGTGCTTTTAAATTTTTCAATAATTAATTTTTATTATCTGATGTTATTGCTACGATCTAGTGGTGCTCTGTTAGTAGTTAATGGCATGTACCTCATTAGTGTATGACTGATTACCACGTTTTGTTTTTAGCTTTTGTTGGCACGTTTGGATTTTTCTGTATTAACTGTACTTCATGTAAGATTTTATAATAATAATGAAAAAAGCCGCTTGGAGAGACACAAACACTGCACACTGGCTGTAGTAAGGCGGAGCCAAAATTTTTCGCCCCATTGCAGACCCCTTCCCAGGGGCGCAGGACGGCCAAAATTTAATCAGCTGGAGATGGTCACTACTTCACTTATAGACCCAGTTTGGTGAAGATCGATGCCTGCAATTTCGAGTTATCGTAGTAACAGACCCACAAATACACACACCTAAACACCCACAAATGCACACCGCCCACCCATTGCAAACACACAGACAGGACTGATAACAATACACTGCACTGCTAAGCTTAATGCGCAGTGTAATAAAAAAGTTTCAAAGTACCACAGAAAGTAATCATATTCCAACACTGCAGTTACCTGCAGCATCGCTGCTTCGCGAACCAGGTCGGCTTTTTTGTACTTGTCAACCGTATGCACAGCGGAGACTGCCTCAACCAGTGCCGCAAAGTCAGCATCAAGTCTTGAGAACATGCCAGCAAAACCCATCAGCAGCATATGTCCTGGTGTCATTTGCGACGAATCAGCATTAGTTTCATACATCTGCTGAAATCTGCAATCATCAAGTCATGCAATTCCATTACACTGAAACCAACACTGTGGGTGCTCTTCACTGTGTACCCACATCAATAAAACAAATAATAATAATAAGAATAATATTCATTCATTGTCACCAATATCAATTATAGTCTTCTTTACTAATCATTCCCATTTCCTATGAACGACTGTCTAATGTATATTTAAGACAATACCACCTCAACTCATTATCTTCCATTCACAGATCTGTCTCAATTCCATGCAAGATGGAATACTTGGCAATTTCACATCACACATCCACGTAATCATCTCATGTCTGCGAAAGTGTAGCTTACTTTCACTCCCTTTCTGTTCCATGTCAATGTAACACATTGTACTGAATAACAACCATCAATTAAAGAAATACGAACAATATGAGCATCCCACAGTGGTACGACACTGTCAGTTGTGTGACAGGAAGGGCATCCGGCCTGTAAAAATCTCACACCAGCAAAGGTTCTTCTTTGGGAGACCTTCGGGGAATGTAGCCTAAGTTGGAGTGATCTCTGGAAAAATAAGCTGGTTAATAAAAACCGAAAATAACAGTAGTAATAGCAGTAATTAACCAATGAAAAAAGTGCTCAGAGGAGATGCAAACACTGTGCGCTGGCTGTAGTAAGGCCGAGCCAAAATTTTTTGTCCCACCGCAGACCCCCTTCCCGGAGGCACGGGATGGCCAAAATTTAATCAGCTGGAGATGGTCACTACCTTTACCTACAAACCCAGTTTGGTGAGGATTGATGCACACAATTTCGAGTTACCATGGTAACAGACCCACAAACACAGCCACAAACCCTGAAACAGACAGGACTGATTACAATACACTGCGCTGCAGCTAGTACGCAGTGTTATTATATCTTCTTTGTATCTCTCAGTTTCATGAACAACTTTAAGTCATAATTGCAGCATGTTTACTGAAGTGCATAAAAAGTGTGCCATACTCCAAAGGAGCATAGGCTGGGTGCTCAATGCTCGTCTCTCTTTCCAAAGCCATCAGCATGTGGGTGGTCTGTGATGCATGGCCAGTGCAACGCCAGACCTATGGCTACCTTCCCAGCTTATGCTGGTACCAAGTTAATACTGCTTGGTGACAGAGGCACATTTGTGGGAACAACTTGCCCAGGGTTGCACTCAACAGCGAGGTGGCTGAGATTTTAATCTGTGACCTACTAACCATTCGGCCATCGAGCCACAAATAAAATAAATAAAACATCAACAAACCTTAAATGCAACCTCCTCAATGAAAACAACAGCTGTTCGTCAGACGCCTGAAACAAAACACATTAAATGTCCACTATAGTAATAAAATTAACTTTATACACCACTATAAACTCAGAAACATACCAATTTACTCTTGTGCAAATAACAAGACCAAAATACTAACGGATATAGTGAATGCTGTTCCACCCAATGATGTTGCACTTAAAACCAGCTGCTCCAGCGTTTCAATGATGTCGTCAATAGGAGTGCCAACCCACGATAACAAGCCATCCAGATCTTTAACAATGCCCAGAACAGACGTTTCCTCAGCTTGGAATGCCGTCAATGCTTCTGGCAATATTACAGTCTGAAAGTTGAAGTTCAGATCCTGCAATAAAAACAATTCTGGCAAAGCTGCAGACTTTGTCAACTGACAACATTACTATACTGTGGGGCAAAAAACATACCCCTTTGCTTTCTTGATAACTATGTCAATCCATGTTCAATTTGGATAATTTTATCATGCAAACAATTGAAGAAAGTTTCAAGAAGACAGCAACAGAATAATTTGTCCCCCTCTCGTGATGGGTGTTCTTACACCACCTTGTAAAACATGTAGATTATTAAATTCATTATCTAGATAACTTCACAAGGAAATAAATCTCTCTACATTTTAACGGCCTTTTTTTCAGGTGAACCTGGGTTAACGGGTGTTTACTGAAGCAAAGGATGGTGGAAGTGGTGGTGACAACTGGAGCTATGTCGTGCAAAGCTCCAGTTAAATCATCACCACCAACAAACCAACATCCAGGAGATAAATCTACTTTGTAAACGAGAAAATACGAGCAAATCGACACATTCTGTTAAAGTGGGAACATGTGGGTATGATGCACGTGAGAAGTACTGAAAATGCAACTTCAGCGGAATTTGACCAGAACGTTGCCGTCGAGAACTGATACCTGGAGAGAGAGGTAGAGAGTGTGAGTAGCAGCGAGGACCTTCAGGCAGCCAACACTGTCCACGTGCTCCATGTGTTCACTCTGAAGCACACAGCACATCGCAGTACAGTACACATCAATATCATTGTGCACTCACACTACTGGTTTTGTATCAGCAAGGGTACCTGGTGAGCGTGAGTGGGCGAGTAGGTATGTACATCACGATCAACAGCACATCACATGCTACGTGGGACGGTAAATGAGTATCAGCTTTTCGGGCTGAGTAATAATAATAAATGGCGATGATGGTTGTAGACGATAGCTGCCTACAGGCGGACTCACAGCCCAAGCCAGGTGGTTTGGTCTGAGGGTCGACGGCCGCTTGTGCGATGTTCTGCAATTCATCAAATGAACCGAGTGAACTCTCACAATGGCCTGTGGTCATGATGACAGCACTATAAATATCGTCCTGGTATTATTATTATTATTATTTATTTATTATTATTATTAACACACTATACATCATTTGGAGACGAGTCTTTCCCCAAAACGTCTTAAATTATCATGCGGAAAAGGGAAGTGCTTGATACAAAAATAAAGTAATACATTTTGTCATGCATCACGTGTAAATACAAGCAAATACAATAACACCATATTCTTGATAGGTTAATAACGTGAAATACAGATCCTGAGGGCAGTTGCCGCTTACAATGGCGGAGTCCTTGAGAAGGTCAAAGAGCAGCTTGATGACAGTGCCGGCACACAACAGCTGGTCAAGAAACCAAGCTGTGCCCGGTGACTGCGGCTCACTCAGACGAATCCTGTCAACTACAAGCAACACAAACACAGCATTCAGCAGTTGCAACCATTTACTCAATAACTACAGCACTACAGGCAAGACAGGCAAATCTATGTCTCTCATCCGTAACACAAGTGACAGAGGAATATTGTCATTGAATGTCCTACTCACGACAGGGGAAACTAAGTTAAGTCTCTGAACTCGCACACACAACACAAGTCAACATAAACTGAAACAATGTTCTGAATGTATGAACATAGTAAGTAAGTAAGTAAGTAAGTAAGTAAGTAAGTAAGTAAGTCTTAAATTTATATAGCGCATTACACAACGCCTCTAATGCACTACGTGTCCAAGTGCATTCCGAACAGTCCGTTGTTGTCTGAATTTAACATCATTGATCAAGGCTTGGACGTGCCTACCAAGGTAGGTAGGACTTCTACTGGCACAAAGGAGCAATTTTGGCCAGATGCCCTTCCTGCTGTCACCACTGACTCATATGGGTACCAGTGGGAATTGAACCCAGGATTGCTGGGCACAAGTCCGTTGCATTAACGACTGAGTCACGGCCGCTCTGATGCATGAACAACAAACAGTAAAACACACGCACTTGCAATCTTATTATACAAACATTTGAAAGGCATGCACTATTAAAGTTCAACATGCTATGCTGTGCTGTTATTCCATGAGGATGAAAAACGGTATGTGTGAATACATGAGTTTTAAGGTGTCAAAGGTAGGACAAAGTTTTATTTCAAGGGGTGAACTGTTCTACATTTCAGGTGCATGGTAACAAGAGGATCGTTGGCCAAATTTAACCCGTCACTGCCTGAATAATAATTTTAAGGCCACTTTCCAGGTTTACTTGGGTTAGCCAGTGATATCCGATTCCCTTCAGTGCTTTGACACTGTTGGTTGGGCAACAGGAAGGGCATCCGGCCTGTAAAAACTGGTTGATGGTTTGTTGGTGGTGATGATTTGACTGCAGCTTTGCACGACTTATAGCTCCAGTAGTCCAGTTGTCACCACCACTTCCATCATCCTTGGCTTCAATAAACACCTGCTAACTCAGGTTCACCTGGAAAATGGTCGTTAAAACGGAAAGAGAGAGAGAGAGAGGGCCAGTGGTACCAAAAATTCTCAAAGAAAATGTTTAGAGAATGCCAGAACAGCTTTACAGGCTAGATGCCCTTCTTGACATGCAATCAACAACCAACAACACCAAAAGTGCTGAAGGCAAACAGATTAAACAGAAGAAAATGGACAAGTGACATAAATTTAAAGATTTTAGGTTTAATTTTAATTTAAAACTTTAAGCTACTGACAACCAATATTCTGCACCAAACATTCTCACAGACCAGCGACAGCAGCTTCAATGTCGATGTAGCGACGTACAACTGTGCACAGCTCCATCACAACTACATTGGCTACTGACAACGCTCCATGCACTCCGCGCTCTACAGCAGCACAGCACAGCACACGTTAAGCATCAACAGCGTTGGTTAGTTGGGGTTTAACGGCACTTTCAGCACAAATAGGCCATATCGTGCCATGGAGAAAGTTAAAGTCTGTTAAAAAAGTTTATCTCTGATAGGTAGTTAAAGATGTGTTGTTTAGAAATGTTGGTATGGTATGGTATACTAGAGTTTAATGTCCCACTCGACACAGTATAGGTCATTTAGGAGACGACGGCCCTGAGCAGTGATGTACATCTCCCATTCAGTAATGGAGGGCCAGCGACATAATAACCCCCTTAACCTGCGTTGCTTTTGTTTACAACGGCCCAAAAGGGATGGAACTAGCTCCTAAC
>Ga0049107_10000081_pt1 | contig 24006 bp, 26 predicted proteins | sample WorMetilPIANOSA1_FD_61187 | JGI IMG/M metagenome (GOLD analysis project Ga0049107, IMG submission 61187) | Marine gutless worms symbiont microbial communities from Max Planck institute for Marine Microbiology, Germany - Olavius ilvae PIANOSA.1 | ecosystem: Host-associated > Annelida > Digestive...
AGAGGTCGTGCCATGCATGCTGGCCTCCTCATCCAGCACACATCTTGAATCAGAACCTCGCCCGCGCGGAAACCCCAAAATGATTCCGCCTACGGGAATCCCGCTCTAGGCGCCCTGGGTTTCGTCGCGCCCGGTGCGCACCTCGACGATCTCGAGCGCGCCGTCGCTGCGCAGGTAGCAGTCGCCCGCGCCCGCCGCGATAACGTCGCCGAGTTGGACGTTGCCGTGCGTGTCCTTGGCCGCCAGTCCCCACAGCGCCGCCCACGAGCCGACGTCGCTCCAGCCGATGTCGGCCGGCACGACGGCGCCGTTCGGGGTCTTTTCCATCACCGCGACGTCGATGGCGATCGACGGCGACCGAGCAAAGGCGCCGTCGTGCTCGCCGTCAACTGCCATCGTGGGAGCGTACGCGCCGTTCGGGACCGTGCCTAGCACCGACCCCGTGGCGCGGCGTGATCGGATATTTCGCCGCAGCATGCATCGTTGCCGTTGGCGACGGGCAGACCGAGATAGTCGCGCCCTGAGACGCGGACGTAGCGTCGGTCGGCGTTGCCGATCGGGGAGGGTGCGGAATGCAAGGAGGCACAGACTATCGCGGACCGATGCTGCCACCGCGCGGCGTTGCCGGCTTAATGGCCGTCGCGGTCGCCGCGACCGGTTGTGCCGGCGATTTGACCCGAAATCCGGTCACGGCCGGGCGCGCCGGCCCAGGCCGCATCCTGGGCCGGGTCGTCCTGCCGATCGCTCTGGCAACGGTGCCGCTACTGATCCTCGGCATTTTCGCCCTGCGCGGCGACTTCGCCTTCTACTTCGCCTGGATCGAGGCCGAGCGGGGGCCGATCGAGACCGGCACGGTCGTGGTCTCCCTGATCGGCATGGTCGTTGCCTTGCTCAATTTCCGCCACAGGCGCGGCTGCCCGCACGCCTGGATGGGCGCCTGGATGGCGCTGTTCGCCGTCGGCTTCCTCTACCTCGCGGGCGAGGAGGCGAGCTGGGGCCAGCACATTGTCGGCTGGGAGACGCCGGGCAGCTTTGCCGAGGTCAACCGGCAGGCCGAGACCAACCTGCACAATCTATCGAAATCCCTCGACAGCATCCCCAAGGTGGTGCTGGGCATCGGCATTGTGCTGAGCGGCGTCCTGTGGCCGCTGTTTCGACGCGCGCCGGCGCACGAAACGTCGGGCTGGTTCGCCTGGCTGTGGCCGACGCGTGCCGTCGTCGTCACCGCCTTGTGCTTCCTCGTCATTTGGATCATCGACCGCGGCCTGACCGCGACGGACCTCGATGACGTCCGCGGCGGCGAGATCGACCTGACCGAGCTGCGCGAGCTCCTGAGCGCCTATTTCCTGCTCGTCTACGTTTGGGCGATCGGCGTCAGGCTGCGCGGCGGCCAAGCCTGATGGCCGGGCTCACCGCAACGGCAAGCGACGCAGCGGCACAGCCGCGGCCGCACATCGCCGCATTGAAGCGCTATGTCGACGTCTCGCCGCCCTGGCTCAACCGCGTCATCGAGCGGCGGCCGCGCTAAATCCTGCGCGCGGTCGACGACGTGAGCTTCGCGATCGCGCCAGGCACGACGCCAAGCCTGGTAGGCGAATCCGACTGCGGCAAGTCGACGGAGGCGGGCTGCGTCGTCGGCCTGTTCCTGCCGACCGCCGGGACGGCCTGTCGCGCGAGGGGTTGGAGGTGGCGTAGCGCTCAGTCCGCGGCGGCCTGGCCGGCCAGACGCTCGAAGGCGTCGCGGCCGGCGTGGCGGCCGGTCTGCACCTCGACGATCTCCAGCGCGTCGTCGCCGGCGTTGTCGAGCGCGTGCGGCGTGCCGGCCGGGATGCTGATCTCCTGGCCCACCGCCAACTCGCGGATGTCGTCGCCCAGCGTCACGCGGGCACGGCCGTCGGCGACGACCCAGTGCTGCGTCGCGTGGCGGTGCTTGCGCAAGAGGACACGCCCGCCCGGGTCCAGGTGCACGCGCTTGACGTGGAAGTCCGGTCCCGTCGCCAGCGTGCGGAACCAGCCCCAGGGCCGGAACACCTCGGCGTGGCGCAGCGCCTCCGGCCGCTCCTGCCGCTCCAGCGCCGCGACCACGTCGCGCACGCGCTGCACCTCGTCGCGCGGCGCCACCAGCACGACGTCGCCGGTGGCGACGACGACGTGGCGCTCCAGGCCGATGGCGGCGACCAGCGGTCCGTTGCTGCGCAGGTAGCAGTCGACGGTGCCCTGCGCGACGACGTCGCCCAGCACCACGTTGCCGTCGGCGTCCTTGGCGCCCAGCTCCCACAGCGCCGACCAGGAGCCGACGTCGCTCCAGCCGATGTCGGCCGGCACCACCGCGCCGCGCTCCGTCTTCTCCATCACCGCGACGTCGACGGCGACCGCCGGCGCCAGCGCGAACGGCTCGCGCGCCAGGCGCAGGAAGTCCAGGTCGCGCACCGCCGCGTCGAGCGCGTTCTGGCAGGCGGCGAGCAGCTTCGGCGCCAGGCGCTCCAGCTCGGCCAGGTAGGCGCTGGCGCGGAACAGGAACATGCCGCTGTTCCACAGGTCGCCGCGGGCGATACGGCGCGCCGCCTCGTCCGGGTCCGGTTTTTCGGCAAAGCCGGCGATGGCGTGCACGCCTGCCTCGCCGTCCAGCGGCGCGCCGCGCTCGATATAGCCATAGCCGGTCTCGGGCCGCGTCGGCGCGATGCCGAACGTGACCAGCCGGTCGGCGGCGGCGGCGTCCGCCGCGTGGCCGACCGCCGTCTCGAAGGCCGCGACGTCGCCGATCGCGTGGTCCGACGCCAGCACCAGCATCGCTGCCTTGGGGTCGCGGCGGGCCAGCAACAGCGCCGCAACGGCCACCGCCGGCGCGGTGTTGCGCCCGACCGGCTCCAGCACGATCTCCCTCGGCACGATGCCGAGCGCGCGCAACTGCTCGGCGACGATGAAGCGGTGCTCGTTGTTGCAGACCACCAGCGGCGGCGCGTAGCGGTCCGACGGCGCCACGCGCAGCGCGGTCTCCTGCAGCAGCGTGCGCTCGCCCATCAGCGGCTGCAACTGCTTCGGCACGTCGCGCCGGCTCAACGGCCACAGCCGCGTGCCAGTGCCGCCGGAGAGGATGACAGGGGTGATCGGTGAGGCGGGCATGGGCGGAGTCGCGGGAGCGGGGGGCCCTCCCTAGCGCATCGGCGGCGCGCCGCCAACGCTTGCCATCATCGCACGGTGTCGCCTAACTAGGCGCGGTCTGAGCGAAAGCGAGCGCGATGAAGGTCTCCGTCATCCAGATGAACTGCGGCGACGACAAGGCCGCCAACCTGGTCCAGGCGCAGGAACTGGCGGCCACGGCGGTCGCCGCGGACGCGCCCGACATGCTGGTCTTCCCGGAGACCTTCGCCTACATCGGCGGCACGGTCGAGAGCCGCCGCGCCGCGGCCGAGCCGTTGCCGGCCAACGGAACCGGCGGCGGCGAGACCTACGCCATGCTTCAGGGGCTGGCGCGCGAGCACGGCGTCTTCGTGCACGGCGGCAGCTTCCTGGAGCGTGACGGCGAGGTTTGCTTCAACACCACCGTTGCGTTCGACCGCGCCGGCGCGGAGGTCGCGCGCTACCGCAAGATCCACCTGTTCGACGTGACCGCCCCCGACGGCACCGAGTACCGCGAGAGCGACACCCTCGCCGCCGGCGACGACATCGTCACCTACGAAGCCGAGGGCGTCACGGTCGGCTGCACCATCTGCTACGACCTGCGTTTCCCGGAGCTGTACCGAAAGCTGGCGGACAAGGGGGCCCAGGTCATCATGGTGCCGGCGGCGTTCACGCTGGCGACCGGCAAGGACCATTGGGAGGTGCTGTTGCGCGCCCGCGCCATCGAGACCGAGACCTACGTCGTCGCCGCCGACCAGGTGGGGCAGTATCTGGAAGGCAACGCGCGGCGCTTCACCTGGGGCCACTCGATGATCGTCGATCCCTGGGGCCACGTGCTGGCCCAGGCCCAGGACCGCACCGGCCACGCCACGGCGACGCTCGACTGTGCCTACCTCGATACCGTGCGCCAGCGCATCCCGGTGCACCGGCACCGGCGGCTGTGAGGGGCGCGCGTACGGGCGCTTGACGCACGTCAACGCCGGCGGCCCACCGGCGCGGGAGACTCAAGGGCCAAGCCAAGAACGTAACCCGGCGGGAGAGAAACCATGGCGTACAAGGATCTGCTGGTCGTGCTCGATGCGACGCCGGCCTGTGCCACGCGGCTCGACGTGGCGATCGGCCTGGCGCGGCGCTTCGAGGCCCATCTCACCGGCCTGCACGTCTTCACCAATCCCTACATCCCGCCCTACGTCGCGGCGCAGATCCCGGCCGAGGCGATCGAGGCACAGCGCGACGCCCAGCGCGCGCAGTCGGAGAAGCTGCGCGTCGGCTTCGAGGCGGCGCTGTCGTCTGCCGGGGTCAACGGCGAGTGGCGCCAGGCCGAGGGCAATGTGAACGAACTCGCCGGCCTGAACGCGCGCTATGCCGACCTGGTGGTCGTCGGCCAGACCGAGCCCGAGACCGCCGGCGAGCCCGGCACGTCGGACGACCTGCCCGAGCACCTGGCGCTCGACGCCGGGCGGCCGATGCTGGTCGTGCCTTACGCCGGCAAGTTCCCGGAGATCGGCAAGCGCATCCTCCTGGCCTGGAACGCCAGCCGCGAGGCGGCGCGCGCCGTCTCGGACGCGATGCCGTTCCTGAAGGCCGCCGACGACGTCATGGCGCTGTCGGTTAACCCACATGGCGGCGAGGGCGAGGAGGGCCACGGCGAGGTGCCGGGCGCCGACATCGCGCTGCACCTGGCGCGCCACGGCGTCAAGGCGACGGCGTCGCACGTGCAGACCGGCGACGTTTCCGTCGGCGACATGCTGCTCAGCCGCGCCGCCGACGACGGTGCCGACCTGATCGTCATGGGCGCCTATGGTCGCTCGCGCATGCGCGAACTGATCCTGGGCGGCGCCAGCCGCTCGATCCTGGGCCACATGACGGTGCCGGTGCTGCTGTCGCACTGAGGTGCTTTTTGCTGGGCTACCTCGCCGGCCCGCACCCCCGCCCGGCCACCCAATGCCAGTATCCTCGGGGTGGCCGGGCGGGGGTGCGGGCCGGTGCCGTGTCCGCGCAAGCGGACAACGCCGTCAACCCTTTACGGCGCCCAGCGTCAGGCCGCGCACGATGTAGCGCTGGGCCAAGAGAGCCAGCGCCATGGGCACGCTGAGCGCCAATAGCGCGACGGCGGCCGCGTGCGGGCTGAGGCCGCTCGACCACGCCTCCATCGGCATGGTGTGCATTTCCAGCACGAAGAACGCCAGCGCGAAGATGTAATCGTTCCAGGCGAAGGCGAACAGGATCAGCGCCGAGGCGGCGATCGCCGGCAGCGTCAGCGGCAGATCGACCATGAGGAACGTCAGCCACGTGCCGGCGCCGTCGAGCGCGGCCGCTTCCTCCAGCTCGCGCGGCACGTCGAGGAACGCCTGGCGCATGATCACCACGACCAGCGGGATCAGCAGCGTCGTGTTGACCAGCACCAGCGCCGTGCGCGTGTCGAGCAGGCCGAAATACTCCATGGTCAGGTAGAACGGCACCACGAAGACCATCGGCGGCAACAGGCGGATCAGCAGGAAGCCGATTACCAGCCCATCGCTGGCCAGGCGCGCCGTGCCGCGTGCCAGCGCGTAGGCGCAGGGCACGCCGATGGCCATCGCCATGAAGGTCGCGAGCGAGCCGATGACGGTGCTGTTGGCCAGCGAGCTGCGGTAGCGGTCGTAGTTCAGGACGCCGCGCCAGGCGTCGAGCGTCGGCGTGAAATCGACCCAGGGGATGGCGAAGCCGCTGACAGCGAAGGTCAGCAGCGGCGGGCGCACGCTGAGCGACACCGCCCAGTAGAACGGGAACAGCACGACCAGCACGGCGACGAGCGCGAGGGAGGTGAGGATCGAGGCGCGCATTTCTTTGGGAGCGTGGTTTCGTACGTGGACACGACGGGCTGGCGCCGGACGGGCCGGCCGGCCATGCTAAGGGCTGCAATGGCTGGCGCCAAAGGCCGTGAGACGGGCCGGGCGGACGAGTGGGGGGAACATGATCGTCGTTTTCGGCTCGATGAACGTCGACCTCTTGGTCACCGTCGACAAGCTGCCGCGGCCGGGCGAGACCGTGCTGACGCCGGACTACGTGCTGGTGCCCGGCGGCAAGGGCGGCAACCAGGCCTGCGCCGCCGCGCGTGCCGCGGGCGAGGCCGCGCAGGTTCACATGATCGGCCGCGTCGGGCCCGACGACTGGGGGCCGATCGCGACGGGGATGATGGAGGCCGCCGGCGTCGACGTGCGTCGCATTGCCAAGGGCACGAAGCCCACCGCCTGCGCGCTGATCTGGATCGACAAGGCGGGCGAGAACGCCATCGTCGTCGCCAGCGGCGCCAATCTGGAGGCGACCGCCGACCAGGTGCCCGACGCTTTACTGGGGCCGGGCACGAGAGTGGTGCTGCAGGCGGAAGTGCCGGTCGAGCAGAACTGGGCGCTGATCGAGCGCGCCCACGGCGCCGGCGCCCAGGTGATCCTCAACGTCGCGCCGGCCTGCCCGGTGCCGCCGGCGACGCTGGGCAAGGTCGGCGTGCTGGTCGTCAACGAGATCGAGGCAGCGATGGTGGCGGAGTCCGAGGGCCTGCCGACCGGCGGAGGGCCGGAGGCGCTGGCGCGCGAGCTCAGCGGCCAGCACGGCCTGACTTGCGTGGTCACGCTGGGCGGCGACGGCGCCATCGCCGTGGCGCCCGACGGCGCCTGGCGCGTTGCCGCACTGCCGGTGACGCCCGTCGATACCACCGGCGCCGGCGACGCCTTCACCGGCTGTCTCGCCGTTGCCCTCGACCGCGGCGAGGGCATGGCGGAGGCGCTGCGCTGGGCCAGCGTCGGCGCGGCGCTGGCCTGCCTCACCGTCGGCTGCCAGTCGGCCTACGTCACGGGCGACGAAATCTCGGCGCGGCTCGCGGAGCTGCCGCCGGCGGCGGCGCTCGCGTGATGGCGGTCAAGCACGACATCGTCGCCTTCCACGACGACCTCCTGGCGTGGCGGCGCGACCTGCACCGCCACCCGGAGACGGCGTTCGAGGAGCACCGCACGGCGGGCCTGGTTGCCGAGCGCCTCGACAGTTTCGGCCTCGAGGTCCACACCGGGCTCGCCGGTACCGGCGTCGTCGGCCGCCTGACCGCCGGCAGTGGCAACCGCGCCATCGGCCTGCGCGCCGATCTGGACGCGCTGCCCATCGCCGAGCTCAACGACTTCGACCACCGTTCGACGCACGAGGGCCGCATGCACGCCTGCGGGCATGACGGCCACACCACGATGCTGCTGGGCGCGGCGCGCTACCTGGCCGACACGCGTGGTTTCGACGGCACGGTCTACTTCATCTTCCAGCCGGCCGAGGAGAACGAGGGCGGCGGCCGGGTCATGGTCGAGGAGGGACTGTTCGAGCGCTTTCCGGTCGAGGCCGTGTTCGGGATGCACAACTGGCCGGGCATGGCGGCGGGCAGCTTCGCGGTGCGGCCCGGGCCGATGATGGCGGCCTTCGACATCTTCGAGCTGACGGTCCAGGGCCGCGGCGCCCACGCGGCGATGCCGCACATGGGCGTCGACCCGGTCGTCGTCGCGGCGGAGATCGTCACCGCGCTGCAGAGCATCGCCAGCCGGACGACGAACCCGCTCGACGCCGTCGTCGTCAGCGTCACCCAGATCCACGCCGGCGACACCTGGAACGTGCTGCCCGACCGGGTCGTACTGCGCGGCACCACGCGCAGTTTCCGCAGCGAGGTGCAGGACGGCCTCCAGCCGGCGATCCGGCGCCTCGCCGACGGCATCTGCGCGGCCCACGGCGCCAGCCACACGCTGACCTACGAGCGGCGCTACCCCGCGACAGTCAACAGCGCCGACGAGGCCGAACTGGCGGCCCGCGCCGCGGCTACTGTCGCCGGCGAGGTGGACCGGACGCCGACGCCCAGCATGGGCTCGGAGGACTTCGCCTTCATGCTCCAGGCCCGCCCGGGCGCCCACATCTGGCTCGGCAACGGCCCGGGTGAAGGCGGCTGCGTGCTCCACAACCCGCACTACGACTTCAACGACGCCATCCTGCCGGTCGGCGCCAGCTACTGGGCGACGCTGGTGGAGCAGGTGCTGGCGCCGCCGGCGTGACGCGCATCTACCACCTCTGCCCGCGCGCCGACTGGGACGCCGCGCTGGCGCTGTGCCGCTACGAGGGCAGCGACGCGGCACGGGCGGACGGGTTCCTGCACTTCTCCACCGCCGCGCAGGTGCGCGAGAGCGCGCGGCGGCACTTGGCCGGTATCGCCGATCTCGTGATGCTGACGGTCGCGGCGGACGGCCTGCCGCTCAAGTGGGAGCCGGCGCAGAGCCGGGGCGAGGACTTCCCGCACCTCTACGGCGCACTGCCGCTCGCGGCGGTACTGCGGGTCGACGACGTGCCGCTCGTGGACGGCGGGCACGTCTTCCCGGACTGGCTGGAAACGCCAGACTCCGGCGCCTGACGGCCCGGTTTGGTTCACTCGATTGGGGTGACGACGCGCCGATGGCGCAGACGGCTCGCTAGTAGCCCTCGCGCTCCATGCGCTTGCGGGCGCGGCGGACGGCCTCGGCCTTCTCGCGCGCCTTGCGCTCCGACGGCTTCTCGTAGCTGCGGCGCAGCTTCATCTCGCGGAACAGCCCCTCGCGCTGCATCTTCTTCTTCAGCGCCTTGAGGGCCTGGTCCACGTTGTTGTCGCGGACGACGACCTGGACGATGGGTCTCACTCCTTTCGGTCTCGGGCACCCCATGTGCCCTGACACGAACGCCCCACGACTCCCGTCGCAGGGCGTGTCTCGACTGGCTCGGGTTCTAGCACGGGGGTTTGCGGCGGCGCAAGCGGCGGGGAGGCGCGATTTGCCTCAAATCACCGCCGGATCGCCCTGGGGTCGAGGGCGTCCTGCAGGCCGTCGCCGAGGAAATTGAAGGCGATCACGGTGACGAAGATCATCAGCCCTGGCCAGACCGCCAGATGGGGGGCCGTCGAGATCAGCTCCTGTGCGTTGGAGAGCATGTTGCCCCAGGACGGCAGCGGCGGCTGCACGCCGAGCCCGAGGAAGCTGAGCACGGACTCCAGCAGGATGATGCCGCCGGCCGACAACGTCGCGGCAACCAGGATGGGCGACATCACGTTGGGCAGGATGTGGCGCAGCATGATGCGCGACGGTCGGGCGCCCATGGCCTCGGCGGCCAGCACGAACTCGCGCGCCCGCACCGCCAGCGTGGCGCCGCGCACCAGGCGCGCCACCGTGGTCCAGCCGAACAGCGCGATGATGAAGACGATGCGGTAGAGGCTCAGCGCCTCCGACCGCGCCCAGGCCTCGGGCAGGCCCAGCTTCGTCGGGTCGGCCGCTGCCAGCACGATGAGGAACGGCAAGAGCGGCAGGGCGATGACGCCGTCGGTGAGGCGCATCAGCGCGCGGTCCAGCCGGCCGCCGTAGTAGCCCGCCAGGATGCCGATCACGGTGCCCAGCATCGCTGCCGCGACCGCGGTCACGAGGCCGACGAAGAGCGACACCCGGCCGCCGTAGAGCAGGCGCAGCAGCACGTCGCGGCCCAGCTCGTCGGTGCCCAGCGGGTGCGCCGGCCCCGGCGCCGCGAAGCGGTTGAAGAGGTCGACGGTCGTCGCGTCGAGGCCCAGCGCGGCTTCGACCAGCGGGGCGGCGAGCGCCAACGCCGCGAGCAACACCAGGAACACGCCGCTCGCCACCGCCAGTCGATGGCGCACGAAGCGCCGCCACAGCCGCGTGTCGTCGGGCGCGGTGGGCGCGCGGGCCTCGAAGGCGACGCTCACCACTGCTGCTCCAGCTTGCGGAAGGAAATCCGCGGGTCGAGGGCGACGTAGCCGATGTCGGCGAGCAGGTTGCCGATCAGTACGATCAGCGTCGCGAACATCAGCCCCGTCAGAGCCACGTTGTAGTCGTTCCCCATGATCGCGTCGTAGATCAGCTTGCCCATGCCCAGGTAGGCGAACATGGTCTCGGTGATGAGCGCGCCGGAGAACAGCGTGCCGAAGTCGAGCGCGACGATCGTGATCACCGGGATCATGGCGTTGCGCAGGGCGTGGCCGAAGACCAGGCGGAACGGCGTCACGCCCTTGGCGCGGGCGGTGCGCACGTAGTCCTGGCGCAGCGCCTCGATCATCGCCGCCCGCATGAAGCGGGTGTAGCCGGCCAGCGAGGCGATGGTCAGTGTCACCACCGGCAGCACCAGGTAGCGCGCCTTGGCGGCGACGCCGGCCAGGCCCTCGGGCAGGTCGATCGGGCCCATGCCGCCGGCCGGCAGCCAGCCCAGGCCGACCGCGAAGAACAGGATGAACAGCAGCGCCAGCCAGAACTGCGGCACCGAGATGCCGGCGAAGCAGAACAGGTTGACGCCGTGGTCGACCAGGCTGTGCGGCCGTGCCGCAGCCAGCACGCCCAGCGGGATGGCGATCGAAGCGGCGAGGACGGAGCTGACGCCCAGCAGCACCAGCGTGTTGGCGAGGCGCGGCCCCAGGATCTCCAGCACCGGGCGGTTGTAGGTCCGCGAGTAGCCGAGGTCGCCTTCCAGCGCCGAGGTCAGCCAGTTCCAGTAGCGCTCGAAGATCGGCACGTCGAGGCCGTACTGGAGCCGCAGCCGCTCGGCGTCCAGCGGCGTGATCTCCGGGTTCGAGGCGATCATGATGTCGACCGGGTCGCCCGGCATCAGGCCGATCAGGCTGTAGATCGCCCACGACATGAAGACGAGGAGCAGCAGGCTCTCGACGGCTCGCGTCGCCATGAACCGGGTCACGCGGCGGACCCTAATGCCGGCCCAAATGGCACCGAACGTCCTCTACGACTGAACCTCCTTGCGCGAGGGCACCGGCCTCACCGCGCGTGCCAGTTCTCGACCCACAGGGTCGAGGGGTACTGGTGGCCGGTCGGACGCAGGCCCTCGAGCCATTTCGGCAGCACGAAGACGTTGGCGCGGAAGTCGAGCGGCAGCGCCGGCAGATCTTCGGCGTAGCGCGTCTGGATCTCGGCCCACAGCTCGTCCTGCACCTCGTCGCCGCACTCCTCGCGGACGCGGGTCAGCGCCGTGTCCATCTCAGGCTTCACATAGCCGGTGTAGTTCTGGCCCGACCAGTTGTTGTCCGCCGTCGGAATCATCGAGGAGTGCAGCGTCGTCCACGGAATGTTCTGCGGGCTGGAGATCCAGGCGAACATGGCAAGGTGGTCGAAATTGCGCTGGCGGATGGTCTCGCCGAACAGCACCCGCGGCGGCTCGTTGCGGATCGTCAGCTCGTTGCCTACTGCACGCCACTGGCTCTGCAGGACCTGCTGGACCAGCTCGCGGATGCGGTTGCCGGCGGTCGACATGATCACGAAGCTCAGCCGTTCGCCCGCCGCGTTCTGGCGCACGCCGTCGACGACCTCGGTCCAGCCGGCCTCCTCGAGCAGCGCGATCGCGCGTTGCGGATCGAACTCGTATTTCGGCACGTCGGCGTAGTAGACCGAGTCGAGCGGGTTGACGCCGCCATGGGCGACCGGCTGGCGGCCCTCGAACAGGCGCTCGCTGATCGCCTCGCGGTCGGTCGCGTACATCAGCGCCCGGCGCACGCGCACGTCGGCCAGCACCGGGTTGTCGAGCATGACGTCGATGTGCTCGTAGATCAGGCCGGGCTGGAAGATCACTTGGTAGTCGTCGCCGTGACGCTTCTCGAAGGCCAGGCCCTGGTCCAGCGTGATGCCGGCCTCGCCGGCGATCATGTCGATCTCGCCGGACAACAGGTTGGCCTCCAGCGCCGCGGTGTTCTCGATGGTGCGCACGACGATGCGCTTGAACGCCGGCGGCTCGCCCCACCAGGTCTCGTTGGGCTCTAGCACGATCGTCGCGCCCGGCTCGACGCGGGTGACGCGGTAGGGGCCGAAATACAGCCCCGGGTTCGTCGGGTCGGTCTCGTAGAGCGTGCGGTAGCGGTACTCGGCGCGGTCGTCGGCCAGCGCCGCCTCCAGGTGCGCCGGCACCAGCCCGAAGTCGTTGATGCCCTGGTACTCGCAGTCGCGCCGGTTGAGGTAGAGCGTGAAGCGCTTGTCGTCCTGAACCTCGATCTTCTCGATGTTGCGGTACATCTCCAGGTTCCCGAAGCCGACCGTCTCGTCGCGGCCCATGTCGTAGACGAACAGCACGTCGCGCGTGGTCACCGGGGTGCCGTCGCCCCACACCGCGTCAGGCCGGATGGTGTAGTCGACGGCGCGGCCCGGCGTGCCGTCCTCGGTCTCCCACAGCCGCGCTGTGCCGTTGGCCTCGTCGGGCAGCTCGGTGCACAACAGGCAGATCGTCTCCCAGTCGGCGCTCGACGTGGTGAACGGCCGCCGCACCATGCCCAGCACGTAGGACGTGGTGACGTGGGAGTTGAGGTTGGGGTGCAACCCCGTCGTGAACTGGCTGACGCCGATCACCAGCTCGTCCTTCGCTAAAGCGGGCGCGGCGAGCAGCGTCGCCGCCAGCGTGGCCCCTAGCCAGAACCGTTTCATGGTCATGAATCCTCCGTCGCGCCGTCGGCCGTGAGGTCCGTGCGCAGGTCCCACAGCTCCGGGAAGAATCGTATGTCGAGTGCGCGGCGCAAGTAGTCGACGCCGGCGGTGCCGCCGGTGCCGCGCTTGCGGCCGATGATGCGCTCGACCGTGGTGAGGTGGCGGAAGCGCCACTGCTGGAACCAGTCCTCGAGGTCGACCAGCTTCTCGGCCAGCTCGTAGAGCTCCCAGTGCGCCGCCGTGTCGCGGTAGATCTCGGCCCAGGCGGCGGCGACGCTGGCGTCGCGCCGGTAGGGCACCGTCATGTCGCGCTCCAGCACGCCCGCGTCGATGGCAAAGCCGCGGCGCGCCAGCAACGCGATGGCGGCGTCGTAGATGCTTGGGCCCTCCAGCGTCGCGGCCAGCGCCGCGTGCACCGCCGGATCGTGGGCGTGGGGCCGCAGCATGGCGCGGTTCTTGTTGCCCATCAGGAACTCGATGGTGCGGTACTGGTAGGACTGGAAGCCCGACGACTGGCCCAGCGTGTCGCGGAACGCCAGGTACTCCGCCGGCGTCAGCGTCGAGAGCACGTCCCAGCTCTGGATCAACTGCGACTGGATGCGGCTGACGCGCGACAGCATCTTGAAGCTGGGCTGCAGGTCGTCGGCGGCGATGCGCCCGACCGCGGCGCCCAGTTCGTGGATCGCCAGCTTCATCCACAGCTCGGTGGCCTGGTGGATGACGATGAACAGCATCTCGTCGTGGCTGTCGCTCAGGCCGTCGTGGGCGTCGAGGATGCGGTCGAGCCTGAGATAGCCGCCGTAGGTCAGCTTGCCGGCGAGGTCGGTGTGGGCACCCGCGGCCAGGCCCATGTCGTCGGCGTCGGGCCGGTCGCGCGCAGGCTGCTTCGGCGACTCGCTCATCGCCGCCAGATTACCGGGCGCCGGGGCGCCGCGCCATGGTCCTAAAACCGCTCGAACGCGTGCCTGACCCTGGCGAGGAAGCGCTCTCGCTTCGCCTCGCTGGCGGTGTCCATAAGATACAACGCGAACCAGCGCGACCGCACACGGTGGTGGCACAGCGGCTTGAGCCCGCGCAGGATGGTGCGCCGGCCGGGGTCGCCGACCCAGCGTGTCCACCACCACGGCGCGCCGTAGGTCGACACGCCGACGACCCAGCGAATGTTCGGCAGGCCGCCCTGGATCGGCCCCTTGCCGTCGGGCGGCAGCAGAAAAGCGACGCCCGGCACCCAGACCCGATCGAGCCAACCTTTGAGCATCGCCGGCAGGCCGTACCACCAGGTCGGGTAGACGAAGACCAGCGCTTCCGCCCACTGGATGTGGGCGACGTGGTCCTCGATGCCGCCCGTGTTGCCGCCGACGTCGTCGTAGCGCCGGCGCTCGGCGTCGCTCAGCGCGGGCTCGAAGCCCTCGGCGTAGAGGTCGAGCGGCCGCACCTCGTGGCCGCCGGCCGTGAGCGTCTCAACGACGGTCGTGAACAGCGCACGGTTGAAGCTCTCCTCGACCGGGTGCGCGTGCACCACCAGGACCCGCATCAGAGCGCGCCGACAGCCCGGTCGACGCGGTCGAGGAAGCGCTTCAGTTGCGGCTCGGTCGCGCGGTTCATGTCGTACTGGGGCAGCCACAGCTTCTTGACGTCGAACGCCATGTTGCGGGCGTAGCCTTTCATCATCACCCGGCGCACCGGGTTGCCCAGATAGTGCACCACCCACCAGGGCTGGCCGTAGGTCATGATCGCGCCGAAGACGCGGACGTGGCGCAGGTTCCCGCGCACGCGGCCGTTGACGATGTTGAACGCCACGCCCGGCACCATGACCCGGTCGAACCAGCCCTTGACGATGGCCGGCAGCCCGAACGACCAGATCGGGAAGACGAGGAGCAGCCCCTCGGCCGCCATCAGCCGGTCGATCTCCGCCCGCACCGGCTCCTGGTTGCGGTCCAGGTCGTGATACAGGCGCCGTTCTTCGGGCGTCAGGCAGGGCTGGAAACCGTCGTCGTAGAGGTTGAAGAGGTCGACCTCGTGGCCGGCGCGTTCCAGCGCCGCGACCGCCCGGTCGCGCACCGCGGCGTTGAAGCTGTCGCCCAGCGGGTGGCCGAAGATCACATGGAACCGCATCAGCCGGGCGTCCGTCCCGTCAGTACCGCGATGTCCTCGGCGTCGAGCGCCACGGGCTCGCCGGCGCGGATCAGCTCGGCGAAGTCCTCGTTCGGCACCATAGTCGTCAGGCAGTACAGCTTGCCCGTGCCGGTGTTCTCGACCACGTGCATGCCGCCCGGCGGCAGCAGCAGCACGTCGCCCTGAGCGACCCGCGCCTCGGTGCCGTCGCAGCGGGCGATGCCTTCGCCTTTCAGCACGTAGAACATCTCGTGGGCGCGGGCGTGCACGTTGGGCGGCGTCTTGCCGCCGACGTTGAAGATCTCGACGACGCTGACGAACGGCACGTCGTCGTCCTGGGGGTCCAGCAGCAGCGCGAAGTAGTTGGTGTCGTCCGGGCTGATGCGATAGGCGCGCACGTGCTCGACCGACTTGAGGATCGGCACGACGCTCATGGTGCCAGCGCCGCCGCCAGACCGGCCCCTGTCGTCGTGAAGCCGAAGCACTGGCGCACGTTGTAGAGCGTCGCCTGCCAGCAGAAGTCGGGCGAGGTGGTGGCGCTGCAGTCCTCCAGCATCACCGTGTCGTAGCCCAGGAAGTTGGCGTCCATCAGCGTCGCCAGCACGCACTGGTCGGCGTTGACGCCGCCGAACAGCACCGTGTTGACGCCGGCCTGGCGCAGGATGCTGTCCAGCGGCGTGTCCCAGAATCCGCTCATGCGGAACTTGTCGACGTAGACGTCGTCGTCGCCGCGTTCCAGCTCGTCGACGATCGCCGCGGCCCAGCTGTCCTTGGTCAAGACCGGCGCGCCGCTGTCGGGCAGCGGGTCGCCCAGGCCGACGCTCTCGCCGTCGCCGTTGTAGACGTGCAGCAGCGCCGGCGAGAGGTTGCGCAGGTCCGGGCGGTTGCCCCAGTTGACCCAGATGACCGGCACGCCGGCCGCGCGCAGCCGCGGCGTGAGGACGTTGAGCGGCGCGATGGGCGCCCGCGCCGGCGCGAATTCGACGCCGATGTGGTCCAGCCAGCCGCCGGGGCTCAAGAAGTCGTTCTGCATGTCGACGACGATCAGCGCCGTGCGCGCGAGGTCGATCACCAGGCGCTGCGGTGCGGCGTCCAGCTCGACCGGCCGAGGCGGCGGCGCCTCGCGCGTGGTGTCGACCAGCCCGGCCGACACGCGCCAGCGGTTGGCCGGCGACGGTCCCAGCGCTTTCATTTCGTCCGACCTCCCCCGCGCGGCGCACGCCGCGGCACGCCCGGCAATTCGAAGCGGAGACTATGCCACGGGCGGCGCGCGGGTGGCACCTTGGCAGCGCGCGCCAGAGCGCTACAGTGTGGCCGACGATCCCGCCGGGGGAGGGCGGTGGCATGCAGGATGAGCTGGGCGCCTTTCTCGCCGACGCGCCGGTGCACATGGACGGTGCCGAGGAGGGGCCCTTGGCCGGCCGCACCTTCGCGGCCAAGGACATCTACGACGTCGCCGGCACCGTCACCGGCTGCGGCAACCCGACCTGGCGCGAGACGCATGGGCCGGCGGCGGCGAACGCACCGGCGGTGCAGGCGCTGCTCGACGCGGGTGCGGCGCTGGTCGGCAAGACCATCACCGACGAGTTGGCCTATTCGCTGTTCGGCGAGAACGCCCACTACGGCACGCCGCAGAACGTCAACGCGCCGGGACGCATCCCCGGCGGCTCGTCGGCGGGGTCGGCCGCCGCGGTCGCGGGCGAACTGGTCGACCTGGCGCTGGGCAGCGACACCGGCGGCTCGGTGCGCGCGCCGGCCAGCTTCTGCGGCATCTACGGCCTGCGCCCCAGCCATGGGCGCATTGCGCTCGACAGTATCATGCCGCTGGCGCCCAGCTTCGACACCGTCGGCTGGTTCGCACGTGACCCGGCGCTGCTGCGCGACGTCGGCGAGGTGCTGCTTGACGCCAAGACGCCGCAAGAGCCGGGCGACCTGATCCTCGGTACCGACGCCTTTGCGTTGGGCGGCGACGCGGCGCGTGAGGCGCTGGAGGCGGCGCTCAAGCAGGTCCGGTCGTTGCTCGGCAAGCCGCGCGACGTCACCGTCGCGAGTCTCGAGGGCCAGGGCGAGCTGGTCGACTGGATGACCGTGTTCCGCACGCTGCAGGCCGGCGAGATCTGGCACAGCCACGGCGCCTGGGTGAGCGATCACGATCCCGACTTCGGCCCCGGCGTGAAGGAACGCTTCGAGATGGCGGCGGGCATCGGCGGCGACGAGATCTCGGCGGCTCGTACGGCGCGCGAGGCCATCGCCGCGCACATGGCGGAGTTGCTGGCCGACAACGCCGTTCTGGTCGTGCCGTCCGCGCCCGACATCGCGCCCAAACGCGGCATCGCCGGCGAGGCGGCGGACGCCTTCCGCACGCGGGCGCTGAGCATCCTGTGCATCGCGGGCCTGGCGCGGCTGCCGCAGATCAGCCTGCCGCTGGCGACTGTCGAAGACGAGGACGGCAACGCCTGCCCGGTGGGGCTCAGCCTCGTCGCCGCCCACGGCAACGACGAGATGCTGCTGAAGATCGCCGCCGACCTGGCGGTGTAGTCAACTGCCGCGGTACGTCGAGTAGCTCCACGGCGAGCACAAGAGCGGCACGTGGTAGTGGCCGTCGGCGTCGGCGATGCCGAAGCGCAGCGGCACCACGTCGAGGAACGGCGGGTCGGGCAGGCCGACGCCCCGCGCCCTGAAATAGTCGGCGACGCCGAAGCGCAGCTCATAGGCGCCGGGCGCGAACGCCTCGCCTTCCAACAACGGCGCATCGCTGCGGCCGTCGGCGTTGGTCGTCACTTCCTTCAGCGTCGCGCCGTCGCTCAGACGCACCAGTGCGATCGCCATGCCGCCGGCGGGACAGCCGTGCGCGGTGTCCAGCACGTGCGTCGTCAGGCGTCCCATGCTCATTCCACCGGCGCGCCGCCGGCGATCCAGGCGCCCAGCATCGCGCGCTCCTCGTCGGTCATCTCGGTCTCGTTGCCCAGCGGCATGATGTCGCCCTGCACCACCTGGACCATCATCAGCGGCGCCCAGCGCTTCATCTGCGCCGGCGTCTCCAGCACCACGTTCTTGGGCGGCTCCTCGAAGCTCTCGTGCGTCGGCTGCGTGGCGTGGCAAGAAGTGCAGTGGCGCAATACGATGGACTGCGCCTCCTCGAAGTCGACCTCCGCCAGGTCGCCCGTTATGGGCGGCGGCGGTGCGGCGAGGAACACCAGCACGACGAAGCCGGCGACCGCGGTCGGCATCACCCAAAGTTGGGGGCGGCCGCGGTTGCGCTGGTTGAAGAAGTGCCGGATCACCGCGCCGATCGCGAAAATCGCGATCAGCACCAGCCAGTTGTACGCGTGGCCGAAGGTCGAGGGGTAGTGCGTCGACAGCATCACGAACACGACAGGCAGGGTCATGTAGTTGTTGTGCGTCGAGCGTTCCTTCGCCGAGGCGGCCGGGCGCGGGTCGGGCCGCCGCCCCTCGCGCGTCGCGGCGACCAGTTCCTTCTGCGCCGGCACGATGCCGAACAGCACGTTGCCGGCCATGATCGTGCCCATCACGGCGCCGGCGTGGATGTAGGCGCCGCGGCCGCTGAACACCTGGGTCAGGAAATAGATCAGCGCGATCAAGAGCACGCCGCACAGCGCCGTGACGGCCTGCGGCTGCTTTCGCGCGAGCGCCGAGCGCCACAACAGGTCGTAGACGATCCACGAGCCGGCGAGCACGCCGATGCCGATGCCGGTCGCCTCGAGCGGCGTCAGCGCCAGCTTGCCCGGGTCGACCAGATAGATGCCGTCGGTCAGGTAGTAGACGATGACCAGCAGGAAGAAGCCGGAGATCCAGGTCGAATATGCCTCCCACTTGAACCAGTGCAGCCGGTCGAGCACCGGCCCCGGCACCTGTTCGAGCTTCTCCATGTTGTAGAAGCCGCCGGAGTGGACCAGCCACGAGCGGCCCTCCAGGTCCGGGCCGTCCTCGGCGGTGGGCTTCTCCAGCACCGCGTCGAGCCACATGAAAAAGAAGGACGTGCCGATCCAGGCGATGCCCGTGATCACGTGGAACCAGCGCACCGCGAGGTTCAGCCATTCGCTGAGATAGGGGTCCATGACGCTTACACTTCGACTGTTGCCGCCTCCATGCTTACGGCGCGGCGATCAGGTCGTCCAGCCGGAAGCGGGCGATGCGCGCGACCTGGGCGAGCGCCGTCATGCGCTCGGTCGCCGCGTCGTTGGGCAGCCGGGCCTCGAACGCGACCAGGATGCTGGCCTTGGTATGGCCCTTGACGGCGATGATGAAGGGGAAGCCGAAGCGCGCCTGGTAGGCGTCGTTGAGCGCGTGGAAGCGCGCAAACTCGGCCTCGTCCAAGCGGTCGAGCCCGGCACCGGCCTGCTCGGCCGTCGAGTGCTCAGTCAGCGCCCCGGCGCGCGCCGCCTTGCCCGCGAGATCGGGGTGGGCGCGCAGGAGGGCGAGTTGCGTCTCCGCGTCGGCCGCATCGACCGCGCCGACCATGGCGTCCTGCAGCGCGTCGACGTCGGTGAACGGCCGCGCAGGCCAGGCCGCCTCGGCGACCCAGGGCGAGTGTTCGAAGATGCCCCCCAGCGCCGCGACGAAGGCGTCGCGGTCCATGGCGTTGAGCGTGGCGAGGGTCAGTGCCATGCCGCTCGGTCCCCGTGGTCGCGGTCGTAGGCGCGCCCCGCGCCTCAGTTGATCTTGATCTGTCGTTCGAGCCGGTGGCGCGCGATCTGCGACATCTGGCTCAGCGACGTCGTCAGTTCCGCGTCCGGGTTGTTCTCGACGCGCTCGGACACGGCGGCGATCAGGTCGTCCTTGCTCTTGCCCCGCAGGTCGACAATGAAGGGATAGCCGAAGCGTTCGGCGTAATCGTCGAGAAGTTGCTTGAAGCCCGCGAACTCCTCGTCGGTCATGTCGCCGAACATCTCTTTCGCCCGCTCGCGCTCCCACACGTCGGCCCGCTCGTCATAGCGCCTCGCCTTGGCGACCACGTCCGGCTGGGCTTTCAAGAGGGCCACCTGCTTGTCCCTCTCGCCGGCGTCCAGCGCCTCCACCATCGCGAGGTAGAGCCGCTCGACGCTGGCGAACGGGCGGCGCTGCCACGCCTTGAGCGCGATCCAGGGCGCGCCTTCGAAGACGGTGATCAGGTCCAGGGCAAAGCCGGAACTGGCTTTGGTATTGAGCCTGCTGAGCCGTACTGCCACCTAGATCCTCACTCGGCCGCGCTTGCCCGCGCGGCTTCGGTCGACCGGTCCGGCGCCGCCCGGTCTGTCGCCTCGGTCTCGCCGTGCGCGGCGAACAACTCCTGCAGCTGGCGCCGCATCACCAGACCGGGCTTGTCGCTGACCATGTGGAACTCATACCCCGATTGGGGGTCCAACGGTACGTCATATTCGGTCGATTCGAGAATGTCGCGATCCTCCGCCGTGACCTGCCGGTCGAAGGCGACGATGTCGGCGGCCGGCGCCTCCGCCTCGCTGTCATTGCGGAAGGCGAACTGCACGATCTGCGACGAGCCGTCGTCGATCGGCGTCGCCACGGTGACGATCGCGTGCACCAGGCCGTTCGGATAGCGGATGTGCAGCTTGCGGGCGAACGGCTTGTACCACGTCGAGGTGACGTGCCGCGTGGTGAACTCTGAGTCGTCCTTGAGGTTCTTCTTCTGCAGCTCGCTGTTGAAGACCTTCAGGTCGGCGCGCATGACGAAGCCCTGGTCGTTCTCCTCGATCGTCAGCTTCGGCGGCACCGGCTCCTTGATCACGCCGAACGTCTTGCGGTGCACGAAGTGCACATGGGCGTTGTCGAAGCTGTTCTCCATCAGGCGCAGCCCGGCGCAGTGCCAGACCTCGTAGAACTGGTCGATCTTGCGGTAGTCCGGGTCGGCCGCTTCCGGGAAGTCGGGGATGTCGGCGAGCGGTTCCTCGAGCGCGACCCAGACGTAGCCATAGCGCTCCGCCGTGCGGAAGCCGCGCACGCGGAAGCCCGAACGGCTCTCCGGCTCGCGGCGCTGGGGGATGCGCACGCACTTGCCGGTGCTGTCGTAGGTCCAGCCGTAATAGCCGCAGACGATGCAGCCGTCCTCGACCCAACCCTTGGAGAGCTGGGTCGTGCGGTGGCAGCAGCGGTCCTCCAGCGCGACGGGCGCGCCGTCGCCGTCGCACCACAGCACGATCTTCTCGCCCAACAGCGTGAACGCCTGCGGCCCGTCGTCGAGGGCCGAGAGCGGCACGACCGGGTACCAGAAACGGCGCAGCACGGGTTGTCGGGTGACGAGCATCGGTCGGGCACTCCCGGGAATGTGGCGGCAAGGATACCCGAAACCGCGGGACGCGGCATTCTGAGGCGTCTTGTCGCACTGCACAAATGCGATCGGGCGGCCGCCACACCGCGCCGTTAGCGCCCCGACGGCCGGCGGGCGCAGAGGCCCGCCGGCCGCGTGATGCGGCCGCTCAGGCCGCCTTGACGGCGACGCCCAGCGCCGCCGCGATGCCTTCCGCGTAGGCCGGGTCGACTTTGGCGAAGTGTGACAGCTGGCGCTGGACGATCGCGTCCGGCACGCCGGCCATGGCGGCGGCAATGTTGGCGTAGAGCCGCTGCCGCTGCGCCTCGTCGAACTGGTTGAACAGGGCCCGCGGCTGGGCGTAGTCGTCGTTGCCCGCGCGGTGGTCGTAGCGGGCCGCGTCGCCCGAGATACGCAGCGGCGGCTCGGCCACGCCCGGGTCCTGCGCCGGGCCGCCCATCGTGTTCGGCTCGTAGTAGGCGTCCGGGTTGCCGGTGTCGTTCCGGAAAAACCGCATCGACCCGTCCTTGTGGTAGTGGTGCCTCGGGCTCTTCGGCGCGTTGACCGGCAGCGCCTCGTAGTGCGTGCCCAGGCGATACCGGTGGGCGTCGGCGTAGGCGAAGATGCGCGCCTGCAGCATCTTGTCGGGGCTGAAGCCGATGCCCGGCACCACGTTCGACGGGCTGAACGCGATCTGCTCGATCTCGGCGAAGTAGTTGTCCGGGTTGCGATTCAGCTCCATAACGCCGACCTCGATCAGGGGGTAGTCGGCGTGCGGCCACACCTTGGTGAGGTCGAACGGGTTGTAGGGCGTCGTCTCCGCCTCGGCCTCGGGCATGACCTGGATGTACAACGTCCACTGCGGGAACTCCCCGCGCTCGATGGCGCCGAACAGGTCCTCCTGGTAGGTCTCGCGCGAGCGGCCGATGACCGCCTCGGACTCGGCATTCGTCAGGTGCTGGTGGCCCTGGCGGGTCTTGAAGTGGAACTTGACCCAGAAGCGCTCGCCGTCGTCGTTCCAGAAGCTGAAGGTGTGCGAGCCGTAGCCGTTCATGAAGCGCGGGCTGGGCGGCAGGCCGCGGTCGGAGAACAAGATCGTCACCTGGTTCAGGCTCTCCGGCGACAGCGACCAGAAGTCCCACATCGCCGTGGCTGAGCGCAGGTTGGTCTTCGGATGGCGCTTCTGGGTGCGGATGAAGTCGGGGAACTTCAGCGGGTCGCGCACGAAAAAGACCGGCGTGTTGTTGCCGACCAGGTCCCAGTTGCCCTCGTCGGTGTAGAACTTCACGGCAAACCCGCGCACGTCGCGTTCGGCGTCGGCGGCGCCCTGCTCGCCGGCGACGGTGGAGAAGCGGGCGATCAGCGGCGTGGTCTTGCCGACAGCGTCGAACAGCTTGGCGCGCGTGTAGCGCGTGATGTCCTGCGTCACCCTCAGCGTGCCGTGGGCGCCCCAGCCCTTGGCGTGCACGACGCGCTCGGGGATGCGCTCGCGGTTCTGGTGCGCCAGCTTCTCGATCAGCTGATAGTCCTGCAAGAGCAGCGGGCCGCGCGCCCCGGCGGTCAGCGAGTTCTGGTTGTCGGCCACCGGCGCGCCGGCGGAGGTGGTGAGCGTCTTCGGTCCGGACATCGTCGCCCCCTTCACGGATGAGAGTTGGAATTATTCCAATGTATGGAGTAGTGGTCCGGGAACAAGGGAAATTCGGGTGATCATGCGGTCCGGTCGAGCGGCAAGACTCCCAGCTGCGTCTTGCCATCGCCGGGCGCCGGGTGGACACTTGATTCATTGCGCTACACTGGCGCCTTGACCGGTCGGTCAGACCTCTTGGGCGCTGCGGCGCGATTGGCCCAGGCGAGCGACATGCGGCACGGCATTCGATTCCTGCACCGCGGTGAGGTGCGCAACATCCGCAGCGTCGACCCGACGCTGACGGTCTTGCGCTGGCTGCGTGAGGAGGAGGGGCTGGTCGGCACCAAGGAGGGCTGCGCCGAGGGCGACTGCGGCGCCTGCACCGTGGTGCTGGGCGAGCCGGCCGGCGAGCGCATCCGCTACCGCGCCGTCAACGCCTGCATCCAGTTCCTGCCCACGCTGGACGGCAAGCAACTCATCACCGTCGAGGACCTGGCGAACGGCGCGCTGCACCCGGTGCAGCAGGCCATGGTCGAGCACCACGGCTCGCAGTGCGGCTTCTGCACGCCCGGCTTCGTCATGAGCCTGTTCGCGATGTTCAAGGAGGAAGACCGGCCGGACCGCGCCCGCGTCAACGACGTGCTGGCCGGCAACCTGTGCCGCTGCACCGGCTACCGCCCGATCCTCGACGCCGCCGACGCCATGTACGCCGGCGGTTGCGACGACCAGTTTTCCGCGCGCGAGGCCGAGGACCTCGCGCTGCTGAAGTCGATCCAGCGCAGCGACACGCTGGAGATCGGCGGCGTCGGCCACGACGGCCGGCGGCGGCGCTACTACGCGCCGGTGACGCTCGACGCGCTGGCTGAGCTCGAGCTCGGCCACCCGGACGCGACTTTGCTGGCCGGCGGCACCGACGTGGGGCTCTGGGTCACCAAGCAGCACATGCACCTGGACCCGGTGATCTACACCGGCGACGTCGCGGAGCTGAACGCGGTCACGGAGCGCGACGGCGCGGTCGAGATCGGCGCCGCGGTGACGCTAGAAGAGGCGGCGCCGGCGTTGGCAACACACTGGCCGGACATGGGCGAGCTGCTGCGCCGCTTCTCCTCGGTGCAGATCCGCAACGCCGGCACGCTGGGCGGCAACGTCGCCAACGGCTCGCCCATCGGGGACTCCATGCCGGCGCTGATCGCGTTGGGCGCCAGCGTCGTGCTGCGCCACGGCGACGAGGTGCGCGAGCTGCCGCTGGAGGACCTCTACGTCGCCTATCGCAAGACGGCGCTGGCGCCGGGCGAGTTCGTCGTCTCGGTCCGCGTGCCGTTGCCGACGCCCCGGCAGCGCTTCGCGACCTACAAGGTCTCCAAGCGTTTCGACCAGGACATCTCCGCCGTCTGTGCCGCCTTCGCGGTCGACCTCGACGGCGACACGGTGAC